>Ga0190269_10000102_pt1 | contig 39984 bp, 33 predicted proteins | sample Popmic249IS_FD_133749 | JGI IMG/M metagenome (GOLD analysis project Ga0190269, IMG submission 133749) | Populus adjacent soil microbial communities from riparian zone of Blue River, Arizona, USA - 249 IS | ecosystem: Environmental > Terrestrial > Soil > Riparian zone | place: USA: Arizona... | reverse complement strand
GGGCCCGTCGAGGCGCTGCCGGAGTCGCCACAGGCTAGCGTGAGACACGCATGTACCAGGACCAGGTACGAGAGGCCGGCGCAGGTAGACCGCGTGGGCGCGGAAGCAGATCGAAAGTGCATCGTGCGCAGGCCATACCGACGCGCCCGGCTCCCAGTCTTGTCAAACGACCTAAATATTCGTGACAGTGGTGCGCGCCGCTGCCCGCTTCAGGTGCGGCGGCGCTGCGTTGCCGTCCGGCGCGCTGCGACGCTTTTGCCAGCCACAAACACCGCAGCGCTACCGAAAGCCCCGGCAGATTCCCGCTGCGTTCACGTCCGGCACAGACTCTGCAATGTGTGGCTGGCATGGAGCGCACTGGCAAGAGCTACCTCGCGTACGCACTCGCATGCGTCGCGCTGTCGGGGGTCGCAGGCTGCTTCGCGACGACGAGTGACTCGCGCTACGTGCGCTCGCGCTCCGCGCCGCCGAGCTACTACGACTCGCGCCACGGCGACAGCCATCGCTCGCGCGTGGAGCGCGCGCCGGACGCCTATCCGCGCTCGCGAGACGGCTACCGACACCGCGAGTCGCGGGGAGAGAGTGGGCCTGCACGTGACTACGCGCCTCGCGCGCGTCGCTTGGACTGACGAGGAAGACGCCTATGAAAACCTTGGCCATGGCTTTGTGTGCGGCGGCCCTGTCGGGCTGCTTCGTGGAGACAGACGACGACCGCGGCTACATCCGCGACAACTCGCTGAGGGGCGGTGAGCTTGTCATCGATTGGACGATCAACGGCGACAAGAACCCCTCCGAGTGCCGGCAGAGCGACGCCGAGAGCGTCGTGATCACCATCTACTCGCGCGGCGGGGGCGTGGTGGGCGACTACGATCAGGACTGCGAGGCGTTCGCCACGAGCATCCCGCTGCCTCCGGGCGACTACGCGGCCGACGCCGTCATCCTGGACTACGACGGGTACGAGCGGACGACGGCCGTAGAGATCGATCCCTTCAGCATCTACAGCGGCGACAGCGTGGTCGTGGACATCGACTTCCCCGCCCGCTCGTTCCTGTGACCTGCAGCTGAGGGCAGCGGGCAAGGCCATTCGCGCGCGCGCGGCGCGTGCGTCAGAAGCGGCCGTGCACGGCGGCGCCTTGAGGGCTGATGCCGAACCTCAGCCCCGCGCTCTCTTGCTCGTCGCTTGGGGCCACGACCAGCAGGACGACGCCGCCGATGGCGAGGGCTGCGCCCGCGTAGAGCGAGACGGTGGAGACGGCCTTCATGGCGTCGTAGGAGCTCTTCACGTCCGGGTCGCACACGCGATCCTCGCACTGGTCGAGCTTGTTGCGAGCGACGAGGTAGGTGGCCGCGGAGGTGACCAGGCCAGCGGCGCCGAGCGAGATCGCCACGATGCCGAGCGGCTTGAGGATCGCGCCGGAGTCGTCGCGCGGGCCGCGCTGCGGCTGGAGCGCGGCGCGTGGCGCGGCTGGGGCGGGATCTTGGCTGCCGAGCTCGACCGGTCCGCCGCTGTCGGGGGGCGGTGGCTCGACCGGCGCGTCTGGGACGCGCGCGATCGCGTCGTGGAAGCGCAGGCTGATGCGCTTCGAGTCGCCCTCGGCGAGCTGGACGTGGCGCTCGTAGTGTTCGTCCCCGCGGCGCGCGACGAGATCGTGCGGGCCGGGGTTGGTGGGCCGCGGCTCGCCGATCAGCGCGCTCGGGATGGGCGTGCCATCGAGCGTGACCGTGACGGTGCTCGGATCGGCGTTTTGGATCTGGATCGTCAGACTGGGGATGCGCGCAGTGAGCTTATCCAGCTCTTGCTTGGCTTCCGTCTGGGCCTTTTTCTGGGTGTCACTGTCGCCGACCACGGAGGCGCGTGTGGCCTCGCGAAAGCGCTCCGCGGCTTCGACGAGCTGGCCGAGCTTGAGGCGCGCGCGCCCGGACCACAGTCCGAGCGTGGGCGTCGCGTAGATCCGGAACGCGCGATCGAGCTTGTCGTTCGCGGTGGTGAAGTCGTTGGCCCAGAACGCTTCGACGCCCTGCGCGCCCAGCTGCCGGGCAGCGGCGCGGCTCGCGTCGTCCTGGGCGTGCGCAGTGCTGCCGCTGAGAGCGGCGACGAGCAGCGCGCACAGCGCGGGCGCGCGCCGCCGCTGGGAGCGGCAGGCACCCGTGGCACGTGCGGCAGGTGCCGGATGATCTGCGACGTTCGACACGGTCGTTCCTTCGCTCAAAAGCCGAGCACGTCGGCTGCGTTCTTCGGTTTGGAGGCCGGCGCGGGCTCCGGCTCCGGCCGCTCCGGGGGCAAGCTGGGCAGCGACTTGTCAGGCGGCACGCGCGGCCGGCCCAAACGACGCGGCCGGTCCTGCGGCCGGTGTGTTGGCGGAGTCTCGGGAGTCTCGGGCTCGACGGGCTGCGCGGTCGGCGCTGGCGCGGAGGGCAGAGGGGCCTGCGGTTGAGTGGGATCGACGGGGATCTCGAGGTCCGGCACCGTGGGAGGTGCAGGCCGGATGGGGCCGACGGTCACTTGCTTCGGCGGCGTCTCGACGCCGTGAATCGACGTCTCCGTGCGCTCGGGCTTGTCGCCGTCGCCTAGCAGCAGGTACGCGGCCAGCGCAGACACGGAGAAGAACGACGCGGCCGCGATCCAGACCGGCCGCGATTGGCTGAGTGGCGTGCGCGTGTGGCTGAGCTCGCGCCCGGTCAGGCTGTCCGTGCGCACGGTCTCGTTGCGGCCGTGACGCGTCGCGAGCGCGGGCGACGTGTGACTGTTGAGCGCCTGCGTGGCGTCCCAGGTGCGCTGCGCGCCGTATGTGTTGCGCGGAGCCGCCGGCCATCCGGTTGCGGCGCCGTGCGAGTGAGCGATCGGCTGGGAGCTTTGGCCGCGCAAGCCGGACTCGTTCGCGAACGGCGTCAGCTGGTGCATCAAGGTGTGGATGTCGGGCCAGCGCTGCGTGCGATCGCGGGCGATGGCGCGATCGATGACGTCGGCGAGCGCCGCGGGAACATCGGGGCGCACGCTGCGCACGCCGCTCGCGTCCGTCGTGGCTACCTTGATCGCCAGCTCGGGCAAGGTCGCTGCGTCGTAAGGCATGCGCCCGACCACGGCCTCGTACAACATCACGCCGAACGCGTACACGTCCGTGCGCCCGTCGATGTCGCGGTCGCCGCGCAGCTGCTCGAGCGACATGTACACCGGCGTGCCGATGGCCGCGCCGGTCTCGGTCAACGTCGAGCCGCGGATCTCTGCGAGCTTCGCGATGCCGAAGTCCACGACTTTCGCGGTGGGGTGCGCGATGCCGGGGATGCGCTCGAGGAAGATGTTGTCGGGCTTGAGATCGCGGTGAATGACGCCGTGCTGGTGCGCCGCGGCCACGCCGGCCATCGCGCCGAGCATCAGCGTGATGAATTCGCTCAGCTTGGGATGCTGCTGGTGGCGCAGGTACTCGCGCAGGGTCTCGCCTTGCAGGAGCTCCATGACGAGAAACAACGTCTCGTTGTCGCGCACGACGTCGTAGACGTCGACGACGTTCGGGTGGCTGAGCTTCGAGGAGGCGCGCGCCTCGCGGAGCATGCGCTCGGCCGCATCCGGGTTCGCGGCCAGGTGCGGGTGCATCCATTTGATGGCGACCTGCTTGCCCGTGAGCTCGTTTTCGGCACGGTAGACCGTGCCCATCCCACCCTCGCCGAGCTTGGCGAGCACCCGATACTTTGCACCGAGCAGCGCTCCAATCTCCGGCACCCGCACCCCCGTGAGAACGTCCTGTGGTTCGAGCTGTCCTCTTGGCAGAATGGGTCGTCAGGGTCAAGACATCGTAGTTGTGCACACTGCCGCCACGGTTGGCGGAGCTCCGTGGAGTCAAGCGTAATCGAGGTGTAAGCGCGGCGATTACGGTGCGGCGCGGGGCTTCTGCGGCGTACTCGGGCGGCAGCAGCGCTGGTTTGGCGGTTCCCGCGGCAAGGTGGCATCGGGCGGAGGCGTAGGGCAGACTGCGCCGAAGCGAGTAGGTTGGAGCATGCGGATCGAGCTCGAAGACACGCCCCAAGCCGTACCCGTCACCCTGGCGCAGACGCTGCTGCGGCTGGTGCTCGGCGCCGTGTGTGCGGCGCACGGGCTCAGCAAGCTGGAGTCTCCCGGCGCGCTCGTGTCGCAGCTTGCGGAGCTGGGAGTGTCGCATCCGGACACGGTGGCGCAGGGGATCCTCGGTCTGGAGCTGCTGACGGGCGTCGCGCTGGTGGTCGGCCGCTACACGCGCAGCGCGGCGTTTCTCGCGTTGTGCGATCTCGCGGTGGGCGCGGCGCTGGCCTGGCAGCGCGGTGAGGTTCTGCGGACGGGTGTGGACAATCCGCAGCTCGAAGCGTGGTTGCTCGGGCTGGCGTGTTGCCTGTTCTTCACGATCGTGGGTGGTGGGCCATTCGCACTCGACGCAGTGCTCCGCCGCCGCGCACGGCTGCGCGCGATCGCCCGGGATCCTACGTGGTCGCGTCCTCCTTACGTGACGTGAGGGGGTGTTGATCGTGGCGTACGGCTCTGCCGGGTGGGCCGGGCGGGGCAGGGCTGCTCCGGATGGCGGCCGACGTGCACTGGTCGCGGCCGCGGTAGCGCTCGGACGTTTTCCCGCGCGACGCACGTCGGCCTACGCGGCGCGCCAAACGTGGTGGAGGCGGCAGCGTTTGGCACGCCGCGTATCATCCTCCGCAGCCCTGCCCCGCCCGGCCCACCCGGCAGAGCCTCGCGTCGCGACGAGTCTGACACGCCGCGATGCGCCCGCGCAGCTGACGGCGGCGTCGTCGAAGCAATGGGTCGCGAGCTAGCGCAAGACTCTGCCCGGACCCAGGGCCTCTCGGCGTGGCGCTTGGCTGCGCGAGCGAGCGCCTCGGTGTTCTCCCCGAGTTCCGCGGGCTGACATTCAGCTCACGGGCCGCAACGCTCACAGCAGCCGAAGACGCCTTTCAAGAGCTCCTGCGCTGTCAGCTGGATCTGCACCAGCCAACGCGGACACGCCCGCCGCGATGTACGCGCTCGCTCGTCGAGGATGGCTCGTTCGCGCGCGAGCGACAGATCCAACAGCCCGAGCGACAGCAGCCCGTTGACCGCCCCGAAGCTGAGCGTGGTGATGCCGGCGGCCAAGAACGCTTGGTTATCGCGCCCAGTCACCGCCACGGCCGCACCTCCAAGCGTGCTGACCACACCAAAGCTCAACAGCCAAAAGCCGGCCACGCGCCTCGAGTTGCGTGCGTCGAGGCGCAACGCGGTCAGCTGTTCGATCCCGCCCGGCGCGCTCGACTGCTCGGCGCGCGCAACATGGGAGACGCAAAGCAGCACGACCAAGATCAAAACACGCATGCCCGGGAGCATACAACAGGAACGCGGCCAGCCAAAAAGTGCCTCGAGTCAACTCATTTCTTGGGTCTCTTCGAAGCAGGTGCCTTGGCGCTGGGCTGCGGCGCAGCTGCCCGGCTTCGATCTTGTTCGAGTTGCCGTTCCAACGCCGCGATCTCCTGTTCATACACGGCCAACTGCATATCGAAACGCTGCAAAGTCTTCGCCTTGGCCGCGACGAGATGCGTCGCGCGCTTCCTGAGCGTTTGCAGCGCCGTTTGCTTTGCCGCGAGCGACGCGTCCTGCAACGTGGGGGACTTCGCGCGCTCGCGCCCCAACGTTTCCTGGGCCTCGGCGACCAGCTTGCCGTGTTCGGCTAGAATCTGTTTCAGCGTGGACATAGCAGCTCCTCGAATCCAGAAGGTTCACGGCTGATTGAAGTTGGAGCTCGCGGTCGGCACACCGCTGAAGTGGGTAGGCCCGAGCTGAGCGAGGTTGCCGAGATAGACCGCTTGCGCCATGTCGTGGAAATCCACGGACGGGAGCGGTTTCTCACTCTTGAATTGATTGCCCATGACCACGGCGTTCGTCGCCTTGAGCGACACGCTGACTGCGCGCGTCCCCGGCGAGCCCAGATGCCAGCAAAAATTGTCGGTGAAGAACACGCGTTCGAAGCGTGCCACGCCGCCACCATCCAAGCTCTCCTCGGCCACTTCAATCAGCGCGGAGTTTCCAGGGCCGATGAGCTTGTTGCCCAGAATGTGTGCGCCGAAGCCTTGATAGCCCGTCGTCAACAAAGCCCGATGCTCCCCGGCAGCCAAGGTCGACGCATCAGCATAGGTCACGAGGTTGCTTTGCACGCGCAAGTCGAGCACCAACGTGGCTGCGATGCCCAGCGCCACGGCGCTGTGCGTGGTGCCATCCGGTGACACTCCCGTATCCGTCATCTCGCATGACTCGATGTGCAGCTCACCCAGGTGCCTGGACACTGCGATGCTGACGCCCGGCGAGATCCGATAGCCGCAGTGAAGCAACTGATTGTCCGCGATGCGCACGAAGCCTGTCAGCGCGAACCCCAAGCAGCCGCACTGGTACATGTCATCGATCCGGTTCTCCACCACTTCGAGCGCGCCGTGAATCAACGCCGTGACTCCGACGCCACCTCTCGTCAGCAGGTTCTCTGCGATCACGCTCCGCGCGCCCAGGGTGACTGATACAGGAAGGCGAGCGTTCGTGACACGGTTTGTGCGCACGCGCCCGTCTTGCACTTGTGACAACAAGATGCCATTGCGAGCCTCGAGCTCGCTTTCGAGCCGATTGTCTTCGATCTCGATGCCGCTATTGTCGAACACCATGATGCCGTCGAGCGGCCCATACAAGTGATTGCCGGCCACGCGTCCGCCGCTCGAGCCCCAGGTCGAGCCGTCGGGCAATACTCTACCAATGAGGATGCCGATGGACGGGTCGTCACCTGCTTCCGTGGCCAGGCAGCGAATGCGGTTGTCTTCGATCCGACCGATGCTCCCGCTGACCACGATGCCGCCGTGCGATCGCGCGTTGTGGACCAGCTCGTTGCCGCGCACGACCGCGTCGTCTCCCGTCAGGTCGATCGCAAAGATCTTTTCGCTGTCTTGTGCCTCTTCGCCGCCGAGCCGTGTGATGCTATTGCCTGCAATCAGCGAGTTGCCGGCACCCGACACAGGGATCCCGCCCAAAGGGCCCAGATGGTCGGCGATGCCGATGTTGAACCGCGAGATGCGGTTCCTCTCCACCACGCAGCCATCGGACGCGCCTTCGACGAATACCGCCACGAGGCCGCCATCGAGCCCATCGCTCGCGCGGGTGAACGCGTCCAGGATGTTATCCCGGACGACCAGCCGCTGCGAATCCTCCACGGCCCAAACCGCGTAACCTACGCCTGCGATGTCACACGCAGCGATCTGCACGTCGTCACAGCCGCGGATGCGAACGCCCACGACGTCCGCCCGCTCGTGCACCCGGATACGGCAACGCTCGAAGGAAGCCTGGATGCAGCGCTCGAAGCGCACGCTCGCAGACAATCCCCCACTGGGATCGCGGTCGCCTCTGCCCGCGAACACCAGGTCGCTCACGCAGACGTTCTCGAGGAACAGGCCCGCGGGATGCTTTGCCTCCAACAGCTCGACACCGTTGTTGCGCACGAGCCTTGCTCCCAGCGTCTCGCCGCGCAAGCTGATGTTCGAGCCCGCGATCCGCAAGGGTCGTGAGATCTCGTGCTCCCCGGCGCGCAAGCAAACGCAGCCACCGCTCGCGGGTAGGCCGTCGAGCGCCGCTTGAATGTCCTCTCCAGGTTTCACCACTGCGCTGCAGCAGCCCGGGACGATCTCCGCCAGCGCGGAGAACACGCTGCGGCAATCCACGACTTCGCCGCTTGTCTCGAGGATGGCGAGCTTGCAGTAGTGCCGGTGGACACCAGCAGGCGCAGCATGCTCCAGCCGCTCGATGTCCGCGTCGGCCGTACGAGCGACGAAGCACCAGTAGTCGCCGCTGAGCGCTGCGCCACCCGCCGGCACGTCGATGGTCGCCAGGATACCCTGCTCGAGCACGAAGTCGTTGGAGTGGACTCCATCGAGCGGGATCAGCCCGTCCTCCGAATCGTTCAGGTTGACGAGCTGTGTGCCATCCGCTCGGTAGACGATGCCCGACTGATCCCAGCGGATCACGCGCACATGGTCGGCAGGCTCGGTCTCGCCGTCGGGAAAGTCTGCCAGCGGCAGCGCAGGGCTGAGACTCAGCGTCTGCCTTGCGTCGTCCACGGCTGTCACTCGGCACATCACGCCCGGCGCGCCCTTCAGCTCTCGCCGATCAAGGGTGACCTCGACCCAGTCAGCTGTCTTGAAACGCAGCACGTCGTCGCGGCCGAGGCTCTCCACGCCGATGCGCGTGCCACCATCCAGGACTTCGAGCACCGTGGTCGCCACGTTGGCGTTCTCGCGCGACCACTTCACGCGCAAGCCTCCCGAAGCGCCGACTTCATGAATCGCCACCTGATACAGATGGTTCTCGAGGCCTCGATAGCCGCCGCTCGGTGGCATCAAGCAGGGATCGGGAGCTGTATTCACCGCGACCGTCGCTGTGCTCAGGCGCGCGGCCGACCGCTGATTCTCAGCGGGCCAATTCTTTATCTCCGCAAAGGGCGTCTGAGGGGTCACGTGGGCCCCCACTTCGAGCAGCCTCACCTGCCAGGCCGTTTGATGACGGGTCGTGGTTTCGACGTTGACCGCCGACTCGATCAACTTCGGATCCTGCAAGTGCGTCACCTCGCGGCGCCACGCCACCAGGTACACCAGCCATCGCGAGCCTTTCAGCTCTCCGAGCAGCGGGCCGCCGTATGGTTGGTCTTGGATGACGATCGCTTCGCTGCCCTGCAGTTCTTCGAGCTTGGGATCGAACACGTGGGCCGTCGCGTGGTTCTCTACCAGCAAGCCATCGACGTAGATGCGGCCCGGGCCAATCGTGAGGCCGCCCGCGCGTCCGATCTTGAATGCGTCGGGCGTGCTGGACGGAACGCCGCACGTGCCGATCACGTCCAAGGTTTCTGCCCGCCAGCGCCGGTCCTGGATCTCGACTTGCTCGTTGTGGTCGGCATCGAGCGCGACGCGTCCCTGCTGCTCCAGCACACCCGAGTAGTGCCGGCTGGGATCGAACCGTCTCCTGCTGTAGTCGCCGCTCATGATCGTGGTCTCCTAGCTGGCAAAGAAAACACCCGCCTCCAGGCCGAAGCGCAGGTACTCCTGCAGGCGAAGCTTGAGGTTCGCCTCCCGCTGAGGTGCGTAGAGATCATGGAATGCGCCGAGCTCGCCCTCATCGTCTGCACCGCAGCGGATTTCGCTCGGCACATAAGATGCCAACTGTCCGTAGCCGGGTGTGCCGTAGCAAAGGCTCGTGAAGGCCACCAAACTGTCAGACTGACAGTGATAGGGTCGGGGGACCAGCGAGTCCAAAGGCAACGCGCAGAAGCGAATGCATCCCTGCTGCAAGCGCTCGGACCACACCAGCTGCGATGTGACATCGCCCGCGGCCCGCGCGGCCGTGATGATGCTGTTCGAGGCGAGCTCGAGGCGTTCGGTATGGACTCTGCCCACGACGGTGGACTCCCGCAAGCTGAGCGTTGCGCCGGGCGCAGCAGCCGCACGGGCAGAGAAGGCCGTGCGCGTACGCGCGGTGGCGTCGACGATCGATCTCGCAATTTGAACCTGTGCGCCTGGCTCGGCACGGATCGCACCCACGATGCAGTCCTCGATCTCCACCGTCGTTTCGCTCGCGTCGATGAGCAGCGCTGGAGCGTCAGGTGCCAGCGGCTCGCCCGCAGCTGTCAGCGCCCGCCCGGGCACCAAGGTGCAGTGGCGCAGCCGCAGCAGCCGCGGCCCTGCGCCGCCATGCGACGTGACACTCAAGCCTCCGGCGATCAACAAACCGTTCAACGTCACTACCGCTCCCGCGGCCAGCCTGACCTGGAGCGCGTCCTCCAACACCACGATCGGTCGCTGCTGGTTGGCCGCACGCACCTCGATGTGTGCGTCCGCGCGCGCCCGCAATGCAAGCGCTTCTTCGTAGCGGCCGCTGTCTGCGATTTCGACCAGCCCGCCCCTGCCGACCGCCGCGAGCGCTGCCCGCAAGCCGCTGCCGCGCGCAACGGTGACGTCCGCTGGGCCCGGCTGCGTGAAGCTCGCGCCGCGTTCGTACTCACCGCCTGCGGCGCGCGCACTGAATGCGTAGTGAAACGTCACGCGCACTTCCTCGGGCGCACGGTCGCTCGGAAAAGCCAGGCGGCCAAGAACCGGATCGATGCTGACCGCGTCGGTCGGCAGATGTGCCCAGCCGCTAGCGGAGTCTGCCAGGTTGCAGATCTGCACGCGATCCACGACGCCGCCGTCCGCCTCCACGAGCAAGCTCTTCTTTGGTCCGTAGTGCTGCGCGAGGTCGCGGTCGAGAACACGTCGACTGAGCGGCTCCGGCACGTGGCAGGCTTCGCTGAAACCAGCGTCCGCGTCCACTGCCTCCGGCAGGCTGTACAGCTGCAGATCGATGCCGAGCGGGCTGAACCTGAAGCGTTGATCGTCGACTCGCACGGCGGGGGAGCGGGTCAGACTCAAGAGCTCGAGCCGCCACAGAAACAGCCCGACGTTCGGGATGCCGTAGCGCCCACCTTGGCGTTCGATCGCACGCACATCCAGCGTGTGCGCCAGGCTGTCGAACGCGGAACCTTGCCGCTCGAGCGGTTCCCAGCGCCGCAGGTCGACTGTGCCGTGATTTCGCGGACGCACGTGATTCATGTGCTGCGTACAGCGCAGGCGTTCGAAGAACTCCACGACGTGCGCAGGCCAGCCGGTCGTGTCGCGAGCCAATTGTTCGAGCACACTCGCGGTGCCCTTGCGCCGCCGGGCAGCGATGGTGTTAGCGACCTCCGCTCGCGCGCTGATCGTTTGCTCGGTGACGCCGTGGATCGGGCTGTACCCGATCAGTCCGCCGAGGTACGGCGCCACCCATTCGGCACATGTCTCGATGAACTGATCGTCGTAGAGTTGCGCGAGATCCTCGCGCAACAGCGCGAGCTGCTCGGCGAGCACTCCGCACAGCGCTTCGAGCGGTCCGCCGCGTTCCGCATCTCGAATGCGGTAGAGCGCGGGTAGCAACTTGAACAGGTTTTCGGCCTCCGAGCTCATGGCGTGCCCACCAGTCGGTTGAGCGAGCTCTCGTCGATCACCAAGAGCTCCGCAGGCTTCACGGTACCTTCCGCCCCCATGCCGGGGATCTCCGCGATCAGGCGCGAGCTCAGTGTCTTTGCGCGCCCGTCGCTGCGAAACAAGGCATCGACGTCGATGGCGAGGACGCCAGGAACCGCATGCACGGCCGCGATGACTTCACTGAGTGCCACTGGCTGGCCGAACTCGCGTGCGTCGAACGCGAAGCGCGCGCGCAGGGTGCTCGCGACGGCGCTCATGACCGAGCTGAGCACGTGCTCGGGCCTGACTCTGACCGTGCCGTGCACCTCGAAGGAGACCAGGCGAACGCTCTGCACGTCGATGGGTACGTGCGGATCCCCGCTCGCACGCACTGCAGCCGTAAGCTGCGTGACTACGGAGCCGGCCTTCTCCAGCTCGGCGCCGGCGGGCCCCGCTACCGTGATGAACACCGCACGCTTGCGCCCATTCCAGACCCAGACCGCGTGCGCCTTGGCGATGCCCGCGAAGCTGCGCGCAAAGTCCTGGTAGTCCTGGAGCGACACTACGCGCTCGAGCGTGCGCACCGTCAGCGGTGCATTCGTGCGGGCGGCGTCACGGGTCTCCGCATCCGCGCCGCCCTGGGCGGCTTCGCGATTGACGACCGACGCGAGGCCCAAGGGCTGCGAGAGCAGTTGTGAGATCTGTCCGGCGGCGACGAGACCTGACAACCCGGCGCCCTTGCGATACTCCGCGCGAATGTTGTTCTGACCGGTGGGCAAGCGCGCGCCCGTCAGCCCGTCGCCGAAGCTGATCGTGGTCCGGCCGAGGTCGTCGCGACGCAGCACGTAGATCCGCTCATCCGGCCCATGCCCGTAGAAGCTCGGCGCTTCGAGCCACAGCACCTCGTTGACGAACACTGACAGCGTCGATGCCGAACCGCTCGACGTTGCGGCGGTCACATACGTCAGTGGCAGCTGCTTGAGCGTGAAGCTCTGGTAAGCGAGCGTGGCATCTCCGCTGCCCAGCACCTCGCGTACGCTCTCGCCCTGAGTCGCGGCGACCACGTTGGCGTTGATGCGAAAGCTCGCGCGCTCGTACACGTGTTCGAGCGGGACTGACAGCGTCAGTATCGTGCGGTCACGCTGCTGGACCACCGCTACGTCGGGGGACGAGTCGAGGAAGACGATCTCGCCGAAGGTCGGGTCATCCTTCGCGCTCGGCTCGAGCTGGATGCCGTCCGCCAACAAGCTGAGCGTGCCGGCCTGACCATCACGGTCCAACAGCGAGAGCTTGAGTAAGGGCGGAGGGTCAGCGCTGAGGGCCGCGCCGAACCCACTGGGGGTCATGAACGCGTTCACGCCTTCTACGATCTTCACGGGTCGCGTCGTGAGCGAGAGCACGTCGTCCGGTTTCAGAAGAACGCTGCCCCCGTCGCGCAGCTCGAGGATGGGATCGGCTGCGGCATCCGTGATGCGTAGCCGCTGACGCTTGCCCGTGATTGCGATCGGACGTCCCGGCACGAGACCATCGGCTCGACCGCCGAGCGGCAGCTCAGAGCCAAAGACGGGGTACGTGATGGGTGCGGTCGAAAGGCTGAGGGGCTCGTTCTGCGCGGCCACGGTCATGCTGCGCAGCAGCGAGAGGTCTGCGTCGGCGGGCAGCTGCCACGGGGTGCCGAGGTTCAGCTGCGTGACGCTGCCTGCCAGTCCGTAGCGAGCCACGGAACGGTGCGTAACGCCGGTGACCTTCGCCAAGGTCCAGCCGCGTGTGGAGTCGATGTCCTGTTCGATGAATACCCAGCTGCCCGCGACGAGCTTGTCGTACCGAGTGCTGAGTGTCAGTTTGTTGGCTTGCGCGTCCGGCGCGAGGAGCTCCCACTCTTCGGGATCTCCGACGCCGTCCGTGATCGGGCGATTCAGCGGTGCATTGTGTCCGAAGGGCGTGGCCGCTGTTCGCATCACCCACACACCTGTCTCAGCATGCGTCTGGCTCGAGCTGCCGGAACCGGAAACTGATGCGAGGCTGATGGTCGTGCGGCTGGCGTCGAAGTCCACGCGAATCTGTTGGACGCGGCTGAGCGAGCTCCGAAGGACTTCGGGCTCTTGGATCATCACCAGAATGAGGTCGCCCACGCTCAAGTTGAGGTTGGCCCCGTCGAGGTAGAGCTTGTGCGGATCGACAATCAACGCTTGCTGCTCGCTGAGCTGCGCGCTGAGTGCATTCCAGGCCGCGCGCGCTTCGAACACCTCGCTGGTCTCGAACACCTGCGGCGTTTCGTTCGGCCCCGGGACACTCTGCGCGCGGATCCCGCGCTCGAGCAGCAAGGGTTGGTTCGCTTCGAGCGCCGCCATGGGGGCCGCTGCCACGCTGAATACCAGGTGGGTGTCGGTGGCGAGCGCTGGCTGCAGCTGATATCCGATCAAGCGTCCGAGCTCCAGGAGCGAGAGTCGCTCGCTGGCCGTTTGCACATACGCTTCGTTGGCGATGCGCTCCTGGTAGAAAGTCAGGACGTCGCCGACCATGGCCCAGGCGTCGAGGAGCGCGATGCTGAAATCATCTGCCGCGCGCGTGCGCAGCTGCTGCAGCGCCGACCAGCGCGCGTCCGACAGGCGCGCGATCGCGCTCTGATGGAAGCTCGCGTACGTCCCGATGCGATACGCGATCGCTGCCAGCCCAGGCCGGTTGTAAACCGCCAGCGGCGTCGAGGCAGTCAAGGTTGCGCACGCGCAGCAACCACTGCCGTTTGCCGCGTTGCTCATCGGCCACCACCGAGGGAGATCGTCAACACGCCGCGCTCCGGATAGTTGGGATCGTTGTCCAACTGGGCGATCTCCAGCTGCGCCATCTCGAGGCGACCGCTGTCGAGCCCGTCGTTCGCGGGCTCGCTGAGTCGCTCGAACGTTCGCACCGCGACCGAAATCACACCCGCGACGCGATGCGCTGCCGCATACAGCGCGCTGAGATACACCGGCTGTCCAAACGTGAAGTTGTCGGGGTGAAACAACCCGCGCCGACCGTCCGGCAGCAGCCGATTGCTCAACACGTCCACCACCTCGCGCTGCACGTCGCTGCGGAAGTGGCTCGGCGCAACGCAGATCCGTAGGTCCACGCGCAGCGCGACGAAGCGCGGGCCATCGATCTCCAGATCGTGCCCGGCCATGCGATAGCGCCCGATGTGTTCGCGCAGTGCCTGCTCGAAGGGCGCGCTGACTGAGGCGGCGTCGCCTCGATCGACCGTGACGAAGACCGTGTGCCAGCTGCCGGTCCAACGCAGCTGGGCGGCGGCCTTTTGCACTTCCGTGTGCCGCTCGGTGACCTCTGCATAGTCCGCCGCTGTGACGGCTCGCTCCTGGATCCGGTACGCCGCCGGTGCGCGCTGCCGAACGTCGTCGAGCGACTCAGGGTCCTGGCCACCGGACGCCGGCAGCGGATTGCGAACGCGCACCACTTCGGCGATGCTCGCAACGATGTGAGTGAGGGAATCAGCGCCCACGTTGCCCGCACTGCCGTTGCCAATGCGGTAGCTTGCGGCGAACGCGGTTGCGGTTGCGGGTCGCTTGCCGCGGCGACCATCGCCGAAGCGAAGCCAAGCCACGCCGTCGTTGTCGATCTCGGCGACGAAAGCTTCGTCCGCGGGGCCACTGGCCAACAGATCTTGCTGCACCTTCCAGATGGATCCGGACGCCGCCGTGAGCGTCACCGCGGCGACCGCTTCGCGCGCGTTCCATGCCAGCGCAGCGCGCGCAGGCAACGCCCGAGCGTTGGCAGCGTACGGCGCGGCGTGCGTGAGCGGGCCCTGGGCCAGGCGCGGCCGATAGCGGGCGGGAATCGGCTCCACCACCGCGGCGGATGGCGCTGGCCGCCTCGTTAGTACGCTCGCGGGGACTGTTCCCAGCGTTTCGTCGTGCACCTGCAGACCATGGTCGGCGAGCAGCAGGTTGCCTCGGGCCACCGCGATCGTCTCATGCGCGCCCGTGCTGATCCGGGCCGATAGACACAGCGCAAACGGTAGACCGTCCGCCTCGTGCCAGCGGATCTCGGTGATGTTCGTCGCGCTCACGGGATCCACGGTAAACACAGGCTCCGCGCTCAGCCGAACCACGTGACGGCGCGAAGGGTCGGCATCGGCCGTGCTGCCCGAGGTGCGACCCTTCACTTCCTCGAACAGCAGAACCGTGCCTTGCTTCAACGCGGGATGATGCGCCGCCAACGTGGCCGCGGTTGCGCCGCTGGGGAGCCAGCATTGCTGATCGCTCCACGTGTAGAACTGCAGCTCGTTGAGATCGAGGTGGAGCGCATCCAACGGCTCCATGGTCTCGAAGCCGACGGCGGCGCGCCGGTAGATCTGCGGATCGTCGGCGATGCAGGTCTTCTCGCCGGCGACGCGCGTGAGCAGCTTGGTCCCTCGCGCAATCAGCGGCTCGCCCGCTGCACCCACCGCGTCTGCGCTGACCTCGAGCTGCACCCAGGCGCGGGCGTTGCAACCCTCGCCGATGCGGTAATCCATCAGACGCGCGTGGCGCCGCAGCGAGACGCGCTGGCGTGCGGTGCCCAGATAGGCCTCCGTGGCGATCGCGTCCTGCTGGTAGCTCAGCTGATCTGCAAGGTACGCCAACGCCTCGACCAAGGTCACGCCGAGATCGGCCACGTTGCGCTCTTTCCAGCTGGGCGAGAGTGTCGCGATCCGATCCAACATGAGCCTTCTGAAGCTGCTGAAGTCTCTCGCCAGATAGTCGATGTCGGGACCTGCGGCGAGTGGTGGAGGAGATGCAGCGGGCGTTTGGCAATCGAACGGGCTCGGGCAGTCGACCTTGAACCAGAAGCTGACGGCTGCAAGCCGTGGGTCGATCCCACTCGGCGGGCCGGGGTCACCTGCGTTGCCGACCAGCCGCAATGTGTACGGTGAGAAGTCGCCGGGTTGGTCCACCTGCACCGTGAACACTTTGCCGTCGGGGCCCGGGGGGGCGTCTACGGCTTGCACCGTGATCCCGCGTATCCGCTGCCCACCCTCGATGCGAACGTTCGCGGGCGACAGCGCGAGCGCACCGCGCGCCTTGAGAAGATGGATCTTCAGCACACGCTGGCGCAGCAGCGGCGCGGCGCCCGCCCGATCGATCACCTCGAGAAACTCGATGCCATTGTAGGGCGAAGCGCGGGTTGCCGCGACGCGTCCCGGTTCGGCGCAGCACGGATAGATCACGGGGTGGCCCCCTGCACGAAGGTCTGCACCTCGCGGATCGCCGTCTGCCGCACGAGATACTGCACCGTCACCCGCAACGTGGCGTCGTCCGCCACGACGTCCACCGCTTCGACGATGATCAGCCCGCCGAGCCACTGCTGCAGCGCTCCCTGCGCCAGAAACTGGATCGTCGCGGCCAGCTCCGGACTGTTCGGCGCGAACGTAAGCTGCAACAGCCCGCTCCCGAAAGTCGGGCGCATCACACGCTCACCGGGACTGGTGAACAACACCTGATAGATGAGATCGCGGATATGGTTCGCGTCGTCTGCCACGGCCGTGCGACCGCAAGCGTCGAGCTCGTAGGGAAAAGCGACGCTCTTCACGGCTAGACTCCGGTGACGCGGGGCTGTGTCGCCCCAACGATCAGAGGGGTGCCCGTCGGTGCGCACACGGCCTGACTGTCGAGCAGCAACACAGGCACGCCGAGCACGAACACACGCGTCGCCGCAGTCACGAACTGCGCGCTGACGCACGGGCCGCCGGCCTGCGGCGGCAAGCTGCAACCGGCGACCGAATACACGCTGGCCAGCGACACCACCGGTTGTCCTCCGACGAGCACACGCGGACTGGGGCTGGTGGGCGCCGCCGTCCCACCGTGGGCACAAGTGACACCTGCGCCGAGATGCAGCAATGTTCCTGGCATTTGGGTCTAGCTCCTTGGCAGGCGTGGCGCTTAGACAACAGTCAGCGCGCCCGCGTTGATGGTGACAGTACTTCCGACCAGCGTGATGCTGGCGCCCTTCCCGTTCTGAATGTAGATCCCCGTGTCATTGACGATGAGCGTGGCACCCGCCGCGCTCTTGAGCATGATGCCGCCCGACGGGTCGAGCTTGTCAGACACCGTTAGGCCGTTTTGCAGCGGAGTCTGCAGCGTGATGGCCGGAATGAGCGGCGGAGTCAGTAGCGCAAGCGCGGGGACCTCGGCAGCCGACCCCCAATAACAGCCCACCCAGATTGGATAGTCCGGGTCCCCCTGTTCGAATTCCACCCACACGCCAGATCCCACGATCGGCAGGGCGAACATCCCGTTCTGTATGCCGGCCAGGGGCACGCACGGCATGGCCCAGGTGGTCGGTAGCACGCCGCTCACATCCGGCACCACGAGATTGAGGCGACCGATTTGCTCGGGGTCCACGTTGTTCAACACCGAGGCTCGGTACTTGCCATAGTAGCGCAGATCACTGTTCGTCATGCGGGCACCTTCGAGACGGTCGAAATCAAGCCATTGCGCGAAAGCTCGAAGTCCTGCTTGAACTCCCCGCGCCGGAGCGTGCTCGTGACACTGCGCACGTAATACAAGCCGTCAAAGGCCACCCCGGCGCCGCGCACACCCACCAGCCGCCTCGCCTGCAGGCAACGACCGTAGCGCCGAACATCGAGCGACCCGCGCGCGGACACGGCATCCTGCGAACGCGCAGCCTCCGCCAACCCACGAGCTGCCGCTTGCATCGGACCCAGCTTCGCGGTGTCCTTGAGAATCTTCAAGCGGGATACGGGAGCCGGCAGCAAGCCAAGCGGCGGCTGCAGCAGATCCACCTTCGGAATCGGGACCGGAATCGGAGCGCGCGTCAGCGGATTTTGAATCAGCACCACGGGCAACACGCCCTTGCTCGCGTCGATGCTGAAGCTCAGCTCCTCGACGTTCGTGTGAGCGTCCATATCGACGTTCAACGCCGGCTGCGGCACCCCGACCTTTACCTCCGGACCGAAGTAAGCCAGGCTCACGCCCGGCTTCGCGCTCGGCTCGATGTAGAACACGTAGCCGACGTGGGCAGCCAGCGACTGCACGTATTGCAGGTCAGTCCCTTTGTGAGCCGGAACGTGCTCGACGGGATTGGGAACCTGCGTAAACAGCAGCGGCACGACCACGGGGACGATCCCCAAGACGCCGTACTTCGCGATGATCAGCGCCACCCGTGCCTCCACGGGCATCGCGGGATACGGCAAGCCGCTGAAGTCGAACAAATCCATGACACGTGTCAGATCATCGCCGGTCACGGACACCTGGCCCGCCGTCTTGCCCTGTCCCGCCTGCACCTCGACGTTCGTCATCACACCATCGATCAGCACCAAGGGCGAGCCGTTGATCGTAACGATCAACATCACACGCAACGGCGGAGTCCCGAGGCTCGTGTTCTGACCGGCGGCCAGCACGAAGATGGTGTTCAGCTGCGAGCGGCTGCTGAACGCAAAGCTCAACTGAAAGCCACTCGCATCCACAGAGTTCGTCACAGTGACACTCTCGAGCGCCTCGATCACCACGCGCGGAGCCGGCACCGCGATCACCGGTCCCATCATCAATGTCAACTGAACCCCGTCCATCACTGGCCGGCTCCTGACATGCCCTCGGGCAACGTCACGCGCAACACGCGACCCACGGTATCCGTGAGCTCGCTCGGCGCCAGCGCACGATTCGCGTCGCACAAGCGCCAGTACTGCTCGGGATCACCGAGATACTGCTGCGCCAGATTGTCCACCCGGTCACCCTCGACCACGCGATGCTCTTGAACCAGACTCAGCTGCTCCGGCTGCGGCAGAAACCGCCGCCCGAGGTACATCGACGTCTTACCATCCGGTGTTTGCAGCGCGTGAACGGCGACAGCGTAGTAGCGGCTGGTCGGCGGGAACAACGCAGACTTGATCCCTTGCGCCTCCAGAAATGCCTGCACCGGATCGATCATGGGATGCCCACGATCCCCAGATCCCCGAAGCCACTCGCTGCCGCGCTCGCGGACAGACGCTCCTTGGTCTGCAAATAGCTCATGAACAGACTGCTGCCTTTGTGCTGAAAGCCCAGATCATCCACGCTCAGCACACGCATCCCCAGGCTGACCTTGGCTCGAATCGGATTGAGCCGGGCGTCGAATGCCTCCTCGGTGATGCTGAAGTCCGTGATCCGCACCGGCACCACGCGGCTCTTGCTCCAAACGAACAAGGTCAGTGCGGCCTCCATGGGCAAGATCTCCAGCGCCCCTGAGTCGGCGAGCGCATTGTTCGCATACAGCTGACTGCTCGCGGGATAGACCAGGGTCTCGAGCGCCGCGAGCTCGGGCTGAATGCCGTTCTCCACGGTGCCCGGGTTCTCCTTGGGAAACTCGAGCTGATCGGTGGCATCGATCTCGGCGTCGAGCTTGATGATCTCCACCGCGGGCCCCTTCATGCGCAGCGCTTGCGAGCGATCGGCACTGTCAGCACCGCTCTCCTGGACCTGTAAGGTGCGGGTCAGGGTCTCGGGGTTGTACTGGAGGGAAACAATTCGGTGGACCCTCGAGGTCTGGGGATCGATGAGGACGATGCCGCCTTTGGCCACCTTGGGGGAGTTTGGAAAGGTGTTCATGATGGCCCCGAGACGTGGATTACATCTGTCACCGGTCCCTCCACTCGGAAAGCAGCCGCAACAACTGCGCCCGATTGCTCTCCTCTGGAAGTGGTTCGAAGGACTCGATGACATCTCCGTCGTGGTTGAAGATCAAGATCGGCTGCCCATCTGCTTCATCACTGAGTAAACGTGCTGTGTCTTCGCCAACAATAAAGGGAACCTGAAACCAATGGTGTGTGACGGCACCTTCCTGTGTTGTGTCTTGCCCCTTGAAGGCTCTGCTTACTTGGCCTCGGACCGGCATCTCCAATCCCGCTGTCTCGCGCAGCCAGAACGCGTGGAACTTGTACGTCGGGAACACACTTGCCATCTCGGAAATGATCGCGTTCAATCGATCGTGCGCGTGCCCACCCATATAGCTTTCGAGAAATGCAAACCGGCTGCCATCGGGAATCTTCGATTTTCTCTCCTGAATGAAGGCGCTGACAACGTGGAGTAGGTTGCCCCCTGACTTCGGCAGTGGCTCGATCAACTCAGCAAGATCGGGCCGGCCGATCGTCGCAGCATCAGCCAGCCACGGTCCGCCATGCTTTTCACCGAGAATTGCGGCCGGCGCCACATCGGCAAGCTCATCTCCCATGTGCTTGAACGTTGCAGCGTTCCAGAGCAGGTTCCGTTCGTTGATCAGGAATTCGAAGGGGGTATGGTCACTATTTCGATGCAGTAGCTTGAGGAACTTGCGTCGCCTGCTTTGACCAGCTGGTTCCTCTCCGTCAGGTCGGACGAGTTTCTCAGCGCTTAGTTTGAGGTTATCGCGCTCGAGCGTCGCTGCCGGAGCCCTGGCGGAATCTCCGGCTGTGCGGCGACTGTTCTCCGCACGACGCGTAGCGCGCTCGCCCATGGTGGCTGCCTCAGGCGTACGGTTGGGTGCCGAGGGGTTGCTTGCTGGGTCCTTCGAGTCACCGCGTTTCATGCCAACGGAGGAGTCTGGCGATAGATGCGGCACCCGGTAGCTCGGTCCGGTCCCTGTCTTCACTTCCTGCATTTCCGCTTCAGCGATCAGACTTGCACCGACAGGTTCTGGAGGGCCGGGATCGACCGGGCCTTCGGGCGCGGGTTTCCACGGTCCCTGTACCAGCTCGCCCTCGGGTGCCGGCGACGCCTCTTGGCCGCGCTCGCGCGAGACGGCCTTACGGCGTTTCGCGATCTCGGGATGCACTGCGTGCGAATCGCTCGTTTCGAGCGCCGCAGGGCTGGGTCTGCTCGGGATCGCAACGGGGGGTGCGGTCGGGAACTCGAGAATAGGCTGGACTGCGGGTGGGGGCACACGGGCAACTGCCACGGCCATCTCCGGAGAGGCCACTTCAGCGGGCGTCGCAAGCACGGGCATCGCACTGCGAATACGATCTGTCGATTCTTCCGTTCGGAGCGCGGGCAGTTCCTTCGGCAAGTCGATGTCTGCCTGGGTCACAGGACGATCAGGCAGTCCGGAATGACCTTTTACCGTTGACGCAGCATCCAAGGTCGTTGCGACGACTCCGGCGCCAACGGCGACTACCTCGAACGATTTGGGAGACTCGACGCCGAGCGTGCCTTCCGGCGTGCCAGCAGCTGCACCCACTACCGATCTGTCGTACAGCGCTTTGGCGTCCCTGGCAGATGCGTAAACGCCAGTCGCAAGCGCGAGCACTTCCCCGACCACAGGTATCAGCGCCAGCCCAGCCTCGAGCACTGTCAGCCCGAGATCCCGCGCCAGCGCCGACAGCTCAGCATCCTTCTTCAGGTTATCGAGCCGTTTCTGCAGCGTCGGATCTCGCAGTTGCTTTCGGGTCTCCTGGACCGCCACTGGCAGCATGAACGGGACGATCCGTCCGGCGCCGATATACACGATGGCCTTGTCGATGCGGGTGACGAGCTTGTCGTACGCATCGAGCACGGCGGAGACATAACTCGACTGAGCTCCAAAAGACTGCTCAGCGAAATCAGTAAGCGTCGGCCCTGACCGACTGCGAACCGATTCAACGACCTCGGCCACAGCGTGCTTGGCCCCGCTCAGATCGAACGGATCAACATACGTCCATGCGGTCTTGAGGGCGCCGACGATGTCACCCGTTTGATCATCGAGCCATTGCTCTGCCTCCTCGGTCAAGCTGTCCTTCAAGTAGAACTGTGCCAAGAACGGCGCTTCAAGATAGAGAGCGTTGATCTCCTCGTTGACGGAGTTGACTTGTTTCACCCGCGCCTCGTCGAGCTCATACAACAGATACAGCGCGGGGCCGGTGTCTCCTTCCGAGATGGACCCATGCTGCTCTAGCCAGGTCAGAAGCGCTCCCTTGGCCGCGTCGATAGCGCCGTTGGGATAGTCTTTGGTAAGGCGCGCGACTTCGAGCCACCAGTCTTTGCCGGTCCAGTCCTCAGCAAAGATGGAGCCCGGCCCCCCCGTGCGCCTCCTCAAACTGCGGGTCTGCACGCTCAAACGTACGAGCTCCCGCTTCTTCTTGTCGAGCTCGAGGATCTGTTGCGCGATCTTCCGCGTCTCCAACAGCACTGCGCCTTGTCGCTCTGGTTGTCGGGCAGCCTCACGCTGTTCGATCACCTGCTGGCGATAGTCTTTCATGAGGTCCAGCGCGGTGACTCGCACCAGATCCTCGAGGAGTCGGCCAACGTCCGGCGTCGGTTTCGCGGAGGGCGCGAACGTCCGAATCTCTGCAGCTTTGCTGGAAGGCTCGATGGGACGCTCGACGTCCGACTGTAACTTTGCTCGCGAGCTCGGGGTTGCGGCCAGAAGTTCCTCGAGACTCCAGGTGGCGGACTCTGGCTCGTTGTAGAGCTCGTCCCAAGCCGCAGTGCTTTGCGCCGGCGCTAGCCGGTGAACGATCGCGGTGCCGCCAGCGGCCTGCTGAGCAACATGGGCAAGCTCGTGTGCAAGCACGCGGCTTCCCGGACTCGTCTGCGGCATGTACTGCCCCGCGCCGAATACGATGTCGGATCCCACGGTGAACGCGAGTGCGTTGACGGCAAGAGCAGAATCAGCAGCGTAGGCGCCCGCGTGTACCCGCACGTGACTGAAGTCATGTCCGAACCGCGGCTCGAAAAATGCGCGCGTGGAAGCGTCGAGCGGCGCTCCCGGCGAGGCGAGTACTTCGTGCACGATGGGCGGCGCGGCTCCGATGCCGGCGCTGCCACCGCCAACCCGGCGCTGTACCATCGGCGCTGCGAAAGACAGCGCCTTCGATCCATCCGGCGCACTGTCAGGCATGCGCAGCACCTGCTCCGCGACGCGATCCGCTTCCTGTTCGTACTCATCACCGGGGGCGTTGATGCGCAGCTTCGTCTGCATGGCCGTGCCCGCGAGCCGCGTGGATCGACAGCGGTCGCATGTACCGCTCAAGCCCGCGGAGGCGCCGCACGCGCAGTGTTGCGGTGAACGCGCGAGCTGGACGGACGTCGACCCGGGCGTCGTCGTCGATCGCGCACTCTCCGCCGACGCGTTGCTCATTTCGCCAGCCCCTTGCAGATCGCTCGCGCCGCCTCTGCTCCAACGCGTCCAACCCCCACACCTTCCGCCAGCGGCCGCGTCTCGACACGCAGCCGCGGCAACTCCCCCAGCGCCGCAACGCGCTCCACCACCCCGGCATCACCCAACACCACGCTGAGCTCGCGCTGCAACGCTTCGGCCAGCGCACGCCGATCCCCCGGGCGAAAGCCCTTGAGCACGAGCTGCTCGATGTGAACGATCACGCGTCTCATACCCAGCCCCTCGTCTCGGCATCCGCGATCGGACGTTCGCGTTTCGCCGCATCGCCCTGGGCTGCCTGCAACAGGTGCACCATGCGCACCGGCTCACCCGCCTCGGCCGCGAGGAACGCAGCGTTCAGGGCGATGTTGCGAATGTGGCCACCAGCGACTTGGAGCTGGGCCAAGCGTTCCAGGTCGATGCCTTGCAGCGGTGTCGCCGGCGGAAAGATGTTGCGCCAGATAGCGGCGCGCTGCTTCTGGTCGGGGAAGGGGAAGGAGACGACGAAGCGCAGGCGCCGCTGAAATGCGCTGTCGAGCGCGGCTTTCATGTTCGTGGTCAGGATGGCCAGGCCGCTGTATGCCTCCATCCGCTGCAGCAGGTAGCTGACCTCGATGTTCGCGTAGCGGTCGTGGCTGTCCTTGACCTCGCTGCGCTTGCCGAACAGGGCGTCCGCTTCGTCGAACAACAGGATGGCTCCGCTCTCCTCGGCCGCATCGAACACGCGGCGTAGGTTTTTCTCGGTCTCACCGATGTACTTGCTGACGACGGAGGAGAGATCGATGCGGTAGAGATCGAGGTGTAGCGCACGGGCCACGACTTCGGCCGCCATGGTCTTGCCCGTGCCGCTTTCGCCCGCGAAGAGCGCGCTGACGCCGAGGCCGCGCGCGCTTCTCGCGGAGAAGCCCCATTGCTCGTGAACCGTCAAGCGCTGGCGAAGATGGACGACGATCTGCGCGAGCATCTGCGTCTGCGCAGCTGGCAGGACCAACTGCTCCCAATCTGCGCGGGCAGCGATGCGTTGCGCGAGCTCATGGAGCTTCGCTCGCCCGAGACCGCGACAGGCATCCCACAGCTGCTGATCGGGTTGCGAGCTCGCCGCAAGCGTTCCGCGAAGCCCGTGGGCCGTCGTGATGATGGTGTGGGTGCTCAGCCGGAACTGCGCAGCGACACCAGCGAGCGAGCCATCGAGGTGCTCCGCGACGGCTCCGAGCGCGCGCTGCCAGAGTTGCTTCTGTTCCGCGGGCGCCGGTTTGTCCACGTGCGCGCGGACCAGCATGCGGTCCACGGACAGCGCTTCGAGCCCGGTCACGAACACCGGTCCGCTCAGGCCTTCGACGAGCCTTTCGACGACACTGCCGTGAGACGGGCTGCACTCTATGAGCAGCGCACGCATCGAAAGCATGAATTCGCGCTGCCACAACACGCCGAACGCTTGCTGCTCCACCACGCCGCCCGGCAGATCTTCCGCGCGCAGGCGATACAGCTCGAACCCGAGCCGCTGCGCCACGTGCGCGGCCACGTCGCGTTGGCCTCGAGGATCATTGCCACCCAGCAAGACCAGCCCGGGGCCGACCAGCGCCGTGACGATCGCATCGCCGATCGCCAGCTGACTGTCGGCCACGAGCTCTGCGCCGGCAGTTCGTCTCAGCAGCGGGGCGAGCCGTGCGTCGAGGCCATCGAGTCCTGCGAGGTGATGCAGGATGCGTTCGTCGATCCGAAGCCGCGCCGCCGTGACTCCCGCTGCTTCGTCGAGCTCGATCATGCGCCAGCGGCGCAAGGGCCCGTCGGGCGCAAGTGCGCTCCAGTGCGGCGCGTCCAGTGCGCCGAGCGCCAGCGCGAACGTCGCGTGAGCGCGGCGCACGTCGCCCTGGGCCTCGCCGCACGCGCGGAGCAGTGCAGCGTCCAGCTCGACACCCGCACACAGCAAGAGCACGTCGCGCTCGAACGGGCTCAGCTGAAAGCGCGCGGCCAAGAGATCGATGCGAGCGGGTGCGCTGAGGGCCGCACGCGCTTCGTCCACTGCGATGCGCGCGGCCGCGTCGTCCGCGTCGCCGCTCAGTCGGAGCTTGAGTCTGCCGAGCTCCGCCACGAGGTAGCGTTGGTTCGCTTCGAGCCACGCTTGCTGCTTGCCAGGGGCGGTCATGTGATCGTGATCCGCTGGTTGAAGAACACCGGCGGTTTGGCCGCGCGGTCGATGAGCGGGCTCTCGATGCCGTCGACACGCAAGCGAACGAGCTGCTCGCCGGGTACGGCATCCTCGAACGTGAAGCTGAGGCTGCTGCTCGCAGTGGCAAGCGCAGCCGCCTGTACGGCGCGCGTTCCCAGGATCAGCGAGACCTGCTGGCTGGGCAAGACCTGCGGACGTACGCTCAACCTGATGATCGCGGTACCCGCGCCATCACGCGCCACCGAGGTAGGCAACGCGGTGGTGATCTCCGGACCGACGCTGGCCGCGAGCGCGTTGCTGCTGCTCAGCGCCGATTTTCCTGCGGGCACCAGGCGCAGCAGCAGCTGATACACACCGCTGGGGACATCCGGAACCACGACGTTGAGGCTCGACGCCGAGGCACCCGACAGCACCGGCACTGCCACATCGATCGAAAAACGTGGGCTCGAGAAGACCACCTCGTGGCCGGTCCCGTCGAGGTGCTGGCCCGTGATCTCCAGCACGCCGCCTACGCTCGCTGCCGGCTGACCATTGGCCGCGCGGATGCTGTCGATCGTGGGGAGCGGTGGTACCAAGCTCGGTTCCACCACCACGCCCCGATCGCGGCCTGTCTCAGGATCCACGGGGCCCCGGCTCAGCACCGGCAAGGCCGCGCTGATAGGCAAGGAAGACTCGATGAGCACGACCGTCGCGAGATAGGCGGCCGTCGGCCGGTAGTGGATCTGTCCTGCCGTCCACAGCTTCGACAGCTCTTCGGTGCTGAGCTGCTCCGGCGTGATCTTGATCGGCTCCGCCTGATACTCGAGACCGCTTTGCGCAAGTGCCGAGAGCGCGCCGCTCGCGGCAGGCGCTGCGAGCAGGCGGGCGATCAGCTCACGCGTGAGCAGCGGCGTCTCGTGCAACAGCTGCAGCGCGAAGCCGAGCACGATCTCTCGCAGGTACGGCTCGCTGCCGTGCGCGCTGAGCAAGTAGTGGAGATCGAGCGCGAGGGGTGGGTTGCTGAGCCGATGTGCGCGAGAAGCATCGCGCGAGGGCAGGCCTTCGTTGCGCCAACCCAGATTCGGTGTCACGCGATGCAAGAACAGGTTGACCTGCGTCTCCTCGCTGCCACCGGCGGTCACCACCTGATCAGGCGCGAGTACGGTGATGCTGACCGAGACGCCGAGCAGACCGCTGACGTTCTGACGGACGAAGCCGTCCATCAGCAGTTTGTGCAGGACCGCGGTCACACCCGCGAGCGCCAGCGCGTTGCTCAACGGCTGTCCTCCCCTCGGCCTCTGCGGCGCGTCAGATAGTCATGCAGCGACATGCCCCGCTGGCGCAGCACGGGTTCCGACTTCGCTCGACGCGGCGCCGGTAGCGTAGTCACTTCGATGCGGCCGATCGTCACATGCACCGGTGCGTCGTCGTGTTCCCGCGGCTGGTCTGCGCGGCGAAGCGCAGACGCTCGCAGCGACGCGATTGGCTCGACGGCGGGCCGCAGCCGCCCGCTGCTCGGCGATGGATTCCAAGCTGCCGCGCGGGAGTGCGCCTGTTCGGCGTCGGGCAGTGGTGGATCCTGCCTGTCGTCGCGCTGAACCAGCGGTTGCGGCGCTGCGAGCGCGCGCGCGGCGCCCGTCGTCGAAGCCGGCGCGCGTGCTGGCTCCGCGGCGGCTCGTGCGGGCTCAGGTTGCGTCGCGCGTGGTTGCACCAGACCGTGCAGCGTTGCGAGCGCCTCCGGCGGACTCGCTCGAGACGCAGCCGTGAGCGGCGAGCCATGCAGCGGCTCGAGCTCCCCCGGCGGTCTCGCTGGTGACGTAACCGCGACCGGATCGAGCACGAGCGCCTGTGACACGCTCTCGGGCTGGCGCACAGCGTGCACTTCGCGATCAGCGTCTGCCGCTGCGAGCGGCAGCGGCGGTTCGAACGCCCGAGGCTCGTACAGCGCCGCTACGCGCGGCTCCACAGTCGGCAGCAAACCAAACTGCCGTGACGCCAGCCGCGTGAGGAAGTCGCTCATGACACAGCCATCTCCACGTACTGCGCGCGCCTTACCTCACTCAAGCCGAGTACGTCGGCCTCGCGCCAGCCGTACGTCCGCGCCAGCACGTCCACGTCCTGCAGCAGGCGGCGAGCCCGCGTGCGAACTTGTGTCCAGACGAAGGTCGCGATCTCGAAGACGATGCGCCAAGCGTGCCCACATGCCGGGCAGCTGAGCGCCAGCCAAGTCTCGGCATGCGGATCGAGGTTGGCCAGGGCCGCGGCGATCTCGGACTGAATTGGTTCGGGGAGCAGCTCGATGGGCGGGCCCACCCCTGTGGCTCGAGCAGCGCAGCGTGCGAGAAGCAGCTTCCTCGCGGCTGCCACATCCACGCACGAGGCTGCAGCCGCAAGGTCCGCGCTGTTCGGGCAGCGTAAGTCGAGCGCGTGTCCCTGGATCAGCAGCGTGCTCGTGGCATGCGCGCAATCGACTGCTGCATTCAGCAGGCGACTGCAGGAGAACGCGAGCTCGACTCCCTCCTGACAATTTGGGCAGCGGGCGAAAGCGTCGAGCGCATCCCCGAAGCAGTGTCGGTGAGCTTCGAGCAATAGCCGATCTCGCTGCCCGAGCGGGAGCTCGACGAGCGCCGCGTGGCCAGGCTGACCAGCGCACGCGCGATCCAAGATCAGCAGCGCGCGATCGATGGGATGCAGGCGCGCGCCGCGCTCCCACAGCTCGAGCAGCGCAGATGGCGTGAGCGTTTGCATGGCGCCACTCGCTGCTACTCGAGGGTCGGCTCGACCGGTTCAGTGACTGAGGTATCGCGCTCCCAGCCTTCGTTCTCGACCGTGAGCGTCTGGATGGCGACCGCGTTGGCGTTGGCGTCGAGATCCGACAGGCACTGATACGCGGAGACCCAACAGCGATAGACCTTGTACACGATCGCCACTTGACCCGCTTCGTTGCAGACCTCGATCACGAGGTTCTTGCGAAAGTCCTGGAGCGAAACCTCCGCTCCGAGGCCGGCACCCAAGTGCCAGACCTTCTTTGCCCAGGCCTCGAACGCTTCGTCGTGCGTCACACCGCGTTCGAACGTAATCGGTTCGTACTTGGTGCGCCCGGGCGATTTACGCGTGCTGCTGGGGTCGCCGCCATCGCGGTGGTCGATGACTTCGGTGGAGCGCTTGAGCGCGCTCACCTTGCTCACTCCTGCCACGTAGCGCCCGTCCCACTTCACGCGGAACTTGAAGTTTTTGTAAGGATCGAAGCGATGAGCGTTGACGGTGAACTCGGCCATGTTCCCTCCTTCACGCAGCGCTCTCGCCGGCGATCTGCTGAATCTTGATGACCACGAACTCCGCGGGCTTCAGCGGCGCAAACCCAACGACGATGTTGACGATGCCCAGGTCGATGTCGCTCTGGGTGGTCGTCTCTTGGTCGCACTTCACGAAGTAGGCCTGCGCTGGTGTCGTGCCTTGAAACGCACCTTGCCGAAAGAGGTCGTGCATGAAGGCGCCCAGGTTCATGCGGATCTGAGACCAGAGCGATGGATCGTTGGGCTCGAAGACCACCCATTGTGTCCCGCGGTACAGGCTCTCCTCCATGAAGAGCGCCAGCCGCCGCACGGGCACGTACTTCCATGGACTGGCTCGGGCATCGGCGCCGTCCAGCGTACGTGCTCCCCAGCTAACGGTGCGGTACACCGGGAACGTGCGGAAACAGTTGAGTCCGAGGGGATTGAGGAGTCCGTTCTGCGCGTCCGTGAGCGGACAGACGGCACCCTGGACGCCTGCGAGCTGCGCCTCGGTTCCAGCGGGAGCCTTCCAGACTCCGCGGGTTGCGTCGGTTCGGGCGTAGAGCCCTGCGACCACTCCACATGGCGCGAACACCCGCATCTGGTAGTCGTCGAGCGGATCGCGCAGCTTGAGCCGCGGGAAATACGCCGCTCCGTTCGAGCCTCGTGCGCTCAATCCCTCGGTTGCCCAGTCGACGGCCTTGTCGACATTGTTTATGTCCGGTGGGGCATCCACCAACAAGAACGCTCGCCGCTTCTGACAATAAGCGAGGGCCGCCTCGAAGACGGCGTTCGGGTTCACGCCGGCGTCGAGCTTCGTGGGATCACTGGGCGAAGCGCGCGAGGCGTCCGGGATGGCGAGCAGGTTGAAGATGTCGACGTGCTCGAGCGCGTACAGACCTGTAAACAAGCTCTCGCTACCGATGAGGTCTGCGGATCCGGGAAGCGCAGTCCCATCGGAGCCGAGTCGAGCTTCCGATTGAGCGCCCGCGTCCGCGCCCTGGCCGAGCCAATAGTGGGCAACATTGAGCGTGGCAGCGGGCTCCATCAGCTTGAGCACCGCGGCTGCATCGGCTGAGGGATCACCCGCTTCGAAGCTGAGGATGGCATCCAAAGCGGAGGGAATGGTCTCGGGCGGAAAAGACGCCCTCACGCGGATGCCGAGCGTCGCGCTCGCGACACAGCTCACGCGTGCGCCAGGCAGCGCCTTCTGCAGAGCGACGTTCAGCTTGTTCTCGAGCAAGCGACAGACGCCCAAGAGCGACGTTGGAATGGCCTCTCCGGATTCCAGAAAGACCACCTCGAGCGCCGAGATCGTTGCGTCCGGCAGGCTGCTGCTGACCTTCAGCGTGTAGCGCTTCTCGGGAAGGATATCGGCGAGCACGACGGTTCCGCCAACCGTTCCGGTCTCGGCGGGTCGACGGATGGGATTGCCATCGGTCGCGGGCTGTACAGAGACAGAGACAAGTTGCGAGCCGTTGTCTACATCATTGATGCTGAGGACGTAGTTGCTCTTGCCCGCGTCCATCGTGACCGAAAATGTCTCGACCACCCCTGTTGGACGATCGGTGACCACGAAGTTGAACGCCAGCGGATCGCCTGCAGGCACAGCATGGTCGATGTCGACGATGACGTCGTTTCCCCACACTCCCTTGCTGAGGGCCGTGACTGTCAGGACTTTGTTCGATTCCGCGTCCCCCAACGCGATGCGCGCGGCTTCCGAACCGACCTTGGGTACACGCACGACGTATGCCTGAGAGCCGCCGTTCTCGAAGAACTGCTGCACTGCGTAGCTGAGCTCGCTGTTATGCATGAGGCCGCCGAAGCGGCGCTCGTAGTCTCCGAAGCTCTGCACGCGCGTAGCCCGGTGATCGAGCCCGCGCGCGGTGTAACCCACGAACGCGGTGATCGAGGTGGCAACGCCGGTGATCGTCCGGACCGTGCTGGGGACTTCCTCGATGTAAACTCCAGGATAGCTTACGGCCACGGGCATACGCTCGCTCCTCCGACAGACGTCCCTGGTCGATGCGCGGATCGAAGACAACCATGCGCGCACGAGCCGGTCAGGCGCAAGACGAAAAGCCGCAATTGATTCGACGCGGCTGAAAAACGCGATCGGATCCAATCAGGTTGGCCACGTGCACGCGAAGAAGTGTGATCTATATCATTGGGTACGTTCTTCACGACCCAGACTACAAACAGTAGCGGCGTCCGCAGCTGGTCCAGCCCTCCGTATTGATCGCCGAGCCCGACGAGCGTAGCCACTTCCAATAGCTACCTCCGGTGCGCGGGAATGTTCCCGCATGCGTCCGAGGACGTCTGTCCGCGCGACATCCTGCCAATCGGTGCTGGAACCTTCTAAATTCGCGGAGTCGTCTTTGACAAACTCGTCAAGGTTCCCGATATCAGCCGCTTGGACGGAGAATAGTCTGGCGCGCCAGGCCAATGCCCGCTCGCTGGAATGCGACTAGATTCGACACACTGTCGATGACACACACTCAGAAGCCGCATTCCATATCCCTCACTACTAACACACGGTCACAAAGATCGGACCTAACACTTAGCCGACAGCTCTCGGCCCTGTCTGTGCTGTGTGTGCTCACGCTGTCGGCTGTAATATCTCGCCGGCCATGAGTGCCATCCGAGCAGCTCGACCGCGGGGGCCAAGCAGCAGCTCGCTACCCGCAGCCGTGGGCGGCACGACTGGGCCGACGAGGCCCGTGACCGGTGTCACTCCGAGCACGGCCGGCATCACGCCGACGGCTGGAGCAAAGAGCGCGGCCCCTGCAGCGGACAGCGGCGTGACTGGCGCGGCCGGGACCGCGCAAACCGCGGCCGGCGCTCCCGCGATGTTGCCCAACGGCTTCGTGATACTCGCCCCGCCCACGGGTGACCTCTTGAATCCCATGGGCAAGACGCCCCGGAAGATCTGCTGATCATGAGATGCTTCGCCGGGCGCGAAAAGGATCTGCCGCACGCGCGCAAGCTGATTCGTATTGCGAGTGACCTCAGCGTGGTGGATCGGCAGCTGGAGTACCTGGTCTCGCGCAACTATCCAGATGCCGAGCGCGCCGTCGACTTCTTCGATGACCTGCGCGACGAGGCCGGCCTGTGAGCGGTTTGCTCCGGCATCCGCCCGTTCGAGGCCGAGCTCGAGCGTCTGTATTTCGAGCTGGCGCAGGTGGGTGCGAGCTCCGTGGGGGCCAAACGGGCCTGGCCCTACCGGCCTGCGGACCTGGAAGCGTTGCTCGCGCTGGCCGGCGAGATGTTGCGTTACGACCCACGCCTGTTGTCATCTTGCTGCAGTTCTTCCTGTTGCACTTCTCGCGCATCAACCCGTTGCGGCTGCGGCAGCAGATGCGCGCGATGCGTTGGCCGCAGGCATTGCTCGTGGTGCTCGAGTTCGCGAGGTCCGAGACCAGCGATGCCGAGCTGCGCTACCTCGCTGACTACCTCGCGGCCGGGTTTGCGCGGGTCGATCCCAGCGAGCGCTTCTTTCTCGACGCTGAGCGACCGGCCAGCCGCATCGCGCTGCGACGGATGGGCCGCAATCTGGCCGCCTACGCACGCTGGGGTTTCATCGGGCAGGAGCGACCGGTGGCCGATCCGGTCACGAAGCGCGCCGTCGGCCGCTACGATGCGCGCATGCGCTTGCAGATCCTGAACGAGCTGATCGAGCGACGCGGCGCGCTGAGTCTGGCTGACTAACCTCGCCGCGGTCGATCACGCGATCAGCCGGCAGCAGGCCCTTGCCGATCTGCGAACACACCCCCAGCTGCGTGTAGAAGGTCACGGTCGCGGCGCTCGTTGGCGCGTCGCATCTTGAGCACAGGGTAGGGCGCCCGGTGGGCGCTAATGTTCGGCGTCGCGGAAAGCCAGGCGCTCGAGTAGTCCGATGATGACTGGCCGGTCGCTTGGTCCGTGACTGCATGCTCGCCCCGGACCGAAGTCAAGTCCTGAGACAAAGGAAGTCGGCGTAATTTTGCGCGCGGTGCTTCCGCATACGATCGGCGACGGACGTATTCGCACCTGCGTCAATGACTGTGAAACAGACGGAAGCGCACGCTCAAGAGGCGCCGCTGATCAGCACGACCGGACGCGAGCTTCTGCCGCATCACGCCGCGCGGAAGATCGCGTCCGGTTTCTCCGGATCCCGGTGGCCGTCTACACACATCTGCATAGCGCGCCGTCGCCGCGTCATCGTCCGGTGTTCATCCGCCGAGCGTGCGCATCGTGTGGCGTCCCTCTCGTCGAGAGGTGAGGCTCCGCCGGGCGGGCTGGGCCTGAGGAGGATGATACGCGGCGTGCCAAACGCTTCCGCCTCCACCTCGTTTGGCGCGCAGCGTAGGCCGACGTGCGTCGCGCGGGAAAACGTCGCGGTGCTAGCGCACCGCGACCAGTGCACGTCGGCCGCCATCCGGAGCAGTCCAGCCCGCCCGGCAGAGCCGCACGCCACTCGAAGCGGCCGAGAGCGCCCGGCAGAGCCGTACGCCACTCGGAGCGGCCGAGAGCGCCCGGCAGAGCCGTACGCCAACCGAAGCGTCACGGTCAGTCGTCGAGGCGCGATACGCTCGCTCCCGCCCAGCCTTCCTCATCGACGTGCACGTGGACTTGCATCGGGCGGCAGCACACGGAGCAGTCTTCTACGTAGGATTGTGCGGTGCCGCCGTCTTCATCGACCCACAACGCGATGGGCTCACCGCAGTAGGGGCACGAGGTCTCGGTTTCCATCGGGATGTCCTTCGTCAGGGCTGCGGCTGCACGGCGACGGGCGTGATGTCCGCCGCGCCATCCAGCAGTGAGTGATAGAGCCGCAGCGCCGCTTGCGTTTGCGCTTCGAGGCTCTTGTCGCTCCAGAAGATCGTCAGCGTGCGGCGCGTCCCCGCGTCGGTCTTCGTGCGCTGCGCGTCCTTCACCGCGTTCGCGCAAGGTCCGACTGCGTCGTACAGGCAGGGTAGACCCTGCAAGGTGATGATCTGACCGGTGGCATTGAAGACGTAGCTCTCGCCCTCGGCAGCGCAGCGGATGCTGAGCGGCTCGCTGAGCTTGTCCACGTCGACCACGCTGATGGGGAGCCCGCTGTGCAGTGAGACTGCATTGCCGGTGTCGACCGCGGCGTTGATCGCGCCGAGCGCACCTTCGCTGCTGGCCCGGATGAGGTACTCGCTCGATGGCTTGGATCGGCCGGTGGGCTTGAAACCGCGCTGGCGCAGCAGGTCGCGGATCGAGGACCGGAGCGCGTCGTCCGGGGGCTGCAGCTCAGAGCTGCCGAGTGGTGTGCTCAGCAATGCGGCCGTGCGCGGCAGAGTTGCCGCTGTGAGCGGCTGCCGCCAATGGCTGATGAAGGCGCTTACGGATAGGCGGGGGTGACTCTCGACCGTGATCTGCACGAATACCTCGGGGCGGAAGCGCTGCGCTGTCGGCAGGGCACGCAGCATATCCGATGTGTTACGGCGTGGCAGCCGTGTCGTCGTCACCGGCCGCGCGCCTGGCGCAACCCTTGCTTGGGCAGCGACTCGGAAGGGGGCGAGCGGGCGTAATCATGGAGCGGTTGGTGGTCGCGCTGGTCAAGCTGCTGTTGCTCATGGCGATGGTGTTGGGCGCGTTTGCGTTCGCTTGCCGCAACAGCCTCGCGACGGCGCTCTTCGCGCGCGCGTTGAGTCGCCAGGATGGCCTGTCGTGCACGCAACCCTCCGTGCGGATCAGCGCGTCGCTCACGCAGATCAGCGTCTCGCCGCTCCGTTGTCGGGTCGCTGAAGGCCCGGTAAAAGGCTTCGAAACGGGCGAAGCGCGCCTGCGTCTGCTCGGTCTGCGCATCCGCAAGGCGCACCTCGACTTCGCCACCGTCGACTACCACGACCGCGACGTGTCGGGCGCGCGCAGCAGCGTCCGAGATAGCGTGAGCGCAGGCGCACCGGGTGTGCTCACGCTGCGGCAGTTGCTGATGAAGACCATGCTCGACGGCAGCGAGATGTACTCGCTCGATTCACCCGAGGTTTCCGTCAACAAGTTGACGGCCAAGCGTGCGGGCCGCGTCCAGCTCGTCATGTACGGCTTCAGAAAGACGGTCGACGGCGCGTGGAATCGCAGTCAGGCCGAGCGCGTCGAGTGCCCCGCTGACCCGCGCCTCGCGGTGCGCGATCTCGACATGCGCGTCCTGCCGCGCACGGGCACGGTGAGCGCGGCGCTCTTGCTGGGTCCCCAGATGCAAGGCTCGCCCCCGCGCGAGCTCAAGCTGGAGGGCCGTCAGCTCGACGGGCTCCGCCCCCGCTTCAGTCTGGTGCTCTGATCCGCCGCGGCCGCTCCGATAGCCGCGGCAGCCAGAGGCGCGCAGCCGGCGCAGCAGAAGCGCCCCGGGAGGTGCAGTAGGTGTTTTACCTCAGGTGTGGCTCGCAGTAGGATGGGCCGCATGACGAAGCAGCGCAGTATGCCGCTGGCTGAGTCGCTCTCGGCGAAGTCGCCGCCCCCGCCTCCCCCTTTTCGGTCCGCGTCCGCTTCCGTGTCCGAGCGCAGCCCGCTCGCGCGGTCCGGCCCGACCGCAGAGGCTTCCAAGGCCGCGGGGGTCGCGCGAGCCTCGGCGAGCGACCACCTGGTACGCAAACAGTGTCCTCGGTGTGGGGAGCGTTATCCCGCCGACTTCCTGGTCTGCCCGCGGGATACAGCCATCTTGCACGAGGTCACGCAGGCGGCCGACCCGCTGGTCGGAAAGGTGCTCGCGGACACCTACGACGTGCTCGGCGTGGTGGGAGAGGGCGCCATGGGCCGGGTGTACGAGGCGCGCCATACCCGGCTCGGCAGCAAGCGCTTCGCGATCAAGGTGCTGCACGGCGAGCTGACCCGCCAGAGCGACGTCGTTTCGCGTTTTTTGCGCGAGGCCGAAGCGACCAGCGCCCTGGACCACCCCAACATCGTGGGCGTCCTGGACGTGAACCAACTGGAGGACGGCCGGCCGTACCTCGTCGCGGAGCTGCTGCAAGGCGACCAGCTGGGACACTACCTCGAGCGGCGCCGCCGCCTCGAGGTCCCGGAGGCCATTCACATCTGTCGTCAGGTTTGTCAGGCACTGATCGCGGCGCACGACAAGGCGATCGTCCACCGCGACATCAAGCCCGGAAACGTCTTCCTGGTGGGTGAGGGTGACAACCGTCTCGTCAAGGTGTTGGACTTCGGGATCTCGCGCATCGGCGATACCTCGGCCGACCTCACGAAGACCGGCATGGTGATGGGCACGCCCGCGTACATGCCACCCGAACAAGCGCGCGGAGCACGCGTCGATCATCGCGCGGACATCTACGCCGTCGGCAGCATCCTGTACGAAGCCGTGACCGGTGCGCGCGCGTTCGCAGATACCGATCAAGTCGCGACCCTCGCCGCCGTGCTGACGCTCGATCCCGTGCGGCCCTGCATCCTGAATCCGCAGCTGCCACCGGCGCTCGAGCTCGTGATCCAAAAGGCGATGGCCAAAGATCCCGAGGAGCGCTACCGCACGATGCGCGAGCTGGACGCGGCGCTCGCCGAGTTCGATGGCACGCACGCGCACAGCGGCCTGCCACGCCAGGAAGTATTCACGGAGCGCGTGTCCCACGTCTCGCTGCCGAACATCGAGCTGCCGGAGCGGCTCGCGCGCTTCGTGGGCCAGCGCTCGATCCAGCTCGACAACACGCGCGCCGCGCTGTGCTGGTACTCGTGCGCGCTCGCGCTCGTGAGCACGCTCGGTCTGATCGATGCGAGCACGGGTCTCGTGCGCCTGAGCAGCGCCGGTGCGCCGATCACGGCGACAGAGATCGTGTTGTGCACGCTGGGCTCCGCAGGTCTGCTCGTCACGCCCGCCGTGCTCTGGGGACGCCACGTCGTGCAGCGCGTGTGGCCGAGCACGCCGCGCGTGCTGGACACCTTGCGTCGCGTGCGGCGCGTGCTGTTCGTGGCGCTGGCCACCTACGCTGCTGGCACGTTGCTCGTTCGTGTGCTCGATGGTGCCTTTCATGTCGATCCGAGCGGGGCGGCTTGGGCAGGCTGGGGCGTGCTGGTGTTCCTCGCGGCGGTCGTGGCAGGTGCGCGCTGCGCCTGGCGACAAGCGCGCGCGCTGAGCGGCTAACGTCGGACGCTTGCCTCGGCTTGCGGCGGTGGCTATGGAACTCGCTTTCCTGCTTACGGAGGCGAGCCATGGCGAGCGTCGTGCGGCGTTACCTGATCGGAGTGATGCTGCTGACTGGTTGTGCGGCGCAGCAGCCGACGCCAGCAGCACAGAAGACCACGCCTGCAGCCCAGCCCGTGCAAGTGGCGACGGACGCGGTGGATCCCGAGGCCACGAACTATACCTATCCACATCCAGTCAAGTTCTTCGAGTTTGACAGTCAGCTACAGCACCTGCGCCTCGCGTATCTGGACGTCGCAGCGGTGGGGCAGCCGAATGGACGCACGGTGCTGCTCTTGCACGGCAAGAACTTCAGCGCCTCCGCGTGGGCCAGCACGATCGCCTTTCTAATTGAGCGCGGCTACCGCGTGATCGCGCCCGATCAGGTCGGCTTCGGCAAGTCGACCAAACCCGTCACCTATCAGTTCAGCTTCTCCGCGCTCGCGTCGCACACGCGCGCGCTGCTCGCGTCGCTCGGCATCACGCGCAGCGTCGTGGTGGGCCACTCGATGGGTGGCATGCTCGCGTCGCGCTACGCGCTGTCGTATCCGGAGCACGTCGAGCGGCTGGTGCTCGTGAACCCGATCGGCCTGGAGGATTACTCCGCGCTGACGCCGTATCGCAGCGTGGACGACTGGTACAAAGACGAGCTGGCCCAGAACCCCGACAAGATCCGCGAGTATCAGAAGAAGGCGTATTACGCCGGGAACTGGAGCGACGACTACGAGGCCCTCGCCAAGCTGCAGATGAACATGACGAAACATCCGGACTACGCGCGCGTGGCCTGGGCGTCCGCGCGGTTGTACGACATGATCTTCACGCAACCGGTGGTGCACGACCTACCGCGCCTCGCGGTGCCGACGGGGTTGATCATCGGCACGCGTGACAAGACCGCGCTCGGCAAGCCGTTCGCCAAACCGGAGATCGCTGCGACGATGGGCGACTACACGCAGCTCGGTAAGCGCGCACGCGACGCCATCCCCGGCGCCAAGCTGATCGAGCTGGAAGGCGTAGGTCACATCCCGCAGGTCGAGGCTGCTGACGCCTATCGCGATGCGCTGCTGGGTCTCATCGACTAGCGTTCGTTGAAACAGACGTTTCGGCGGGACCGAACTCACACATTTGTGCCGCTTCTGGGCTTGGTGTGCGGCGAGCTGTCTTGTATAAGAGACGACATGCCCAGCCCGAAGCGACAACTGCACTTGAACGCGTTCCTGATGACTGTCGGCCATCACGAGGCCGCCTGGCGCTTGCCCCAGAGCAACCTCACCGCGGGGTGGGACTTCCACCACTACAAGCGCCTGGCTCAGCTGGCCGAGCGCGGTACCTTCGACTCGATCTTCTTCGCGGATGGTCCTTCGCTGCAGGGCGACCCGGTGCACCGGCCGGCGGGTCTGCTCGATCCCACCGTGCTCTTGCCAGCGCTCGCGGGTGTCACGGAGCGCATCGGGCTCGTGGCGACGGCGTCGACGACGTACAACGAGCCGTACAACCTGGCGCGCAAGTTCGCTTCGATCGATCACATCAGCGGCGGCCGCGTGGGCTGGAACATCGTGACGACGGCCGGCGCGGAGGCCGCGCAGAACTTCGGGCTGGACGAGACGCCGGCCCATCGCGAGCGCTACGCTCGTGCGACGGAGTTCGTGGAGGTGGCGCGCAAGCTATGGGACAGCTGGGAGGATGACTTCCTGGTCGGTGACAAGGCGAGCGGACAGTTCGCGCGCGCGGACAAGATCCATCGCATCAACCATCAGGGTCGCTACTTCCGTGTCGCAGGTCCGCTGAACGTGCCTCCGTCGCCGCAGCGTCACCCGCTGCTCGTGCAGGCTGGCTCGTCGGATGATGGCCGCGCGTTCGCCGCGCGCTTCGCAGAGGCCGTGTTCACCGCGCAACAGACCTTGCAGGACGGTCAGGCGTTCTACGCGGACCTCAAGCAACAGGCCGTGCAGCTGGGCCGCGATCCGAACAGCCTCAAGATCCTGCCGGGTCTGGTTCCGGTGATCGGCAGCACGGAGGCAGAGGCGCGCGCGCGCGAGGACGAGCTGACGCGCTTGCAGGTGCCGGCGTACGGTCTGCGTCAGCTCTCGCAGTTTCTGGGTCGCGAGATCACGGAGGAGCAGCTGGACCGGCCGCTGCCGGACCTCGGCCCGGTGAGCCGCGTCGAGGGCCACCAGAGCCGCTTCGCGCTGATCGTGGAGCTCGGTCGCCGCGACAAGCTCACGGTGCGCGAGCTCCTCGGTCGCCTGGGCGGTGGTCGCGGTCACCGCACGTTCGCGGGTACGCCGGAGCAGATCGCCAACACGATCGAGGAGTGGTTCACGAGCGGTGCCGCTGATGGCTTCAACGTCATGGCGCCGGTGCTGCCGGACGCGCTGACGTTGTTCGTGGACGAGGTCGTGCCGCTGCTGCGCAAGCGCGGCCTGTTCCGCAGCGAGTACACCGGCCACACCTTGCGCGAGCACTACGGCCTGCTGCGCCCGGAGAATCAGTACACGCACGGCGCGGTCGCGGCCGAGTAGCGACGACACATCGATCGCGAGTTCGCCTCGCGATGTAGGTCGACTCTCGTTTGGCGAAGGCTTGTGGCAGGTGTCATGGGTACTTCGCCGCGCGAGGTTCTTCAATGGACAGCGCACTCGGGGACGAGGACGTCTTACGCGGACGAGGACGGAAACGTTCAGCTTAGCCAGCCCTCGACGGGGCTGCCGCGGTCAGCGGCTCAGCCGCACCGAATCGGGCTCGGGCTCGGGCTCGGGCTCGGATAGTTAGTCGGAGTGAGCTACACTCTGTGGCGTTTTCGCCTTGAGCTCCAAACCCATGTTGTCGCGCGCGCTGATCGGCCTGATCGCGGGGCAGATCTGTCTGCACGCGAGCATGGCCGGGATCCGCATGGCCTTGCCGCTGCAAGCACTGCGCGCAGGTCATGCTCAAGCCGGGGTGGGGCTCCTCGTCGCGCTGTTTGCCGTGGCGCCCATCGCGCTCGCTTTGCCCGCAGGCCGCCTCGCCGATCGCCACGGCTACCACTTGCCGGTGCGACTCGCGGTGCTCGCGACGTGCAGCGGCGGCGGCTGTGCGCTCCTGTCCGCGTGGCTGCCTGCCGCGCAGTATCCGCTCGCGTGCGCAGCGGCGCTACTGTGCGGCGCGGGCTGCAACATCGGGCTCACGACGGTCCAGCGCAGCGCCGGACGCAGCGTGCACGCGTCCACCGATCTCAAGCGCGTCTTCAGTTGGCTCGGCATCGCGCCGTCGATCAGCAACTTCCTGGGCCCGCAGAGCGCGGGCATCTTGATCGATCACGCGGGTTTTCGCGCCGCGTTCTGCGTGCTCGCGCTCCTGCCGCTCGGCAG
>Ga0190269_10000101_pt1 | contig 40405 bp, 68 predicted proteins | sample Popmic249IS_FD_133749 | JGI IMG/M metagenome (GOLD analysis project Ga0190269, IMG submission 133749) | Populus adjacent soil microbial communities from riparian zone of Blue River, Arizona, USA - 249 IS | ecosystem: Environmental > Terrestrial > Soil > Riparian zone | place: USA: Arizona... | reverse complement strand
GACTCCTGGGGTGTATGTCCGTTTCGATCCGACCCTACCCCCCTCCCTTTGTCCACTTCTGTACCTTCGTGTCGCATCATCTCAGCCCTCACCCTCCGTATAACATCACTGTATGTAATCGGGACTCAGTTACTCTGCGCCACAATCCACAACCGGTACACCACTTACGTCACCATTCGCGTGATGGTGTGCGTTCGCCACGTCCAAGCTCGCGCATCTCTCGCGCTATCCGGTTGCCATCACCGCTGTTGCACCGTCGGTGCTCAGGCCTGAGGTTGGCTGGCTCGTTGGCCAGATGCGCCAAGCCTTGCGCGCGTAGCGCAGCCACTGACTGGATGTGTCCTGCTGTTCCGCCAAGTGGATGGTTGTACTCAGGGTTGGGTGTCACACCATCAGCCAGGTATCTGTGCTTCGCTCGCTCGGTGAGTGCGAGGTCTATCTCTCCACCACATCGACCACATGGTCTACCTGAGTACACACACTCACGTGCGTTGCGCCTGTAGCGCGCACCGTTGCGTACACGGGGTACGCCCTGCCCACCCACCTACCCCACCCACCCGGGGGTAGGCCCACCCTCTCGGGACGTGGGGGGGGTTTTCGAATAGGCCCACATACGCGATCCCTTAGCGCTCAGGGTGCGGTACCTACCAGGGTGGGCAGGGACCCCCGGGGTAGTCGCACCTACCCCCCTCATCATGAGCCTTACTACGGGCACCGAGAGCAGAGCCGGCTACCTCGATGACGTGGGTCGCCTTCTTGGCCGCCGCCTCGAAGTCCCGCACGTCAGCTTCGCGCGCCCGCTGTACGGCCTCCTGAGCGTCTATCAGCCCCTGGTTGTATGCCTGGTCTAGCCAGCCCCCGATGAGCGCGTTGACGCGCCTCTCAGCGGTTTCGGTGACCAGCGTGTACGCGGACGCGACCCGCTCAGCTTCGAGGCCGGCGTACAACTCCCTCAGCACGCTCACGGCCCTCAGGTCCGGTGCGGGGATCTCGCTCATCGCTGCCCCCCGTTCCCGATCCGCCTGGCGTTGTGCTCGGCGACTCGTGTCACTTCCTCCGCTGTTCGGTTCACCTCAGCCACCTTGACCTGAATGAGGTGTTCCACCTTCTCGTACAGCCGGTCCGCCAGGCTGGTCAGATCGTCCGGCGTGAGCCGGTAGTGCCCTCCGCTGTACCTGGCGTCATCCAGGATGTCCACTCCGGTGCGCTGCTTGAAGTAGTCCCGAGCCACGGGCTCCTCCTCATCGATCTGACCCAGGTCCTCCAGGTGCGCCCGCAGCTTCGCGTTCTCCCGCCCGAGGCGCACGTTCTCCTCACTGAGGTTCTGAACCTCCGCCTCTCGCTCAACCAGTTCGCACAGAGCCGACTGGCGCTCCTCCTCGCATCGCGTCAGTGCGCGAGACCGTTGTTCGGCCAGGATTTCAAGGGCAAGAGCGTGCTTCTGCGCGGTGCCGAACTCGCGACGCCCCAACTCGGGTGCCCTCCGCCGGTCTGTGGTGGCGATCTCACCGGAGGCGATCTCACCGGCCGCCAGGCCGTCAGCGACCAGACGCCCCAACTGGTTGTGCAACAGCACCTGATTCGCGCCTTCAGCCGGCACCAGGGTCACCACGATCACGGCGTCTCTCTCGTCGCTCATCTCAGCCCTCCGGGGGGTTCGTTTTGTCCGTTTCGATTTGTCTGTTTTCCCGGACCCTCACGCCCGTTCCCCCCCTTATAAATAAGGGGGGGGAAACGTGAGGGTGAGGGCCTCACGGCGTGCGTGAGGGTGCGTGAGGGGTTTCGTGAGGGTCCGACCTGCGGTTTTGTCTCCGAGCGTGAGGGTGCGTGAGGGTCGCGTGAGGGTGGTGGACAAAACGGACGCGTGAGGGTGCGTGAGGGTTTTCGTGAGGCCACATATAGGGCAATTCAAAACAATCCACCCTCCGGAGGTTCGTCCCGGTTCGTCACGATGAAGTAGGCGGCCGGGTCGCTCGGTCCGGCACCCTCACGCCGAAGCAGATGGCCCGTTTTGACCCGCTTCTCCAGGAGGCGCCGCGCCTTCTCGCGCAAGCTCGGCGTGATCTTCTCGGCGTCGAACATCCGGCGCGCGAGAGCTTCGGCGGTCAGCCCAGACGCTCCGGACAGCCCCACGACACGGAGAACGTCGATCTGGGTCTGGACCTCCGAGACCCCCGACTCGTGGTTGTGGATGACGGTGAACGGCCCCACTTCGGTCGCCGGTTGCTTCAGGTGGCGCCACTTCACGATCGGGTCGCCGGGCTGCCCCCACAGCGAGATGACCGAGCCAGCGCCTGAGGTGATCCACGTCGAGCCGTAGACACCGTCGATCGAGTTGGGTTCGCCCGAGCCGTCCACGGGCGCCTTACGGGTGTGGTGGAGTTCCAGCACCTGTACGCCTTCGGCCAGCGCCTGTTGGCGGCAGCGGTTGTAGCCGGCGCCCACCTCATCGTTGGACAGCCCGATCGCGGCGTCCTTCACGCTGTCCACGATCACCGTGTCCGCCCCGGCCTTCTGGCACATGACGGCCAGGATGTCCCGACGCTGGGCCATGTCGTACGGCGGTGGACCCGCCCAAATCTTGAGCCGGGCGTCCAGCACCGCGCGGTCGTCCTCGGTGAACAGGCGGGAGGCGGCGCGACGGAACTGGCTGGGGCGGTCCATCGCCAGGTAGAGCACGTTCCCGCTCGTGGGGGTCACCGAGTAGCCCAGGACCTTACTCGCCAGCCCTAGGCGGGCTCGAACCACCTGGAGGGCCACCGTGGTTTTGCCGACCCCCTGGGGGGCCGAGATGATGCAGGCCTCACCCTCGGCCCAGATAACGGCCTCGCCGTCACCCCAGACGGCCGGGGGTGTCTCGGGCGCGTCCAGGATGAACGCGCCACCGGGCTTGAATACGTCGGGCGTCTCGGCGGTCACCTCCGCCCGTCTCTCCACCCGGAGAGCGGAAGCCTCGATGCCGGCCTGGGTGTGTTCGAACGGGACCCCGTCGGGATCAACCATGCCTTCCCACGGGTCAACTTCGACGGGCTGCCCCTCGATGGTGTCGTACACAGCAGATACGCTCCTACTGTCCGCGTTTGGTCACCCGGCCGGTCGAGCACCCCAGATTGCCGCTGGGGTGCTCGCTCAACTCCGGGGCCGTAGGTCGTCCTCCGGCGGGATCACCGTGTAGCCGATGAGGCGGAGCGCGTCGGCGTACCGCTGGGCGTGGCGCAGCGCCGAGTACCTTCGGCGGGCCAGTCGGGCAGCGGCGGTCCTGGCCCGTCCGTCATCGGTGGTCTCTGACGTAGTCACAGTCGGCATACGGCCGATCCTATGTCTCAGTCGGCATTAATGTGCTCAGACTCGAACCCTCGTCTCACCAACCACTCTCGCTGGGGTCCTGAGGGTCTGAGGGTCGCCCCGGCACGTGGTTGCTGTGCGGCGGTACGCGCCGCACACGGCGGGCGGCGAGCGCCCGCACCATCTCCTCCGGGTAGGTTCGCGCGACCGCCCCAGCGGCCTGGTCGATCGCCCACCGCACCCGACTGAGCCAGTCCACGTAGGCCTGACGCTGTTCGAGCACCTCCGGTGTGGGCTCGAACAGCTCGGCCTCAGCACGGAACCTCGCCCCGAAGGGGCGTCCACCCCCCGGAGCGCCGTCGCAGCCGGCTTCCGGCGTGATCCGTACCTCGATCACGTAGTGCGGGTCCAGACCTGGGCACGCCCATGTCCGGTAGCTCGCCGAAGGCTCGTGGTCACTCAGCGCCCCGTAGGCGGCGAGCAAGCTTCGGGGCGCTCCTGGCTCGTACCAGGCATGCTCGCCGTGGCGGTCCGTCCGACCGCATGATTTGACCTCTGGGGCGTCCATGGCGCCGGGTGGTCCCTTCTATACGGCGAAACCCCGCTGAGCCGTCAGGAGAGCGCTCAGCGGGGTTTCTGGGCCTTCTACGTGGTCGCCCGGAGTTCGGCGTTGATCGCGTGCGCCTTGTCAGTGAACGGGTTGCCCGAGTTTGGGGGGAACACGCCGGGGTGTCCGTAGCCGGCCTGGACGTGCCGGTCGGTCTCGGCCCAGGTGGCCGGGCTGGTGAGCCCGGGACACCATTCGGTCCAGCGTTCCGCCTCCCACACCCCACTGAGGTCACAGTTGGTCGGCCCGGGTGGCTGTTCGAACCAGCGCGAGTAGTAGTGCGGCTGGTGCGGGTCGGTCGTGTCGTCGCACGGGAACGGGAAGTCCCGGCTCACGGCTCGATGACCACTTCACCGGAGGACACGTCGGTCAGGAGATCTTTTAGGACCTGAAGGGGTGTCCCCTGGGAGTCCGGGTGCCCGACGCGGTAGATGGCCTCCCTGAGCGTCCGCACCTGGATGCGCCGGACCTCCTCCGGGTCCGGGGGATCCAGCGAAACCGGCGTCGTCGTCCCAGTGATGTCCCGCAGGACGGCGGTCAGCGTTTCGGCCAGCACGACGCCGGTTTCGCTGGCGTCCATCCGGGCCACGACCGGCGTTCCCTCGTACAGGAAGCCCAGCACGTTGACCGATGGCCCGCCCAGCCCGGTCGCCGGTAGCGCACCCACCGCGCGGGCCAGCGCCTCAGTCGCCTTGCGGTCGTTGTCCTGTTCCATCTCTCAGCCCTTCTCGTTGCGCCCTGAGCCTTTCTCGGGCGTCATCGGTCATTCCATCGGTCGGTCGGAACCCCACGAGAACGAACTCCGGGTCCTGGCCGGGGCAGCCCCCGTGGGGTGGGTGCGGATAGAAGCTGAGGCACGGGGTCATTCGTCGCTCCCCACCGGGTACCAGCGGATGGAGGTCGGGTCACCGGGGGTGGCCGGTGGCGGAAGCTTTCCCCAGCCGACGTTTTTGGTCCACTCCCGTTCCCGCTGCCGGGGGATCACCAGGCCCTCCTCTTCCAGGCGGTACAGGAGGCGTTTCATGGCCTGCGGACTGATCCCGACCCGACCGGCGAGGTAGGCCGTGCTCACCCCCGGTCGTTCACCGAGGACCTCGCACGTCTGGCTGGCCACTGGGCTGTCCGTCGTGTACTGCACTGGACGCCCGCTCACCCCTTCCCCCCGCCCCGGGCCTTGACCCTCGACGCGGTTCTACCGCTGTTCAGCCGAAGCCCACCTCCGAGCAACAGGCCAACCAATCCCCAGGTGAGGCCGGCCTCCACCGTCCCCGACCCGAACCACTCGACCAGGGCGACACCTACGGCCCCGAAAGCCAGCCCGAGCCCCAGCGCCTCCAGGAGGTAGTCCGGCCACGGCTTGGTCCAGTCCTCAATCACCGGACCACCTCAAACTTCCGGTAAGGCTGGCCGTGGCGGATTCTCCAGCGCCTCACCGGAGGTCCCTCCCTAGTGCGTTGGCCATCTCGCCCTGGCGCTCGCCGAGCCCTTCGACGTCACACGTGTAGGCGCGTCGCCATTCGGCCGGCACTCCGGTTGCCTCCAGGTAGTCGCGCAGGATCGCCCTGGCGGCTACCCGAGCGTTGGCGTAGGTGGTGGCCGTGGAGAAGCCACTACGCCGAAGCGAGCCCGTCTTCCAGATGCGGAAGTGCCACGTCCGCTCGGCGTCCGGGTCATCCAGCGGTCGGCCTAGGCCTAGGTCCGTGGTGACCGGGGGTTCGACCGGGGGCCTCCGGGACCTTGGCGGGTCGGTATGCGCGGACGTCCGTCCGCGCGGGCGGGTAGGGGTGGACGAGTTCGACTTTCTCAGCCCTGGCATCAATGTCCTCTCCTTCGCGCCACAGCCCCAGCCCGAGTGGGTTGAGCAGTTGCGACGCGATGTATTCGGGTAGCAGATCATCGGGAACGTCGACGGGTACCCACACGTAGAACTTCTTGCCGAACAGCGTCACCCAGAGGCGTCGGTGCGGGTCGGTGTCGTCGGGCGATAGCGGCCCCGGGCTCTCCGTGTACACGCTGGTGGGCAACAGCAGTACGTCGCCTTCAGCGGGTAGGCGCCTTCCCTTGAACGGGCCTTCGGAGAGCACCGTGGCGGTACCGCTCATCCCCTACTCCTCTGTGATCAGCCCGGCTCTATCCAGCCGCGTGGCGAGCAACATCCCAATTTCCTGGCCGGTCAGCGACCGCTGTTCGGCGGTCAGAGCCCCCAGGGCCATGGCGATGACCGCTCCCGCGCTGCGAACGTTTTGCCGTGCTCGGGGGACGCTCTCGGTCGCCTTCTCGCTGGTCAAAGCTGAATTCCTCCGGGTGTGGTGGTTCATCTGCATCATGCTCCCCGAACAGCCTGACTCGCACCTACCAGAGCGGTAGGCAGGCCCAACGCCCGCACTCCGGGGTCGAAGGGCGGGCGTTGGGGTGACCTCGCTAGTCGCCCTCAGGGATGCATCTCGTCGTCGTCCCATGGGGTGCTCACGTCGTCGCCGGGGGCGCTGAAGTCCCCGTAGCTGATTCCGTCCCGACTGTTCTTCTCGCCCGCGTCGCCCCCGTCGTCGTCCTCAGCGGAGCGTTCGGTGATGGCCCGCATCCGCTTCATGTCGTCCAGCATGACGTCCAACCCAGGGATCGCGGCCACGCCCATCCGGTCCTCTGTGGCCCGGATGAGAATCCGGCGAGCGGACTCGGCGTCCGAGGCGCTCAGAACCGCTTCCACTTGGCGGACCCGGACGTGGACGGTCTGCTCCCCGGTGTCGGTGTCGGTCTCCACCTTCCCGGAGTTGACCACGCACACGATGACGTGGGTGTCCTCCGGGTCGGCCAGGAGCTTGTCCTCCAGCCGGCTCAGCCCGTTGAGCTTGTCGCCGGGCAGTCGGCCTTGCAACTTGATCACAGCGTGACCCCCAGGGTCCTTTCGACGTGCCCGCGCAACTGATTGGCGGGCATGTTCTCGGCATAGAAGAGGCGCCAGGTGATGGCGCTGTAGGTCCGAAACTTGTTCGGATCGAGTTCGAGAAGCTGTGCCGCTCGTTCCTCTATCGGTACTGCCTTGGCGGTGAGGGTGACCGTGTCGCCAAGGTGATCGACTGCTTCCTCCCCGTCTTCAAGGAGGACCAGCCAGCCGGCCAGGCACGCGGTCGTCCCGCAGCTCTCGCGCCAGTCCACGAAGGTGTCCATGTCGAACTGGCCGGGGTGACCCTCGATGTACTCCACCGCGCGCCGAAGCCTGTCCAGTGCGCGCTCAGACATGTTCACCCCGGTCACGGCGAACGACTGGGCATCACCCGTCTGGGCGCTCACAGCGTCACGTCCAGCACGGTCTCTACGTGCTCCCGGATGTTCGACGCGTTGACCCGATCCAGAATCTCGGGGATGCCGTCGCCGAACAACTCGTCAACACGAAGGTCGTATGGATCGAGCCCCAGGAGGACGGCCGCTCGATCCCGAATGGTCATCGTGTGATCCGGACCGTGGACACACGCGGCGACGAGGGTGTCGGTGGCGGCATCCTCGTTGTCCGCGCACCAGCCCGCGAAAGCCTTATACCCATCGTGCTGGGCCACGATCGTTCCGGCCAGGCACGCAGTGGTTCCGCACGCCGATCCGTTGCGCTCCCCCAACGGCCGGGTGACCCAGAACCGCATGTCGAACTCCTCCGGGTGCGCTTCCGCGTGTTCCACGGCCCTGCGCAGCCTCGCGACGTCAAGCACCTTCGCCCTCCCTTGTCGGTTCGGCGACTTTTCGCCGCTCGATCTCTTCTGTAGCCGCTTCGATAACCCATCCCGCGCTCTCGGTGGTCAACTCGGTCACGCTGGTGACCGGCGTGCCGCCCTTGGCCTCAATGGCCTCGTTCATGAACTTCAGGGCGACGCCCCTGTCCTCCATCCCGAGTTCGCCCTTGACCAGGGCGAACAGGTGCCCCCTCAGCCGGTCGGACATCGCCTCCCCGGAGGCCACGGGTGGTGGCTGTTGCCTGGCCCGAGCCGGCGCCCGCTGTGCCACCTTTCGCGGCGTCCGACCGGCCTGGGCCTGTTGGCTCGGGGTGAGCTGGGCGCGTTCCTCCGCTGCCTGGGCGTCGTCGTCGTCGTTGACCACGCGAAGGTTCAGTACGGCCACCAGTGCGTACCGGCGACCGTAGGTGATGCCCGAGCCGATCTCCTGGGGGCGCTCTCCCTTCAGCGGGTAAATCCCCTCTCGGGACTGCTTGGAGGGGATGTGATGCAGGCACCACTTCAGCACCAACCGGGTGTTTCCAGCGCCTACCTCGATGATGTCCGGGGAGCAGGTCCAGACCAGTCCCAGATCGTCCATGAGGCTGGAAATGGCGGACCACACCGTGTTCAGGCCAGCGAAGGTGTACTTCATCTTGCCGCCCTCCTTGGTGGTGTCCACCTCCTCCGACTTCTTGATCTCCGGCGCCTCGCGCTGGATCACGGCCAGGGCCTCCCAGAGGGACAGCTCCTTGTACTCGGCCTTCACGCCTGGTCCTTTCGGATAAGTAGACGCTCCGTCACGCACGTCCGGCCCTGCTCGTTGTTGAGGTAGCGGGGGCGATCACCCCACGGGGCCACGTCCACCCACCCGGGCCGCTCCGCGTACTCCGAGACGACCACCAGCGCCCCACCGTCGGCCGTGGACTCACACCACCGCCAGAACTTCTCCGAGTCGAAGGTGGGGGCGTAGCCGGTGGTACCGGTATAGGGCGGGTCGCAGTAGACGACGGCGGATGCGTCGACCTGAACACGGTCGTACGGCCAGCATCGGAGCGTCACCCCTTCGGCCTCGAAGGCCCCCCGGTCTCTCGCCAGCGACCGCTTCGAGCCCTCCTCGTAAGGGACGTGGACGGAGCGCCCGGACTTCGGACACCGCCCGGCGCCGATGAAGCCTCCGAACCACTTGCCGCCGTAGCTCAGCCCGTAGCCGTACCAGGCCCGCTCCGCCGACGGGGGCGCCGTCCGAAGTTCGCGGTAACGCTCGATGGTGCTGCTCTCCGGCGGCACCCAGCCGCCCCGGACCGCTTGCCACAGGGCCATGATGTTCGGGTCGATGTCGCTCGCGAACGCCGAAGCGTACTCGGGGGCGATCCGGCCGAAGGTGGCCCCACCACCTACGAACGGCTCCACGTAGTGATTCCGGTCGCCCCGGTAGCGGAGGATCACCTCCCGTATCCGGCCCGCCAGCCGGTACTTGCCGCCTAGGTACTGCATCAAGCCTCCTCTTCGTCGTCGGCCCACTCCGGTGGTGCGACCGGGTCACCCAGGAACTGCCCCCCGATCTCGGCGAAGTGGGCCATGTGCTGGGCATGGCGGAAGTACTCGAACAGTTCCGCCCGCTTCCCATCCGGGACGGGGATCAGCGCGTACCCCCGAGGGAGGTCGGAGTTGATGTGCACGATCCCGATCCGGTCCACTGCCGGCATGGCTGTGGCCACCGGCTCACCGTCGGGTCCTTCGGTGATCAGCCAGTCCGCCTCGGCGTAGCCCACGGCCTGAAGGACGTTCTCCGGGTAGACGTCCTTGGACCGCTTGTAATCCAGGAGCCACGTCTCGTACGTCGGCCATCCGTCCTCCGGGGGGCCAGTGGCCAACTCCTGGATGGTGTCGAACGTGCCGGCGTAGCCGTAGCGCTCCGACCAGACCGAGACCTCCGAGTGGAGTGGGGTCGCGTCGAAGTCAGCGAGGAACCGCAGGCCGGCCTCGACGTCCCCAGCCATCCCCGGGTCGTAGCCGACCTCTTCGTCCCCGGCGAGCTTCTCGATCAGGGTGTGGAACTTCGTTCCGGACGTCTGGGCGGCGTTGCGCGCCTGGTTGGCGACACCACGTACCGTCCAGTACCTCTCCGAGAGCGGCATGGCCGCTAGCTCATCCCAGTGGTCCAGCACGTAGTCAGCGGCGACCCGGGCCACCCAGGCGGTGAGTGGCCCGGACTTGTCCACGCCGGCCTTGACGATGGCCGAGACGCTGGGGACCTTCTCGCCCTTGTCGTTGACGTAGGAGTGGTTCCTGCCGTGGTTGCGGCGACGGATCACTTCCGGTCCTCGCGGTAGTCGAGGTAGAAGATCCAGGCCGTCAACGCGAGAAGCCCCAGCGTCGGTAGGGCGAACGCGAACAGCGCCACGAGAATCTGGGTGCCTCCGCCGTCCGGTCCCCAGGGGCCAGGGTCACAGCCCGCGAGCGGGTTCATTCGCACCCCATCAACTGGTCGCTCCGTTGCGCGGTGAGGATCAGCCCACACGCCTGGCATCGCCAGAAGAACGACTCCAGGATGATGACCCGCCCGGCCAGGACAACCTGGTGGCGTTCGATGTACGCCCGCATCCTCCCGCTTCCACCCTCGCCGTATGCGGCAGCGGTGTACGCCTTGTCCAGCACGGGGGGCAGCTCATCGTTGGCGTCCCTCTCGGCGGACGCGTAGAACGCGTCCAGCGTCCTGCGTACCGCCTGGTGGGCAGCGTTCACGACGGGAGGAAGGCTGTTCGGGCAGGGTGGCCCACCCAGTGAGTCGACTGTCCTGAGCATTTGCCCGCTCATACCCCCTCCTTGAATGCCCACGAGGGAAGGTCCTTCCCCATGAACCCCCAAAACTCCATGCCGCAAGCCGGGCATAGGACCATCCCTGACTCGGCCCTGAGCGGCAGCGTTGGACCAATCCCCACGACCAAGTAGCCGTTCTTGTCACTGGGGTCGAGGTCTACTCCACACCGGTCGCAGTCCATGATGGTGACCGTTCGAACGCTCACCGACCCACCTTGATCTCAACCCGAGTGCGGAGCCAGGTCACCTGGAGCGTGACCCACCACCCTCCGCCGGGTGCCCCGTTCCGGTAGACGGTGGCCCGCCACCTGGGGGTCACCCCACCGTTTCCGCCACGCCACCGAGTGTCCACTAGCTCTTGTGTCATCCGAGGATCCAGACGAACACGAGCCAGTGAACGGCCCAGCCGAACAGCATGGCGAAACCCAGCGCCATCACTGCCACGCATGCCGCCCTTAGTGCCCGTGGCGGCTCAGGCTTCTCCGGGGTGACCGGGATCCGGTCCACTTCCCGGATCTCCCCCGGGAGTAGCCCCGGGTCGATCGAGGCACGGTGTCCAATCCTCGTGGCCCGATGGTGTCCACTCATTGCTCAGCCCTCCTCTGTAGTGCCCCAGAAACGCTCGCCTGGGCAACGGATTGCCATCCACGAACGGCAACAGCTCATCCACGATGAAGACTTCCGTGCGTCCCCTTCGGAACAGCGGTGGTGGCATGTCGTCCTCAGGATTGATCGCGTAGGTCTCCCGCCAGCCGTCCGGCCACACGTACGGTGCAACGGGTCGGCCCTCCTTCGTCAGGGCCATCGGCGGTGGGGCCACCCAGAGAACCTGGATGCCCTGAGCGCGCATGGCCCACCACATCTGTCTGCGCCACCTTTTGGCGCGGGATCCCCGCTTCAGCCCCCGCACCGCGTCACGGTGCCTGTTCCGTCGCCGGTACCGCCGATCCGTTGGCTGGATCCTCCTCACAGTGGTTTCACCTCCGACCCGTCCTCCCGGACCAACCGGGCAGTCATGTGGCTCACGACTCCTCCGGGAGGTAGAGCACCGTGAGTGGTGCGAAGCGCTCGACGTTGCCGAACCCGTCGAACGTGTCGCCGTCGGTCGCTCGCCATCCCGCGTAGAAGTGCTGCCATGCCACCCCGTGGGAGTCCCGCAGGATCGAACCCACAGGTGGTGGAGCGTCGCCCTGGTTGACTACCGACCCCACCGCGTACCGGCTCACGACTCTCGCTCCTTCGCGTCCACGGAGACCGACCCGCCTCCTTCGGCAGCCAGGATGTCCTCCAGGGCTCGCAGGACCATCGCGCCGAGTTGGACCAGCTCAGCCTTGACGCGCCCAGGGTCGGAGGCTTCGGCGTACTCGAACGCTTCCTCCAGGATCACCTTCAGCCAGGTGTCCGGGTTCTCCGGCGTACCGGCGACCTGACAGATGGCCTTGGTCAGCGCTGCCAGACCTCGGGCATCGGCCTCCCCCAGCTCGGTCCAGGTGTCCACCCGGTCCACCTCGGTCGCGTGGACCGGAGGCAGCCCGTAACCGCTGAACGGGATGACCTCCGGTCCGGTCCCTTGCTCCAGGTGCTGGTCCGGGAACTTCTCTTCGGCCCGGTCGCGTTCGGCCATGATCAGCTCCACCGCAGCCATCTGCCGGCGGAGCATCGCGGACACCGCCTCGTTGCGCGCGATCAGTTGCCTGATCGCCTGTTCGTCGTTCATCGGCCCTCCTCGATGCGCCACACCGTCTGGCCGGCCTCCCCTGAGACGGGCTCCGGGAACTCTTCGAACCACATCCGGATTCGGCGATCCTCGCCTTCTTCGCGTGGCGGTTGGGACACCTTCCGGACCGCCGTTCCGACCCGCCCACCGGGGAGACTAAGGCGCCACCCCCGACGAACCTCCGATGCCGCGTAAGGCACCACTTCGTCAGCCAACCGTCAGCCCTCCATCGCGTCCACGGGCCAGAACGACACTCGACACCCGGCGGGGTGCGCCTTGTTGGCCCAGCGTTTACGTACGTAGCCCTCCACGATCTGGCAGTCGTCCCACCAGAGACCGGCGTCCGTCCCGCAGTCGCCCACGGCGCGCGCCAGCTTGTCCCAGTCCCCCCCGTATGGTCCGGTCATCCGGGTGGGGTAGGGCTCCAGGTTCTTCGTCGCCTTCGGGGTGGGTATCCAGAACTCGAACGTCAGCGCGACCGCCGTTCCCTGGGGGATGGGCAGTACATCGAGCGCTCCCCACGACTGGACGATCTGGGCCTGGAAGGCCTCCCGGACCACCTTCTTCCACGGCACGACGGCCTTGCTCGACTCCCGAAGGAACCACTTCCGCTCGGCCCAGTTGATCACCGGGATTTTCGACCCGTACGCCTTCGGGTGCCCGACCACGAACAGGCTCAACGGCCAGGGGTCCCTCATCCGACCGGAACACGTCGAGCGAACTGGATCACTTTGGCAACCGGTTCCGGAGGGGTGGGCTCCACCTCCCGCAGCACCGACCGCCGGTCACCCGGGAGGTCCTGCGGATCGTCGTAGGCGGCTACCAGCGCGTCGGCCAGAGCGCGGATTCGCTCGGTGGGCACCGTCAACCGGTCGCCTCCCAGGGTCGCGAAATCCTCCAGGCTGACCCCCGTCGACTCCGCGAAGTATCTCAGCACCCCCTTCAGGTTCTCGGCCTTCCGGCGCCGCTCCGCCGTGGCGTCGACACGTTCGTCGTGGCGCTCCCGGTTCCGCTCGATGACGTTCAGGTGCTCCCCGCAGTAGTCCTCCGGTGTCTCCAGGGTCTGCCCCTGGCTGTTCTGGTAGATGCGGTACCGCCCCAAGGGGCAGCGCCTTCCGGTGTGGTTGCCAACGCACGGCTTCCGCCGTCGCTCCGGAATCTCCTCTGCCCACTCCGGTAGCTGCTTGGCCCGCGCCTTCGATCGAGGCCCTCGCTGATCAGGCATTATCAAATCCTTTTCACGGTCAACGGCCCACGATGAGGCCGAGTAGGCAGACGCCCCCGAAGAGCAGCACGGCCACCAGGATGGCGGTCAGGGCTGTTTCCCGGGGGTCGTGCTCGGGGGGGTCAGTGAGGCTCACGGGCGCACGGGCTCGGCAGGACCTGTAGGAGCGCCTCGCTCAGATCGGAGGAGGCGATGATTCGCGCGGCCTCCCAGGCCACCTCTTCCCCGCTGTGGTACCGCTCGCCCTCGGCGTCCCCGACGGACGCGGCGACGATCGCCAGCGTCCGGTACTTCGCCACGCAGGCCGACGCGTCGGCCATCTCTTTGGCCAGTCTCACGATCCGCCGAGTGTCCTCAGGTGTCGCTTCCCTCATGTCCCTCATCCCTCCTGGGTCAGCGTATGGCGACGCCCCCACACCGGGGGTGTTGGTGTGGGGGCGTCTGATCTAGTGCCTCCGACAGTGGACCTTCCCCACTTCGGGCAGCCGGTACTACGTGGCCGGGCTCATAGGCATCACTCCCGTGCGCTCGGTGGAACCCTCCGGTTCTCTACCTGGCTGTCCGGCCAGGCCCTCTCGCTTCACCGGGGGGAGTCGCACCCCCTCCCCCCGGTTGTTGGCCGGAGGGTCATCCGTAGGGCTCCCCTGGAGCCCATTCGGTGAAGCAGCCACGCTGGGTGGACTCGAACCACCACGCTCCCGTAGTCCCGGTGGACCATCATCGACCCCCGGCGATACTCCTCCGGTCCAGGGTCGACCAAGACGGTTACGCCCTCGTTGTCAGCGTGCCCCCGGCTGGTTTTTGCCTCCATCACCCCGAAGGGCTACGGCGGTCCGTGGCCGGGACGGACCTCGGTCTCTCAGCTCCAGGCTGGCGAACGCTCCGGGAACCGCTCAGCGTCGAACAACTCGTGGCTGCTCTCATGCACCGTAGTACCGTCGCCCGCCACCTGGGCGAGCATCGGGGAGTCGTCGTAGTCGTCGTCGCCCAGGTCTACGTCGGGGACGTAGGTGGCCTGAACGGCCACGCCGGCCTTGGTGCGGGTCAGCTTGTAGCCGTCCACGTCGGGGCGACCGATCGCCTGGCCCCAGGCGTCCCAGGTGACCAGGACTTCGCCGCCGGCCTGGAGGGCCAGCGCCATGAGAATCTGCTCAGCCTCGGACGGCCCGGTCTGACGCGGTGCGGTCGGAGTGGTGGGTCGGGGGGGGGTCGCCTTGCGACGCGTCGCGCGCTTGGGCTCAGCCATCTTCGTGAAGCTCCTTCTGTTCGTCTCGGCATCCCTCAGATGCCTTGGGCGTCCCTCTGCATCTTCTTGGCTCGCTCCACGGCCGCTTCGAGCGCGGCCGTGACCTTCGTCGCGTGGTTCTCCGCTTGGGTCAGGTAGGCCGAGAGTTCCGTGTGGGCGTGCGATCCAGCGATCGGGCCTAGGACTTGGGCCTTCGCCTTCTGGATTTCGTCTTTCTGGCCCTTGGAGTGCGTCCGCAACTTCTCGATAAGGCGCTCCATCGCCGCGATGGAGGACTGGAGCTTTTGCACCTGGCTCGCCATCAGAGCTTCCCCGCCTTAGCGACCATCTTCGTCAGCTCAGCCACGGCGCGATCCAGACCGGCAATCGCCTGTTCGTAGGACTTTACGGCGTGAGCCAGCCCCCCACGGACCTTGTCCCCTCCTTGCGCCCCGGCCAACTGGGACCCGGTCGCAGCCGCTACCTGGCGCAGCTTCGTGAGGTGCTGCTGAGTCGGACCTTTGAGCTGTTCAACCTCGTGCTCCAGGTGCGCCAGTGTGCTCTGTAGTGCCTGTACGTCGCTCGCCATGCTCAGCCCTTCTGGGTGTGACTACAGTTGGTGGATCTGCGTAACGGCGACCTTTACCTCCCTCCGCCCGTGCTGGTAAGAGGAGAGGGCACTTCGAAGGTGCGCCGCGCAGTCCGCGAAGTGCCCCAGCGCCTGGGTTCCGGACTCGGTTCCCCCCAGTGCGGCCTGGGTCGATACTCGAACCCTGGCCAGGTCGGCACTCGCCATGGCGAGTATCAACCGCAAGGAACGGGCGACCATCTCGCACCCCACCACGGCGAGGCGAGCCTGTTGGAACTGGCTTGACATGATCGGCACGCCGGCTCACATCCCAAGCAGGTTGTTCAGGGCCTTGTCGGCGTAGTGCTCCGCCAAGGCCAGCTTCGCAACCGCATTGTCCAGGTCCTGGGCGGCCCCCCGATGGAGGTCCCCGACCGGCTGAGCCGCTGACGTCCCGTTCAGTAGGGAGACAACCTCCATGCGGGTCCGGAGAATGGTGTCCCGGACTCCGAGCATTGCGGGCGTCTGCCCCCTGGTTAGGTCGCCCGCCATGGTCAAGGCACGTTGCGCGTTCCGGAAGCTCGACATGTCTCAGCCCTTCGATAGACGGCCCCTTCCATCCCTACGTGCCCTCGGCCGGAATCGAACCGGCAACCTCCACCCTTCCGGGGTGGCGCTCAGGCCATTGAGCTACGGGGACTTAAGCCCCCGGCCACCGGGTTAGCCCAAGGGTGGCCGGGGGGGACGCGGTTCGGGATCTCCGCCCGCAAGCACCGTGGGAGTGTGCTCGCGCCCGAACGCGCTCCAGTTATGTAGTGACGGCCGCGACGTCCCTCAACGTCCGCCGTCTCTCCTGGGGTGCTTCAGCTCACCCCTACCGTCCGCCAGACTGGTACGGAGCGTGTTGGCCGCGATGCCCCTAAACATCCGCCAACACTCGCTATTGGGTGACCAACCCTCACGAGCACGGAGTCAGGGTCACGAGGACCCCCAGCCAGAATCCGACGATCGCCCAACTGACGCTGATCACCGCGACGACCCAGAGGGGGATCACAGTCGAGCCAGCTTTGGGGCGAGGGCCAACACCTTCTCGGTGGCGCCCTCCATCGCGAACTGGGCGTCCGCGTCGGGGGTCCGCTGAGCGGCGGAGGTGACGGCCTGAACCATGCCGCCCACGGTGGACTGCCCGCCCGAGAGGAAGTCCGTGAGGATGTCCCTGGCTTGAGCATCGGTGAACGCGCACTCCCGGCGAACCAGGGTCACGGCGTCCTCCGACGCGGCGCGCGCGATACCCACCCGGGCCTTCTCGGTCATCTCGTCCACTTTGCGCTGGACGTACTCACGGGACAGGAACGTCTTCACGGCGTCCTTAGCCTGGTTGCGGATCAGCTCCAACAGCGCGCGCTGGGTCTCGTCACTCCACTGGACCACGCCCTCATCCATGCGGGCGCCCAGGTGGACCTCCGACATGGCGTCGGACTTCCAGGTCTGTCCGTTGCGGCAAATCTCAACCACCGTCTGAGGGGTGATAGCTGCCGCGCCGTGACCGGTCTCAGAGTTGGTCACGGTGAAGCCGGCGTAGATCATCGGGAGTTGATCCCCGGTGAGGCGGTCACCGTAGGGGGAGCGGTAGCCCCGCAGGAGTTCCTGGGCTTGGACCGCCACCTGGGGGGCGTGCACCCGGACATACATCCGACGCTCCGTCAGCTCACATTCGAGCTTCAGGCCGAGCGGGTCGATGCCGGCCTGGCGGATTCCATCCAGGGTCGAGAGCAGGACATCCAGGTTGTCGATGATGCGGTACCGCTCGGACAGGATCGCCCGAACGTACCCCTCAGTCCCGTACTCGCTCAGGTCGCCCTTCAGGACCCGGACCAGATACTTCGGGTCGCCAGGCGTGTGCTCCAAGCTCAGGTTGACCGTGGCGTCGTACAGTGCCACGTTCGGTGCGATGCCCTTTCGAGCGACCACGCCGCCCCGGTGGAGGCGACCCAGGTACTCCCGGGGGATGTTCAGTCGGGTGGCGAAACCCTCGTCGGCCATACGGGTCGGGGTGTACCGGTTGACGACCGTCGGAACGGTGACGCCGTCCAGGGTGAGGACGGGTTCACCATTCGTGCGGATATGCAGTGCCCCCTCCTCCATCGACAGCTTCGAGGCGGGCACCACCAGGTCCTCCGTGTTGGCTCGCTGGGCCTGGAGGAGTTGAGCGAATTCGTTCAGGTCGGTGCCGTGCGCCCGCTGGTCGCGGTCGATGGTGCGGGTCGTGGTGAGAGCGGTCATGTTGTGGCCCTCCAGCTTTTGCGTGCGGACCGGACTCGGACGTCTGGCCCGTCGTGCCACCCCCGGGACTCGAACCCGGGACCAACGCGCAAGTGGCGTCCGCTCTTGTCCTTTGAGCTAGGTGGCGTGCGCGGAACGGGTCGGCCCTCACCCGTGAAGATGTGCCTGCCGGTTGTCCGCGCGAAGCTGTGAAGTTCTCAATGACCGTGTGCGACGGACCTCACGCTCTCGCGGTTCAGGCTCGGTTCTCGGCCCTCAGTCCGTGCTCCCCGGTTGCCCGGGAGTCCAACGTCCCACGGTCCAAATTCTCTGTCAATACCTGTCTAAACCTACATCGGCGGATTCCCTAATTTTCCCCTAGGCTGAGTAGTACCTATCGGAGTCAGAGGGGACAGCGTGAGCACTGATGGCTGAGGGCAAGCACAGGGCCAGGCGTGAAGGACAGCACCGGGGGGGCAGGCGGGCCACCTGGGGCGAGCGACGCGCGTTGGACTCCACGGCAGGCGCGCATCGTCGGGGAGCCAGAGCCAATCGACGGGCTGAGACACGAGCGCGGCGCACCCGAGCGGCACTCACCGCTGTGGCCGTGGTGTCGGTGGTGGGCGTGGCGGGCGCCACCGTTCCGGCGGGACGGATGATGAGCGCGGGAGCCCGGACTGGCAGCTTCGTCCGCGTGGTCCCGGACGCGCCGACGGGCGCGGCTGGCGGGACCTGGATGGCGACGGGTCCCATCCCGCGCGAGGGCGCGTCCGCTCGCCGGACACCGGCACCGTCGCCCACCCCGAAGTCCAGCCCGTCCATGCCGGGGCAGGACCAGATCGGGAAGCCGACCCCGCCCAAGAAGCGTTGCAAGAAGGCGCGCAAGTGGTGACCCGGGAGGCGGTCTCGCCGCTCGACAAGTGGGGGCGCCTGGGCGCGAACCTGGCCATCGTGGTGTGGGGCGCTCACGCGATCGCCGGGCTCCTGGCCTGCAACCTCCCCCGAGTCGGGCTGAACCTTCTCATCGTCGCGCTCTGCGTTCTGGGGCGCGACATGTTCCGCCCAAAGGAAGGGAGATGGTCGTGATCCCGCGAATCGCCCACCGGGTCTGGGCCTACCTCGGTGGCTACTTCTGGACGCCGTGCCCGCTTTGTGGGCGGGAGTTCGGGGGGCACGAGTGGCGAGACCGGAACGACTTCAGTTCATCTATTCGCACCGGGACGCCGAGTTCATCGATTCGCACCGGGATGCCGGTGGTCGGCCAGGCCATCTGCCCACGGTGCACGATCCTTGGGAGGGGGCACCCTCGATGACTCGCGCGGAAGAGATCCAGCCAGTGAGCCTTACCTCGGCTGAGCTGGCGCGCGTTCAACCCGGTGACCTGCTGGTAGTTGTGCTTCCGGAGGAGTGGAGCTACGTCGATTCCTCCGAGGCAGCCGAAGCCAAGGAGGGGATCCAGGCAAGCCTCCCCGAGGGCGCTCAGTTAGTAGTGCTCTCTCACCACTTCCGGGCCATCGTCGTTTCCGGAGGTGCCACATGAGTGGTCGCGTCGTCGCCCACGGACCCGAAGCGAAGCACGTGTGCCATCCCGTGGGTGACCGGATCGGGACCTACCAACTCCCCCCTCCCCCGCCTCTTCCGAGCGGCAAGGGAGGGGGGAGTACCCCGTCGGTATACACCGAGCGGTTCGCTCTCAGGGGCGACGTCTACGAATGCGGATGCGGACGAACCTGGGTGGCCGCGAAGCGGACGGTCGCACACGAGTGGTTGCGGACCCCAGCGGGAGAGTGGAGGCGCGAACGCTGGTGGGAGCGCCGACGTCGACAGAGGAAGGAATCCAGATAATGGCCAACCCGCACATCACACGCATTCGCGTCAGCGGCCAATGGCATGAGGTTGTCGGTGAGGTTCACCTTCACTCGGCGATGACGGTCACGCTCGGCCCCAACGAACGAATGGACCTCAGACAGGTGGTGACGTTCGAGACGACCGGAGGCGAGACGATCACCGTCCTGAACGCGACGACGAACATCGAGGCAATCGCCACGAAGGTGGGCTGAGCACAATGGCGGGGGACTTCTTTCGGCCACCGACGATCACGGACGTCCTTCAGACGTTCATCCCGCGTCGGTACCTCAAGCGGCTGGCGCTCGTGGCCGGCTTGTGCTGGCTGATCTTCCGCCTGGCCCGGTTCATCCTCGGCAACCCCGCCCGCGCCTTGGGCGCACTCGCGTTCGTGGGTGGGGCCTACCAGTGGGGGTGGCGATGGGGGTTGGTAGCCGCCACCCTGGTCGTCGCCTCCTGGGGCGGCTACCGCCTCCAGGAGTTCATGGCCCGCTCGGAGTTGACCGACTGGAAGTCGACCGTGCGGGCGTTGTGGCGGATCGGCGGCTGGCGCGGGGTCAAGCGTCGACTACCGAAGGCCATGGCCAAGCCGAAAGTGGGTCTCGCCGAGAAGGCTGGCGACCCGTCCACGGCCATGGCGTTGGGGGAATGGCGGGGTGCGGCCCGAGGGCTTGTGGTCCGGGCCTACCCGGGGTCGATCGGCCTGGAGGAGCGAAAAGTCATCGACCGTATGGACGCCCTACGCTCGGCGCTCTACGTGGACCGTATGCGGGCCAAGCCGATCTCGTCCGGCGTAGTGGACCTGCATATGGAATACGGCCATCACCTCCGGCGGATGATCGGCTTGGAGCACCTGCGCGAGCTCGCGCCCATCAGCGACCCCGACATGTTCGCCTTCGGGATCACCGAGCACGGAGGGCCGCTGGCGCTGCGCTACCGGCTGCCGATCCTCTGGGGCGGGGTGACCGAGTCCGGGAAGTCCTCCGGGATCTGGGCGGCACTGGCCGGCCTCATGATCGCCGGGGTACCCCTCCGGCTACGGATCGTGGATCAGGACGGTGCCGAGTTCGGGGTGTTCTCGCTGTATGAGGACTCGCCCGTCCTCATGCGTTACGAGACCGACTGGGAGCGACTCGGCCTCACCGAGCAAGCCCGGGGGCGGCGTACGCGCGCTCAGGCAGCCGCGAACGATGAGGCAGCCGGCCAGCAGGGCGCGTTCTGGCGCGAGGTGGCCAGCGACCTCCGTGGGCGCTATCACCTGCTCCGCCCCGGGCAGCGTGCGTGGAACATCCAGGACACACCCTCGGGTGCGCTGGACCTGCTCATCGTGGATGAGCTGTTGCCGTTCGTGGACCAGATCAAGCAGCAGAAGACGGGCCACCCCACCAGCCAGCGCAACACCCGAGGACGCCGAGCGGCGATGCCGGCCTGGTACGGCACCCAGATTGCTTTGGCGGACGTCCTGTCCGGCTGGCGAGAGGGCATCCCGCAGCGGGTCTGCTACCGCACCAACACCCCCCAGATGACCGACACCATCCTCGGATCGGGCGCCAGTCAACTGGGCGCCAAGGCGCATGAGCTGGACCCGGGGATCGATCGCGGCGTCTGCTACATCCGCGAACAGGGAGCCACCTACGTAGCTGGCAGGACCGCCTACGTCAGCGACGCCCAGACCCACGACCTGGCTCAGGGGCAGCTACCGAACCTGAGCCTCTCCGCCGTGGAGGAACCCCGGTGGGTCTACCACCTGCACGCCGGTCCGGATGCCCGAACCCCGCTCCCGGAGGAAACCGGCGTGTGCGGGCACCCAGGCCGGCTCCTATATGTCGGCAGCAGCAACAACGTTCGAATCCGGACGCAGCAGCACCTGGCCGACAAGGGACATCGGGAGCCCTGGGGGCAGTACATCGACACGAACCGCACGGTGGCTGAGATCTGGCCGGACCAGGCCAGCGCGCTCACTGATGAGTACCTGCAAATCGCAAGGTGGGAGGACCACCTCCCGTACAACCTGGACGGCACGTCCCGGCGTCGTGCCCGCAGAGAGAGGGTGCCGTTCTGATGGCGACAGCAGCAAGGAAGGGTCACACGAGGCGCACGCCATCAGGTGGCACGACCACGGTGCGGCCTACCACGTTCCGCTACCGAGCGGCGGTCAAGGGCGCCACCGAGTGGAACAGGCCAGGCAGAAGGCGGAAGGCCCTCGCCTGGCTGGCCGCGTCGGGGGCCGCATCCGTCGGCTACGCCGTGACCGCGACTACCTTCAACGTCGGCGCGGCGTGCGTCGTCGCGGCAGCCACCGTCGTGGGTGTCCTGTTCGCGGACAACTGGGCAGGCGCCCGACGCGCCGTCAAGAACCGGCCGAAGTACCGATCGTTCAAGGCACGCCGCCACCACATGCGTCAGCGGTTCTACGCCCGCCGGATGCGGTGGTTCGATGAGCACCCGGTTCAGGCACGGATCTTCGACGCCAAGGTGCGTTGGTACCAGGTGACCGTGCTCGGCCCCCAGGGGCCGAAGGGCACCCCCCGAGCGAGAACGGTTCGAATGGTCCGTGGGACCGACGGTGTGAAGCGCCTGAACGCCAAGGCGCTCAAGCACAAGTGGGAACCGCAGGAGGCCGTCAAGGTGATGGACCCAATGGAGAAGGTGCGGCGTCGGTGAACCGGGTCAACCTCGATGACATGGACGCCGACGACTTGGTGTCGGTCGGCCGGGTCGCTCGCCACCTTGGCATGTCGGTGTCCCGCGTCCGGGAACTGGATCGCCAAGGTGTGCTGAAGTCGATCGGGCGAACACCGGGGAACGCTCGCCGGTACCGGGTCGGCACGGTTCGCGAGTTCCGTGCCCAGTACCTGGGGTAGTCGACAGCACAGCAGAAGGCCCCCACCCTCTCGCTTGGAGGTGGGGGCCTTCTGCTGTGCTCAGTTGCGCGGGCCAGGCTTCTGGATACCAGTCCGCGCCCGACCGGCGCGGTAGGCCACCATCTGAGGAGAGATGCTCGTGTCAGCAGCCAGTTCCGCTCCCGAGTAGCGGTCCTCCCGGGGGAGACGCGCGTCGATGAGTTCGGCGATCCGGCCGTCGATAGCGGCCTTCACCATCTTCTCGAACTGGAGGGCGACCTCCAGTGACGGGGAGTCCACGACTTGCTCCATCATGCGGGCAAGCTGGCGCTCGTACCGACGGATGGCCCGCTCGTTGTGGTCGTCCTTGTCGGCCAGGGAGTAGGTCTGGCGACCCTCAACTTCGTACGTGGCCTCAGTCATCTCTACAGCCCTCCGTCTGTCGTTCCCCGCTTGGGAACACCATCGTCCCGCGCTGGGGCCTTATCTGTCAAGAGGTTTTGATAGAGCCAGAGCAGGAGAGGGTATCCCCTGAACGCCGCCTCCACCTCCCCGCCGTTGGCTAGCACCATCGCCATGAGGGCAGCCCTCATATCGATGACCGACATCAGTTCCTTGGATTCGTTCTCGCTCATCTCAGATCAGCCCTCTCGTGTATCGGCCCGTCTCCCGCACCCATGGGCCGTAGCCATCCAAACGCGTCGCCCCGCAGCGACAGCGCTCGATCATTCGGATACCGCCGATGTGTCCTCGTGTCTGCGGGCGGTGGCGCCAGTGCAGAAGCCGGCGCTCCCACCAGGGCATCGGCAGCGAGTGCCAGGGGACGCCCCCGAGATCCTCCACCCACTCGTCACCACGGCGTGAGGTGTACGACCGGATCCAGGTGCTCATGAGCCATCCACCTTGGATTCCGGTCGTCCCTTCGCCCAGATCAACATCCCGAATCCGAAGGAGACCAGAACGTACGCCGTCCGATAGTCGCCAAACCCCAGGGACGCGAACCACGAGGCGACGATCAGTGCGCAGCCCACGATGAACATCACTCAGCCCTGCTTCCGTGTAGCGCCGCCGCTGTGGACCGACCGGGTGTACTCGATGGTGCAAACCGTCAGAGTCCTTGACGGCTCCTTGCCGGCGTAGGTGATCGTCTCGTCCGTGACGCGCGTGTAGGTCAACGTAATCGACATTGCTCAGCCCTCCTCAGTCTTTGCGCCCACGATGGCGGCGATGGCCTCAACCTGCTCCAGGGTGAAGAGGTTCGACCGGACCTCCACGCCCGCCCGCCGGAGTGCCTGGGTGAGGTCGCGCTTCCGGTCGACCTCGGCCCACTCCTCCGGCGTTTTGATCTGAGAGTCGGGGGAGTAGTTGCCGGACATCCGGGCCAGCCCGGTCCTCTTGTCGAACTCGGCGGTCACTGGGCGACAGTCGGGGATGTGGCTGGGGAACTCCACCGTGCAGTACTTCCGCGCGACCCGCACCACCGTGCCGGTGCGGTCAGTCACGTGGCCGGAGTTGCGACTCCGCCGGATGACTTCCTGGCCCACTTCGTAGCTCATCTGTTCAGCCCTCCAAAAGGTCAGCGGTTGCCGGACTCTGCCGCGCCAACCGCGAAGAGTGCGACACCAATCACGAAGAACATCAGTCCTAGGAAGAAGTTTCCGACCAGGCTCATCGTCATGGCCGCGAGGAAAAAGACCGTTGCTGCCCCGAACATCGCTCAGCCCTCCACGGGAGTCACGCCGTCGCCGGTACGGCGGAACGCCTGGGACCAGCCCTGGAGGAGGAGCACCTCAACGCGGCTGACGAACAGACGCCGGGCCGAGTCCATGTCGGTGTGCACGTCGACCCCACCGACGGGGTAGACCTCAACCGACCGCAGGTCCAGCGTGGTGGCGTCCACGTCCTCGCGGAAATAGAGCCAGCGGGACGGGTCGCGCCGGTCCGTGCCGAAGCTCAGCCGGGTCACCGCGCCGTCCTGGGTGGCCATCACCCGTGAGTCGCGAACCGTCAGAGGGTGCTCGGCACGCTCGGCCGCCCGCAGCATGGCCAGGTTTCGGACCCGGTCGGTCACGCGGTAGGTCTTGATTTTCGCCAGCGCCAACTCTCGGTTCGTCTCCGTCAACCACCCGAGGTGGACCGCGCTCTCTACCGCTTGCCCGGCTACGCCTCCCCCGATGAGGGTGGTCAGTTCTATCTCCGCTCCGAACACCCCGGCGTAACCCCAGACGGCCTGAACGGCGTGCTCCGGGAGGGTGCCCCAGTCGGGGATCTCATCCTCGTCGCGGACGTCCAGAAGGGCGTCAGCGGCCACCTCAGGACCGGGCGTGTCGTGACCGCAGGAGTCGCCCTCCTCGAACAGCTTCACCTGGCGGTCGAAGGCGGCGTTCATCTCCAGAGCGACGTCGGGGATCTCGGGGAGCGTCATCCACTGGTGGGTCTGGTCGCCCAGGTGACGCGGGAGGACGCAGACCTGAGTGGTGTCGAACTGGTAGCGGGTCATCGCGCACGTGACGCTCTCGGGAGCCATACCGTCGGGCGACCCATGGTCGTAACCCTCGGGGAGGATGTCCACCGTCTCGGTCACCAGGTCGCCGGACTCCGAGGAGGAGGTGACGGTGACGGTGGGGAGGGGTTCCACTCCCTCTTCGTCGGCCACGTTCCAGGTGGCCAGCATGTCCGCGTCCTCCGCCTTCAGGCCACGGTCGCGGTACTCGCGCGCCACGTCCTCGCGCCGCTCCCACAACCGATCCTCATCGGCGGTCGTCCAGCACGCGCGACCGTGGTGGTCGTCGGCGCAACCGCAGAGGCGTTCGTTCATCTCCAGCGCTTCGGCGTGCGCGGCCTCCACGTCCAGGAGCATCTGCCGGGAGAGCTTGCGCATCGGCTCAGCCGGCGTGTCGCCCTCCGTGAGGCTCTTGGCCAGCGCGCGCCCAGCGTCGGTCAGCATCGGCTGGCCGTGGAACGTCTCGGCCAGCCCCCGACGGCAGAGCGCCTTGAACGTCTGGCCCTTAAGACTGACAAGCGCCCAGTTCTCGCCGAGCCGGTACGCCTTGGTCAGCATCTCGACCTGGCGCTCGTTCAGGTCGCTCGCGGTGACGGTCATCTCGATCAGCCCTCTCGGTTGGCCCTCTGTGCCCTACGTCAAAATGTTCTCACGTCCGCGCACCAGACGCAAGACGTTTTGACGAACTGCGCCCGCCAAAACTTCTTGAGGTTGGCACGCCAAAACGTCTTGACAGGGGTGGCCCCGACCGGGAGGATGGTTCTTGTAAGGCAGCAGGTTGAAAACCAAACACCGGAAGTCACGCGAGTTGGCAAACATACGTAAGTCCAGCCGTGAGAGCGCATGCAACGTGACCCCCAGGAAGCTCTGGGACGACGGGTTGGGATTCAGTTACCCAACTGCGGACGCGGGGTTGAAATCCCCAGTGACAGCAAGTCCGGTGTTTGGTTTTTCAACCTGCTGCCCTGTGCCAAACGGGGCTCGTTGGCAACGACATAGCGGAGGGCTGAGGGATGAGCACGCGCAAGCTGAAGGTCTGGGTAGTGGAGCGTGACGACGCCGGCTACGACGAAGACAGCCGAGCGGTAGTCGTCGCCAAGAGCGCGGATGAGGCGCGCGCGATCCTACTGGACTCGTATCGCTCGGACGCGCGGGACAGCAGCGGTATCGCCGCTGACAACCTTGCCGGCTTCACCGCAGCGACAGTGAGGGAGGTGGACCTCGCCGCGCCGAGCGTCGTGATGGTGCACACCCTGTACGGCTAAGAGCCACGTACACACGTTGGGGAGCCTCCAGGCTCCCCTTCGTCGTGTCCAGACCCCCGGCCCACTGAAACGGCCGTGGAGCGATCGAACCCCCGCCGGGGTCAGTTGGGAGAGCGGCGCCACCGGCAACACCCAGGGAATATCAAGACGTCTTGACGGTTGAGGGCCGGAAACCCGGCTTGGGTCCTCGTCTACCCAGAAGCCAGGCGCGGGCGCTCAGCGCGGCCCTGAGGGCCGCTAGCGCGTGGCCTCCATCGAACCCCCGGATAGAGCGAAGCCCCCAACCTCCCGGGGGAGATTGGGGGCTTCGGGGAGGCCGGCTAACGGCCGGACAGAATCACGTGCTCCTCCAACTCCGCCGGACGCTCGGTCGCCCGGATGGCTTCCTCCGCCTCCTCGATCGTGGCGAAGGCGCCCACGCGGCGGCCCTCCCGGCGCTTCGTGAGGTAACCCCACCCGTCCCAGTACAGATCCGGGCAGAGGTTCACCACCCACTTGCCGTCATTGTGGAAGAAGCCCACGTTCCGTTGCGTCACCAGGAACTCGCCGGCCTCCGTGGTGAAGCTCTGGTCATGGTTGGCGCGGATCGCGTTGGGGTCGATGTGAATCGTCTCGGTCGTCATTTCTCAGCCCTCCTGGTGTCTCAGTAGCCGAGAGCGGCAATCGCCGCTTCGCGGGTCAGCTTGCCGCTACGGGTCACGTTCGCGATCAGCCGCTCCTGATCCGGGGTGAAGCGCGCGGCCGGTGCGGCCGGGGTAGGGGTGGCGACTGCGCGCCCCCGACAGTTGTTGCCACGGAGGTGGGAGGCGAGGCCCTGGGCGTAGAACGGGGTCTGGCACTTCGGGCAGTTCTTCAGGTTGTGCACCATGTCCGCCACCTCCGTCTGTCTCTCTCGCTTACAAGGACCATCCTCCCGTGATCGCCCCTGCTTGTCAAGATGTTTTGATGGACGAGAGCCCTTGTTCTTCACCAAAGGTTTTGAGACACTCGTTCGCCCAGACTCGCCGCTGGATCGAGCGCTGACCCTCCGGCGAGAGAATCGAACCCCCGCCCCCTCGAAGAGGGCGGGGGTTTTTCGACTCACCGAGTCCTCCGGACCGGGCCTGAGCAGGGGACTTGACAGGCACGTTAGGATCGGTCCGCCGGACGCCGGCAGGTATCCTGACGACGGCCGGTGATGCGATCCCAGGTACGCTGCCGAGTCCGCTGGTCGGGGGCGGTTCCGGGGTCGTTAATTCATGTGGGTGTCCGGGGAGCGTGGACTGCGCAGTCACTGGCCGGATCTGGTGGGGTTTGAGTCCTCCCACCCACACAAGACACAAAGAAGCCCTACCGGTCGGGGGTTGACCCGGTAGGGCTTCTTTGGCGTGGAGGGCTGAGGGCCACGCGGTGCGTAGTGAACAACGCACTCGTCACTCTACCCGGCGAACCACCCGAACATCAGGTGCAACACCAACCAAACCAAGAACGCGCCGAGAACGAAGGTGCGCCACGTCCACGTCACCGAGCCGGGGTTGCGCACCGACCCGAGACGCAGCCAACGCCACACCGTCTCTGACAGCGTGTCGCCGGGGGTGTGGTTCACCAGCGCGTTGCCCTCCATCACGAGGAACGCCGCGAACCACGCCACCCAGAACCACGTCCAACCGCTCATCCGCCCGCCCTGATCGCGTCACCCAACGGCCCCTGCTTCACGGCGTAGCGGTAGCCAGCGTTCGGCAGGCCGAGCGACGCGAGCGCTCCCAACGCGACCGAGACCAGCATCGCTACTTCGCTGGCGTCCAGACCGCCAACGATCAGTGCCGGCGTGACCGCTCCAGCCACGGCGAGTGCGATGGCGGTCAGGCCCTTGGCCATGCGCGCCGGGCCGTCCCGAAGCTCCGGCGTGACGTACACGTTGATGGCGTTGGCGATGGCCGTCACGAGCACGGTCCATTCCACGACGCCGGAGACTTTGCCGTCATCGAGCACGCCGACCGCTCCGGCGACGACGAACGCCACGATCTGGCTGACGAACTTCGCGTAGCGCTTCAGCTTCTCCACTGCTCTTCCCTCCGCTCGATCACCCTGAACCGGCTGGCCCGGTCCCGGTGCGGGTACCTTCGCTCGCGCCTACGTTGCCTTGGACTGTTCAGTTGAACGCACCGCCCCCCCGCCCCTACGTCACAGTTTGGGCATGCGTCCAGTTCGCTCCAGTCCACGCTCTCCCACGGCTGCGCGAACTGGCCCTGTCGAAGCGACCGTGCCCTCATCGCGGCGTTCTCTCGGGGTACTGGATCGCGGTGTGGCCGCACCCCAATAGCGCGAGCCTTCGGGCGCCGTGATCATCGACCCAGGGCAACGCCCTCAGCTCCAGGCGCTGGCACCTTTCCTCGCAGTAGCTCAGGTACCGGTGCCCCCCGAACTGGACGACCGGTACCGGCGTCACTGCGGACCCTTCGAATGGTCCCGTTCGGTGTCCACGTCCGGGTTGTCGACCTGCCCGTCGTAGAGCGCTGCCGACCTCAGGCCGGTCCGCTTCGGGACGCTCGACTGTCCAGGCGCCGGGACCTCCGGTCCGAAGTGCTCGACCTTGGCAACGTTCACCGGGTTGCCGTACGCCTGGACGAGGGACCCGAACGTCTCGGCGGTCACGTAGTAGCGACCCTGGCCGGGGACGATGCAGTACACCTCGGGCGACCCGGATTCCTTGATCAGCATGTTGACCTTCCTTCTCACACTCGGGGTGACGGGGGGCGGAGTCGGCTTCACCGGAGGCGGGTTCTGTCCGGTGAGGTACCAGGCGACCCGACCGGCGAACCACGCGTAGGGGAAGTGTGGCCCCGGGTCGGTGTGCGTACCGTCCAGCCAGTCGGTCACGTTCTTGTGGGTCATGAGCCCAGGGCGCCTGGCCTCCACGTCAGCACGGGTCACCCACCGGGGTGGGATGCCGTGCTTCCGGCAGACGTACGCCACGTGCTTGGCCGCCAACTCCAGACCCGATCCCGAGCCGGCGTCACGCCACTGCTGCGCTGTCTGCGCCGCCCGCCCGCACAGCTCCACCTGGTAGCCCCGGTTGTTCCCGATCGCCAGCGCGGCGTGCGCGCGGTTCTCGGAGTTGACCTCCTGAACGACGGTGTCCCGGTCGATGAACACGTGACAGGAGGTCCCGTCGGTGCGGCGCGCGTCGTAGGCGTTGCCGTCCTCAGCGGCGCGTGCCGATTCGCTTCCCTCGGTGGAGTGCATGATGACCCAGATGAGCCGACCGTAGGGCCGACCCGGCGAGGACGAACGCGGGCTCCTCCCCACCACGGTCCCGGGGAACTCGGCGTAGGGCATCAGTCCTCACCCACAACCTTCGCGTGCCTACTAGTCACCGCGCTCCTCCTTATGCAGTCGTGTTGCCCACTCGTTCTGGTCGGCGTCCGCCGGATCACGCCGCCGGAGCGCGTTGATTAGGAGGAAGACCTGGCGCCACACAATGACCGCGATCAACGCCAAGGTGACCGCCCTGGCGTAGTCCGGCCACCCGGCCCCCGGCCAGTGCGCGCGAGCGACGCCGACCAGATAGGCCAGTACTAGCGCCCAGTAGAAGTAGAAGGTGTTGCGTCCGATGGCCGAACTACGCCACGCCGACTTCCACGTGTAGAGAGCGGCGAAGGCGAAGAGGCCGAGCGCCGCGACGACCACGAGTAGAGCGGCTGCCGCCACCGGGTCGAACGCTCGATGAAGATCCGTAGACATCTACGCCTCCCTGCTGCGGTGAGGGGGGTGGCGGGGGGCGTTACCGTGACGGGGTTTCATCGCGTTGGCCAACTCTTCGATGAAGTTGTCACGGTCGCTGCGCCGCAGCCTCGCTACAGCGTCGGCTGCCTGGTTCACTTCTGGCCATCGCTCCGTCGTTTCCCGTAGCTGCCTCTCCGCCTCCAAGCGTCGGCGCATCGCAGCCTCCTCTTCCTCGCGCTTGGCCTCCAGTTTCCGGGCCTCCAATCTCCGACGCCACCACCTAAGCCAGCTCATCGGTCATGCCCTCCAGGCGTCGAGTGGCGGCGTCTCGGGTCAAGTAGGCGATCTCCAGTAGGCGCTGCTGCTGAGCCAAGAGCATGTCCGCCCGAGCGGAGTGCGCACTGGATGAGGCCCACGCGTCTTCCAGTTGTTTGCGATAGCTCGATTCCATCCGGTCCACCTGGGTCTTGGGCACCAGCCAGCCACGGAAGATGGCGACCAGTACGCCGCCCACAATGGCGGAGAGTCCTCCCGTTGAGAGAACGTCAGCCGTCACCCAGTCCAGCACCTATCTCACCGTCACCTTGGACGCCAGTGCCGCCTCACCGTTGGCGCCCATCAGCCGGTCGAGGTCGGCGTAGGCGAGCTTCGCGAACCCGTGCTTGCCCCACCCCTCGCCCCACGAGTTGGGGAAGATGAAGTGCCCAGCCTTGTGGTTGAAGCCCGTCACGGCCACGCAGTGGCCACCGACAACCCGCCCCTGTGCGTGCACGAACCCGTCGGCGTCGGGCGACATCATCCGCTCGTGCCAGTCCACCCCGATGACGACCGGTCCGAAATAGCTGAGGGCCACGGCCACCTCCCTAGCGGTGCGTGGCCAGACGTAGGAGTTCACGTACCCCTTGGCTTTGGCGGCACGCATGGCACCGAGAACGGAGGAGCCTTCGTAGCTCTCGCCGGGCCACTCGTCGTGGCGCTGCGCCTCCTGGTAGAGGGCACGAGCGAACCGGGCGTCGACCTTCGGTCGTGGCTTCGGGGTGGAGCTGAGCATGTGCGCCGTCCCGAACCCGGTGCACGCGCCTTCCGCACCCTGATCGAGCACGTCCGGGATGGTCCACGTCTTGGTCTTGAGGGGCCGCTCAACGACGGCTTCCTTGGGCTCGGCCAGAAGCTGAAGCGGGTACTCGGCGTTGCGGGCATCCCAGTTCGGCACCCGGTCGAACGTCCTGCCTCCGTGCTCAACGGGCACGACTCCTCCGGTTGTTCAGCGCGCAGACCCCGGTGGCCCGCGCTAACCAGCCCAGACGGTTCGCGTGCATCCAGTGATCGAGGGACGGAAGCCAGTTCACGGAGACTCTATGGACGCCGGACTCCAGGGGTCGGTTCACGAGCCAGCCTCCTGCTCATGGGCGAGGATGAGGAATCGGTCAATCTCCTGATCCTCTAGCCAGCGCTGCCGGCGTCGGTCCTCTCGCGCGCTGGAGGAGATCAGAAAGGGCCAGCGACCGACCCGCCCGTAAACCCCCACCACACATCCGCAACACGACATGCGGGCCAGGCTCAGGTGGAGCACGCCCTTCGCGCCGTCTGGCGTCTTGCTTCCGAGTCGGGTGATCCTCACTGCGCCGCCTCACTTCGTCGCGGGGGCATTCGCTTCCAGGCCAACTTGAGCGCCCACCCATAAGCCCTTACGTAGAGACCGAGCTTCTGGCCATACATCGTGGCCCACCCCAGGCTGGGTGCCCGATGGCCAGGACTCCTGTGCAGACACAGCCTCACTGCGCCGCCCTCCATCGCTCGTAGCCGCGTCGAGCCAGCCGGCGCACCTTCCACCCGTAGTGGCTCCACGCTTCGGCCGGGGGTTGACCCTCGGACTTCACCAACAGGTCGAGGGCGGCGTGAATCGAGTAGTGCGCGTTGGCGCACACCACCACCTTGTTCGCCGCGTCATCGGGTCCGCCCATCCCCAGCGGCCAGACGTGGTGCCGTTCGATCGGCACGTGCTCACGATGGTTGTGGCACGCGCACTCAGTCCCCATCCGCACACCTCGCGGGTTCGCCCCCGCAGCGGGGCGAAGATCATAGGGTGCCCCCGGCGCTGGCCCCTCCGGTAGGGCGGGCAGATCGGTTCCGTACTGCTTGATGTGCCGAACGATGTTCTCCGGGGTGACCGGCCCCTCCATGGAGCCCCTCGCTGGTAGCTGACTCACAGCGAGACCTCCCCTGTCGCTGGCCGGCCATCCGGATCGAGATCGATCCGCCGGATCTCGTGAATCATCACGCCCCCACATCCACTAGGTGCTGGGCGTATTGGGCGTACAGCTCATCGATCCACCCCGGCCCGACCGGAACCGCTTCGGTCTTCCAGCCGCACGAACACACCCCGCGCACACCTTCAGCCGTCCACTCGGCCCCAGCCTGTTCGTGTGTCACAGCACCTCCTGAACGGTCATCGTGTAGAAGTCCCCTCCGTCCACGTGGAGGTTCCCGGTCCCCGTTGGGTTGCGAATCCGGATCTTCACCGTGTGCGCTCCGGCCCCCAGCCCTGTGACCACGGTAGAGCCCACAGCCGGAATCCGGGCCGTGCGCTGGTCGGTGTCCCCCCCGGTGTCGATCAGCATGTCAAGATTCACCGACCCACAGATGTAGTCGGTGAATCCGATCTGCGCCGCCACCTGGAGGGTCCCGCTCGCGACGTCACACCAGCCGGTCACCGACAGGTTGATGAACAGGTTCGACGTGGAGTACCGCTTCGTGATGCTCGTGGAGTTCGGCACGGCCGAGAGGTCGAACCAGCCGGTGTTGCCAGCGAGGATCACATTGTTAAACGGGATGCCCTGAATCTGGCCGTAGGAGTTGAAGGTCCCCGTGCCGACCTTCCCGATCCCGATCAGGTCGGTGCCCTGCTTGCCCAGCCAGATCGTGTCGCCCACCGTCGGCTGGAAGCTGTTGAAGAAATGGACGCCCGTGATCAGGACCGAAGTGTCGCCGGAGAGGTAGATGGACGCGGTGTTGTCGCTGGCGTTGATCGCCTGTACGGTGCCCTGGCGAAGCTGCGCGTACTCCCCGCCGGGAGCGGGCGCGTTGAGTTCATAGGCGATGTCCGTCACCGTGTCGGGCACCACGGGCTCAGTCACCTACAGCACCACCCTCCGGGCTCGCGTCTTCAAGGTCTGGGTGCCCTTGGCCCGCAGCGGGACCTCAAAGCCGTCCACGATGCAGTACTTCTCCTTGATGACCGGGTCATCGGCCAGGTCGGCGCGGGCGTAGGACACCCGGACCACGTCCCCCACCTCGAACGCCGGGTTCACCATGGCCGGGATGGTAATGGCCTCCAGGAACCCCAACTGTCCCTGAAGCTCCTTGTTCGCCCTGGCCTGGGCCTGCCAGAGCGACCCGATCGTCTCGTCCCGGATGAACATGTTCCGCTTGCCGTACACGCCACCCCACTGGGTGGGTGAGTTCGGGTCCTGGTCATAAGCAGCGGCCCAGATCGGCGCGGCCAGGTCGGAGTTCTCGGCGATAACGATCACGCCGTTGTACCCGGTCCCGGTCCACGTGCGGGACACCCCCGGGAGCGCGATGTTGCGCGGGTCAGTGTCGTCGTACTCCCACACCGGGACGTCCCACTCGGTGGGTTCGGGTCGCATCACCGCCACACCCATCGGGTCGAAGAACAACCGCAGCCCCAGGTTCGCCGTGAGAATCTGGCACACCTCCCACGGGTCGGCCTCCTGGTCGAACACCATCGCGTTGCCGTTCTCGTTGGTCACCGGGAAGTCCATCGGTACACCGGGGTAGGCGGTCTGGATGAGCTGCTTGATGGTGTCGACCACGTTGGTCTGCGCCGTGATGTAGACGTTGAACGGCAGCCGCTCGCCCGAGATGACCCACGACCGGTCATAGCATCCGCTGAGCCGAATCTCCGGGTAGGTCACCTCAACCTCGGTGTACCTGAACGTGCCGATCGGCACGTACTCCACGTTGGGTTCGTCGCCAGGTAGCCGCTCCGGGTACTCGATCCCCCGGTACAGCCGGATCTGCCGGCCGGACGGCACCAGCAGATCCCCGATGTCCCGGGGGGTAAGGTCACCCCCCCGGTCCACGATCGTCACCGTGGCGGTCCTCTGGACGGCCGCACGGTCGGCCGAGACCGACCCGTCCACCAGCACGCCCTGGCTGGCCAACTCGGCCAGGACGATCTCGCCTTCGAGGATCTCGGCCTTGGTGACGATCGAGTGATCTCGGGTGAGCGCGTCCCGGAACCGGTCAGAGGTCGGCCACACGGCGAACCTCCCCGTCGGGCTGATGGCACGGGCAGACGCACCGGGCGTGGCAGAACTTGCATTGAGCCGGTCGCTTGCCCCAACGTTCCCCTACCTCGTTGTGTCCCAGCCGGCTGGCACAGTAGGCGTGCTCCCCGTGCAGACATGCCGTGGAGAGGTAGTCGTGCGTCACGGCGCATCACTCTCCAGGAACGTCAGCGAGATCTCGCGCCGCCACGGGTCGGTATCCGTCCATGAGGTCCGGGTCTTCGCCGTGGACCGCGACCACGACCGATCGTTGATCCGCACGTACCGTGCTCCGAAATCCGGGAGGATCAGGAACATCGGACGCGCCTTCTTGAACAACTCCCGCACTAGGAGCCACTCGGCCTCGGAGTCCACCAGCGCCTTGATTGAGCCGTCCTCCCCGCCGATGTAGTCGGTCACCGTAACGGCGCGCTGAGGCTCGCCACCCTGGCGCAACGGGTAGAAGGTGGCCGACTCCTCGTGCATCGTCTCATCGAGCCCGGTCACCCTGAGACGGACCTGGATCGCCGCGTCCTGCGGATCCCGCAGCCACCAGATGCCAGCACCCGGCGGGTTCAGCCGGTTCGTGGCGTAGAAGGTGATCGGGGACGCCAACGCCGGCACGCTGTCCGTAGCCGCCATGTAGTTGTAGGCCCGGTACACCGCCCCGTACCCCGGGGGGCACTCCGTGTCCTGGATGGTTCCGGTCAGAGCCGTCTCGCCGTCGGTGATGAACCACTCGTCCGGCCCGGCGTAGCGGATGGGCTCCCACTCGACGGTGGCGCCCTCACCCATCGCGGGTACCACGTCGACCGTCCCGCCCTCGCACCACTGGACGCCGTCCACCCAGACCCGGCGTTCGGTCGCGGACGCCGAGTTCTCCAGGTGGGCGCGCACCCACAAGCAGCCCATGGGCATCACCAGGTTGACCGTGTACTGCGTCCATGATGTGCCAATCGAGATGGCGCCCGTGGACGTGGCCGAGCCGACCGGACCCCCGAACTGATCGAGGGCCTGGAGGTAGAGCGCCGAAGAGAACGAAGCGTCGGCCTTGGCGTAGAGGCTGAATGTGTAGGTGTGTCCTTCGATCCCGAGCATGGCGTAGGGCGGTTCGCCGAGCCAGCGTGGCCCGTCCTCCCACCCCATGTAGAGCACCGAGCCGGCGTTGTTCACGTCCCACCGGATCGAGCCCTGCCCCTGGTAGTTCTGCTCCACGTCGTAGACCAGCCGTGAGATGTCCTCCGTCCCCGACGGGAGATAGAACCCGTCGGTGGTCTTCAGCCAGTCGCCTCCGCTCCAGAGTTGAGGGTGGGCGTTGTTCCGGCGACCCGTCGACACCAGCGCGCGTTCCACCACGGTCGACCCCGAGCCGACCCAGCCGCCACGCGTCCAGCCCGTGTAGACGGTCTGGGTGGTGTTGAACGACGCCCCCCGGACCTCGATCGCCACGATGCCGTAGGCCTGACCGGAGGGACCGTTCAGGCCGTGGGTGGCCGCTCCGGCGTTCGGCATCCAGTAGTGCGCCGAGTAGGTGACACCCTCTCCGAAGTCCCCGTACCAGTCCTCCACGAAGGTCTGGCCGGGTTTCTTCCAGGCACGGGTGAGGTTGCCGTTGACTTCGTTGTAGTCGCCCACGGCGACGATCACCAGGCTGTTCTCCCGGCCGGTCGTCAGCGACACGGACGCCGACCCTGAGGTCCCGGTGGCCAGGTTGTGCGCCCCGCCGTAGGTGGCCTCGTCATGTCCGGTGACGGCGTAGACCAGCGTCACCGCGTCGCCCTGGTTGCCGGTCACGGTGACGTCGATATCTCCCCCGGCGGCGAAGTAGGCCGTGCTGATCGAGGCGTCCCCGGTGTTCGAGGTGGTGTTCTCCCGTCGGTTGGTCCACGTCAGTCCGCCGGTCGAGGTCACCACGTTGCCCGTGACTGACGCCGAGCGCCCGGACAGGGTGACGGCCACCAGAAGGGAGGCGGGGGGTACCGCCTTGCAGGCGATCACCTTGGACGGGGAGTCCCAGTACCCGGAGCGGTAGATGGCCGCGACCTCAGGCCGGCTGGTCCCCGAGGTTCCCGAGATCGTGCCCGACCCGAGGATGACGTTGGTCGCCACGGCCACCTTGTCCAGGTAGTGAACCTCGGACGCGGCGCAGGACTGGATCTTGGCCCAGGCCGCTCCGTAGACGGCGTTCGCCGGAGCGGCCCCCGTGTAGGAGTCCTGAATCCAGGAGGTGGTGGACGTGGTGACACCCGACGGGCTCAGGTCGATCGAGATGGCCGTACCGGTCCGGTCGTACCACGAGATCCCGATCTTCGCCGTGCGCGGCGTGGCGGCACTCCTGAACGACGCCAGCGCCGTGTAGGTCTGGCCGGCCTTCACCTTGAAGCCGGTGTTGCCCCCGGCGGTCAACAGGTCAAGGTCGCCGGAGCTACCGTTCTTCTGGGCCTGCATGGCGCCAGCGCCTTCGGCTACCGGGGTGGTCACCCGCGTCACCGTGCCCCCGCCGAAGAACGACGCCCACGTGCCCACCCCGAGGAAGGCGTTGTTGAAGTCGGCGTCCTGTACGGGAAGGTTGTTCCAGTTGCCCTGTACGCGCACCAGGTTGCGCAGCCCAGCCTGATCGGTGGTGGACCCGATCATCGTGGGAGGCGGGAGCGGCGTGAGGATGATCGTGGCCGGCGGCGAGTTGTTCCAGACGCTCCACCACTTCTGCCCACCGAAGTCAGCGGCGACCATCACCCAGGCGGCGTAGGTCTGGCCGTTCTCCAGCTTGCGCCCCACCGTCACCTGGTTGGCGTTGGAGTACACCACGCCCGAGTCCCACACCGACTGCGCCGTGTCGGGATCGAAGCCCCAGGCGGTGTACTGCTGTGAGCTGAACACCTTCACCCGGTAGGCGGTCTGAGGGTCCCCGTCAAAGTTGGGATTGAATTGCCACGTCACCAACGGCTGGGTGGAGGCCAGGGGATTCGTGATCGAGATGCTGGTGACGGTGGCCCGGTCGCGAACGTCGACGTCCCAGTAGATCTCCGACAGCCGGAGGTTCGGGCCGAACGCCGGGGGCGCGAACTGGATCTCCGCCGAGCTGGCCTCCAGGGAGGCTAGCGTCCACTCATCGCCGTAGCCACGGGGAGGCTTTGTCCGCCACGTACCCTGCCGCGTCGTGTAGGTCACGGCGTCGGAGTACTGGTGCTGCTCCCAGTAGTCATACTGGCCGTAGGGGGAACGCTCGGCTATCCGGATGGTGCCGGCCTGTCCAGAGGCAGCCGCGCTCATCCGGATGCGGGCGTTCAAGCGCACCCGGAGGATGCGGCTGGAGGCACCGACCGAGACTCCGCCGGACACCGGCTTCACCCGTACGAGTGCCTTCGGGTAGCACGCGCCGTTGGCGGCCGTGATGTAGCTGGAGTCGCTGTTGTCGTTGGTGGCCTGCCAACCGGTCGCGGCACCCGTGAACGTCACCGACCCGACGTAGGTGTCCGACCCCGGCCGGATGGTCGTGATGGTCACGTACGCCTCCCCTTGCGAAGCTGAATCAGGAACCGGTTAAACGTCTCGTCCACGTGCCGCTGGATGACGGCCACCTCCCGATCGGTCACCGACCCCTCCACGTTGATGGTGAGGTTCAGGCCGGCACCATTCGGGATCACGGTCTCAGGCCCGTTCTCACCGAAGGAGTACCGGCGTCCGGAGCGCCCGACACCGATGATGGGCTCGGGGATGGTTCCCCCCCTGGCCATGGCTCGCACCGGTCCGCCCTGGTTGTAGTAGGACAGGTGCACGTGGTCGGTGTGCGGGTTGTCGGTTCCGGTGTACGGCACCCAGCCCGTACCTCCGGTGAACCGACGGTTCCAGATGACGTACTTGAGGCCGTACGCGGCGGCCGTACGAACCGCCTCAGCGACGATGCCGTTACCTCGCGCCAAACCGGCCGGGGTGCCCGCGTTGGTCATCAGGTCGATGGCCTTCGGGTAGTGATCGGACCATCCATGCGGACTGACATACGAGCCGGCCGGCTGACCCGGGAACTTCGCCTGAATGTGCGCGGCGGCAGCGGCCGTGTTGGCGGCCCACGGAGGACTGTTCCCGTACGGTCCGGGCCAGCCAGTCGTCACGGCACGCCAGGTACCCGCTCCCGCGTCCCCGCCCATGAGCTTGTCGGAGTTGGTCTTGAACCACGCCGCCACGGCCTCGATGACCTTCTCCGGCATGCCCTTCAGGCCCTGAACGAAAGGCGAATTGCCGAACTTACTGACGATGTCCCCGATACCGGCGGCGTTCAGGATCGTCTTCAGTGGGTCGGCGAAGAAATCCACCACGTCACCCAGGAAGCTACCGATCCTGCCCAGGAGCCCCCCGTCCTGGTAGCCCCGGAACGTTCCCCGGCGCATGGCCTCCAGGATGGGGAAGTACTTGGCGGTCATGTCGACGGGCATCACGTACTCACCGGACTGCAACGCCAGCGGGCCACCCGGACCCCAGGCCAGCATGTTGTCCTTGCGGGTCATCGACCGAGGGCCGGGCAGCGGACCGCCTTCGGCGAACCCCAGCGGGAGGTGGCTGAGGTTGGCGTTGTGCCCCAGGGCTCCCGTGACCTTGTTGACCGTGTCAATGATGCCCTTGTTGATGACGGTCTGGACCACGAAGCGCACGGGCGCGGCAGCCAGTTCCTTCAAGTCGTTCCACCACTGCCCGATCTTGTCGATGCCGGACTTGAAGGCGTTCGGCACCGTAACGGTGATCATGTTCGCGACCGTGTCAAAAACCGGCTTGATGTTGTTGTTCCAGACGCTGGCGATCGTGTTGTAGATGGCGTTCCAGATGGTCGTGATCGAGTTCCGCAGCGTCGTCCAGAACGCCGTGAATGTGCCCGACAGCCAGTTGCCTGCCGGCTGGAGGATGTTGTTCTGGACGAAGTTCCACGCCGCCTGGATGGCGTTCCGGATGGCTGCCCACGCGTTGGTGATCGCCGTCTGCAACGCCGTCCACATCGGGCCGAACGTGGTCTGAATCCACGTGATGGCCGGCTGAAGGATGTTGTTCCGAACGAAGTTCCACGCCGTTTGGATCGCCACCTGGATCCCGGTCCAGACGGCGGACACCAGCGCCTGCAAAATCCGGAAGGCGTTCCCCAGCGTGATGTCCATGAACGCGACCCACAGCTTGAAGATGTTTTCCACCACAACCCAGGCAACTCGGATGGTCGCGGAGATAACGGGCCAAACGGCGTTCACTACCGTTTGGATCAGTTGGAACCCAGGTGCCAGGAAGGTGGTCAGAGCGGACACGAGGGCGTTGAAGATACCTTGTAGGATGCCCCACGCAGACTGCACTGTCGAGGTGATACCGGACCAAACGGACTGGATGCCGGACCACATCGACTGGCCCGCCGAGACGATCCCGGAGAACGCCCCGGAGAGCGCGTTCCAGATGGTGACCGCTACGTCACCAATCGCCTTGCCCGCCGTGGTGAAAGCGGGAATCAGGTTGTTGATCCAGCCAACGATCGCGCTAAACACGGGCTGGAGCTTGTCGGCCAGCCAGAGGATCGCGGTCTGGAGAGCGGACACCAGCGGGCCAGAGATGATCCCTACCAGCCACTCGATCGCCGGAGTCAGCAGCGTGACGAGCTTCGTCGCCAGGTTGGCCACGGCCGTGATCACCGGGACCAGCACGGGTAGCAGTGCGGTCAGCAACGTAGCCGCCAGTTGAGCCACAGCCGGCAGCACCGGAAGCAGCGCGATCGCCACTTGCACGATGGCCTGGATCAGCGGGATCAGCGCGGGGATCAGCGCCTGGATCGCGTCCAGGAAGGCGTCGACCCCCGGCATCAGCGCCTCAAATGTCCGCAAAAGGGCGCCGCTGAGTGCTGTCGCAAGTGTCTGGATTATGGGGATAAGGGGCTGTATGAGCTGTACCAGAACGCCGATCACGTTCTGCGCAAGCTGAAGGATCACAGGGATCAGCGGTTGGACGGCTGCGAAGAGAATGCCGAAGAGTTGGGCCACCATGGAAAGCACGGGGGTTAGCGAGGTGAGGGCACCCCCGAGCACGGTCCCCAGGGTGCTCAGTAGTGGCCCAATCGCGGTAGAGAGCTGAGTTATGACCGGTATGAGTGCGTTCGCGATGCCCGTCAGGACTGTACTCAGAAGCGTGACAACCGCCTGAATGAGCGGTCCGCCCAGTTGTGCTAGGGAACCCACCAGATTGAGTATCGGGGTGATCAATGTCCCGATCGAGGCCACAAGCTGGCCGAACATCGGGGCAAGGGGGGCCAGACTACTGAAAAGCTGCGCGACCTGGGGCACAACGGACCGTAGGGCTTGAGCCAGCCCGGTCCCCAGGGCCTGAATGAACGGTGCCGCCGCTTGGGCGATTTGGGTGATCGACGGCCCAAGTGAGGCGATCGCTCCACCAATGGCCCGAATGGTGGATTGCAGAGCGGGGCTCAGCGCGCTGAACGCCTGGGTCAGCGCCGGGGCCAACTGGTTCAGAGTCCCCCGGACGGTGGTCATGAACTGGGTCAACACCGGCTGGAGTGG
>Ga0190269_10000100_pt1 | contig 40453 bp, 52 predicted proteins | sample Popmic249IS_FD_133749 | JGI IMG/M metagenome (GOLD analysis project Ga0190269, IMG submission 133749) | Populus adjacent soil microbial communities from riparian zone of Blue River, Arizona, USA - 249 IS | ecosystem: Environmental > Terrestrial > Soil > Riparian zone | place: USA: Arizona... | reverse complement strand
GACCGGCTCGCCCACGACGCCGGCGACTACATCACCTACCTGGACGGGCCCGCCACCCCCGCAGAGGCGCACATGGCCCGGTGGGCGCCGGACCGAACCCTGGACGTGACCGCTGCTGTCCGGCGGGTCCTGAAGTTGTCCGACTTCACGTCCGAGGTGAAGGACTTCGAGGCCGGCTACGACCAGGCGCTCGCCGACACCATCCGTGAACTCGCAACCGCGTGGGCGCATCTGCCCGGCTACCGCGACGAATGGCGGCCAAAGCGGGGAGCCTAGCCGTCTCGCCGGCCCGACCCGTTCATTCCCTGCCGCACCAGCTGACGCAGCTCGTCCATCGACGCGTCCGGGCGCAGGATCGCCGTGCGCAGCAGATGCAGCTCCGACGCGAGCGCCCGCGCCTCCGCCGTCACCCGCTCGATCTGGACCTGCGCCGCCGACATCTGATCCCTTGCTCGCGCCGCCTGCACCTGCGCCGCCTCGGCCTGCACCTGCGCCTGCTCAGCGGCGCGTTCGAAGCGGCCGATCCACTCCATCGCCGTCCCGGTGATGATCTGCGCCGCGTCGGCCTTCGACTTCGTCTTCCCGAACACGGCGTTGAGCAGCACACCGAGGCCCGACAAGCCACCCAGCACACCGACGATCAGCGTCGCCCACTCGGACGTCTTCACCGGCCGCCGTCCTCGACCAGCAGCGGTATCTCCCGCACCACATCCGCCCGGTCGATCTTGCGCAGGTCGAGGGCGATCTGCACCGCCCGCGCCCACGCCCCCGCCGCGATCGACGCGGTGAAACCCCCCGCGACCAGCGCCGCCCACCCGGACACGGTGAACACCGCGATCACGTACATGGACACGCCCGCCGCCAGCAGCAGCACCCCGGCCATCTCCACCCGCAGGCCCGTCTCGACGCTGCCCCGCCACCACGCGCCCACCAACGCAATCAGGCCCGCAAAGGCGAGCAGCGTCATCCACAGGACGAGCACCGCGTGACCCATCGTCTCCTCCGCCGACCGTGGCGCCCGACCCGTCACCGCCAGGACCACGCCGACGAACACGGTCGCGGCGAGGATCGCCGACTCGAACGGATGCCGGCCGGTCGTGACCTGCACCGGCCGCAACGTCACGCGCCCATCCCGTCGAGACCGCCGAGGACACGGCGGATCGCCGCCTCCGCCGCAGTGCTCGAGTGCGCCGCCCACGCCTCCGCCGGCACGCCGGCGAGTTCCTCGCGGATCGCCGCGGCCAGCAGCGGCGCGAGTTCGGTGGCGATCTGCGAGCGCATCATCCCGACCGCCTCGACCAGCTGCGCGGCCCGCTGATCGACGCGGGCGAGGACGTCACCGACGGGCAGGCCCTTGACCGCGGTGAGGATCGCCTCGTCGCGCAGCCGCTGCCGGGCGGATTCGGCCTGCCAGTCGCGGGCCATCGCCAGGATGAGCTGTGCGGGCGAGCCGGGCGCCGGCGGGTTGATCAGCCCCGGCGTGCCTACAGGGCTGACCTCCCAGTCGCGATGGTTCGACAGATCCCCGTAAAGGTCACCGACGTCCCGGTTCGGGTTGCTGGTCTTCGCGACGAGCTTGTCGGACTGCTGCATGTCGTCCCCCGTGCTGGTGGTGGTGCGTGCCTGCCATGCCGCGAGCGTCTCGCCGGACAGCACCGACAGGAGCCGGTCGGCGAGTTCGGGATGGTTGACGAACTTCCGGATGATGCTCAGATGGATGTGCCAGAGGTGACTCTTGTCCCGCCCCGGGTCGGGACCCGCGTCGGCGCCGACGCCGAGGGCCTTACCGCCGACGAGCACCCAGCAGTAGACGGTTACGCCGTCGAGGGTGCCGATGAACTCTCGCAGGATCGGCTCGCCGCCGATGAACAGCCGCGGATCCCGGGCGCGGGCGGCTTTGTCGAGGCGGGCGGTGTACTTCTTCATCGCGGACGTCGACATGGTCAGGTCGATCGCCGCGGCCTTGTCTCGCGGGCCGGCCTTGTCGGCGGCGAGCTGCAGCGAATAGTCCGACAGCGGCAGGTCTTCGGGCTTGCCGTGATAGCCGGGCTTGTCGGCCCAGATGCCGCCGAGCAGCGCGGTCGCCTCCAGATCGTCGAAGCCCAGCCACAGCAACCAAGTCTGGACGGGGATGACTGCGGGCGCAGGGTTCCTCTTCGCCGCCATCAGCGCTCACCCGCCTGGGGTAGCGCGACGACGTCGAAGTCGGCGCCGAGGGCCGCCTGCAGTGCCGCGTCGTCGGACAGCCAGCGGTTGTCGCCGGCGTGCCCGGCGGGGTCGATGCGCCAGTTGTGTCCGTCCCACTTGTAGATCCACACCATGCGGCGGGGTTTGTCCGCGAGGACGAACCCGCGGGGGAACCGCGACAGCCAGGGCGACCCGTCGAGCGGGCCGCCCACGCATATCGCCTCGTACGGCAGGCCGGTCATCACGTCTGGACCTGCAGCGCCGACAGGGTTGAGCCTTCCCGCATCCGGGCGACCTCGGCGGCGACGGCGGTGGCCTGGGCGAACCGCACCCGGAAGTTGCCGATGTTCGCGCCGACGGACAGGCCGATGGTGAAGAACGCGACGAGGCTGTTTCCGGCGCCGTTCCCGCCGCAGGTCAGCCCCGAACCGGACGTGTAGTTCGCGAACGCAACGGATTCCATCGCCAGCGCCGTCGAATAGCCGATCTTGCCGACGTCGGCGCGGCACCCGGCCGGGAAGAAGAACGACACGGCGAAGTCGCCGGTCGTCGTGCCGGAGTACATGAGGTCGCAGCGGATCTGCCAGAACGTGTTCGCGCGCGGGATCGGGAACCACAGGTCGTCGTCGTCCTGCAGGCTGGCCGAGTTCGTGACGGTTTCGTCGGCGGACTTGCGGCGGATGATCGGCAGCGGCGCGTTGAGCCGGTCCGCGGTCAGCTTCTGCCCAGGAAGAAACCACGCCATGATCAGCTCCCTTCTACAGGCCGGGGATAGCGGGCGTCACGAGCCGGATCGTCGTCAGCGCCGGCAGGAACCCCGAGATGCCGTTGACGGCACGGACCACCGTCCACGTCTGCGGCGACGACGTCCCCGCAATCGCGGTCACCCGCAGCTGCTCACCGGTCTCAGCGAGCACGTCGATCGGCATGTCCGCCGGGTCGGTCGTCCACGGCAGGAAGGTGTCCGTCACCTGAATCGACGTGGACGCGGCCCCGGCCGGAACCGACACGTACGCGGCCGTCGACTCGACTGCGCCGGTGGTGCCGTCGTCGACGACCGCGATCTGCCACGGCTCGTACGGGGCGCAGTTCGCCTTCACCGACCACTCCGTCGGGGCGAGCGTCTCCGTGTAGCCGTACAGGACCTGCTCGATCGGCTCCCCCGACGTCGCAGGCTCCGGCGGATTCGTGCGGGTGATCCGCGAGCCGACGTCGCAGCCGAGCCACTGCCCGATCAGGTCCGGGTTCGCGGCGAGGTCGAGGTTCAGGTCCGGGTAGCGCAGATCCTCGACCGTGCCGACGCGCACATCCCAGGCGGCATGCGCCGGCGGCTGCTCGTCGTCCAGGGCGTTGATCTCCCGGGAGTCGGAGTAGCGGCCGTTCTCCTCGATGTGATCGAGGTCCTCGTAGCGGGCGCTCGACCCGCCGGTCCGGGAGACCGTGGCGTCGTTGATCAGGCCTTGATCGTCGTAGACGGGCAGCAGCACCTGCTCCTGTTCACCCGACCCGACCCGGTAGGTGGCCAGGTCGACGGTCAGGCCCGGGTCCCGGTTGTAGCGTTCCCCGCGCGGCAGATACGCGAGGTCGAACGCGCCCTCGAAGAGCAGGCCGCCGTCCGTGCGGGCGCACTCGCCGAGCAGATCCAGCAGCGGCGCGTCCGGCTGCGCACCCATCGGTGTCGCCAGCGCCGCATCGGTCAGCGTGGTGACGGTCATCGGCACGCCCTCCGCGGCGCACAGGCGGGCCAACCGCCGGTGGGCGTTCTCACCGGCCCACGCCTGCCACACCCTGCTGATGAACCCGGTGTCGGGGTCGGTGGCGCTGTCGGCGTCGATCGGGATGTCGCAGGTGTCCCACACCTGCACGTGCCCGGCCGCCCACTGCTTGCCCAGGTCGTTGGACGCGGCCGAGTTGACGACCGACAGCGGGTTGACGACCACCCTGGCCACCCGCGCCAGCGTCATCCCCGGCAGGTTCGTCAGCACGTAACCGGATCCCGCCGACGTGCCGACCCACAGCCGCAGGTCCACGTCGGCCCCGGACTGGATCGCGTCGACCTGGTACTGGCCCAGCCCGGTCGTGGCCGCGCCGACACCGGTCGAGAACGTGTGACCGCCGACCTGATCCCACAGCTGGACGGCCAGGACCCCGCTTGCGAACTGCAGCAGCGTCCACTTCGCCCACGGCCCGCCCGTGAACACGATGTCCATGATCGGAATGTCGGCGCCGAACCCCGGCGCATACACCCCGAACAGGCCCCGCACTGCGAACTGTGTCGGCGACGACGTGCCCGCCTGCACGGTGCCGGACAGCCGGCCCCCGTCGGACAGGTCCGCGATCGGTGCGGTCCCCCACCGCCTGGAACTCGTCGTCGGGGCGGGCGGGGTGTAGGCGCCGAACGACACCGGCAGCGTGCCGACGGTCATCGGCCGGCGGTCGTCGACGACGTTGAGCGCCCGCTTCGAATCGGACTCGTCCTCGAGCGGCCAGTACGCGATCAGCGGCTGCCCGGCGGCCCGGTAGATCTCGGCCGCAGCGCGTAGCGGCGACCGCGCGGGTGCCTGCCCGCGGGCGAGCCGGCGCCGGATGCCGGAGATCCCGACGGTGACCTGCGACCAGGTGTAGCCGCCTGCCGCCGGCAGGAACGTGGGCTTCCAGTCGTCGGCGTGCCCGGCCAGGCGGGTTGAGAACGGGACGATGGCGACGTTGTCCCAGGCCATGTCCGGCAGGACCGTCGCGGTGGAGGTGACGCCGGAACGGAGCCCGTGCCCGAGGTTGTTGACGGTCAGGACCGTCGTCGCGGACGCCGTCCATGTGTCCGGCTCCGGGTCCGCGCCGAGCCACACGCTCAGGTACAGGTCCGGGCCGTCGAGGCGGGCGTGCAGGTGGATCGGCATGCCCGGTGTCACGGTCAGGACGGTCGGGATGCTGGCGAGGGTCGTGTCGACGTTGTCGACACGGCGCAGGATCTGCGCGGTGACGACGCCGGTCGACGCCAGAACCTGCGCCCGCAGCTGGATGTAGTTCGACAGGTCCGTCTGCCGGGCGGCGAACCCCAGGTTCGCGGCGCCGCCGGTCGGCAGCGCGTCGAGGGTGACGGTGCCGTACATGTCGACGTCCCGGTCAAGGATCTGCAGCGACGAGATCCGGTAGCCGTTCGCCGCCTGGACGCGGTGGATGCCCTGGGTGCCGTTGAGGGCGAAGTCCGTGCTCGTGGTGTACGGCAGGGTCGCTGCCCAGCCCCACACCTGCCCGGTCTCGGCGTACCCCCAGGTGATGTCACCGGCCGGGGGCCGGTCGAAGCCGTCGACGCCGTCGCCGGTGTGCGGGCGGACCCGCAGCCGGCCCGGCACGGCGCGGGTGATCGTGTACGGCGACTGCCGGTTCTTCGGCGTCAGGTGCCCGTCGTCGTTGGCGAGCACGACACTGCCGGTCGTCGCCGAAGCCTCGGACGCGCCCGGGGACACACCGCGGGTGACGTTGACCGCGTTGGCGAGGAGCCTGCCGGTCATGTCCGTCCACGTCCAGGTGCGCGGCGCCGCGGTCAGGTCCGCGCCCCACGCCATCTCGAACGTGACGTCCAGCGGCGCGTCGGGAAACGGCGAGCCGGTGCGGGACGTAGCGGGGGTGATGAACAGCGGCACTCAGTCCACCCCCCGCTATGTGGCCGTGAAGGTTTGGTAGCGGCTGATCCGCCACCGGTTGTCGGTCGCGTTGTAGACCGCGCTGACCTCGGCGGTGGACCCGGAAGCGATCGCCGACACCGTCACCGCGGGGGTGCCGCCGGCGAGGACGAAACCGCCGGCGCCGGTCGCGAACACGGGCGTGCGGGCGCCACCTGAGGCGGTCAACCGCCAGGTGATCTCCTGGCCCGGTGTCGGGTTCGTCGGGACGCCGATCGTCCGGTTGCCGGCCATCGCCGTCACGGCGAACGTCGAGCCGAGGGACGCGTCGGTGGCGACCGTGGCCGCGTCCGTGAGGGCGATCGCCGGCGACTGCGTGGTCACGCCCGGGCCGACCTTGACGGCGGCGGCCACGGTGCCGGGCCCGTCGTAGGTGATGTCCCGGACGATGCAGTACGCGTCGACGTCGGCGTTGACGGTCGAGCCGGTGTCGGCGTAGAGCGCGATCGGGCCGACGATGTTCGGTTTGCGGGAGAAGTTGTTGTCGTCGTCGATGAGCAGCGTGGTCGCGGACGGTTCGACGTATGCCTGCCCGACCCGGATCCGGGAGTCGTGCCCGTCCAGGTCCGCGAGCGTCGAGCCGTTGCGGAGGGTGACGTGCACGAAGTCCGCGTCGATGTCGTAGGCGGTCGCAGCGAGCAGGATCGTGACGGCGAACTGCTCCACATTGCAGTTGATCATCCGGATGTGGGAGGTCGCCCCGGCCCCGGCGAACCGCCAGCAGACCGTGTTCGCGACTCCCGCGTTCGCGATCGCATGACATGTCATGAACAGCAGCTGGTTCATGTTCCCCGCCGCGGACTCCATCGAGTATGCGATACCGCCGGCCGCGCCACTGCTCAGGTCGACGAAGCAGCGGTTGATCGTCGAATCGCCGGCGTTGAAATCCGAATCGGAGTTGTACCAGCGCATCCCGTTCGTGGTGCCGTTGACCTCGACGTTCTCGATCGTCGACCGGAACACGTTGTCGAGGTCGAACGCCCAGCCGGTGTCGGAGCCGTCGAACGGGCCCTGCACCTGCACCCGGGCGATCGACGACAGCCACGCCGAGCGGTGCCCGGCCGCCGGCGTAGCAGTCGGGACCGCCTGGACGCCGTCCGACGAGCCGGCCATCACGATGCCGACGTCCCAGACGTGCGCGCGAACGGACGCCGTCCACCGGATCCCCGCGGACACGCCGCTGGAGACGGCGAGGGTCGTGTTCGCCGGGCCGGCGCCGCGCAGGTACAGATCCTGCGCGACGTCGACGTCGTCGAAGCCCTCCATGACGATCGGTGCGGCAAGGATGTACGAGCCGCCGGTCAACTGGACCGTCCCGCCGCCTGCCGCCCGGACCGCCGCCAACGCCGCGTTGATCTCGACGTCGTCGGCGGTCCCGTCACAGAAGTAGTCCGCGTCCGTGATCCCGCTCCCGGACGCGGCAACCACCACCGTGTTCGGCGCACCGGCCGACCCGCCGCCGGCACCTGACGCGGGATCGATCCGATACCGGACCCCAGACGGCGGGTCCTGCAACCAGATCGGCACCGTGTACGGGTCCGGGCCGTAGAACAGCACCCGGCCCAGCTCGTCGGCCGTCACGACCGTCGCAGCGGCACCCGCGGCGGTCTCGAGGTCGACGAGCTGCGACCCGCCGGTCCGGGCCGTCCACGCCGTCAGCGACACTCCCGGCTGCACGACCGGCACCGTGTACTGGCCGATGACCTGCGTTGTCGCCGCATAGTCGGCGGGTGACCCGCCGAACAGGGTGCGAGCCACCGGCTACCTCCCGTTCCCGAGCGCCACGGTGACGTTCCCGCCGTGCCGGATCTGGATGTGCCGGCGCAGCCCGTCCACCAGCCAGTCACCGGTCGACGACCGGTCCACGCCGACCAGCAGCGGCGCCGGGTCCGGTGCGGTGATCGCACCGGAGATGCCGTAGTCGAGGCGGGCCGCCGCATCCGCCGAGATCATGTCCGTGATGCCGTTCAGCTCCGCGTGCAGGTCACCGCGGCCGGAGGCGATACCGGCGATGAGGCCCTGGATGATGGCCGCGCCCTCGGGGATGAGCAGGCGGCGGTCTTTCTCAATCGGACCCTTGTTGTTCTTGATGAACGTCCCGACCGAACCGAGGAGGCTCCCGAGCGAGGACAGCATCGACCGGATACCCGACATGAGGCTGGACACGATCGCCCGGCCCGCGCTGTAAAGCAGGTTGCCGACGTTGCCGAGCCCCGACGTGACCTTCCCCCGAAGATTCGACGCGGTCGAGGACAATGACGTGAACTGCGACGAGATACCGCTGCGCAGGCCGGTGACGAAGTCGCGGCCCTTCTGCAGCAGCAGCGAGCCCGCCGCACCGACACCGTCGCGGATCTTCCCGGGGATCTCCCGCGCCTTCGCGCCGAGCGCACCGAACTGGGCGCTGATGCCGTTCATCAGGCCTCGGATGATGTCCTTGCCGATCTCCATGAAGACCCGGGAGGGGCTGGCGATCCCGAGCCCCGCCTTGACCTTCCCGACGAGGCTGTCCGGACCCTGCCACAGCTTCGAGGCGATCCAGCCGCCCACGTCGGCGACCGCATCCCAGCCGGCCTTGAGGCCATCCCAGACCGCCGAGCCGATCTTCTTGGCCTCTTCCTTGACGGTGGTGCCGAGCGCACCCCAGTCCACGGCGGCGATCTTGTCGCCGATCGTGGCGAGGAGCTCGTACTGGCCCAGGAAAGCGCCGTCGTCGCCCGGGTCGAGGTTGCGGAAGAAGTCCGAGATGTCATCGGCGGTCTCGACCAAGTCCATCACCGTGGTCGCGAAGCCTTTGAAGTCCTCGATGTAGCCCTGGATCTCCTCGCGGACCTTCGGGTCCTTCAGCACCTCAGCGAGATCGTTGATGCCGTTCTTGAACTGCTCGAACGGCGACTCGGCGTCGGAGAGTTCCGAGTCGGTGAGGATCGAGAAGACCGAGCCGAGGATCGACCCGACGTCCCTCGCGATGTCCTTGAAGTCCTCGAAGTAGCCCGTCGCCCGCTGGAAGAACGCGTCCAGCCGGCCGTCCTCGGCCATGTCGGTGACCTTGTCCGAGAACTTCTGCAGCCCATTCGCGAGCGAATCCCCGACCGCGTCGATGAACGGATCGGCCGCCTCCGACAGCGCCGCGAACGCCTCCAGCAGCGGGCCGACGATGACCTTGCCGACCTTCTCGAAGTTCTCCCGGACGGACTCCGCCCCCGCGGCGAGCCCCTGGATGACGTCCTCTTTCTGGAGGGTCTGTCCGAGATCCTTGAACAAGGTGTTGAACGTCGTCGCGAACGATCCGAGCGTGTCGTGGAGCTGGTCCTCCCACGCGTAGAAGACATCCGTGACCGTCTCGCCCAGCCCCTGGAACAGGCGCTGTTGCACGTCGAGACGAAGCGAATCAAACGCAGGCTTGAGGCGCTTGATCGCATCGACGAACTCTTGCGCAGCCGGCGCGAGCTTGACCAAGTCCTGCCCGAACCCGCCCCCACCACCCCCGCCGCCGGCCGAAGCGGCTCTCTGCTGCGCCTGCGCGAGCGCGTCCTGCGCCGAGGCCAGCGAGTCGTACGAGGCGGCGACCGCATCGTTGGCGGACGCGACCCGGTCCTGCGCGTCGATGATCCCGTTCGCCGCGTCCTGGACCGCCCGCTGCGCCTGCTTCTGATCCTCAAGCGCCGCAACAACCTCGTCGGAGCCTTCGACACCCTTGGCGTTCGCGTCGGCGTGCTCCTCGCCCAGGTCAGCAACCTCGTCCTTCGCCTCCTCGACGGCGAGTTTCGCCCGCTCATACCGCAGCTGCGCCTCTTCGATCAGCTCCGGGTTGAACGTTGTCTCCGCCGCCCGCAGGTCCCGCTCCGCATCACGGAGTTCAAGCTGCGCCTCTTTCTCGTCCAGGACGGCGCCGCGCAGGCTGCGACCGAGGTCGTCGATACGCTCGGCGGCTTCCTTGCGCGCCCGCGCAACCGCCAGTTGGGCGCGCCGCTCGTCCTCGATCGCGTCCGTGTACGCCTGCTGCGCGTCGGCAAGGCCACGCTGCGCCGCCTGCAGCCCCCGGGACGCGGCAGCGATCCCGCGGCGGGCCGCCTCCACCCCGCGTTCGGCCGCGGCGATACGGCGGGCGCGGGCCTCCGGGGACTCGCCCCCGCCACCGCCGCCTCCCCCGCCACCGCCACCAGGGCGGCGCTTGAACGCGTCGCTGATGCCGGAGAAGCCGAGCTTGAGTGTGGCGAACCCGGCGCCGATACCGGCGAGCAAACCCGGCAGGGACGCGAGCGCACCGCCGAGCACGTACACGGCGGGCACGGCCGCGGACGCGGCGAACCCGATCGCGGCGATCGCGCCGGCCACGATGCCCGCGACACCGGCCACCGAGCCCAGCCCGGACAGGGCGTTACCGACCTGTGCCAGCTGCCCGATCGCGGACCCGGCCGCCGCACCGAGGGATTGCAGACCGGACAGCACCGACCGGATGCCGCCCGACCGGTCCGCCTCGACCTCCACCCGGGCCTTGACCCGCGAGGATGCGGCGGCGACGAGCGCCCGAAGCTCGGCCTCGTATTGCCGCCGACCCTCAGGTTCCGTCGGGATCCGCGCCTTCAGCTGACGCTGGATCGCACCCAGCTCGGCGCCGACCTGCTGCCGAAACCCGGTCGTGTCCGCGCCGACCGGCACACGCGCGTTGACCGTCGCGGCGAGGGCTTGGGTCTGCCGGCGGACCTCGGCCTGAAACGCTGCCAGGACCGGGTCCAACTCGATCGGGACCTTCGGCGGCTTGGCCTTCCCGACCTGCTCCGTGATCGCTTTCGGGTCGACCTCGGGTTCGACTTTGACCTTCGGCAGCCGGATCTTGCGGACTTTCTCCCCGATCGTGGCGGTGTCGACCTCAGGCGACACCCGCACCTTGATCGGTTTGTCGCCGATCGAGTCCCGGATCGCCTTGTCGAAGTCGATGTCACGGAACGACTTCTCGACCTTGGCTTTCAGGTCCTTCGCGAGCTTCGAGACGTCCGCGGTGACCTCGACGCTGACCTGACCCACGCTGAGCGGAGCCGTCACGGGGACACCCCCGCCCAGGTCGTCAGGCCGCGGGGATCAAGTTCAGGTTCCGCAGCCGCCGGGCGATCTCGTCACCGCGCTGCGCGGCCGGCTTCCTCTGCTTCCCGTCCGGGATGTCGATCGGCTTCGGCCTGGAGCCCTTGCCGCCGGCCCGCTGCCAGTTGGCCCCGTTGAGGGAGTGGAGAACGTTCCGCAGCAGGATCGCGGTCAGGTCCCACTCGGCCCGATCGCCGAGGAGCTTGCGGTGAAGGGCGGACTCGCGGGGCAAAGCCCTGATCCGGACTAGGAGTTCGCGGGCGGTGTAGCGGTCTTCCGGGGCCTGCGAGAAGAGCGCTTGGGAGAGGCGGATGCCGTAGAACCGGTGGAGGTCTGCTTCGATTTCGGCTCCGTGCTCGACGAGGAGTCGCCGGAGCCCACCGATTCCCCCGGCGTCACCCCGACATGCTCCATCCACTGCGTGAACAGCGTCGTCAGCATCAGCGCAGGCTGCGGAGTCTTGAGCCACTCCACCCGGTCACGAGGCGCGAACAGCTGCGGGAACAGGTCCATGACCTCGTCGGCCGAGAACGACTCGGCTTCGTGGATCCGGTTCAGGAGGTGAATGTCGATGTCGTGCAGGTGCGGCAGCTCCCACTCGCGGCCGTCCCACTTGAACCGGAACGGCGCCTGGCGCTGCTCGGCGAACACCGCGTCGAGGTCGAAGACGGTGTCAGCCACGGCCGGCCGCCTCACCGATCGCCGTGTCGACGGCCTGCGTCACCTCGCCCGACGGCGGCATCCAGCCCGGGATCTGCTCCCGCGGGTCCGGCTTGGCGCCCGCACCCCACACGGACCGCGGCGGCTTCTCGCCCTTCGGCAGCAGACCCATGTTGTCGAGCTGCTGCACGACCTGCGGGCGCACTGCGGCGGCCTCGTCGACGGCGGCCTGCACATGGTCGCGGATCATCACCGCGATCTCGGCCATGACGTCCTCCGGGATCTCGACCTCGGACGGCTCCCCGTCAAGGGTGATCTCCTGGTCGGTCGCCATGAACGAACGCGCGCCGCACTCCTCGGCGAACCTCTGCCAGTCGGCGCCGACCAGGGCGTCCGGGTCGCAGCGGTCCAGGATCAACGCGAACGGCCGCTCGGCCTGCTGCCAAGGCGGCAGGGTGAAAATCTGAAGACGTGCCATGGTTCCTCCAGCGGGTTGCTCAGCGGGTTGATGGGGAGACGCCGGCGGGCAACCCGCTGAGGAACCCCGCCGGCGTCGAACATGGGCGGGTTACGGGGTCGCGAGGGACTCGTCGAGGTAGTAGCGGTACATGACGTTGCCGCTGACGTCGACGTAGCAGGAGACCTGCCATTCGTAGATGGTGATGTCCCCGGCGGACCAGACGACGTCGCCGCGCTCCGTCACCTCACCGCGCGGGATGTACAGGCGCAGCGCCCGGGTGCCGTCGACGCCGTGGACGACCCACTGGCGGATGTCCGTGACCGGCGGCTTCTCCGCGATCGACACGCCCTCGGCGGTCTGCGTGATCGTCGAGCCCGGGTAGTTCACGCCGAGGGTCGTCATGTTCGTCTCGGCCGCCGCCACGGTGATCGTCTTGGCGTACTGGCCGGCGATCCGGCGGGCCAGCGTCGCGCCCTGCCAGATGTAGACGTCCGTCCGGTCCTGGCTGGTCGCCTCGGTGATGCCGTCCTCGGAGACGGCGCCGATCTCCTTGAACGACGCGTTCAGCGGCGACGAGGCGTTGGTCGGGGCGGTCGCGCCGGTCACGCCGAAGTCGGTGACCGCGACGAGTCCGTTCGTGTAGGCCCGGATGAGGTTGACGTCGACCGCCATGGGCTGACTCCTTTACGCACGATGAAGGCCCGGCGGTCGCCGGGTGAGAAACGTTCAGCAGGTTGGGTCGAGCGGGCTCGTCAGCCGGGGATGCGAATGACCTGGAACTTCAGCTCGGCGTGGTCACCGGAGATCTGCAGTGCTGTCGAGTAGGCGGTCGTGTCGTAGGGGCCGAGTGTCTTCGTCGTGCCGGCCGCCACCGAGACGGTGCGGGGTGCGGGCGCGAATCCGTCGATGGCGCCGGTGACGGTGATCGTGACGGTGCGGGCGGTGCTGGCTCCGTTGGTGTTCTGGGCCAGCACGATGACGCGGCCGTCGTTGCCGTTGACGACGTTGCCGTTGGCGACGTCGGCGGTCGCGCCCGCGGGCAGGAGCGTTCCGGCCTTGGTGGATTCGACGACGGTGAGCGCGGTACGCGCCATGGCTACCTCCGGGCATGGTGAGATGGCCGAGCCCCGAGGCGGGTCGGCTGAAGCGGTCGAAAAGGGGTCAGGCGGTCATGCCGTGCACGAACACCCGGTACGTGGCGCCGCGCCGGAAAATCGCCGGGTCGGGCCGCCACTGCGGTGCCGCGATCACCTGCACGCCCTGCACGACCACGGTCCCGGCGACGTGCTGCGGCAGGTGGAGCCGCAACTCTGCGCGGATCCGCTCGGCGACTGCGCGGGCGTTGTCAGCGATACGCGCGTACACGTCGACGTCGACGATCGCCGCGTCGAGGGTGAGGCGGGCGTCGCCGTCTCCGGCCCGCTGGATGTGCACCAGCGGCGCCGTGTACGGCCAACTGTCGGGCAGTCGCGGGTCGATCCACGTCTTGACGGTCAGGTCGCCGTCGAGGCGCTGGTGCAGCCACTCGGAGACCAGCGTTTCGACGTCGGCGTACAGCGGCGTGGTCACCGGTCCCCGCCGTAGCGGATCGCCGCATCACGGAGCAGGTGTAAGGCCTGAGTCCCGGGGTGGTGAACCTTCGCCCAGGGGTGTTCGGCGCCAGGCCAGGCGAGCGCCTTCTTGTTCCTGGGCCGGATGATGTGCGGCCGGGACCCGACCTCCAGGACGGCGGAGTGCCGGGCGCGGGCGGTGACACGGACAGTGGCGGTCCGGCCGGCGACCCGGTCACGGCCGAGCTTCTGCTTGTACTCGCCGGTCTTCTCCGGGCCGACAGCGCGGACACCACCGATGATGCGGTCGCCGCGGCCTTCGAGGTTCCGCCAGACGCCTTCAGAGCGGCCGACGGCGGCGATCCCGGCCCGGTCCGGGGTGAACTTGACGCGTGCCATCGGTCCTCCTAGGTCAGCTGGTCGCCCCAGGCGACAGGGGGCGGGAAGCTCCACACCGGGGCCACCGACCCGTCGCCCTGCTCGCCGGTCTGCTCGTCGTTGGCGGCGACCAGATCGGAGAGGGCGCCGAGTGCCCGCTTCTCCAGGTCGGTCGCCCGCTGCAGGCTGGTGCTGTCACTGTCCGGCCATCCGCGCTCGATCGCGGCGGCGGTCAGCATCGCCACCACCGATGCGGCAGCCGCCTGGTTCGCGGCGGTGAGGTCCGGCAGCCGAGCGGCGACCCACGCCCCCTGGTCGGCGATGAGCTGATCCACCTGGACTCCGGTGGGCCGCGTCTGCGCCGTCCACGTCAGCTCGTGCAGCTCGCCGGCCTCGGAGTGCGTGGCCGGGTCGACGACGAGCGTCCGGCTTGGGATGTAGTTCGCGACCTGGGAGCGGGTCGGCCACCACGTGGGCCCGCCGGCGACCGGTGACGGCGCGACGTAGACGCGCTGCTGTTCGGAGCCTTGCCCGGTACCGGTGACGGTCCAGTCGAGGACCCACCAGCCGGGCTGGCTGTAGACGACGGGCGCGCCTTCCCACACCTGCGAGTCGGCGGTGGCGAGCTCCTGCGCGGTCGTGACGGAGGTGCTGGTGCCGTCAGGTGCCCGCAAGACGAGGGTGGCGGCGGTGGTGCCGTCAGCGGGACTGATCGTGAGGCGGGGTACCTCGGAGTCACCGACGCCGACGTCGCTCATGCGGTCCCTTTCGTGCTGGTGGCGTCCAGCCGGGCCCGCGTCGTGCTGGGTGTTCGCCGGGAAGCCGGTGTGGCGGATGGGGTGAGGCGGGACCTGATCGTGGTGGCGGTGAGCCGACCGGGTGTGGCACCGAGTGCTCCGCCGGACACGATGACCGGCATGGCCGTATCCACCGCGATGGTGCCGCCGACCGGGACGAGGCGCGGCGACCGGAGTACACCTGCGGTGCTGGTTTCGCTGACCGCACCGGTCAGCGGGCGCCGGGCGGCGGCAAGTGGCCACGCGGCGGCGATCTCCCCGGCCGCCCCGATCAGGAAGGGCTTGCTGCAGCGAACGCTGAGGGCGGCGCTGGTGTCGCCGGCCGGAAGGAGCGCCCGCATCTTCCGGCGAGTCGGCGGCTGCGCCACGCTGGTTTCGGCTGCGCCGCCCAGCGTCTTCGTCTTCTGCCGGCCGGCTGGCTGAGCGGTCGACGTTTCCGACACGGCGGCAACCGGGACGATGGTGTCGCTCGGCGCGGTTACCGGTTGGGCGGCGGAGGTCTCTGCGGCCTGGCCGACCGTGCTGTTCCTGCCGCGACCGAGCGGCTGCGCGGTGCCGGTGTCCGTTGCCGCTGCGGTGGCCCGCCGGTGGATGCGGCCCACCGGCATGACGGTGCCGGTCTCGGTGGCTTGGCCGGCCAGGCGGCGGTGGACTGCCGTGACCGGCTGGGCGCTGCTGGTCTCCGACGCGGCCCCGACCGCTCGGCGACGGGAGCGGGTGACCGGCTGCGCGGCGCCCGTCTCCACGACGGCACCGACCGGCCGGACCTTGATGCGGCCGGTCGGCTGCGCGGTGTCGGTCTCGGCGGCCTGGCCGACCACGATGGTGATACCGGTCGCCGCCGGAAGGAACACGATGCTGTTCGCCGCGTACCGGCGGCTCACCGACGGCGTCACCGTCAGCGCACCTGTGGAACCACCCGACACCAACGCCTTGGAGAACCCGGCGATTGTGGAGAACGGCGGCGAGTCGTACTCGGTGTCCTTCGTCAGCCCGGTCGTACCGGTGTTGGCGTTGAAGTCGACGACGCCGTTACTGCCGGCGACGACGAACCCGAGCAGTAAGCCGCCCGCGATCGACGGCACCGACGGGATGGTGTGCGCGGTCGTCGCCGTATTCGACGCCAGCCCCGCGGGTGTCGGGTACACGCCCGCGGAGTCTTGGATCACGTACACGACGACGTAGGAGCCGTCGCCGGGCGTCGTGGTGACCTGAATGGATTGGGCGCCGCCGGTGGTGACTGGCGCCCACCACCACTTCCCGAGGACGGCGTTGTCGTTGCCGGGGTTACTGGAGATTCCGGCGCTATCGGTCCAGACCCCGCACGTGGCGCAGGTCGGCGTGACCATCGTGGCCAGCTGGTAGAAGTCGTTGCCCTGGCCGATCAGCACCCAGTCGCCGGCGACGACGCCGGCCCCGGACGCGATGGTGATGGTGCCGTCGAAGCTGCTGGCGACGTACCGGATTCCGGCCACGGCTGGCCTCCCCGGCGGCTAGGAGGCGCGGAAGAAGCCGGTGGCGGGGAACTGCACGACAAGATCACTGCCGTCTGGGGTCGTGGTGAAGTCGTGCTGCGACCAGGGCAGGATCGCGGAGTCCGTGCCGCCGGTCGAGTCCGGGTCGTAGCCGATCACCAGGTCCGACCAGCCGTCGCCCGCAGCGACCGCGGTCCACGTCTGGTCGGGCATGTCGACGTCCACCCGGTCGTTGGTGTCGTCGTAGGTGATGACGATCCCGCCGGACTGGTCGATGACCTTCCGCGTGTAGCCGCTGTTGGTGACCTCGTTGGTGGCGCCGGCGACGATGTCGGCGAAGGAGTCCTTGTCCTTCAACGTCGCGTCGGACTCGATCCCGGACGCGGCGAGGATCATGATGACAAGGACGGCGTTGGTCGGGTCGCTGGCGTTAACCCGCTCAGCCCACTCGACTCCGCGGCCGAGCCCCCGGTTGAAGGCGAAGTTCGCCACGGTCAGACCTCCAGCTCCAGGCCATACAGCCGGTCAACGCGGGTGTTGCCCGCCTGGTAGATGTCGTCGGTGACCGGCTCGCCAGGGTCGTCGGAGTCGACGTACTTGTCGGGCTGGTGCACGACCCGGTATCGGACAGGGCCGTCGACGGTACGGAGGACGATCGCGTCGGCATGGGTGAAGGTATGTACGGTCGACCACTGCTTCGCCCCAGCCGGGCCACCCGGGCGGTGAACGAGCCGCGGGTTGACGAGTTCGATCCAGCCCTCGTCGATGCCGCGTTCGACCCAGGACGTCGGTACCCGGCACGAGGCCGGCGGCTCACCCTCGATCTGTACGCCGGCGAGCGGCCACGGCTCGGGCAAACCCGACGCCGGGTTGATCAGGGTCTTCTCTCCGGTGCCCGGGTCGACGCCGGGCACGCGCGTGCCGACCGTCTTGTCGGCGCGTTTCCTGACGGCCAGCACGATGCGCCTCCTCGGCGTTGCAGGGGATCCGCCGCCGCGGCGGCGGAGGACTGAAGAGGTCAGGGACGGGCGCGCGCGTACGGCTGCTGGTAGAAGTTCGTCAGCGCCCCGCCGGTGTACGAAGCGGCGATGTCGGTCTGCGCCTCGATGATCCGCGACGCGATCGGTGGCTCACCGGAGTCGAGGATGAACTGCCCGGACAGCGACATCGGGGTCCCCGCGAGCTGCAGAAAGCCGAGCGCGTACCGGCGACCGGCGACGATCGGATAGGTCGCCGGGAACCCGCCCGCAGTCGCGAGCGGACGCTCGTACGAGGTGAACGGATTCGCGCCGATCGTCGTGTCGGATGCGGTGCGTGCGACCAGCGTCACGGCCCCGTCCGCGGCAACCGTGAACAGGGCGATGCGGGCGAATGTCACCGAGACGCCCGCCGAGGATGCTGACGCCACCATCAGCTTCGACACCACCGTCGAGACCTCAGCCGTCACATACGACAACCAGAGCCGGCCCGACGCGCCGGCGAACTCCGTGAGCCCGAACCGGGAGAGGGTCTCGACGCCGGCGGCGCTGGCCGCACCGTTGCCGTGGTCGTAGACCGGGCGGAGTGCGGGCATCTCGTACAGGCTCACGAGTAGCCGCCTTCCACCGTGTAGTCGAGGGCGGTGTCGGCGATGAGCCGGACGCTGGTCGGCCGCTCGTACGGGTTGATGCCGAACGAGCGGGCGCCGAGGACCGGCCGGCAGTTCGCGCCGGCAACGGTGGGGTTGACGCCGTCGAGCCGGACCCAGATCGTGCCCGTCTGCGATCGGTTGACGACCAGGACGGCGGGGTAGGCGTCGGTGATGTTGACGGTTGTGGTGACGTTGGCGGTCAGGGTGCCGGACTGGGCGGTGGGATCGGCCATTGGTGCGCCTCCTCGGCATCGAGTACGGGCCGCGAGGCGGCGGGAGGGAGGTCAGGCGAGTGCTGTGACGGTGCCGGGCCGCCCCCGTCAGACGGCCCCGCACCCTTCGATCACTGGCGAGCCTTCGCCAGCTTGGTCAGCTCGGCCTTGTCCTGGGACGCCAGGTCGTCGTAGTTGCCGCCCTCACGGACCAGGTACTCGACCCACACAGCCTGACTCGCGCGGCCGTCGGGTGCGCTGCCATCGGCGGGCAGCTTCGAACGGGCCTCAGCCCGCCGGGCTTCCAGCTCCGGGTCCGCGACCGTGTCGGCGGCGGTGTTCACCTTGCCGGGATCCGGCTCGTCCGGGTCCGCCACGCTGGCGTCTCCGATCGTGACCGGGTCACCGGCCTGGCCGGTGTTGGTGTCCTCGGCGAGTTTGAAGTCCTCGCCGTCGCGGACGACGAGTTCGAGGAACCCCTCGGCGATGAGTCGCTTGCGGTCGTCGGCGTCGACGAGCCGGGCGTCGATGAGTCCGCCGCGGTAGAGCTGCCCGCCAGGGCCGTCGTTGGCGCCGCGCCAGACGGTGAGGGGGGCTTTGCCTCGCAGGAGTTTCTCTGCCATGGTTGCGCCCCTTCCTAGGTGGACGTGATCTTGACTGCGGCGCCGGGCTCCTGCACGATCGGCACCCCGACCCGACGGCCCTGGATCTTCCAGCCGTCGTTCTCCTCCAGCCGGATCCGCTTCGACTGAACACCGTCGGCGGTGCCCATGTAGCCGCCGCCCTGGTCCTCCCAGCCGATCGATCCGAGCTGCCGCGAGTCGAGGACCATCACGTCCACGCCCGCGGGCATGTTCGTCGTCTTCCACACGTTCAGGCCGGCGATCCGGGCAAGCCGGCCGGTGAGCAGAAGCGTGTCGTTGCCCTCGCGCGGGGCACGCTCGATGACCTTCGCGGCGGCGATGAGGCGCGCCCACCGCGTCGGGGTCGCGAGGACCGTGTCGATCTCGTAGCCCTGGTTGAGGGAGTCCGAGACCGACGCGGCGAGGGTGATGTCCGCGAACGGGTCCGCGGTGGACGTGTTCGACCAGGCGGTCGCCGCAGCGGACGTCTGGGTGACGGCCGAGGCGACGGCCGACAGGATCAGGGCGTCGAATCCGAACGCGATCCGGTTCGCGAGCTTGATCAGCTTGCGGTTGACGATGTCGACCCGGTTCCGGGCCACGAGCTTGTCGGAGATCATCGTGGCGAGGCCCCAGTTCTCCGCCGCCGCCATCTGCGACACCGCAGACGGCTCAGCCGAGTTCGGGTACTCCATCAGATCGTCGATGCGCTCCGCGAGGCTCGTGGCCATGATGGCCTCCGACACCTCGTAGTTGACCGCACCGGTGCCGGTCAGATCGACCTTCCCTGTGAGGATCTTGTCGCCGACCAGGCGCATCTGCGTCAGCGTCCGCAGCGTCCGCTGCAGCATGACCGGGCTGTTGACCAGCCGGTTGACGGTGATGTTGTCGCCGGACACCGTAGGAGCCGGCGGACTGTACACGTTAGGCATCTGTCTGGGGCTCCCTTACCGGAGGAACTTCACGGCGATGACGTCGCCGTCGGCGGTTGCCGCTTCGAGTGCGATACCGACCAGCCGGTCGTAGGCGTCAGAGCCGGCGGTGAGCGTGGCGACCTTCCCGGCCGCGGCGCACTTCACCCGGTCGCCAACTGCGATCGCTGCGGAGGCGACGACACGCTGTACGCCGTCGGCGTAGACGCCGAACGTCTGACCGGAGACCGCATCGCGGGAGGCGACACCGAGCCATGTCGTCGCGTCCGCGCCGGCGACCGCGCCCGCGACCGTGACCATGTTCCCGGCGACGATGGTGCCGGAGGCGGTGCGGGTGATGGCCTGGCCGGGCTTGAACTTCGGCAGGTAGTCGTTAGCCATTCGACAGCTCCTTCGGGTCGACGCCGAGCTGCGACGCCCACGCGTCGAGTTCCGCGTCGGTGAACGCCTGCGGGTCGGCGACGTCCGGCTCGGCGGGTCCGGTGTGACCGGCCGCCATGACCGGGACGGCGGTGCCGGGGGCGATGGAGGCGAGGACGCGGGTCGTGACGCCGGGGGCCTCGTCGTAGTCCTTGGACCACTGCTCCTTGTCGGCGGGCTTGATCTTGCCTTCGCGGACGGCAGTGTCCAGGACGGATGCCTTCACGGTCTCGACCTTCTCGGCCTTCGCGGCGGCGAGCTCGGCGGTCACCTCCGCCATCCGGGAGGACAGCGCCGCGACCTCCTTCTCCAGCTCGGCCTTCTTCTCGTCGGCCGCCGCACTCGCGGCGACCTGCTCGGGGCTCGGCTCGGCCGGCGGCGGCGTTTCGGCGCGCGACTTCAGCTCGCCGACCTTCGCGAGCACGCCCGCGTCGTCGACGTCGTCGGCCAGGCCGAGCGCCTGACGCAGGTCTGCGTTCAGGGTGGACACCATGTCCTCCTCGGTGATGGATGGGTCCGGCTCGGCGGCCGGGGAAACAGAAACGCCACCCGGATCGGGTGGCGTCAGCTCGTGGGTCTCTTCGGTTGTGGTCGCGGTCGGCGGAATGTCAGGCTCGGGCGGGTCAGCGGATGCGGCGACCTTGCCACGCTGATTGGGCGTGTGGCCCATCACCTCGCGGTACCACTTCGACGTGGTCCGCTTCGCCTTGTCCGGGCCGAGGTGCTTCAGCAACTGCTTGAACAAGGCCGTCCACGGATGCGGCTTGCCCTTCCACCTCGCCAGACCTTTGCCCTTGGTCCAGTAGTCGTGGAGCGCGTCGGCGTTGCCCGCCGCGGCAGCGACCGCCTCAGCGTCGTCATCGACGTCCTCGCCCGGCCACTCCATGAGCGGGATGTCGGTGAACTCGCCGCCGAACGCCAGCCGCAGCCGGTCGAATCGGACCGGTCCGACCCGCGACACCAGCTCGCCGAGCCGGCCGAGGTCGTCGGTGTAAGCGGCGGTGATGTGCGCCGTGTATGGACGGTGCTGCGGCGGGATCGGTGCCTCAACGAAGTCCAGGGCGTCCTCGACGAGTTCGTGGACGGCGTCGATGATGTCGCCAGCCACGAGCCACACCAGGCAGGTATCCCGGTCGTTGGCGTCGCCGGGGTTGAACACGGCGACGGATGAGATGTCGGCTTCGATGCGCGGCAGGCCGTTCGCGACGGTCGACACCCGGTCGATCACGTCTTGGATGCCGCGTGCTCCAAGGTCTGCGGCCTTGCCGAGGTACCGGAGCGTCAGGTGTAGTTCCTCCGCCAGCTCGCCCTCGTCGACTGCGAGCCGGGCCGCGTCCTCCTTGGTCGGGATGAGCGCGACCATCGCCCCGGTGTGGACTTCGGCGGCGGCCCGGATTGTTACCTGCACGCGTTCCCCGTTCTCCTCGCCGGCGGCGGCGACCTGGACGCCGTACAGGTCGGCGACGTCCTGCAAAGATTTGAGGGTGCCGATCCCGGGCCGGGTGACGCCGAGCAGCGACACCGCGTGCAGCGCGAACGGGTGGGTGTGGCCGAGTGAGCAGCGGTAGTTCTTGTCGCCCTCGATCGACCGGTCGGGCCACGCCGACGCCATCACCTCGTTGATCCACCCGGGGACTCCGACGAAGTCGCCGAGGAGCAGGTTCCCGTTATCGGCGGCGCGGAGGTTGTCGACCCAGCCGATCGACGGCTCCCCGTCCGAGGCGCGGACGTTCGGGGGCGTGAACCGGTCGTCCAGGTGGCCGATCTTCAGCACCGGCCGGCGCACGGCGGGACAGTTCAGCGCGTCGATCGCGTGCCGAATGTCGTCGCGGGTCGGCTCCCACGTTCCGGTCATCAGCGGCCAGCGGCCGGTGCGGACGAGCTCGACCCCGTCGCGGCGGGCAAGCTGCACAGTCGGGGCGGTCATGGTCACCCCGATTCGGTGCTGCTAGCTGTGTTGGGTCAGGCGGTTGTATGCACGTGGGCTCGGGTTACAGTGTCGAATCCAGTCAGACCCGCTCGCCCGATCACCGTTCAGGAAATCCAGGCGTCACCAGCCGGGCCGTCCAGACGGGCGGCGGCGATGACGCATTCGACGGTCATGTGATCGGGGCAGACTGAGACCTGTCCGTACCCGTCGTCGCCGTACGTGGCGAACGCCACGGTCGGGTTCGGGCAGCGCTTCCCGTCGGCGCGGTGCTCGCAGCTGGTCCAGCTGGTCGTGCCGGCGTCGAGCTTGATCGTGTCCTCGCGGACGTAGGCGCCGTAGCACTCGCGGGCCTCGGCCTCGGTCGGGTGGGGCGGGTGCTCGGTGCAGCGGCCGAGCGGGTGGCCGCCAGCCTTGCCTGCAATGCCGTAGTGCCAGCCAGTCCCGTCGGCCCTTTGTAGGGCGGTCTTGGTACGCATTTCACCTCCGTGAGCTACGTGGCATGGCAACAACGTCATGACCTACGACAGCTAGCGCTCGGCCTTTTCGCGGCCGTCGAGTGAGTGGTGGATGACGAGCCAGCCGTAGGTGCCGTCGTCACGGCGGACCGGCTCGGTGGTCGGCCCGCACGGGCAGTCGTTGCTGGTGTCGTGCTGGATCAGATCGTCGACGGGTGGAACGTGTAGCGCCACCGGCTGCCTAGACCCGCTCGGGCCAGTGCCACGTGCCGCCGGCGTGCCCGTCCTCGTCGTGGACGCTGCCGCCGTCGGACAGCGGGTGGAAGAAGAACCCGGTCGGGTTGATCACGCACAGGCCGACGCGGTCGGGGTCGGCGGGGTCAACCTCCGTGACGGTCGCCGCCCGGCACACCGACCGGTATGCCTGCGTGCCGTCGGCGCGGACCGGGGTGCCGTGAGAGACGTAGTGCACGGCACGGTTGACGCTCGGCTGCTGCATGCTGCTCACTCCCAAATCGGGTGGAGCCCGCCGCGGCAACGGCTCGGCCCACCCGCACACGATCGATAACCCATCGCCGGGTAGTCGCTTAGCCCTTCGGCGAGGCTGTCGTAGGTTCGGCCCGCGATGTCGCCGCACGGTTGGCAGCGGCGCGGGCCCGGCGGTTCCTCCACCGCCCGATATCGGGTCGTCGGCGGCAGTTGCTCGAACACGGACACCCGGCCGGCGTGCTGCGCCGCAGATAGCAGAGAGCCGATCTGGTCGGCGACCATCCCTCGCCCTGCCGTCGACAGCCCTGCTAGGTGCTGCTCGACCGCATCCCGGACGATCTCCGGCACCGCGCCCGCCACCTGCAGCGCCGCCCGGGCGGCACCCGAGGCGTAGCCGGCGGCGATGATGTGCGCGACCGCGCCGGCGGTCTGCCGAACCCGCACCGCACCCGGCTCGTCCGGGATGGCGACGTCCACTGCCTGACCGGCCGCCTCGGCGACCACACCGGCAGCGGCTTCTACAGCGAGGCCGACCGCACCGCCGGACAGCATCAGCGCCACCGCGGCGATCACACCCGCCGACACCGCGAGGGTGCCGAGCGCGCCCAGGTCTTCCTCCGCGGCTGCCGTCTCGGCTTGGGCGGCGAGTTCGTCGACCATCGGCTGGGCTGTGGCGGGCCACGCAGCGAGCATCTCCTGCCGTGCCTGCTCCCACTGCGCTTGAAGTCCGGCGAACGACGGGCCCGCAGCGGATGCCCGCACCGCGGGCTGCTCCTGCGCCCGGACGTTGACGTAGCCGTTCGACCAGGCGGTCAGCAGCGCGAACACCGCAGCGTCGTCAAGACCGAGCGCGCGCTTCGCCGCGAAGATCCCCTCCGCCACACCGGTGGCGAAGACCAGGGCGCCGCCGTCGAGCGTGACCGTGTCCAGGACTTCACCCGAGGCGACGTCCACGACCACGAGGGCTGTCACGTCATCCTCCTGAATAGGCCTGACGCGTGCTCACCGATCAGGTCGATGCGGATCAGCATCTTCTCATACCAGTCCCGCCGGCCGAGCCTTTCAAACTCCGGCAGCAGCGCCTCCACCCGGGCCCTGAACGCGGCGGCGTCATCCGGGTGGATGTCGTTCGGCACCCACCGGTTGCCGGCTGCCGCGCCCTGGCCGAAGACCTGCGACGGCTGGCCGAGGACCACCCGCGGCTCCCGGGCGGTCACACCCTCGGCGTATCCGAACGCGAACCCGTGGTCGATGCCGGAGATGTTGCCGGCATCGTCGACGATCCAGTTCGCTTCGTGCCGGTCGAAGTTGTCGATCGCCTGATCGACCATGCCGAGGAGCATCCACTGGTCTTCGTCGTAGCGTTCCCGGGATGCCGCCAGTGGGGCGAGCTTGTCGCGGGGCAACCCCATCGCGAGCCGGCCCGGCATGACCTGCATGTACAGTTCGTTGGCTTTAGGGCGGTGGATTTCCGGCGCACGGAGCCCCGCAGCGCCGAGGACGAGCGGGGCGAGTTCCTCGGCGTCCTGCTGCCGGCGGACGGTTTTGTCCTCGATCTGCCGGGCGACTTTCTTGACCGCCCGGGAGCCGTCGCCGAACTCGACGAACGACGTCTGCGCCATGTCGCCGGCGGCGATGTCTTCGCTTGAGACGATCCCGGACGCGTAGCCGCGGGAGATGCTGTTGTCGGCGCCCGACGGCCGGTAGGCGACCGCTCGGGCCGGGTCGGCGAGATCCTCGGCTGCGGGCGCGTTCTCGCGGGTCGGCGGCGGGCCGGTGCGGGGCAGCATCTCGACGTCGAGGACCCGGTTACCGTCGGCGTTGACACCACGGTCGGCGGTCACGCGCATCCGATGTCCGCGGTCGAGGATCAGGTCCCGCTTCGACAGGCTCACCGCGGCGGCGCCCTCGGGGGCGGTGATGCGCATGAGTACGCCACCGGAGCGGTCGGCCGCCTTCGTCGACTGGGTGGCGGCCTTCTCGGTCGCGCTGGTGAACACGAACCGGTTCTCGTCCCATTCGAAACCAGCGAGGTCGCCGGCGAGGCTGTCGCCGAACACGTCACGCGGCCGGCTGCTGCCCTGCCACACCTCGACCGAGTTCGGCAGCGGCGAGCCGGCCATCATCTCGTCCAGAGCGGCGATGTGCGTCTCGGTCGCAGCGGATGCTTCCCCGCCTGCCAGTGCCCGCTGTACCGACGGCCGCCCGTACGGCTCCTTCAGGAGCGTCAGGGTGGTCTTCTGCTGCCTGGTCAGCTTCTGCGGCTCGGCGGATCCGGCCCCGACCGGTGCGGCAGCGACAGCAGCAGCGCCGGTCAGCGGGGCCGTGGCCGGCTCGTCACCGGGATCGGACGGCGCCTGATCGGCGACCGCAGCCGGAGCGAGATCGGCCGAGTCTTCACGGTCTCTCGTGGTCTGCTCGTCGCCGGTCTCGTCAGCAACCAGCAAGTCGACCAGCTGAGACTTCCGTAGCCGGCTGTAGCCCTTGATGCCGCGGTCCTTCGCCTCGGCGCGAAGCTCGGGCAGCTTCCTGCGCATCAGGTCGGCGCGGACCTCATCGGCACCGTCTGCGGGGCCGTTGTCGTCCGTGCCGGAGTCATTGCCAGGGCTGCTGCCGTCCGTCACGTCGTTGTCGGAGGAGTCACCACCCCGCCGCCGAGGCAGGACGGTGACGTACATGTCGACGCCGGACGGAGTGCGTGCAACCCTGGCAACAACCATGTCAAGGTCGCGGTCGAGAATGACTTCTCCCGTGCCCGGGTCGACGGCGGCCCGGGTGCCGGCCGGGGCGGCGATCCGCATCCTGACGGTGTCCTTGGCGGGCCGGACCGTCCCGATCGACGTCGGCGCGTAGGCCGCGTCGCGGACCGTCAGCCCTTCAAGGCTCTCCGGATCGACGTTCCCGAACGCCGCGATCGGCACCCGCCGGGAAAGGACCAGGTCGTCCGGGAGCTCGACCATCGCGTCGTCCATGGCGCGCACATCCGGGCTGTCGGTCTTTCCCGCCCGCAGCGCCTTGTGCGTGTCGACGTAGCCGCCCCCGGTGTACGCCGACACTGCGGCCTGCCCCCGCTCGGGAGCGATGCCCTGCAGGTACGGGCCGGCCTTCGCACCGGTGATACCACGCTTCGGATTGAGGGCCGCCGCGGTGTCCTGCGCCGTCTTCAGCTCGGCCGGCGTCGCTCTCGCCGACCTCGAGCGCGTGAACCGACCGAACCGGTCCCGCGGATGCTGCGACGGGATGAACTTGCGGGCGGCCACGGGCACCGCCTCACAGAGGGCTACGCGGGCGCGAACGCCCCGAGGTCGAGGTCGTCGTCTTCCTGGTCGAACAGGTCAAGCGGCTCCGGCGCGGGCTGCGCGTCTGCGGCACGCCCGAACAGCCCCCAGTCCAGGTCGGCCATCCGCGCGGCCACGGGCTCGGGTAGGTCGTCGGGTTCGGCCGGCTCACCATCAGGCTGGTCCGAGAGCTCGGGCTTCTCCTGCCCTGGCAAATCAACGCCGGGGGCAGTCACCGCCGGCTGGGACATGCCGTCCCGTTCAGGGAGGCGCCATTCACGCCGAATCCACGCCTCGAGCGCGGGGTCGGCGGCGAGTCCACCGGAGCCGAGGAGCGACTGGAGTGCTTCGGCGGTGACTTCGCGCCGGGAGCCGATACCGGACACGACGATGCGCGGGACGGCTTCCTGGTCGCCCCAGTTCCAGGCGACGACCGGCGCGGCGACGTGCCTGGTGGCGGTGTCGGCCACGGCCTCGCCGTGCGTCTCCAACGCCAGCATGAGGCTGTCGACGAACGTCGTGCCGAGCGCCCGGGAGCCGCCGTTGCCGCCTTGGCCGAGTTCGAGGTGGCCCATGAGCGCGGATCGGGTTGCTTGCCGGTCGAGCCATTCGATGAACGCGAGCGTGTCCGGTACCGCACCGGACAGCCCCTGGATGACGAGGTCGAAGTCGGGTGGCATCGAAACGCCGGCTTGGTCGCCGGCCCGGGCGGCGGCGGCCATCCGCTGCGCTTCGGCCATCTGCGCCTGCGAGGGCGTGGTGCCGGCGCGGGCCTGCGCGACGGGTACCCCAGCTCCCCAGCGGCGGTTCGAGATGGCGTGCGTGCGGACCATCTCTTGCTTGATCCGCCAGAAACCGAACGAACTGCGCAGGAGGCTGGTGCCGTACCAGTTCGCACCCTCGCGCTCGTTGACGTAGTACGCGAGCCGGTCAGCCCGGATCTGCGGCTGGTCCGTCGCCCGGATCCCGGACTGGGTGATGCCCAGCAGCGCGCCCGTCTTCGGGTCCGCGTGCACGTATTCGACGGTGTGCGGCATCCGGTCCGCGAGCGAGATCAGCCGGGCGCGGCCGTCGGACACCTCGGCGACGAGTTCCGACGCCATGTACCCGTACGTCAGCATGAGCAGCGCCGACCGGAGGTGCTCCGACCACGACACGCCGCGGGTGCGTGCGGCGCCGGCCTCATCGGACCCGGCGACGTTCAGGCCGAGGTCTTCGGCGACGGCCTTAACGACCTCGGGTCGGCAACCGCGGCCGTCGACCTGCCACTGAGCGCGCCGCAGCTGCAGCGTGTAGCCGGCGAGGATCGCGGCGAGGTTCGGGTCGCGGCGCATGCGGCTGTACTCGAGCGTCGCAAGGTAGCCGGGCTGGAGTTCGGGGATCGACTCCAGCACGTCGTAGAAGACGGTGGAGCCGAACTGGTCTGTGGTCGCCGTGCCGTGCGGGCGGGTCGGGATCGAGGAGGTGGCCATCCGTCCCCCTCGACCAGATCAGATGATGTTGTTGCGGGTGCGGCCCGAGCCGTGGCCTGCATCCAGCCGCACCCGGCCCGTGGGGTTAGCGCTCGTTCGGCTCGGTCACCGGCGAGACGGCGGGCTCGTTGCCGCCATCCGGGGTCGGCTCGGCCGGCTCCTGCGGCTCGAAGCCGTCGTCGGCGCGGCGGGCGTCGTCACCGAGACGGGTCAGGGACGCGGACAGCTCGTCGACGGCGGCCTGGATCTCCGGGGAGACCTCGCCGTCGCGGACGGCCTGCTCCAGCCGGGAGACCGCGTTCTGAAGGTTGGAGAAGGAGGTCGCCTGGGCGGCGGAAACGGCGTTGGTCTGCTCGGCGAGCAGACGCAGGGACTCGATGACGGTGGCCATTTCGGTCTCCATTCGGGTGAGGGTGTGCCGGATGCTGGTGGTGCCGAGCAGGTCTTGGATGAAGCTCACGGGCACCTCACAGGGCGATCGAACCGAGGTCGAGCGGAGCGCCGCCGCCAAGTTCCGGGAACTCGACCGGCGGCGGGGTCTTGTGTGCTGTCCTCGACGACGGCATGGGCGCGGTCCGCGTCACGGCGACGCGGACGCTGTAGGCGAGGCAGTCCACCTGGTCGTCGTTGCGGCCGTTCGGGAAGGCCGCGCATTCGGTGACGAACGCGTCGGTCCAAGCGGCTCCTGCGCGAAGCCAGACGCGTCCGCCGGACACCCAGGCGCTCGCGGGCAGAGCGCGGGAAAACTTGTCCTGCTCGGCCTTCAAGGGCGTGACGGGGATGTTCTGCTGGGTGGCTTCGCGGACCAGCGTGGTGCCGAACTGGCTGGCTTCGACGAAGACGGTGTCGACGTTCCAGCGCTGGCACATGCCGTGGACGTAGGCGAAGTGGTCGTGTTCGCCGATCTTCGCCCGGAGGAGGTCGAGGAGGACGAGGTCGCCGGCGATGGTGCGGGCCCATGCGCAGAAGACGGTGTAGTCGGCGCTGGTCCGGGTGGAGGCGGCAAGGTCGGCGGTGACGAAGATCCACGAGTCGCGGAGGTCGAACTCCCGTCCACCGAGGTGGACGCGGTCGTCGTGGAGGGTGAAGTACCGCCAGTGGATGCGCTTGAACAGGCCGCCTTCGGCCGGTGAGGGACGCTGCTGGTAGAGGGCGGAGAACACGTATTCGCCTACGTCTCGGCGGGTCTTGGCCCAGTCGCGGTCGCCGCGTGCGGATTGCATCGGCTCGCCGATGGCGCGGCCGAGGGGGTCGTCTTCGGAGTCGCAGATGGCGGGGATCCGGACGACTTCCCAGCTGTCGCCCTCATTGGCGAGGATCTCCTGGATGGTCTCCGATTCGTGCCAGAGGGTTTGGATCCACACCAGCTTGGTGGTGGGGCCCATGCGGGGGATGATCGCGCCCCGGTAGGTCGAGGTGACCTTGCCGCGCCGGGCCGGCGACTGCGCTTCCTGAAGGTTCTTCGTCGGGTCGTCGACGATGATGTAGTCGCCTGGGCGGCCGGTGATGCCGGATTCGATCCCGGCGCAGTAGAGCCCGCCGCGGTGCCCTTCGACCTTCCATCTGCCTGCGGCCCGCGTATCGGTCCGCAGTCGGAGCCCGAGGTCTTCCATGCCGTCGTCGCCGCTGAAGTTCTCGATCGCGTTCTTGACTTCGGCGCCCCACTCGCGGGACTTCTCCGCGTTGTACGAGACGGTGATGATCCGCAGGTCGGGGTTGTTGACGAGCAGCCATAGCGGGTTCCAGTAGGAGCAGGTCGTTGACTTGCCCTCCTGGGGCGAGACAAATACCGCGAGCCGTCCTTGGCCGGGTTTGGTGGCGAGCCGGACGAGCGCGTCGTTGATGACGTTCAGGGCGGGCGTGCGGATCGTTCCGACGCGTTCTCCGGTGTCGCTGGTGCGGGCCGGGTCGAGGTCTACGGCCATGTCGAGCGGCGACGCCCACCGACGGGCCCGTGGCACCATGCGTTCGCGTGCTTCGCGCCAGGCCATGCGCATGTCGAGCAGGCCGGCGGTCACGACTCACCTCGTCAGAGCGGGTCGTCGGGGTCGGCTTTGCGCGCACCAAGCGCAGCACCGTAGGCGGCAAGGCTGCCGGTGAGCGCGGTATCGAGCGACACGTACATCAGGAACGGCACGGAGTCTCGGAGCCAGATCATGCCGAGCGGGAACAGCACCACCCATTTGCCGGCGTTGACGCCGTGGAAGATCTGCCAGAAGCGCGGGTTAACGGCGATCTTGCGGAGGCGTTGCACGGCACCTCCATGCCGGCGTAGCCCGGCCGTCTCACGGGCGCGTGAGGGAGTCGACCCGACTCAAACCTCTAGCCTCGGATGAAACACCTGTCAGAGCCCCTCTGCAAGCACGACGCGTCGGTGGGGCCGGCGTGGTGCCCCGTACGGCCGGCGGGGGCGGGGTACGCCTTGCTTCTCGGGTCGGGGCTGGTAGCCGCGTTCCTTCATGAGGTCGCAGACGGCGAGCGCGTCGTAGATCGCCCGCCGGGTCTTGGCGTCGTAGCCGATCGGCTGGCAGTAGGCGCGGATCGTGCGGGCGGAGAACCCGGTCCGCTGGGCGATTGTGTCCCGGTCGGCGTACATCCCGGTGTCGGTGACGGTGGCGACGTAGGTAGGTGTGCGCGTCGGCATGATCCGAGACTACTGTTCGACGACTGCCTGCCCGCTGGCATCGAGTTCCGGGCGGGTCCGTGGAGGAATTGGTAGTTCCTTGCCAACGGAATCATGCACAGCGCCGATGAATGCCTCGGCGGGATGACGGACCTCCACGAGATCGTCTTTCTTGAGGCCTTCCTCCACGATGCGGGGGTCGTAGACCTCGGCAAGTTCCCAGCGCAAGTGCTCGTCGGCTTCGGCAAACTTTGTCCACGCCTTGCGGACTTCGACGTCGGCGAGGAGCAGCATCTTTGCGGTGATGAGGTCTCTGTCGAGGCCGCTCCAGTTGATGAGGGTCCGCTCAGATTGGTGCCAGGTGAGTTGGGTGAGCCAGCGGTCTGTTTTGTAGGCGTAGACGTAGGCGTCGGTGTACAGCTCCAGCAGCCGGTCGCTGAGGTGTCTGCGTTTCGCCTGGTTGGCGGTGAGGCGGTGCGTCAACCATGCGCCCGCGCCCGCGCCGGCGAGCGCCCCGATCAGGCCGATGAGAGCTGTCCACAGTTCCACAGGGTCAGTGTGCGGCAGGCCGTCGACCCGGGGCGCTCTACCGCCTACTCCCGCCCGGCCGCGTACGAGGAAAACGCCGCGATCACCCCGTCGGGGTCGTCGAGGTCGCGGGCAACGCGTTCGGCGGACTGCGCGAGGCGCGGGTGCCCTTGGCTGACGATGTCGGCGATGGGCAGGTCGGTGACGTCGATGAGCGGGGCGAAGTCGGGGACGGGCATTGGTGTCTCCTCAGCAGCCGGTGATCAGGAAGAAGGCGCGCGGGTCGATGGGTGGCGGCACGTGCCCTGGCGGCCGGTAGTAGAGCGCCGGCCGGTAGCCGAAGAGAACCGGTGGCTTCGCGAGCGCCTGCCGCGTGCCGGCTTCGATCGCCTGCTCGTCGATGATCCAGATGGTGCCTTCGGGCACGAACGACTGCTCGACGATTTTGAGCACGTCGTCGAGCCCGGCCTGGTCGATCCGCCATCGGAGCTCGGTGGCGTGCTCGGGCCGGCAGATGATGGTCCGTTTGGATTCCTCGCGCCAGATCCTCGCGAACTCGATGTCGACGAGGATGCGGTCGAGGGTGGCGATGAGTTCGTCGTAGGTCACGCCGCATCCGCCAGCATGAGCCGCAGCATCGTCGACCCCAGCGTTTCACCGGACGCGGATCCGTGCTCAGATAGCCAGCATTCAGCGAATCCGGTCATCCGGTAGCTGCCGCCTTTGTAGCCATCAAAGGTCGCGTCGAGAGCTGCGCAGGCGGCGTCGAGCATGTCACCGACGGTGGTGTTTTCGACCGGCTCGAACGCGACTTGCTCGTTGTGCCCGCGGTAGGAGTGCGGGTTACCGAAGCCCAGTCTGACGGACTTGGTGCGATCTTCGCGGGCGAGTGCGGTGATGAGGTCTTCGAGGAACACGAGGCCACGCTACCTTTCAGGGCTGGTTTAGCCGACGCGACGGAAGGTGGGGCTCCCCCAGATCGGTGAAACCTGGATGCGCCGACCGCGGCCGGGTGCGTGGATAACGAGCCCGTCGCCGGCGTACACGGCGACGTGGCCGGACCACACGACGAGATCACCTGGGCGGGCCGCTGAGCGGGAGACGCGCATTCCGCGGCGGGCTTGGGCACCGGACTGGGGCGGAAGATGGACGCCGGCGCGGCGCCAGGCGGCGGAGGTAAGCCCGGAGCAGTCGTAGCCGGCCGGCCCGTCGGCACCCCAGATGTAGGGCTTGCCGACCTGGGCGAGTGCGAACCGGATGACGATCCCGGAAGCGCGGCCGGAGGGCTTCACGGAACTGGTGCGGCGCTTCGTTTTCTTCGGCGTGCTCTTCGTCTTGGCCGATTCGGTGCGGGTGCTGGCCGGCGTGCTGCGGGTCTTCCTCGGCGCGGACTTCCGGGTGGCTTTCGCGGCGTGCTGGGCGCGTACGGCGAGCGCATCGGTGGCGGCAAGCTCGGCACGAGTGTCCAGCACCTCGGCGGGCAGAAGTAGTGCGGCGCTGAAATGCGTTGCTCCCAATTCGCTGCCACTTCCTCCCAAGTTGGGAGGAACGCTCCGGTCCGCTAGGAGCGTGGCCGCGTGTACGTGGGCCGGGTCCTCCAGCGGGCCGGGTGTCCCGGTGGCCGGCGTGGGCGTGTGCAGCGCCTGCAGGCTGAGGGCGGTGACGGCGGCGAGTGCGATGGTGGTGCGGCGCATGCGGCTCCCGAGGTTGGCCCGGTGCTCGCGTGCGTGTCCCGTCGGGCTTGTCGCGGGTGCGGGGCCTCGGTGCGCTGGTCGGCGGTCGGGATACCGGGCGTGGTCACGTCGGGGAGTATGCGCATGCGGTGGTTGCTAGCGGTGGAGGCTGGGCCGTTTTCACCCTCCACTGTGACGGCTGGTCGAGGTGATGTGACCGGGGGTGGTCGCACCGCACCCCCGGTCACATCCCCGTCACCGGGCCTTATCGGTGAAGCGCTCGCCACTTGGCGCGTTGAGCCTCCACGTGCGCCCGGTGCCTGATGCTCTCGTCTCGGACCGACGCATTCATCAGCACGCCGACCACTTGTAAGGCGATCATCGTTCGACGCATCGCACCCTCCAGCTCGGCGAATCCGTAAGCGATCGAGAGAACGCGAGCGGCGCTAGATTCAAGGCTCTTGGCCGAGGCCCGCATCAGATCCGCCCTGCCATCGCGTCTGCCCACGCGGCACGGCTCGGCTGGTCGTCCAGCCGGAAATCAGTCCCGCCCGTGCCGAGGTCATCCCACCAGGACACTCCACGGCACCCCTCGGACCGCAGCTTGATCACGCATGTCACAACCAGGTCAGCGCGCCGCTGACCTGTCGGATCATCCGGGCGCTTCGCGATCGCGAACTCGGGCAGGAACGGCGCCTGGCCAGTCGCGGCGGCCAACGTCAACGGGGCCCACAGCAACTGGTCGACGGTCGGGTACGGCTTCCACGACCGGGCGTACGTGTCACATGACGGGATCCCCGCCCCCGGCAGGTAGATCGACAGGTCCCGGCCGCCTTTGTCCTCGACCCAGATGTTCGCGTCGATGTGCACCAGCTCGACGAGGTGACCGTTCGGGTGCGCGGCCAGCCAGCAACCGAGCAGGAACTGCCGCCGCCGGTACTCGGCAGGCGGGAAGTCCTTCGGCCCCGGCTCGTGCATGTGCGAGACCATCACCAGCGGCGGCCCTCCGAGCAGGTCGGGCATGGGCGACGGTGTCGGCAGCTGGTCGAGCCAGGCGTGGACCATCCTCTCGGCGTCTCTGTCGGTCGGCCAGTCTTTGAACGACACGTGCGGAATCACGTCGGGGCATAGACGCCGGACGGTGGCGGTCCGTGCGTCGTTCTTCGTTGCTTTCCACGGCGGGATGCCTTTGCCCGGGTAGCCGAAGATGCGGGTCATCCGGGCGGCCGGCCAGTGGGCCAGCCGGGTCGTGTACTGGGCGGGGTCGCAGGTAATGCCGACGAGCATTTCCGGATGGGCGGTGTCGAGCTGGGCTTCGGGTTCGGTGGTGGTGACGACGACCTTTGCGGGCTGCCCGCTGTCGTCGACACCGGTGATGGTGCGGGTGATGTTCATGTCCTGCTCCTTCAGCGTCGGCGGCCGGGGTGGAGTCGGCGCGGTGGCCGCCGTTTGGGCTGGGGTCCATGCGGGCCGCGCCGCCGGCGGACTTCGACGAGGGCGAGGGTCGGGTCGGGGGCCGGTTCCTGCGGCTCCTCGCCGGTGAGCCACTGCCAACAGACGAAGCCGTGGTTGTCCCGGCCGCAGGCGCGGCAGGTCACGGCTTCACCTCGTCGCGGTACGCGGCTAGTTCTTGTTCAAGCCGCTCCTTCGCGGCTTTGCTGTACGGGTCGTTGTCGAGCTCTTCGGCGGCACGCCAGACGTCGCCGAGGCGGCGGACGCGCACCTCGGCGCGGTTGTTCCACTGCCGGACCATGCAGAGCAGTTCCTCGGTTTCGCGGGCAGCATCTTGGGCGTCGCCTCGGGCGGCGAGCCGGTCAGCCATCTCGGCGAGTTCGAGGGTGCGGGTGGCTAGGTCTTCGAGATCCATCGCGTCACCGAGGCGGCTCACACGGCCTCCTCATCGAGCCGCTCGTGGACGCTGCGTCGCCGTTCGGTGGCCTCGTCGTACGTCTTCGTGAACTGGTAGTACACCTCTCGCGCTCGGCCCGCGAGCACGGCTTCCGTGAGTCTCTTCGTGTCCTTGCGTGCCTTTGCTGCGGCGTCCTTGGCGTAATAGTCGGCCAGCTCGTCGGCGGTCGCGTCGGTGATGATGAAGTCGTCAACGACGGTGGACCAGACGCACAGGTGTCCGTCGGGTTGCTGAATGATCTGGTGGCCCATGTGGGTTCTCCTTCAGGTGATCAGGGTGACGGCGCAGATGACGGCGTATCCGCCGAGCGCTATGACGGCGACGAGGCAGCCGAGACGCAGGTAGGAGCGGTAGCGGCGTGCCCGGGCGGGCAGGCCGTAGACCTGGCCGCGTTCCTGGTGGATGCCGCCTTCGCGGGTGGCGGGCGGGGGTGGGGTCACCATTTCGGCGACGGCCGCCGTCGCCGTCAGCAGGTGCATGCCGATCCGGCGCAAGCTGTCGCGCCGACGAGGCGGCGGCGCCCACGGGGGCCGGTTTGGCGAATACAGGGTCATGCCGCGACCGCGCTATCGCAGTACCGGCACGGGCCAACCTCGGGCCGCCACATGCGCTGCTTGTCGCGGGCCTCGGTCACGTCCCGCCACGAGATCGGCAGCGGATGCCCGACGGCCGGGCAGCGGGGTGCGTGGTCGGAGTCGGTGGCCCGGTTCGCGTCGTCGACCGTGTACCGGCGGCGCCGGTCGACGGGCCAGACGCGTTGGATGTCGATCGCGACCTGGATCCAGTCGCGGCCCTGCGCCCACGTCGACCGGCAGCGCGCGCACGAGATCACGGAGGCGTGCGGGTCCTGCCACAACGCCATCCCGCAGGCAGTCTCTGCGCCGGTGTCGCGGTCGGTGAGCATCGTCGGGCAGCGGCCGAGGTACTGCTCGTCGCGGGTCTCGCCGAGGGTGCGCTCGAGTTCGGCGTGCAGGGCCCGGAGCTCGGCGTGGAAGCGGGGCACGTCGACGAGCGGCCGGTCGCACATCTCGTCGAGCCACAGCGTCAGATACCGGGTGTCGACTTCCACGGCGGCGGCGGTCTCGGCGAGCCCGTACCGGTCACGCCATTCGTCGGCGAGCTGGTCGTCCTCACGGTCGGCGGCCGGCAGCAGCCCGCCGTGCCCGTTCTGGCCGAGCCACTGCCGCTGTATCCGCTGCTGGTGGCCGTCGATGGCGGGCTGCCGGCGGGCGGCGGCGAGTTCGAGCAGGGCGGCGAGCTGCGGGCGACGTTCGCAGCGTAGCCAGTCGAAGTCGACCTGGGCACGCCGTGCGGCGGCTTCGAGCCGTCCTGCTTGGTCGCGGGCGGCCCGGACGTGCTCCAGGTCGATGCGGGTGCGGCCGGGCACGTGATGGCCGAGGGCGCGGCGTACGGCCCGGACCTGCATGTCGACCCACTCGGCAGGCGGGATGCTCCCGACCTGGTCGTCGGCGAGGGCGAGGAGCGGTCGACCGTCGGGCCCCCGGTCGACGGTGCGGTGCCAGACGGGGATCTGGTGCTCGGCGTCGTCCCGGGACGTCTTGACGGTTTGGACGGTGGCCCAGCGGCGGACGCGCGGGATCAGGGACCGGCGGTCGTAGCGGACCTCCCCGATCCCCGGCCCGATGAGCGACAGGACGTCGAGGCGGGCGGGTGTAGGCGAGCCGGTGCGGGAGGTCGTGACCCGCTCCCCCGCCGGCGCACTACCGGGGACGAGGCAGAGGGCGAGGCGGGCGACCTGCCCGGGCATTGCGGCAAGCCAGTCGGCCATCCGGATCCGGCAGTTGGTGCAGGCACCGACGACGTACGGCCGTTTGTGCCCGCAGCACGGGCACGGCGGGTCAGGCGTATGGGTTGGGCTGGGTGTGTCGTGCACGTGGTTGCGCATCGTGGCTGCTCCCGGTCGGTATCGTGCGGGGCAACCTGATCAAGGGGTGTTTGAGGGGTTCGAGACGGCCTGGGTGATGGGGATCCCCGGGCCGTCGCCCATTTCTCAGCGGGGCAAGGGGCTCTTCGACCACCGGCCGCTGTGCCACGGCAGCGCGAGATCATCGCCGTCAGCGCGGGGCACGATGTGCGCGTGGAGGTGGAAGACGCTCTGTGTTGCTTCCCGGCCAGCCGACGTGATCAGGTTCGACGGGTGCGGGGCGATCTCCGCCGCCCGAGCCATCACCGCCGCCGTCACCGCCGGGTCCTCCCGGTAGTCAGCGACGTGGTCGACCGGGATGACGATCACGTGCCCGTCGACGACCGGGCCGAGCGGCACGATCGCCCACGCATCCGGCCAACGGTGCACGACCGTGGCGGGCGTCTGCCCGTCGATGATGTCGCAGAACACGCACTCAGCAGCCCTCATCGCGAGTTCCATTCCTCGATCGCCAGCACGGCGGTGGTGACCTGCCACGCGAGTTCGACCACACGCCGGCCGCGTAGCCCGGATGCGGTCACGACCGCCTCGATCCCGTGCGGATCATCCGAGCCAAGCAGCCCCTCGGCGCGCACGGCCTGCACCGCACCGACCAGATCCGACACCCGCTCGAACGATGCCCGCCGCCACCACGGCCGGCCACGGTTGACCTCCCGCCGGACGGCGTCGACCAGCACCGGGTCGGGGCCGTAGGCGAGATCCCACTCCATCGCGGCGAGCACCGCGTCGTCGTCGCTGCTCATGCCGGCACCCCCGCACCCTCGATCGCGTCCATCTCCTCCACCAGCACCCGCCACACTTCGTCGTCGCCGGCCTTCACGCCCAGGCGGGCCAGCGACCGCACCAGCACCGTTTGGATCCACAGGCCGGCCTGTTTGGCCAGCTCGATCCGCTTCTCGTCGACCTTCATCTGATGCGCCAACGTCAGGTTCTTCGTCAGCCGGTCCGCGGCGTCGGTCTCCAACTTGACCAGCGCCCGGACACCCTCATCGACGCCGTAGATGCGCCCGGATCGGTCCGCGTCGTACTTCTGCCCGACGAGCGCCGTCACCCCGCCGAGCGCGAACACGCGCTGCAGGTCGCGGCGTGCCGTCTGAAGTTCGGGATGTTCGGGCCGGCGGCGGCCTTCGTCGTCGACTTCGTCCTGCTCGTCGATGACGGTGATCTGTTCGGCGGCGGCGGACTCCTTCAGCCGCTCCGCCGCCGCATAGGCGTCCTTGACCAACTTGCCGTAGAAGTCGGTCTTCCAGCGCCAGAACGCAATCAACCGCAGCACCTCGGTCGCGGGGTCGATCCTGGCGAGCTGGTCGTCAGCGAAATCGTCGAGGGTCCGCATCCCGACGTACTCGGCGCGGATCTTCCCGGCGGCTTCCTCAGCTGCCAGCTTCTCGGCGTGCTTGATGTTGTTCGGCATCGACCCGCCGTGGTTGCGGCAATCGCCGTATCCGAGGTGGCTGGTGCCGTGCCCGGCGGTCCGCTGGCAGTAGCCCTTGTGGTTGCCGTCCTCGTCGTTGCCCTTGTTCCCGCCGCACAGTGGCCGGCCGTCGGGGTATTGACGGGACGCTTTGCCCACGTACCGGGGTCCGTGGCGTCCACCTGGGGTGATGTCTCCCATGGCGTTCACCTGCTTCCATCGACGGGTGCCGCGAGGAGGCGTCCGACGCGGCTGCCGTTGATCCGGATGGCGACGCCGGGTTGCGGGTCGGGTTTGGGTGCGTCGCAGCCGGGCGTGTGCGGGGTCGCCCAGGCGGTGACGGGCCCGTCGAGTAGGCCTTCCTTGATTGCGTCGAGGTGCCAGTCGGCGGGGAACCGGTCGCCGGCGACGATCGGGGCGTGGCAGGTGTTGCAGGGCCGGTAGGTGAGCGGCTGGGTGAAGTCGATGGCGGGGGTCATCGTCGTGCCTTTCGTCGTCGCGGCGCGAGCGTCAGTCGCGTGTGGGCTTCTCGGCCGTGGCGTTGTGCCCGGCTGATCGCGTCTTGGTCGCCGCGTGCCGGTCCGCCTGCGGCGCAGCCGTCTTGCCCGCACTGCCAACTGGTTGCCTGCGGGACTCGTTCGGGTAGGTCGCAGGCCGGGTGTGTGGTGAACCCGCCTGCCGCCACGGCCGGGTAAAGGGGCCAGCCGCAGCCTGCGGTGCAGACGAGCGTGTCGGTCTGAGCCGCCGGCGGGGCTGTGTCGGCCGGGCGGGCGACGACGGTGGTGGTCACAGATCCGGCCGCTCCGTGGCGCGCTGGCCGTAGTCGGTGCCGCAGGTCTGGCAGACGAGGCCGACGGTTTCGCGGACTGGCGGCGAGCAAGTCGGGCACGGGCCGGCTGTCGGGTAGGCGCGAACAGCGTCTTCGAGCCGGTCTCCGGCCGCGGCGTAGGCGCGCTCGTCGCTGATCCTGGCGGTGGGCCCAACGGTGCAAACTCCGAGCCGGACCCATTCGTCGGCTGCCTGGCAGATGGGCTGCATGGCGGCAACCTCAGCGCGGAGCCGCTCGGTCTCCTCGAAGCGGATGGCGAGCCGCCGGACGAGCGAGTCCCGTTCGCTTTCGGCACTCCGCCGCGGCAGCGTGCGGAGGTTGTCCGTATAGGCGCGGACCGTGGCGTCGAACTGCTGGCGGGCGCTGGCCAGGGCGCGCTCATCGTCCACGGTCGCGTCGGGTGAGGCGTCGCGGTCGCTGGCCTCGATCAGGTCGACGGCGGCGTCCACGACGAGCGTCATGCGGTCCTTGATGACCCCGACCTGGGTCAGTTCGGCGGCGAGCGTCGTCCGTTCGTCCCAGATCCGCTCGATGAGGTCGGCGGTCGTGTGGTGGCCGATGCTGCGGAGTTCGGCGATGGCGTCGGCCACCTCCAGCCCGCCCAGTTCGCCGGAGCCGCCTTTGGGGCTACTCGGGTTCGCGCTAGGGGCCGCGCTGCCGTCAGCGTTGCTCTCAGCGGGCGCAGGGCGGGTTCCTTCGCAAGTCAGGACCGGCAGAATCTCGCGAAGCCGCGCCGCCATGAGTCCGACCTGCGGATCGCGCACTCCGAAGACCGCGTCCTCATCGAGCCACACGGTTGCGCCCTCGGCCTCCAGGCGGCTGCCGTCACCTGCCGCCTCGCCTGGGGTCTTGCCGGTCAGGTCGGCGGAGAACAGCGAGTACACCGTGTCGGCTGACTTGGACGCCCATGACTCGCCGAGTCGGATCAGGTCGGCGCGGGTGATGTGGTAGCCCGCTTCCTCGGCCAACTCGCGCACGGCGTCGTCTTCGATGTCGCCGCCCTCGTACGCGCCGGTGATCGCGGACTGTTGCGGGTCGAGTCCCCAGCATGGGGTGACCTCGACACGGACGAGATACTGGCGGCGGCCGTTGTGGACCCGGTGCGGGAGGACAGCGACGATCCGACCCTGGCAACGGGCCTCATGCGAGTACACGTAACCGTTGATGCCGCGCTCGGGTGCGCGGGCGATCCGCAGGGACAGCCACGGGTTCTCGTACAGCGTCTCGGTCTGGACGCCGGTGTCGGTGTCGGTGTCGGTCATTTGATCTCCGATCAGGTCGAGAAGGTTCGGCCCGTCCTGCCACACGGCAGCCGGGCGGGCGATGGTCTGGTTGCGCGGATGCCAGATCCCGTGCTGCGCGGCGCAGTCCGGGCCCATGCCGACCGCGCGCGAGTCCGGATCCGTGAGCAGCTGGCCGCAGCCGCCCCGGCACGGGACTGCGGGCAGCGTCGAGGCGGGTAGGAGCGCGGTCACCACGGCATCCCGATCAGGTCGTCCGCCACCATCTGCGGCTCCGGCTCGCCGTGCCGCGGCGGACAATCCGCGTGGTCACACGCCCGAGGCACGTCCAACACCAGGCCCGGGTTGGCCGGTCTGACAGCGGTCCGGGTGCCGTCGGCCGCGGCGGTGATCTGCCAGCCCTTCCGGGCCAGGAAGTCCGCGGCGAGCCAGCCTGCGCAGATGACCATCAGAGCGCCATGTCGACGAAGCGGGACAGGTGCAGCTGCGCGGCCACGGTCACGTCGTCCGGCGGCCCGGAGCGGCTCTTGTCGAAGATGAAGTCGGCCTCGCCGGCCCGCGGGGACTCCTTGTCGTAG
>Ga0190269_10000099_pt1 | contig 40468 bp, 36 predicted proteins | sample Popmic249IS_FD_133749 | JGI IMG/M metagenome (GOLD analysis project Ga0190269, IMG submission 133749) | Populus adjacent soil microbial communities from riparian zone of Blue River, Arizona, USA - 249 IS | ecosystem: Environmental > Terrestrial > Soil > Riparian zone | place: USA: Arizona... | reverse complement strand
TTATCTGCTGCCTGCTGATCGTCACGATTCCGTTCGGCGTCGCGTCGTTCCGGATCGCCGGGTACGTCCTCTGGCCGTTCGGCCGTGACATGGTCCGCAAGCCGGGCGCCGGTACGGGCGCGGCACTACTCAACGTGATCTGGTTCGTCGTCGCGGGCTGGTGGCTCGCGCTGGGCCACCTGTTCACCGCGGCCGCGCTGGCCGTGACCGTCATCGGCATCCCGCTCGCGTGGGCGAACCTCAAGCTGATCCCGATCTCACTGGTGCCGTTCGGCCGCGAGGTGGTCGACAGCGACCGGATCATGGTGGCGCCGGTCCACCGAGTCCCGGTCGCGCAGCACTGAGCCCTGTTCGACCTCACCTGTTTCCGCAGGTCGAGCACCGTCCGCAGGGGTCGGTCGAGAAGAACTCACTGATCCGACCGTTCGGGCCGCCACCGTCAGCCAGAGGCCGACGAGCAGGCAGAACAAACTGAGCGCGGCGGCCATCAGCATGGGCGAGCCCGTGCTGATGGCCAGGCCGGTCGTCCCGGTCACGAGCGTCCCGACCGGGAACGTGAAGCTCCACCACGGCAGGCCGAACGGCGGCCTCTCCCGGAGCGTGAGCGCCGCCGCGAGCACGAGCCACAGCATGGCGAACCCCCACACCGGGAGGCCGTAGAGCAGCGCGGTCTTCCGGTCGGCCAGCGCGTTCGCGGCGGTGATCGAATGGCCGAGCGGGCCGAGGACGATCCAGAGCGTCGGGATCAACCGGGCCGGCGTCGGCGGCTGCGTGAACAGCCGCCCCCAGAGGTGGGCGATCACCAGGAACGCCGCGACGAGGCTCGCACCGAACATCGCGGCGCAGGCCAGCCGCAGGTCGTCTCCCCACGGCACGTGCGGAGCCAGCAGTGCCCCGTTCGCCGCCGACACCATCGGCGGCACGACCGGCATCAGCCAACCACCGAACGCCGGGCTCCGGTGCCCGGCGGTGATCGTGCGGTACGGCACAGCCACGGCTGTCACCAGCCCCGATACCGTGCCGAGCGTCCAGAGGACGACGTCGATGGCGACGGCCGTCGGGGTGCCGAGCCAGTCCGCGCCGAGCACGAGCGTGCCGCCGCCGATCGTCATCAGCGCCATCGGCGGCGCGCCGTAGAACTGCACCATGACGGGGTCGGCCGCGTGCGCACGGGCTCGCCTCCACTGCTTCGCCGACGCGACGCAGAGCGCGACGAGCAGGGCCGCGGCGAGGAGCCAGACGACCTGTGCGGCGGCTCGCAGCCCCGGCACGTGCACGGGCAAGCCGGCCGCGGCGATCGCCACGATCCCGGTTCCCATGACGCTCGCGAACCAGTTCGGCGTGACCCCGCCGTCGCCGGAGCCGGCCACGGCCGGGGGGTGCAGGCGTGTTCTCACCGCTCCAGCGTCGACGGGGCGTCCGCGGGGCGGTAGACGCCGATCCGCGCTGAGCTCATAAGCTCCGGTTATGCCACTCGCGTCGGTCTTCGCCGATCTCGGCAGCTTCGACCTGCTGCTCTCCGTCGCCCGGCTGGGCAGCGTCGGCCAGGCAGCCCGCGAGCACGGGGTCTCCCAGCCCGCCGCCAGCGCACGCCTGCGCCAGCTGGAACGCCGCCTCGGCGTCGCGCTGCTCAACCGGACGCCGCGGGGCTCGACGCTCACCGGCGAGGGCGCCCTGGTGGCCGATTGGGCCCGCACGGCGATCGAGGCCGCCGAGGCGCTGGCGGCCGGCGTCGGTGCGCTCCGGTCGGCCCACGACAGCACGCTGCGGGTGGCCGCCAGCCAGACCGTCGCCGAGTACCTGTTCCCCGGCTGGCTCGTCGCCGTCCGCGCCGCCCACCCCGCGCTCGGCGTCACGCTCGACGCGGTGAACTCCGCCGATGTCGCGCGCCGCGTCCTGGCCGGTGAGGTCGATCTCGGGTTCGTCGAGGGCCCCGATCTCCCGGCCGGCCTGCACGCCGAGACGGTGCGCACCGACCGGCTCGCGCTGGTGGTGGCGCCGGGCCACCCGTGGGCCCGGCGCCGGGGCGTCGCGGTCTCCGAGCTGGCCGCGACCCCGCTGGTCTCCCGGGAGGCCAGCTCCGGTACCCGGCGCGCGCTGGAGACCGCACTGCACGCCGCCGGGGTGACGGCGATCGCCCCGCCCCTGCTCGAGCTGTCCTCCACCACGGCGATCAAGCACGCGGTGGCCGCCGGTAGCGGCCCCGCTGTCCTCAGCAGCCTCGCGATCGCCGGCGAGCTGAGCACCGGCGCGCTCGTCGAGGCCTCGGTGCGTGCCGACCCGGGCGGGCGCGCGCTCGTCCTGCGGCGCGATCTGCGGGCCGTGTGGCCCACCGGCCAACCACTCTCGGGTCCGGCTCGGGACCTGTACGGGATCGCCCACCGATGAGGAGCGTCCCGGGCTAGGAATGTCCTGTGCGGACACCGATCGCCTGTTGCCCGCGGGCGGCGGAACGACAACAATGTAAGCCAGGTGTGGCAGACGCACGGTGGGCGGTGTTCAGGGCGTGCTCGACTTCGGCTTCTCACTCGTGATCGCAGCGATCGCGGTCGTTCTCACGGTTGCCCTGGTCAGCGCACTCTTACCGGTCGGAGCCGGGCTCGGCGGCGTGGCCGTCACGTTCCTCGGCCTCTCCGGCGCCCTGTCCGGCTACTCGGCCTGGCGCTGGGTCCGCTGGGTGCGCTCCCGTGTGGAGCGGATGCACTGGTCGGTGATCGCGACGCTGGGCGGCGCAGCCACCGCCTCCGAGCTCTTCGCCATGACCCGCCTGGCCACCGACTCGCTCGTCGGAATGCCGCAGCAGCTCGCCGGCCTGGCCGGGTTCAGCCTCCTGGCCGCGATCACGATCGCGATCACCGGCGTCACCAGCCTCGGCATCTACCAGCGCGCGATGACCGACCGGGCGCTGCGCACCTGGGCCGAGCGCCGCATGAGCCGACTGGCCGCGGGCGCGCTCACCGCCGCCTGAGTTCACCGCCGACGACGCGAGACGGCCGCCCCGAGCGGGGAGTCCCCGGGGCGGCCGCCGATGCTTCCAGTGTGATCAGCAGTTGATCGATCCGCTGCCCTTGTTCCAGCTGCAGGTGTCGATCTGGACGCCGCTCGCGTTGCGCAAGTAGGCGGTGTCACCGGTGTTGTTCCAGATGTAGTTGCCGGAGTTCCAGTACCGGTGGCTGGCCGTGTCGGTGCCCCGTCCGGTGTGCAGCCAGAGCGTGGCGCCCGGCTTCACGGTGACGTTCTCGGCGAACGTGTAGACGTGCTTGGCCTTGTCGCGCACCGTCCACCGGCTGAGGTTCACGGTCGCGCGCGTGGTGTTCTTCAACGTCACGTACTCGGCGTTCAGGCTGCTGTTGGTGCGGGTGTCGGTGCCCGGCGAGTTGTAGTAGGCGCGGGTGAACGCGACCGCGGGCGCCGCGGCGGCGGCGGACGAGGCGGGAACCACCGCGAAAGCGACTGCGGCGGCCGCAATGGCCACAGCGGTGAGGCCGGGGAGTAAACGCAACGTGGTGCTCCATTGTCGTGGATTCGCAGTACAAAGTGGGTCGACTGTATCCACAGGTTCACGGGGGCACCTCAGCCTCCTGGGCGCCCTCCGCGAGCCGTTCATCCACAGCGGATTCGCCGTGCGCCGGAGCGCTGTGGAGAACGGCTGATCCGGCTCAGCCGTCCCTACGGTCGCAGGCGAACCGGCTGCTGTTCCCCGTCGATCGGAGCGCCGACATGCCCAGGAAGCCGATCCACCGCAAGCGTCAGCACGGCAAGCGCCGGCCTCGCGCGGCCCGCGTCCAGCGCGCGCAACCGGCCGCATCGCGGCCCCCAGGGGTGGCCGGCGAGTCCGGCAGCCCCGACCGGCTCGCCACCGAGCTACGGGAGATGCTGCTCACCGCAGTCCGGAACGGCGAACTGGTCCTCGACGATCCGACCGGCCCCGACCCTGATCCCGACGGCGGGAGCGACTGGGCGGATGCCGACGACTGGGACGACGAGTACGGGGAGGCCACGCGCGACTTCGAGCCGGTGGCCGAGCGGGTCCTGCTCGACGCGGTCGAGGAGATCCTGTGCACCGGCTCCGCCCGGCCGGCCGCCGACGTCGCGCGGCGGCTCGCCGAGGCGGAGGCCTCCGCCGTACTCGACCTGTGCCCCGGCGACGCGCCGCTGATCGGCGAGGTGGTTGCCGTCGGCATCCTGCTCGGCCTGCGTGACGGACCCGGCCGGCCGGATGCCACCGCGGCCGTGCGCTGGGTGTCCCACCGCCTCGGCGCGGAGGCCGGACGGCGGGCGCTGCGCGTCGCCGATCTGCTCGGCCACCCCGACGCCCCGCCCTGGGCCACCGTGCGGTCGCCCGCCACCGGCGACGAGCCGCTCCTGGCCGGCCTGGTGCTGCTGCTCACCGGAGTCGCGGCCAGCGTTCCTGGCTAGGCCCTGTTTCAAACGTTCGGGCCACCGTGGGCGTGGTCCAGGCGGCGATCCGGCAAGGCGGAGGTCCGCCCGGCTGCCGCCGGCTCTCGGCAGCTGTGGTATCCGGACGTGGCCGGTCGTCGCCCGGGCCGCGGCCACGGTGGGCTGCTGGCCTGGTGAAACAGGGCCTGATACTGCAACGGCACGTACCGTGCCCTCGCCCTGGCGACGTGGAAACGGTTGTCAACGGAAGCTCTCGCACGTGATCACGTGTACGAACTCCCTTTGACGTTGCAGCCGCATACGGCCTGGGCGCTCACCGACCGTGGCGCGACACGCCGCGCGGAGTTGCCCTCGGGCCAGTTCCTCATGATATTCATTTTCAGGTCAGCCGGAACAGACCATTGAGGAGCCTCGCCGTGAAGATCGCGTTCGTCGGAAAGGGTGGTAGCGGCAAGACGACGCTGAGCGCACTGTTCATCCGCCACCTCGCGGCCGGGGGCCGGTCGGTGCTCGCCTTCGACGCGGACATCAACCAGCACCTCGGCGCCGCGCTGGGGCTCACGGACGACGTCTGCGCCGGGCTCGTCCCGCTCGGCCAGCACCTCGACGCGCTCAAGGACTACCTGCGCGGCGACAACCCGCGAATCGCCTCGGCGGCCGAGATGATCAAGACCACGCCGCCCGGCCGCGGCTCCCGGCTGTTGCGTGTCGGAGACGACGAGCCGCTCTGGGCGCGCTACGGCCTGCCGGTCGACGGAGCGCGGCTGCTGGTCACCGGCCCGTTCGCCGAGTCCGACCTCGGCGTCGCCTGCTACCACAGCAAGGTCGGCGCGGTCGAGCTGCTGCTCAACCACCTCGTCGACGGGCCGGACGAGTACGTCGTGGTCGACATGACCGCGGGTGCCGACGCGTTCGCCTCCGGACTCTTCACCCGGTTCGACCTGACGGTGCTGGTCGTCGAACCCACCCGCAAGAGCGTCAGCGTCTACCACCAGTACCGCGGTTACGCCGCCGAGCACGACGTCGCGGTGGCGGTCGTGGGTAACAAGGTCCTCGACGACGGCGACGTCGAGTTCCTGCGGGAGCAGGTCGGCGACGACCTCATCGGGCACGTCGGGCTCTCGCCCGCGGTCCGGGCCGCCGAGCGGGGCGCCCGCCTGCACCTGCACGACCTCGCACCGACCGACCGGGCCGCGCTCGGCGCCGTGCAGGCCGCCCTCGACGCGACGCCACGCGACTGGCACCGCTACACGCGCCAGGCGGTCGACTTCCATCTGCGGAACGCGGCGGCCTGGGGCGGCCAGCGCACCGGGGCCGATCTGGCCGCCCAGGTCGACCCCGGCTTCGTGCTGGGCCCCGAGGCGCTCGCTCCGCGCTGACCAGCGGCACCGCGCCGCGCCGGTTCGCACCACCGAACTCCGAACACCCATTCCCGAGGAGAAGGAGCCACCATGTCCCTCAACGTCCCCACCGCACTGCTCGAGCGAGCCGAGCACGGCGAGGTCAGCGACGCCGAGTTCGTCGACTGCGTCCGGGAGTCGCTGCCCTACGCCTGGTCCATGATCACCCGGGTGATCGCCGACCTCGAGTCCGGCACCGACGCTTTCGCCGACGACGCCACCCCGCCGCCGACCGAGGCCGAGCGTGGCCAGTTGCTGCGCGCCCTGGCCAGCGACGCGATCCGCGGCGGCTTGGAGCGGCACTTCGGCGTCGCCCTGGCGTTCCAGAACTGCCACCGGGTCGCGGCGTTCCGACCGGCCGCGGTCGGCGGCCCGGAGCACCGAGCCTTCGTCTCGGCCCGGGGTCAGCTGCTCAACCAGTCCCCCGCGCTGCGCGACTGCTGAACCGGGTCGCGGTACGGCCGCCCGCCAGGAGACGGCCGTACCGTGGCGGTCAGCTCGCGAGGCGACAGTCGCGAGGCGACGCAGCTCGCGGGGCGACGCAGCCCGCGGGGCGACGCAGCCCGCGGGGCGACGCAGCCCGCGGGGCGACGCAGCCCGCAGGTCACTCAGCCCGCCGGCACCTCGGCGAGGAGGTTGCCTCGGGTGGGGCCGAGCGCCCGGACCTGCTGGTAGAGGGCGAGGTACTCGTCGGCTGCGCGGCCGGGCGTGAAGCGGCGGGCCGCGACCGCGGCGCAGGCCGCTGGGCTGAGCCGGTCGGCCAGCCGCCAGGCCTCGGCGAAGCCCTCCTCGTCGTCGGCGAGCAGCCCGGTGATGCCCGGGTCGACCAGTTCGGGGAGGCAGCCGCGCCGCAGGCCGACCACGGGGGTGCCGAGCGCGAGCGACTCCACGACCGCGGTGCCGCCGGGCTCTTCCCAGAACAGCGGGAAGAGGGCGGAGCGGGCGGTGGCCACCAGATCGTCGCGCTCGGCTCCGGCCACGGTGCCGATCCACCGCACGCGGTCACCGTCGACGTGCGGTGCCACCTGCTCCAACCAGTACCGGACGTCCGGGTAGGACAGTGCGGTGCCCTCGGGGTCGTTCAGTGCGCGGTCGAGCGCGGACGGGTGATGGTACGGGCCGACCGGGCCGGCCAGGATCAGCCTCTGCCCCACCTGGCGCGCGAGCCGCGCGGCCAGGTGCTGGCCCTTCAACGGGCTGATCCGCCCCAGCACCACGCTGTGGTCGCCCTTCGACGGCCTCGGGCGGCGATCGGCGTCCACGGCCAGCGGCGTGGCCAGGTAGACGTGCCCGACGCTGTGCGAGCGCAACGCGGCGGGCGCCCGCTTCATCTGCGATGCCGACACTCCGTTGACGAAGACGTGGCCGCCGCCGTCGAATCGCCCGTACAGGTCCGGGTGCTTGGCCAGATCCCAGTGCAGCGTGTGCAGCACCGGAACATCGGGGTGGGCGGCGAGCACCACCGGCCCCCAGGCCTCGACGTGGTCGTGCACCAGGTCGATCTCCGGCCGCCGGATCAGCTCCCGCGAGACCTGGTGCATGTGCGCGGCGGCGATGCCCGCCGCCCGGTTGTACGGCTGCTGCAGTTGGGCGAACTGCCCCTCGGCGAACGTCACGATGCGCTCCTCCGCGGGCTGCGTGCTCGTGCCCACGGTGGCGAGCAGCACCCGCACGCCCCGGCGCCGGAGTTCCGGCACCAGCGTGGCGATCACGTTCTCGATCCCGCCGTAGCCGTTCGGCGGCACGGGTAACCACGGGCCCGCGTTCATCAAGACGGTAAGCGTCGACATCGGCACCTCCCCAGGTCACATTGCCATCGCCGCTTCTCAGCACAGAGAAACGCAACTTCCTGACTCCGTTGGATGGCTGAGACCACGCTGAGACATGGTGCCGGGCACGAACGGAACCAAACGGAACGCGTTTCGGGAAACCGACAGCGGGAACCGATCGCCCGAGCAACAGGGAGGTCTCATGCCCAGTCCCCGATACCGGGTGGGATTCGTCGGCGCCGGCGGCGTGGCGACCAGGCACGCCGCGGTTCTGTCCGAATTTTCCGACGTCACGATCGCCGGCGTCGTCGATCCGAATCCGGATTCCGCCAAGGCCTTAGCCGAGCAGTCCGGCGCCACTGTGGAGGAGACCGTCGAGAGCCTGCTCTCGCTCGAACTCGACGCCGTTTACGTGTGCGTTCCCCCCTTCGCTCACGGACCGGCGGAGACGGCGGTACTCGCCGCAGGCGTCCCGCTGTTCGTCGAGAAGCCGCTGGGGCTCGACACCGAGCTACCGGCGCAGCTGGCGGCCCAGATCGTCGCGGCCGACGTGGTGACCGGCGTGGGCTTCCACTGGCGGTACTCGGCTGCCGTGGAGAAGGCCCGCGCCGCACTCGCCGGACGGCCGGTCAGCCTGGTCAGCGGGTCTTGGCTGGACAAGGTACCCCCGGTCGGCTGGTGGCCACGCCGCGACGGCTCCGGCGGGCAGCTCGTCGAGCAGTCCGTGCACGTGGTCGACCTGGCACGGGTGCTGGTCGGCGAGGTGACCGAGGTGTACGCGGCGGCCGACGCGACACCGCCGGACGTCCCGGGCGCCGACGTCGACGGCTCGGCTGCCGCGACGCTGCGGTTCGCGAACGGCGCGGTCGGCACGCTCTCGACGACGTGCCGTCTCGGCTGGAAGCACCGGGCCGCGCTGGAGCTGTACGCCGACGGCGTCGCGGTCGCGATCTCGGAGGACGGCTGCGAGGTCCGCACCGCCGACGGCCACGAGTGGCACCCGGTGGACCCGATGGACGCCAAGCGCGCCGTCGACCGGGCGTTCCTGGACGCGGTCGGCGGTGACCGGTCGGGCCTGCTGGTCGACTACCCGGACGCGTTGGTCAGCCACCAGCTGGCGTGCGCGCTCGCGGTCTCCGCGGCCGAGCGACGCCCGGTGGAGCTGGCGGCCGCGGATGTCTGAGTCCGAGCGGTACGAGCAGCGGCTGATCGTCGAGAAGCCGGGGCAGCCGATGATCCGGCAGGAGGCGGTCGATGAGCCGCTGCCGGACGGACGGGTCGAGGTCCGCACCGAGTTCAGCGGCCTCTCGGCAGGCACCGAGCTGGCCGCGGTGAAAGGCACGACGCCGTTCGCGACGTCGACGTGGGACGCCGAGCTGGGCCTCTTCCGGCCGGGCTCGGCGGCGGGGTACCCGATCGAGCAGCTCGGCTACATGGAGGTCGGGCGCATCGTCGGCAGCCGGGTGCCGGGCTTCACCGAGGGCACCCGGGTCGCGATGACGTACGGGCACCGCACCGCCCACCGGGCCGATCCCCGCGTCGAGCGGATCGTGCCGCTGCCGGACGACCTCGACCCGATGCTCGGCATCTACGTGGCCCACGCCGGGCCGATCTGCGCCAACGGGCTCCTGCACGCGGCGGCCGACCTCTACGGCGAGGTGCGCACGCTCGGGGACGGCGTCCGCGGTCGGCGAGTCGTGACCATCGGCGCGGGCATGGTGGGTCTGCTCACCGCGCTGTTCGCCCGGCACCACGGCGCGGCCTCGGACGTCGTGGTGGACCCGACACCGGAGCGGCGCGCGGTCGCCGAGGCGCTCGGCCTCGAGACGCTCGACCCGGACGCCGAGGATCCCGCCCTGGTGCTCAAGACGCGCTGGCGGCACGCCGCCGCCGACCACGGCGCCGACGTCGTGTTCCAGTGCCGCGGCCGGGCGGAGGCGCTCGCGCTGGCGCTGCGGCTGCTCCGGCCCCAGGGCTCGGTGATCGACCTGGCGTTCTACCAGGGCGGCGCGGACGCCGTGCGGCTCGGCGAGGAGTTCCACCACAACGGGCTGTCGGTGCGGTGCGCGCAGATCGGGCGGGTGCCGCGCGGCACCGCGCACGCCTGGGACCGCGACCGGCTCTCGGCGGAGACGGTCGAGCTGCTCCGCGCGGACGGCGAGGCGATCCGGAACCACCTGATCACCGACGTCGTACCGTTCGACGAGGCGCCGGAGCACCTCGTCGCGCTGGCCGAGCGCCGCCGATCGAGCGTCCAGACCGTCTTCACGTTCTGACCAGGGCGGTCAGGCCGGGGTGAGCGCCCGGGCGCGGGAGTTCACCTCGGCCCGTCCGCGGGCGGGGTGCCGGTGCGCGACGGCACGGCGAGCCGTCGCCGTGCCCGGCGTACGGAGCACCCGCGCGCCGGAGGGGTGCGCCACCGGCGCGAGCACGGGCAGCACGACCGTCGCATCGGCCGACGCGGACACCGGGCTCGCGGACACCACGGCCGGAGCCGGCGCGGACGGCACCACGGCCGGAGCCGGCGCCACCTGCACGGTGGCGGGAGCCGGTGCGATCTGCGCGGCGGCGCGGGTGCGGCGGTGGGCCCTGGCGAGCAGCACCACCACGGTCGTGCCCATGAACAACTGCCAGATGTTCGGCGCCCAGATCGCGGCGTCCGAGCGCAGGATGCCGTGGCCGAGCCACGCCGTGGTGCAGACCACCCCGAGCACGCAGGAGACCGGCGACAGGCCGGAGACGTCGGGGTTGCGGACCAGCGAGACGAGCTGCGGGATGCCGGGGAGCACGGTCGCGAGCGCGGCCGCCGTCCCGACCGCGGCCGGTCCGCCGACGCTGTTCAGCCCCACGGCGACCAGCAGCACACCGGTCAGGCCGAGCGCCCAGCGCGGTGCCGTTCGCCGGGCCGCCGGCATCATCCGGTAGACGGTGACCAGGATCAGGATGCCGATCGCGCTGTTCACCGCGTTGCAGACGATCTGCACGGCGCCCGCGCCCGACAAGCCGTAGAACATCCACAGCATCGAGTTCTGCAGGCTCAGCCAGAGCCGCGCCGGCGGGATACCGCCGACCTTGCCCCGGACGACGCTCCGGTGCGCCTGGGGAAGGTTGAAGCCGATCGCCAGGATCGTGGCGACCCAGCCCAGTACCCACGCCGCTTCCAGTCGCATCGTTCGAACGCCCCCGCTGTCCGTGTCACCGCGGGCTCCCCGTCCCGCGGACAGGAGTCGATTCGGCGTACGAGGTTGCGAGGTGAACGAAGAACGGCCCGGGCTCCCCACCCGCACCCGGTGGGCTCCACCGGCGCACCGCGCCCGGCCGGGCGCGGTGCGCCGGCGCGTCAGTTCAGGAAAGCGCGGGAGACCGCGTACTTGCTGTCGCTCGCTCCGGAGCAGGCGTCCGAGCTGGCGTTGGCTTCCGAACCGTCCGTGCACGGCTGGTCGCGGGCGAGCTGCCACATCGAGACCCAGGCGGCGCCCATCGAGCGCGCGAACGAGGACAGCTGCCGAGCGTCGGAGGCGGTGAAGACCTCGGTGGCCGGCTCGTTGACGCCGATCAGCGTGGTGACCGCGACCCGCGACCACGCCGCCGAGTCCGACAGCCCGAACGCGCTCTTGACCTGCTTCTGCGTGCCCTTCATCGACTGGATCGCGTAGTAGCCCATCCGGCCGTCCGGGTCGGGCGCCGCCGACTCGCCGAAGTCCATCGCCATCACGTTCACGGCGTGGATCGTGGCGCCTGCGCTCGCCGCGCTGTTGAGCAGGGCCACCCCGTCGCCGGTGAGGCCAGTCGGGTTCACCGGCAGCGTCACCGAGACGTCCAGCGACTTCCCGGCCGCCGAGGCGGTCTGCTCCAGGATCGCGATGGCCTGTGACCGCCGGTCGACCGACGCGTCGTCGGTGAGCACCCCGCCCTCGACGTCGAAGTCGACCTGGGTGGCGTCGTACGCGTCGATGACGTCCTGGTAAGCGGCGGCCAGCTCCTCGGCCGACGAGCAGTTGGCCGCCAGCTCGGTGCCGGACTCGCCCCCGAACGAGATCCGGACCTGCCCGCCGGCCGCGCGGTACGCGGCGACCTTGCTCTTCACCGCCGAGTCACTGATCGCGACCTGACCGTCCCACGCCGGGCTGCAGCCGCTGCCGGCGATGACGAACGCGAGGTTGAGGTGCTTGATGCCGGCGTTGCGGACCTCCACGAGCTCCGACGCCGAGTACTGCAGCACGTCGACGTAGGGGGTGAACTCGGTGCCGTTGGAGCTCGTGCGCTTCGGCGTCGGCGAAAGCTTGCCGACCCCGGGCGGTAAGTGGGACCGCCGCACTCGCGGCCGCTCGGCGGCGGCCGAGGGAGCGGGCTCGGTCGACGGACGGTCCTCTTCGTCGCACTCCTCGGCACTGCAGCCAGCGGCGAGCGGCTGCGTACGGTGACCGATCGTCGGTCCGACCGCGGCGTACGCGCCGGCGGTGCCGGTGGTCAACACGGCGGCGAGACCGATCGAGATCAACAGGCGACGGGACGTCCGACGACGATGGGCGCCTCGCACGGGGGGTTTCACTCCAGGGGTGGTCGGTGTTCAGTCATGAACCTTATCGGTCCAGAGCAACCACCCGTTACGTCTGCTGACGGGAGTTAATGCTCCATTAGGCCGACGTCCAGGCTGCTCACAGGCTTACCGGCGAGTACGGCTCCGGTCCGGAAGGACGGTGACGCAACGGGGCCGGGCGACCGCCCCCCGTGGTGGCGGTCGCCCGGCCCGACGAGACCCGTCGGTCGAGAGGAACTCAGTCGCTGAACATCTCGTAGACCGCGGCCGGAGCCGGCGCCGACTCGGCGGCCGTCGGCGGGGCGATCGGGGCGGTCGCGCCGAACTTCTCGTAGTGCACCGTGTACGTCTGCGCCTTGCTCGCGCTGGTGGCCGGGATCGAGAGCACGAAGTCGGTCACCTTGCCGTCGACGACCGTGGCCGTGAACGGCAGCGCCTTGCCCTTCTCGCCCAGCGCCTTGCGGGTCGCCGGCACCACGATGTCCACGTCCGGCTGCTGGGTCAGGTCGAACGTGCCGGTGAACTTCCCACCGGCGCCCTCCTCCACCTCGGCGGTCGTCAGGAGCGAGCTGAGCTGAGCCGGGTCCTCGTCGTAGCCGTCCCGGAACCCCTTCAGGTAGTCCTGCCCCTTCAGCTTCGCCGGGTCGATGAGCAACCACTTGTCCGGGATCTCCGGCACCTCGAGGTCCTCGGCGTCCTCGAACTTGACCTTGACCCACGCCTTCGGCCCGACGACCCGGTAGTCGACCTTCAGCGTGTAATCGAGTTCCTCGTCCGTGGTGGCGGTCTTCACCTCGTACGCCTTACCCGCCGGGTCGACCGAGCCGTTCGCGCTCTGCGCGTCGGCCGGGTCACCCTTCTGGACGATCGTGTAGGTGTACGGCTCGGTGGTCGGCGTCGCCGCGGCCGCGAGGAGCTTCTCCTGCGGGGTCTGGACGACTTCCTTGACCGTCTCGGCGACGCTCGACTTCTCGTCGAGCACGCCGCAGCCGGTCGCCAGCACCGCGCTGATGGCGAGTACCGCACCGGCGCTCAGCGCACGGACTCGGCGGCCGGGATTCCCTGAGTTCTTTTCGACCGACCCCTGCGGACGGTGTTCGGCCTCCGGAAGCGCGTGAGGTTGAAAAGAGCTCACTGCAGAACGCATGACTTTTCTACTTCCCGTCTGGATGGTGCCGCTGGTCGCGGCGGGGACGCGGTGGTCGCGCTCCGGCAGCCTGGCGAGCGCCGCTGCCGAGGTACTGCGGTCCGGCTGCGGTGTACTGCCGGACCACTGCCGCCGCCGAATGAACGCCGCTCAACCCGCTTCTGTGAAGTTGCTAAGGTCGCGAACGCGCGGTTCGTCGGTGAGGAGGCACGGGTGGAAGTCGACAGCGCCGGGCCGGCGCTGCGCTTCGCCGTCCTCGGTCCACTGCGGAGCTGGCGGGGCGACCTGGCGCTCGATCTCGGCCCGAGCAAGCAACGGGCGGTCCTCGCCGTGCTGCTGCTGGACGCGGATCGTGCGGTCCCCGCCCAGCGGATCGTCGAGGCGGTCTGGGACGACGAGCCACCGGAGAACGGGGCGAACGTCGTCCAGAAGTACGTCGCGGGTCTGCGCCGCGTCCTCGAGCCCGAACGCTCGCCACGCTCGCCCTCCCAAGTCCTGACGCTGGGCGACGGCGGCTACCGGCTGCACGTGAGCGACCTCGACCTCCGGACGTTCACCACCCACGTCCGGCGGGCGGAGACGCTCCGCCGCGGTGGCGAGCCGGCCGAGGCGGCCGAGGCGGCCGCTGAGTTACGCCGGGCGATCGAGCTCTGGGAGGGAGAGCCACTGGCCGGCCTCTCGGGCCGGTGGTTCGACGCTCGGCGGCAGCAACTCGCCGATCAGTACGCCGCGGCTTGGGAGTCGCTGGCCGAGACCGAGCTGGAGTTGGGCAGGCACGCGGGGCTGACCACGGAGCTGGGGCGGTTGGTCGCCGAGCATCCCGGGCGGGAAGGGCTGCGGGCGGCGCTGATGCTGGCGCTCTACCGCTCCGGCCGCCAGGCCGAGTCGCTCGCGGCGTACCGGGACGCCCAGCAGCACCTGCGGGACGAGTTCGGGATCGACCCGGGCGGGCCGCTCCAGGACCTGCATCGCCGGATCCTGACGTCGGATCCGACGCTGCTGCCCGCGCCCCCGGCGGCGGCGACACCGCCCGCCCCGTCCGAAGCCGTGCCGGTCACCCCGGCGGCATCGCCCGACCCGACGCCCGCACCGCCCGTGCTCTACCAACCGGTGGCGCCGTCGTACACGTCCTACGCACCGTACGAGCCGTACGCCCCGTACGAGCCGACCTCCCCGCACCCCGTGCCCGGCCCGGCCGCTCCGACGAGTCCCGGAGACCTCTACGGCGTACCGGACCCCTACGGCGCGGTCGGCCCCACGGCGGCGGCCATGCCGCCGCCGATCTACCTGGGTCCGCTCTCCCCGCCGCGGCCCACGCCGACGATCACCTGGGCGACCGGCGCCAAGGCCGGGCTCATCGCCTCCGTCCCGTTCGTCACCTGTGGCTTCGGCTCCGCGTTCGTCGTCGGCTATCTCGCGTTCCGCCGCCGGAGCCTGGCCAACGCCGTCATGGCGGTCTTCTACGGTCTCCTGAGCGTTCTCCTCGTGGTCGCGGTGATCGTCTACCCCGACGAGACCTGGGAGACCGGGGAAGCGTCGGTGTGGGACTTCGTCGTCCTCCCGACGCTGTTCATCACCTGGTTGTTCGTGCCGGCGCACGCGTTCGTGCTGGCGCTGACCGAACCCGAGCGACATCCGGCGTTCCGCTTCCCGATCGATCCCGACGACCACGAGCGACTCGAGCGCGAGCGCGCGCTGCAGATCGTCACGCACCACCCCCGGATGGCGCTGGAGCTCCGGATCGGCCGCCCCGACCTGCCCCGCTGGTTCGGTGACGGCGGCCTCATCGACGTCAACGCCGTCCCGGAGTACGTCCTCGTCCGGGTTCCCGGGATCACCTTCGAGCAGGTGGGCCGAATCCTGAGCGACCGCTTCACCAACGGGCCGTTCCGATCGGTCGGCGATCTCGTCAGCCGCCACCCCGACCTGCGGTTCAACTCCACCGCGCTGTACCGCCTCGTCGTCATCGGGGCACCGGGGCAACGCCAGGTATGACCCGGTCCGGGGTGGGTAGGCAGAACAACGACCTGCCCGACGCCCCCGGAGGACCCATGAGCACCGAGCATTTCGCCGAACCGGTCACCGACCCGGAGGCCGAGGGGCTCCCCGGATACGCCGACGACGACTCGTTCGCCGACCCGGAGCGCGATTCCTCGCGGGCCGCGGACGGTCCGTCGCCGGCCGCGTTGCCGACCGACCGGCCGCTCGCGTCGACCGAGTTCGGTACGACCGCCGAGGAACAGCGCGAGGGCGAGCCGCTCGAGGGCCGGCTCAGCCGGGAGGAGCCCGACGTCACCGAGGAGCTGACCGCACCCACGGTGGCCGACCCGGTCGCCGAGGCCGAGGCCGAGTGGGAGTCGCAGAACACCGACGAGACGGAGCTGGACACCGGCGGCAGCCCTCGCGACGACTACGCGAGCGTGCAGACCCGCCCGCTGGACGCCGGCGACGTCGCCACCGAGATCGACGGCGAGGCACCGCCCGTCGAGGACCCGGAGACCGCGGCGATCCTCGAGGGCATCGACCCGCACACCGACTCCCCGGTCTCGATCTACGACCGGTCCCTGGACGACGAAGCGGGCCGCCTCGTCGAGCCGGACGAGGGCGCGCACACCGACTACGAGAAGGACGCGATCGCCGACGAGCGTGGCATCGGCGGCGCCTCCGCCGAGGAACAGGCCATTCACGTGGTCCGCGACCAGCCCTGATCGGAAGTCCGGACTGGAGTGTGAGTTCTTCTCGACCGACCCCTGCGGACGGTGTTCGGTCCACGGAAACGGGTGAGGTCGAAAGAGCTCAGTGGTTAAGCGGCGACGAGACCGGGAACCACAGCTGCAACACAGTCAACGCACAGCTACCTGGGGAGGAAGCATGGCGAACGTCTCCTACGACGGGTCTGCCGCTCGCACCACCCGTAACGGCCTCGCGATCGGGTCGCTCGTCGTCGGCATCCTGGCACTCGTGGCCAGCTGGGTGCCGATCGCCGGCTGGGTGCTCGGTGCCGTCGCGGTGGTGCTGGGCGTGCTGAGCCGCCGCCAGGTCAAGACCGGCAACAGCCTGGGCCTGGCCGGCCTCATCCTCGGCGCGGTGGCGTTCGTGATCTCCACGGCCCTCTTCCTGGTGGCGCTCAGCCAGACCACCTGACCTACGCTTCGTCCGCGACGGCGGGCCGCCCCGATCGGGGCGGCCCGCCGTCGTCTTATGGGTGTCCGGTCGAACTTAGGCTGCATTTAAATATCCGCCCGGCAACCTTTTCTTCAATTCCCACCATTCAATACCGGAATTCGATCGAATAGTTGACGGCATCCTTATTCCGGCTACTATTCGAAACCGTTCCGAGTAATTACCGAGCTCCGACGCTGACTACGCACCCGGCAGCGTCGAGGGGAGGTGGGAGGCGTGCTCGATCGGCCCCGCGAGCACGCCTTCCACCAGTTCTTCGAGACCCACCACGTGGAGTTGGCCCGCATGGCGTCGCTGATCACCGGGGACAGCAGCGTCGCGGACGACCTGGCCGCCGATGCGCTCGCGGAGATCTGGCGTTACTGGGACCGCGTGAACGCCGCGGACGATCCGCTGGCTTACGCGCGGGGGATCCTGGTCAACGTGGCCCGCGGTTGGAACCGGCGCCACGCGCTCGAGGAGCGAGGCACCCGCCTGCTGGGAGTGTTCCGGCGGGAGGACCGGGCGGCCGAGGCCGACGTGCCGGCCGCGCTGGACGTGCGCGCGGCGCTGGGGCGGCTCCCCTACCGGCGCCGGGCCTGCGTGGTGCTGCGGTACGCATTCGACCTGTCCGAGCGGGAGGTCGCCGACGTGCTCGGCATCTCGGTGGGCACCGTGAAGAGCCAGACGTCCCGTGGCGCGGCGCAGCTCGCGACGTTCCTGAGCGGCAGCGCCGTCGACCCGCGTGTGGCCCTCGCCCGATCGACGGGAGGGGCACGATGACGCCGGACCCGCGCGAGGAGGAGCTCCGGATCCGGCTGCGGACAGCGGCCGAGGAGCACCGCCCGGACCGGGTCGCGATGCTCGCCCGGATCGAGCGGCGTCGCCGCGGCGCCGATGGTGGTGCACACCGCTTCGGCGCGGCCGTGCTGTCTCCGGCCGGCGCGCTCGGGTCGGGCGGGCGGCTGCGGCCGATGGCGGCGGCCGCCGCCCTCGCCGCCGTGCTGGTCGTCAGCGTCGGCGGCACCTGGCTCGTCGCGGACCCCGGCGACCGCGGTCCGGCGTCGGACGCCGCGAGCGCACCGGCGTCGCAGATCGCGCCACCGGCCCCGCCGGCTGCGTCCGCGACGGGAACCTCGGCGGCGTCCGCGTCCCCGTCCGCGTCGTCCGCCGCCGCGCCGTCCGCCGCGTCGCCGGAGCCCACTGCGCCCCGCTCACGCCCGCGGCGGACGAACGACGCGATCCCGGAGGGCAGCACCCCGGTCCGCAGCTGGCTGTGGTCGGACGGCGAGATCGACCCGCACTCGATCTCGAGCTGGTCGCAGAGCAACGTGACGCTGAAGAACACCGCGGAGATCACCGCGTTGGACGTCACGATCCGCGTGGCACTGACCGACGGGGTGCGGGTGACCGGCAGCTGGAGCAGCATCCCCGACGACAAGATGGACAAGGACGTCCAGGAGCAGTCCGGCTGGGTGTACTACCGGTTCCGGCTGAAGGCCGGAGCGACGCTCGCTCCGGGCAGCTACCAGTTCGCGGCGCAGTTCAACCACGCGACGAACGGCCGGGACCCGGGTAGGGACGCGTATCTCGCGTCGGCGAGCGCCGACGGCGACGACGTCGAGGTCCACGGCACGTTCTGATCAGCTCCACGGCCGCGGGTGCGGCGCCGCGCCCCACTGCGGGACCGGCTCGGGCTCCGGAGCCGGAGGGGGCACCGGGTCGGGCCGGAACCGGCCGATCGACGCGTACACGTCCGGCCGGCGGCTCTTCGCGACGACGGCCGTAGCGGCCCCGGCGGCGAACGCCATCCCGATCAGGGCCGCGAGCAGCCACGACGGGCGGCCGTCCGCGGGCGGGAAGACCGACGAGAGCCGCAGCAGCCCGAACACGAAGACGAAGCCGGTCACGACCGCGGCCACCGCCCCGGCGATCGCGCGCAGTTCCCACCCGCCGAGCCCGGTCTCGTCCTCCTCGCTCCGGAGGAACCAGATCAGCGCTCCGATCGAGGTGAGCGCCAGCGCACCGGTGATGCCGAGTCCGCTGGCCAGGCCGAGCCAGAGCGCGTAGATCCGGTCGCCGGTCGCGATCACCGCCACCGCGCCGAGTGCCGCCAGCGCCGGAGCGGCCACCCGGACGTACCACGCCCCTCGGGCGCCGAGCCGGAACACCGGCGGCAGCACCCCGTCCATGGACAGGCCGGACAGCTGCCGGTTGACGGCCTTGTGCAGCACCACTGCGGTGCCGATCGTGGCCAGGAGCAGCGTGAACATGATCAGCCGGGCGACGCCGGGCGCCTGCTCCGGCCCGACGATGCGGGCGATCAGCGTGAACAGGGACTGGCCGGTCGTGCCCTCCGTCGCGGCCACGTCGTCCGGCGCGACGGCCGCGCGGGCCTGCCCGCTGGTGGCCGCACCGACCGCCCACGCACTCAGCGCCGACGCCGAGGTCATCAGGATGCCGGCCAGGTAGGCGGCGCGCGGCACCGAGCGGCTCGGCACCCGGACGTCCCGGACGAAGTTCAGGCTCGTGTCCAGCCCGATGAACGCGGTGACCGCGAAGCACAGCGCGATCCCGAAGGAGCCGCTGAAGAGCCAGCCGGCGTGCAGCGGCGCGGTGAAGTCCTCGCCCTGCATCGGCAGCTGGAGCGCCCGGACGTCGAACCAGACGAGGATGACGATCTGCGCGACGAGCAGCCCGCCCAGCAGCCAGATGACCCGTCGGAGGCGGATCGCGCTCAGCAGCGAGACCACGGCCACGCCGATGACGGCCGCGACCTCGCCCGGCAGGTCGAGGTCGAGGATGTCGACGGACAGGCCGGAGAGCGTCAGACCGAACACCGCGTAGAGCGAGACCAGCGATCCGAGGTACGAGACGAGCACGACGGCGGCTACGCCCAGGCCGATCACGGGCCCGAGACCGTGTGCGACCAACGCGTAGAGACCACCGGGGTGCCGCACTTGCCGGGCCATGCTCGTGAACGCCAGCGCGGCGCAGAGCAGCGCGATGCCGCCGAGCACGTACACCAGCGGCATCGCCACCACGTGTCCGAACTGGAAGGCGCCGGGGATCGCCACCCAAGCGACGAGCAAGGGTGCGTGGCTCATCGTCGCCACGATCGCGAGTTGCCAGCCGGCGAGCGTGCCTTCGTGGGATTCGGATTCCGGGGCGTGCCTTGCCATGTGGTCGAGGTCTCCTATGCGAACAACGTTCGCGTAATAATAGGTCGGCTCGGGAATGCGTCAAGATGTGCCGATGCAACTCGAACCCGAGATCGAGGCCGCGCCGAGGGCGGGGACTGCTGCCTGGTGGCGGGAGCGCCGCGCCGCCCGGGAACGGCGGCGCAACCGGCCGGGCGGGCTGACGACTGAGCAGATCACCGAGACCGCGCTGGGGATCGTCGACCGGGAGGGCCTGCCCGCGCTGACCATGCGTCGACTGGCCGACCAGTTGCACACCGGAGCGGCGTCGCTCTACCGGCACGTCGACAACCGCGAGGAGCTGCTCGTCGAGGTCGTCGACCACGTCCTCGGCGAGGTGCGGTTCGGCACCCCGAAGGCCACCTGGCGGGACGACTTCCGCAACCAGGCCCACCTGCTGCGTACGACGCTGCTCGGCCACCCGCATCTGCTGCCGGTGGTGCTGCGGACGCCGCTGCTCGGCCCGAACGCGGTGTACGCGCGGGAGGTGAGCCTGCGCCGGATGCTCGACTTCGGCTTCCGCCCCGCCGACGTGCAGCCGATCTACACGGTCATCGTGACCACGGTGCTGGGGCAGGCTGTGTTCGCCGCGCAGCGGGCCACCGGTGACTCCGACCGGCCCGAGCCGCTGCGCCCGGAGGTGTACCTCGACCAGCCGGCCGACCGCTACCCGACGGTGACCGCGCTCGCCGGCCGCACCGAGCCGCAGACGTCCTCGGCGCTGTTCGCACTGACGATCGACATCATGCTCGACGGGATCGAGGCCCGCTATCCGCGCGGGTGAGCCGATCACGGCCTCGTGCTCGCTGATGCCTCTCGGCTCGACCTGGCCGGCTACCGCGGTACGCGGACCCGGCCGGTCAGCTCGGCCCCGAGGGCGGGAGTGCTTCGACGACGAGCAGAGCCTGCGGTGGCTACGCCAGCGGTTCGGGCGCCGACTCCGGCGACTGCCGACCCGCGACGGCCGGGGTCGGGAACCGGCGTAGGCGCTCGGCCGGTGGCCGGGCGGGCGCACCCGGCTCGGGCTCCGGCGCGGACTCGGCTCGCTCGGGAACCTCCCACGGGCCGAGCCGGTCGAAGAGTCGGGCCAGCACCGCCATCGCGGCGAGCAGGAGAAGCGGGTAGACCGTGCTGAACGGGCGCGCTCCGGACGGCACCCCGGTCAGCACTTCCAGCCCGACGCTGACGAGGATGCCGCCCAGCGCCAGCGCCGCCAGCGGGTCCCGGAACGCCCGCGTCACGGCCGTGGCGACAGCGAGCACCAGCACCGCGCACAGCACCGCGTCCTCCGCGAGGTAACGACCGTCCGACACCATCGTGTCGCCGATCCGCTCGGCGAGACCCCGCAGCGCGTTTCCGCTGCTCATCAAGTCACCGAGGCGCCCCAGATAGCGGGCGTCGGCGATCGGGGCGAGCTGGCCGAGCACGACCAGCAGCGCCGCGAAGCCGATCGCCACACCCAGGTACGGCAGCCACCGGTTACGCAGCGACCGCTCCCGCCACGCGGAGACCGCCCACGCCGTCCCGAGTGCGCCGACGAACGCGAATGCGGGTGCCCTCGTCCCCAGCAGCAGGGCGACGAGCACCGCGAACACACCGAGTGCCCGGCGCCCGCGCGGGCGCTCGAGCGGCAGCGTCAACAAGCACGCGCAGCAGAGCGCGAGCGCCGGCATGTCGGCGACGCCGGTCAACGACGACGCCACGACCCGGTCGCTGATGACGAAGACGACCGCGGTGACGGTTCCGGCCAGCGCACCCCAGCGCCTTGCCGCGAAGTACGTCAGCAGGCCGATCGCCACCAGGAACGACAGGAACGCGACGGCGATCAGGCCCCGGGCGCCGAACACGGCGACGAACGGGGCGGAGAGCAGTGGGTACACCAGGTTCGGATCGGCCGAGCTCGCGTGCGCGAACAGCCACGTGTCGCCGGCACCGTACTTCCAGCACAGGTCCGGGCCGCACCCGTGCTCGAAGAACGGCTCGTCCGACAGCTGCTGGTAGGTCGCCTCGGTCGCCTCGGCAGGCGAGTAGCCGAGGAAGCGGTACGACCAGGCCAGGTGGTACAGGCTGCTGTTGCCGTAGTGCCAGATCCGGCTGCTCAGCATCGCGGGCACCGCGACGACGAGCACCACGACCGCCACCCATCCGTGCACCGGCAGGCGACCGATCCAGTGCGCACCGAACCGGAGCGGCTGCCAGCGCCGCGCCCGCCGGGGCAGCGGCACGGGCTCCCGCGGGGCGGCCTCCGTCGACCGCGACGGCAGCCGGCGGATCGGGCCCCACAGGTCGGCCAGCAGAGCGACGACGGCGAGCACCAGCAAGGGCACGATCGGTGCGTGGTAGCGGAACGCGGCCGGCCAGAACTCCACGACGTTGATCGCGGTGACGACGAGGAAAGCGCCGGCCGCCAGCGCGGAGACCTCACTACGGAAGCGCCAGACGACGGCGACCGTCGACGCCACGAGCAGCGCCACCAGCGCCAGGTCGTAGCGGACCTGCAGCACGTCGGACCGGACGATGTTCCAGGTGACAGCGGGCACCGCAGCGATGCCGCGGAGGCCGAAGTACCGCTCGGTGAGTTCGTCGAAGCGCTGCGAGAGCGACAGCTCCTCGCCACCGAAGATCATCGGGGTGATCAGCATCTGCCCGGCCAGGACGCCGAACCCGACGACGTTGCCCCAGATCGCGAACGGCAGCCACGGGTTGCGCAGCACCCGGTCCCGGGCTGCGACGAGCAGCCAGGCCGCGCCGACGGCCACCGGCAGCGCGATCGCGAACTGCCGGTTGAGCATGCCGATCCCGACCGCCACGGCGAACCACACGACGTACGCGCGCCGCACCCGCTGCGCCAGCGGCAACAGCAGCAGAGGGACGGCGAGCAGCGCGAACGCGGGCCCCTCGGTGTGCGCCACGACGCTCCACCGGGAGACGTAGACCGGGAGCAGCAGCATCGCTCCGGCGACCAGGGCCCAGCGCTGGCCCCACAGCCGTGAGGCGAGCAGCACGGTCGCGACGACCGTCACCGCGTACCCGACGATCGGGACGACGAGCATTCCGGCCGGGCCGATCAGCGCGACGAACGGGGCGGAGAGCAGCGGCAGGAGAATGCGCGGGCCGACCACCGCCGCGTACTGGCCGGTGAAGAAGCTGGTGCGGTAGTCGTCGGGCCAGCACGTCACGCAGTCGGCCAGGCCGCGGTCGTTCCACAGATAGTGGTACGACAGCTGGGCCGCGTCGGCCTGCGAGTGGCCCAGGTACCAGTAGGTCCAGGCCAGGTAGATCCGCGAGTCCGGGCCGTAGTGCGCGTTGGTGATCGACGCCAGCAGGACCGCCAGGACGCACAGCGCGCCGAGCAGCAGCCAACCGGGAACGGACAGCGCATCGCGGAGCGATCGAGCCAGCGTCTTCATCGGTTCGGAACGGTAGGCGGATCCGGCTCGAATCTCTGCCCTGAGCAGCCGAGTTCGCGGGTTGTACGAAAACTGTTCGCGTTGTCGTCGGCCATCGCGGCCCGCCACCGCGACGTGCGGCCGATGTAAAGAACCCTTGACATCGTGTCCGCTGTGGTTGACATTGAAGATGTCAAGAATGCTTTACATCGGAGGTCGGCTGTGACGCTCACCGAAAAACGGGCGTGGATCACCCTGGTCGTCACCGCCATCACGTACGCGGCCTACGTGGTGACGATCGCGGGCCGCGCGAACGGTCGGCCACTGCCCGAGGTGCCTTACGCCGGGCCCCTGCTGACCACCGTCGCGGTCGCGATCGTCGCGACGATCGCGGTCGAGATCGCCCTGGCCGTCGTGACGCCGAACGCGTCCCGCGCCAGGGACGTCCGCGACAAGGAGATCGGGCGGCTGGGCGAGTACGTCGGCCAGTCGTTCGTCGTGATCGGGGCGACGGCCGCGCTGCTCATGGCGCTGGCCGAGTGGGACTGGTTCTGGATCGCCAACGTGATCTACCTGTGCTTCTTCCTGTCCACCGTGCTCGGCGCGATCACCAAGGTGATCGTCTACCGCCGCCCGTTCCCGCAGTGGTGAAGCCGACCAGGGTCACCAACTCCATCCGCGCGCTGCGCTTCGCCCAGGGCGAGATGACCCAGGCCGAACTGGCCGAGCGCATCGGGGTGACCCGGCAGACCGTCATCGCCATCGAGCAGGGCCGGTACTCGCCGTCCCTGGAGATGGCGTTCCGCATCGCCCGCGTCTTCGCAGTACCGCTCGACGACGTCTTCCACTATCCAGACGAAACTGGAGAACAGACATGAAAGCGTGTACGCGATCCGTCTACGGCGAGGCCGACGTCCTCGAGATCACCGACGTCGAACCGCCCTCCCCCGCCGACGACGAGGTCCTCGTCCGGGTGCGGGCGTCCAGCAACGACCGCGGCGTCTGGCACCTGATGACCGGACGGCCGTACCTGATGCGGCCGGTGATCGGGGTCCGCACCCCGAAGGTGCGGGTACTGGGGCGCGCGTTCGCCGGTGTCGTCACCGCCGCCGGCCCTCGGGTGACGCGGTTCGCGGTGGGCGACGAGGTGTTCGGCACGAGCAACGCGGGCGCCTGGGCCGAGTACACGGTCGCACCGGAGCGGTTACTGGCCCGGCTGCCGGACGGGCTCTCCGCCGAGCAGGCCGCGACCGCCGGGGTCTCGGCGGTCACCGCTCTGCAGACGCTGCGCGACGGCGGACGCGTGACGGCCGGCCGGCACGTCCTCGTGATCGGTGCGGCCGGTGGCGTGGGATCGTTCGCCGTCCAGATCGCGAAATCGATGGGCGCCACCGTCACCGGCGTGTGCAGCACGTCCAAGGTGGACCTGGTGGCCTCACTCGGTGCGGACGAGGTCGTGGACTACACCCGTGAGGAGGTCGACGCCCGGGGGCCGCGCTACGACGTCGTCGTCGACTGTGCGGGCAACCGGCCCCTCTCCCTCCTCCGGCGGACCCTCACGCCGGAGGGGACGCTCGTGATGGTCGGCGGCGAAGCCAAGCCCGGGCGGTTCCTGCACGGATTCCAGCGCCAATTGTTCTCGCCGGTCTACGGGGTGTTCACCCGGCGCCGGATGCGCAACGTCGTCACCAGGGAGAACGCCACCGACCTCGCGGAGGTCGGCCGGCTGATGGCGACGAAGGCCGTGACCGCTCCGATCGTCCGGTCGTACCCGCTCGCCGAGGCGGCGGACGCGATGCGCTACCTCGCCGAGGGGCACCCGGCAGGCAAGGTGCTGGTCACCATCTGAGCGCGCTCGCCTCGACGACGACGTCCGGGGCGCCCGCGCCCGGCCGGGAGAGGCCGTCGCTCGCGGCACTGCGCTGCAGGGTGCCGAGTGCGGCGCCGATCGCGACGCTGATCGCGGCCACCACGACCACCACGACGACGAGCACGATCACCACTCGGCGCGGCACGCCCTCGGTGTCCACGTCGTCCGGGTGCGGCCCCGAGGAACGCTGCCAGTGCCGTTGCCACTGCCGCTGCCGCAGTGCCCGGCGCCGGTCCGCGCGCCCGCGCCGGTGCGGGGCCTCCGCAGCGCCGGACGAGAGGCCACCGGCCGGAGCGTCCGGCGGACGAGGCCCGGACGACAGGTCGCCGGAGGTGAGGTGCGGCGACTCGGGGCTCGCGCTGGGGACGTCGGTGGGTGCAGGCGGTGCGCCGAGCACCGAGTGCGACCCGGAGACGCTTCCCAGCACCGGGTGCGACCCGGAGACGGCTCCCAGCACTCGGTGGGACCCGGACGCCGACCGGTCTCCGAGCACGGCGTGCGACCCGGAGACGGGCTCCGGCCGGTTCCCCAGCACCGGATGGGCCCCCGAGACGGGCTCGGGTCGCACGATCGGGTGGGATCCGGACACCGACCGGTCTCCCGACCCCGATGCTCCGAGGTCGGTTGCTCCCAGACCCGGCGCCACCGGGGTGCCGTACCCCGGCGCACCGGACCCAAGAGATCCGGAGTGGGGAGGGCCGGCGACCGGCGGGCCCGGCAGCGGTGTGCCGAGCACCGGTGATGCACCGGCGACGTCCCCGCCGACCGGTCCGGCGTCGGGTGCGGCGGCGTGCCGCCCGGTCGACCGGCCTGGCGGCGGTGTGCGGAGCAGAGCGTCCGCGGTGGAGCCGAACGACGACCGCACGTCGGCCGGGCCGCCGTACCCGGGCGTCGTCACGGCGCCGGGGACCGCCCCACCCGGGGTGACACCGGGCGGTGGAGTGTCGTAGTAGCCCGGCTCCGGCACGGCCAGGTGCCCGGGCGGGGGCGTCCGCAGTTGCAGCGACGCCAGGTCCGTCTGCGCCCGCCGGGGCGCCGAGCGGGGCCGGGTCGCGAGCTGGGCCTGCGCGCCCCGGGTGGTCAGCGCCATCACCGCGCGGACGTCGTCGTCGACCCGCAGCGGCGTGTCGGCGTTCGCCGACCAGCTGGATCCCAGATCCGCCACGGCCGCCGTCGCGAGCGCGAGCGCGAACGCCTTGGCCGACGCCGGGCGCGCCGACGGCTCCTTCTCCAGCGCCTGCCCCACGACCGAAGCGATCTGCGGCGGCATCCCGGCCGGCAGCTCGGGCCGCTGGGTCAGGTGGTGGTGCAGCATCGCCGAGAACGGCAGCTCGAGCGAGAACGGCGTCCGGCCCGTCAGCATGTGGTAGACCAGCCCACCGACGGCGTAGACGTCCGTGGGCGGCCCGACCCGCTGACCGAGGATCTGCTCGGGCGCCGCGTACGCGGGGGTGCCGACCAGCGTGCCGGACGTGATCGACGAGCCCTCGAACAGCTTCGCGATGCCGAAGTCGGTGACCTTCACCGCCCCGTCGCCCGCGAACAGCACGTTGTCGGGCTTGATGTCGCGGTGCACGATGCCCCGCTGGTGCGCGGCGTGCAGCGCGTCGGCGATCGCCAGGCCGATCGCGCACGCCGTCTCCGGCCGCAACCCCGCGGCGATGCGTGACGTCAGCGTCCCGCCGGGGAGATGTTCCATGACGATCAGACAGAGACCGTCACTTTCCGCGTAGTCGTGCACGCGGACGACATGCGGATGGTCGAATACGGCCATCACTTGCGCTTCGGCAAGGAATCGTCGCTCGACATCCGGACCGGAAATCGTCAGAATTTTGATTGCGACCGGCCGCCCGAGTCGACGATGTCGGCCCTCGATGACCAGCCCGAATCCCCCGCGACCAAGCTCAGCGCCCACTTCGTACTGGGGCAGCGCGGCCGTGAGCTGGGCCCGGTCGAAAAGCATCCGATGGATCCCATCACGTCGAATGGCTTGTACCTGGATGAGTCGATGAAACACCATCCCGGGGACACCTACCGGCGAATTCGCACTCCGGGCACGTGGGGTTGCACACTTCAGCGTGTTCCTACTCGGCTACGCATCAGTACTATTACGCACGGTAATTCCCTCTCCGGTAAGCGATGAAAGCGCTCCCACACAAACGCGTATAGCCCGGGACGACCAAGACGAATTCAACATTTGTCAGCCGTCGACGGATTCGGTGGCACGGTCGTCAGTGGACAGCGGACGGCACAATCGGTGCCATGACCGGTTCCGTCCCGACTCACCCGGTGAGCCGTCGCGGCTTCCTCTCGCTGGGGGGCCTCGCTGCGGTGGCCGCCTGCGCCGGCCCGAAGCCGGTGCACGCCGCCGCCACCGCCGCGGCGCCGTCGGCCGTGCCCCCGCCGGACCTGGGCGGTCTGGACGCGGCGCTCGACGGCTCCGTGCTCCGGCCCGGCGACTCGGGGTACGCCGAAGCCGCCCGGCCGTTCAACGTCGCGCTGGGCACCCGCAAGCCCGCGGCGATCGCCCGGGTGGCGAGCACCGCGGACGTCCGGACGTGCGTCGTCAAGGTCGGCGGCCGGGGCGTTCCGCTCGCCGCCCGCTCCGGCGGCCACAGCTACCCCGGCTACTCGACGCCGAACGGCGGCATCGTCGTCGACCTCGGCAGGCTCGACCGCGTGCAGATCAACGACGACGGCACCGCGGTGGTCGGCGCCGGCGCCCGGCTGATCGACGTCTACACCGCGCTGGCGGCGCGCGGGCGCGCCCTTCCGGCCGGCTCCTGCCCGACGGTGGGCATCGGCGGCAGCACGCTCGGCGGCGGCCTCGGCGTCCTGGCCCGCGCCTACGGGCTCACCTGCGATCACCTCCGGTCCGCGACGATCGTCACCGCCGACGGCGACGTCCGCACCGTCGCTCAGGAGCGGGACGCGGACCTGTTCTGGTCGCTGCGCGGCGGCGGGGGCGGTCACAGCGGCATCGTCACCGAGTTCACGTTCGGCACGGTCCCGGCGCCGGCCGTCACGATCTTCACGCTGCGGTTTCCCCCGGCCGCCAGCGCCCGGGTCCTCGCGGCCTGGTCGGCCTGGATGGCGGGCGCACCGAAGCGCCTGACGTCGCTCTGCGGGATCACCGCGGCCGCGACGCCGACGAACCGCGTCACCGGCACCTGGACCGGCTCCACCGCCGGACTCTCGACCCAGCTGGGTGCGTTGATCGCACAGATCGGTGCGCGGCCGACCGCCCGCACCACGAACACCTACGGCTATCTCGACGCGATGCGCTCGTTCGCCGGCTGCCTGAACAAGACCGTCGAGCAGTGCCGGCCGGAGTCGGCCGGTGGCACGCTCCGGCGGGAAACGTTCCGCGCGGCGTCCCGGGTGGTGGGGCGCACGATCGACGCGCGCACCGCGAACGCCGTCGTCGGCCTCGTCAGCCGTCAGTCGGGCATGGTGCTGCTCTTCGACTCGCTGGGCGGAGCGGTGGCGGAACTCGCCCCGGGCGACAGCGCGTTCGTGCACCGCAAGGCGCACGCCACCGTGCAGATCTACAGCGGGCGCGCGAACAGCGGCGGCGCGGTGAACACCGTCCAGGCGGCGCTGCGCCCGCTGGTGGGCACCGGCGCGTACGTGAACTACCTCGACCCGGCGCAGGCCGATTGGGCCACCGCCTACTACGGCACCAACCTGCCTCGGCTCCGCCAGGTCGTCCGCCGGTTCGACCCCGACGGCGTCTTCCTGTTCCCCCAGTCGGTGCTCCGGGCCTGATGCCAGAGGCGGTGCGGCCTACGGGCGCCCGGCGGTGATCAGGCCGGACTCGTACGCCGCGATGACGAGCTGGGCGCGGTCGCGGACCGCCAGCTTGTCGAACAAGCGGCCGACGTGCGTCTTCACGGTCGCGGCGCTCAGATGGAGCCGATCGGCGATCTCCTGGTTCGACAGGCCACGGGCGACGAGCACCAGCACCTCCCGCTCCCGGGGCGTGACGCCGTCCAGCGCCGGCGCCGGGCGTGGCTCCTCGGCCTCGGCGAACCGGGCGATCAGCCGCCGGGTGACGGTCGGGGCGAGCAGCGCCTCTCCCGCGGCGACCACCCGGATCGCCGTGAGGAGGTCTCCCGGCGGAGCGTCCTTGAGCAGGAAGCCGGCGGCCCCCGCCCGCAGCGCGCCGTAGACGTACTCGTCGAGGTCGAACGTCGTCAGGATCAGCACGTGGGCGCCGGGCACCTGCGCGCAGATCAACCGGGTGGCCGCGACGCCGTCGAGCTCCGGCATCCGCACGTCCATCAGGACGACGTCCGGCCGCAGGCGCACCGCCAGCTCCACCGCCTCGCGCCCGTTGCCGGCCTCGCCGACCACGGTCAGACCCGGAGCGGTCTCGACGAGTAACCGGAAACTCCCCCGTACCAGCGCCTGATCGTCCACGACCAGCACCCGGATGCTCACGACGACCTCTCCAACTCCGTCTGTCCACTGTCGGCCGCGACCGGCGATCCGGCCTCGGCGCTGGGCCCGTCGTGGCCGGGCAGCGTCGCGACCAGGCGGAATCCCGTCCCCGTCGGACGAGGCCCGGCCTCCAGCGTGCCGCCGAACAGCGCGACGCGCTCCCGGAGCCCGATCAGCCCGTGCCCGCCGGGTTCCGGTGCGGGCGGCCGACCGGTCGGTCCGTCGTCCTCGACCCGGATCCGCAGCCGGCCGTCGCTGTCCGACAGCTCCACCCGGCAGGCGGTCGGACCCGCGTGCTTGACCACGTTCGTCAGCCCCTCCTGGACGACGCGGTAGACGGCGAGCTGCACGGCGTCGGAGTGACGGCGTGCATCGACGCGCACGTCGGACGTCACCCGGACGCCCGCGGCGTTCGCCAGGTCGATCAGTGCGGGTATCGCATCCAAGCCGGGTGTCGGCGCGAACTCGGCCTCCGGCGTCCGCAGGACGCCGAGTAGCCTGCGGATGTCGGTGAGCGCGTTCTTGCTGGTCTCCTCGATCACCCGCAGGGCGTCCCGCGCGGCGTCCGGGCGCTGGTCGACGACGTGGTTGGCGACGCCGGCCTGCACCGCGATCAAACTCATGCTGTGGGCCACGACGTCGTGCAGCTCGCGCGCGATCTGTAGCCGCTCGTCGGCGACTGCCTGCTCGGCGTCGCGCCGCCTGGTCTCCGCAGCCGCCGCCCGGCGTTCCCGGGTGATCACCCCGGCCACCCAGAAGCCGCCGTTGACGATCGCGATGTACAGGAACACGCCGACGGCACCCGCGATGTCGCCTCCCGCGCCGAGCAGCGCCACCGCGGCGAGCACCAGCGTCACGCCGAGAGCCCCGACCACCCGGCGCCAAGTCGACCGGAGCGCGACCATGTACAGGATGATCGCGGCCGGGAACCACGGTTCGAGCGTGATGGCCAGCAGGGTGGTGACGGTCAGCGCCGCCGTGCTGACCGCCCACGCCGCCTCCGGCCAGCGGCGCCGTACCGCGATCGGGGCCCCGACCGCGACCGCGAGCAGCATCGCCGGCCACAACGGCCCGGCGTAGTGCGGCTGGTCGGACGGGAAATCGGCCGGGTCCAACCTGGCGAACGTGATGTAGATGACGACGAAGAGCACAGCAACGGCCACGTCGACGGTGGAGACCACCGCCTCGTTCACGCGTGGGGAGCGCACCACTTTGCGCAGCGCCGAAGTCACCGGACGACCGTAACCGCCGGGTCGGACAGAAGCATCGCCCCGCAGGACGTCATCCCCCGGTCGGACGCGCGGGTACCGAGTCCCGACCGCGGGCCGATCCCCTCCGGCCGACCGGCATCCATCGTGGACCCATGATCGAAATCGACCGGCTGACCAAGCGGTACGGCCAGACGCTGGCCGTCGACCGTCTCTCGTTCACCGTGCCCGCCGGGCAGGTGACCGGCTTCCTCGGCGCCAACGGGGCCGGGAAGTCGACGACGCTACGGGCGATCGTCGGGCTGGACCGTCCGACGTCCGGCCGGGCGCTCGTCGGCGATCGCCCGTACGTGTCCTACCGCTATCCACTGCGGGAGGTGGGCGCAGCGCTGGACGCTTCCGCCGCCCACTCCGGGCGCCGGGCCCGGACGCACCTGCGCGTACTGGCTCGCAGTAACGGCATCTCGCTCGGCCGGGTCGACACGGTGATCGACGAGGTCGGGCTGGGCGCCGTCGCCGAGCGGCGGATCGGCGCGTTCTCGCTCGGCATGAAGCAGCGGCTCGCCATCGGAGCCGCCCTGCTGGGTGATCCCGGTGCGCTGCTGTTCGACGAGCCGCTCAACGGCCTGGACATGGACGGCATCCGCTGGTTCCGGACGCTCGCCGCCCGGATGGCCGCCGAGGGACGCGCGGTGCTGATCTCCAGCCACCTCATGACCGAGATGGCACAGACGGCCGACCGCGTCGTGATCATCGGCCAGGGTCGCCTGCTCGCCGAGGAGCCGCTGGGCGCGCTCGGCCCGTCGCTGGAAGAGGCCTACGTCCGACTTACCGGAGGAGCATCCCGTGTCTGACGTCATCGCTTCCCAGTGGCTCGCGCTGCGCTCCGTCCGCTCGACGTACTGGCTGCTGTTCTCGCTGGTGGTGGCGCTGGCCGGCGCCTGGGCCGTCGGGACCACGATGGTCTCGGCCTGGGACGCCGCTTCGGCCGCGGACAAGGCCGTGTTCGAGAGCGCCGACATGTCGGTGGTGATCGGGCCCTTGGCGCAGCTCGTGCTCGCGATCCTCGGCGCGCTGGCGGTCACCGCCGAGTACCGCACCGGCTCGATCACCACCACGCTCACCGCGGTCCCGAACCGGCTCCGGCTGCTGGCCGCGAAGACGCTCGTGGTCGCGGGCGTGACCGGAGCGGCCGCGGTGTTCGTCGCCCTGGTGACCGCCGGGCTCAGCCTGCAGATCGCCGGCGACCGGCCGCCGCCGATCGAGCCGTGGGAGTCCACCGGGGACGCGGTCACCTCCGGCCTGGCCGGAGTGGCGGTGGCCGTCGCGGCGGCGCTGGTGGGCGTCGGGCTCGGGGCAGCGCTGCGGTCGTCGGCAGGCGCGATCGCGGCGATCACCGGGCTGCTGTTCGTGGCGCCGGTGGTCTCGGTCTACCTCCCCTCACCGTGGGACGAACGGCTCTTCGGCGTGCTGCTGCCGTCCCTGGTCGGGCAGCTCACCGGCGCCACCGACTACGCACTCGGCCCGGTCGGCGCCGGCGTCGCGTTGCTGGCCTACCCCGTGGTGGCGCTCGGCGCCGGCGCGCTCGTACTGCTCCGCAGGGACGCCTGAGCGTGCGTGCTCCGGCGGGCTCCACGTCGCCGGAGCACGCACGCCTCAGGCGCCCGGGCTGGGGAACAGCCGCGACCAGAACGAGCCGGGCGACCCCGGCGATGCCGTCGGGACGGTCGGCGCCACCGTCGGGGGTGGCGCCGACCGGGTCTGCGACGGCGACGCCGTCCGCGTCGCCCGCGTGGACCGGGTGGCCGGAGCCTGCACCTCCGGAGCCGGCCCACGCGGTGCCCGGACCGCCGGTGACCCACCCGGCGGCGACCCACCCGACGGTGACCTGCTCGCCGACCGGGTCGGCGCGCTCGACGGCGAGACGGGCGACGGCGCGGACGGCGCGGCGCTCTGCCCTGGCCGGGGCAGGACCGAGTCCGCCTCCACGCCGCCGAGCATGGTCGCCGCCAGCGCCACCGTGTACGCCAGCCCACCCACCCCGGTCAGCGCGAGCGCCCAGACCAGCCGTCGTTTCCGGCGTCCGGTGCCGTCGAGGAAGATCGACGTCTCCGCCGCGGCGGGCATCCCGCCCCGGCGGTGCCGCCCGGGTACCGCCAGCGGCTGCACCGTCGTCGGGTCGTCGACCCCGGCGAGGATCACCGTCTCGTCGCCCACGCTCAGCCCTTGATCGTGGTCCAGGCCTGGGCCCAGTCCTCGTAGTCCTTGCACCGCACGTCGGTCCGCCCGTCCAGGCACGTGGAGATCGGCGTCGTCCAGTACCAGATCCGCTTGGCGTACGACTCGTCCCCGGCGTGGAACGTCCGGCAGTGCGTCGGGTCGGCCGTGAACCCGCACGCCTTCGCGTTGCCCGGCGCCTCACCGAAGTACTCGGCGACCTGCGCGTTCACCTCCGGCGCCACGATGTGGTCCAGCCACCGGTACGCACAGCTCTTGTGGGCGGACTTCGTCCCCACCATCCAGGTGTCCGACCAGCCGGTCGAGCCCTCCTCCGGCAGCACGGCCTCGACCCGGGTGCCCTCGGACTTCGCGACGTTCGCGATGACCTGCCACGACGTGCCGACGATCGAGTCGCCCGCCTTGAACGCGGCGACCTCCTCCGTGTAGTCGCTCCAGTACTCGCTGACGCTCGCCTTCTGCTGCTCCAGCAGCGCGATCGCGGCCGCGAACTGCCGGTCGTCCAGCGCGTACGGGTTCTTGATGCCCAGGTCGGGCTGGTGCCTCATCAGGTACAGAGCAGCGTCGGCGATGTAGATCGGCGAGTCGTAGGCGGTGACCTTCCCGACCACCGACAGGGTCGGCGCGAACACCGCCGACCACGACGTCGGCGCCGGCTTCACCGCGTCCTCGCGGTACATCAGCAGGTTCGCGCCCCAGCCGTGGGGAACGCCGTAGGGCACGCCCTTCACGCTGTTCCACGACTGATTCTTCAGAAAGTCGTAGACGTCCGCGTAGTTCGGTACCAGGTCGGTGTTGACCGGCTCGACGTCACCGTCGGCGATCAGCCGGAGCGAGGCGTCGCCGGACGCGGAGATCACGTCGTACTTCCCGGTCTTCATCAGCGTCACGGCCTCGTCGGAGGTGTTGAACACCTTGACGCTGACCTGGCACCCGGTCGCGTGCTCGAACGGCGTCACCCAGTCGACCTCGGGGTCGTTCGAGCCGTCCTCCGCGTACCCCGCCCAGGACAGCACGCTGAGCGCACCCTCCGGCGCCCCGAGCCGCTCCAGCGCGGGCAGCTTCGGCGGCGCGAACTCCGCACCGGCGTCCGCGCTCGGTGCGCCGTCCCGGCTGTTGCACGCGGCCGCCGCGAGGACCAGGGCGACGGCGAGCGCCGCACGGATGACCCTCACGTCTGCGGCACCGGTGTGCGTCGACTGATCGTGGTTCGCCCACGCTGCCGGAGCACGTACTCGACCAGCGAGATCAGCAATCTCTTCGTCGAGTCCCGCCGCCGTGCGTCGCAGGTGATGATCGGCACCTCGGGCCGGATCGTCAGCGCGTCCCGCACCTCCCGGACCGTGTTGGGCTGCGCCCCGTCGAAGCAGTTCATGCCGACGACGTAGGGCAGGCCGCACTGCTCGAAGAAGTCGACCGCGGAGAAACAGTCAGCCAGGCGGCGCGGGTCGACGAGCACGACGGCGCCGATCGCACCCCGCACCAGCTCGTCCCACATGAACCAGAAGCGCGTCTGCCCCGGCGTGCCGAACAGGTAGAGGATCAACTCCTCGTCGATCGTGATCCGGCCGAAGTCCATCGCGACCGTGGTGGTCTTCTTCCCGGCGACCGCGGAGACGTCGTCGACGTCGACCGACGCCATGGTCATGATCGCCTCGGTCGTCAGTGGACGGATCTCCGACACCGATCCGACCAGCGTCGTCTTGCCCACGCCGAAGCCGCCGGCGACGACGATCTTGGCGGACGTTGCACGGGTGCTTCTCAAGTCCACGGGATTGCCTTTCACGTGACGGGCGACGACGCTTCAGCGCGCCAGCGAGGTATGCAGTTCCGAACGCAGGGCCGGCGTCAGCACCTGGCCGACGCGCTCGACCAGGAGCGCCATCTCGTAGCCGACCTGACCGATGTCGCAGGCGCGGGAGGCCAGCACCGCGAGCGACGACCCGTCACTGATCGACATGACGAGCAGGAAGCCGGTGTCCATCTCGACCACCGTCTGGCTCACGGTGCCGCCCTCGAAGCACATCGCGGCGCCGTGCGTGAGGCTCACCAGACCGGAGGCGATCGCGGCGAGCTGGTCGGCGCGGTCCCGCGGCAGGTCGTCGGAGACCGCCAGCAGCAGGCCGTCCGCGGAGACCCCCACCGCGTGCGCGATACCGGGCACCCGGTTGGCGAAGTTGCTCACCAGCCAGTTGAGGTTCTGGGCATCGTGGCTCAGCGAGCTCACATTTCCTCCTGCTTCGCAGAGTCGGTACCGGTCCGAGCGGGGTGGCCGACTTGGCGGCCCTGCTCGAGACCACTGCGGTAACTGGACAGAACGCCCCGTACCGCTTCGGGAGAACGACGAGTGGTGGACTTCGCGGCGGACTGCTCCACCCGGCCGGGCACGTAGTGCGCCATCGGAACGCGCTTCGGAAGACCCGCCGTCGTGGTGGCGGCCGGGGCGGCCTCGGCGACCGCCCGAGCGGCTCGCCACCCCGCGTCCGCCGGTGACTGCCAGCGCTCCGTCCCGGTCCGCCTGCCCGGCGCGTCGACCGCAACGGCGTAGTCGGACGCCATGGGCCGGCCCGCCGCCACGGGTGCCGGCGGGGCGGCCGGGGTGGAGGCCGGCACCGGGCGTACCGCGGGTGCCGGTGCCATCGGCACGGCCGGAGCAGGCGGCATCGCCGCGGCGCTCGTCGTCGGCACCGTCATCGGGGGCAGGGCCGAGGCCGGTGCCGGGGCAGCCGTCACCACGGGGGAGTTCGGCTGTGGCTGCCGACCGGCACCGGCGGCTTCGGGAACCCGGGGCAGGTTCCGGGCGCGGAACCAGTCGGACTCGGTCGCCTCGAAGATCGGCAGCGGCATCTCGACGGTGCGATCCGGCAGCTGCGTCAGCGACGCCTGCGTCGGGAGCGGCTGCGTGGGCTGGGCCCAGCTCTCCGCCACCGAGGCGCCGTAGTCCGCGGGCACGACCGGCTCCGGGCCGGTCCGCACCGACGGCGGTACCGCCGCCGGTGTCGGGGCCGACAGGGTCGGGGCCGGCGGGGTAGGGGCCGCAGGCGCCGCGTGGGCAGCGATGGGCGACGCCTGCGGGGCCGCCTCCGGCGCCGCGGAGCGGCGGTCGGCGGCCGTCTGGAAGCCGTTCCACGACTCGACCCGCGACGCCGCACCCGGCTGCCGCCGCGGCATGTCGTTCGTCGTGATGTCCGGCTCGGCGGCGGCGCTGCGGAACGTCGTCGAGGCCGCCGGGGAGACCACGGTCGTGGGGAACGCTCCGGTCGGACCGTCGTCGAATCCGTTCGCTCCGAACGAGGCCGTCGGCACGTACGACCGCGCTGCCGGCCGGTCCAGCCGCTCGGACGCGACCCGCTCCACCGACCGCGGCGGCTCGGCATCGATCGCCGGGCGGTGCAGCACGGTCGCCGGCAGCGTGATCATCACCAGCACGCCACCGCCGGACGCGTCCCGCAGCATCACCTTGATGCCGTGGCGGGACGCCAGCCGGCCGACCACGAACAGCCCCATCATCCGAGAGACCGCGATGTCGAACACCGGGGGCTTCGCGAGCCGCTCGTTGAACTCGGCGAGCTGGGTGCGCGACATCCCGATGCCCTGGTCGAGCACCTCGACCACGACCAGGTCGCCTTCCCGGCGAGCGTCCACCGTCACGTCGGTCCGCGGCGACGAGAACGACGTCGCGTTCTCCAGGATCTCCGCGATCAGGTGCACGGTGTCGTTCACCGCCCCGGACGCCACCTCGACGCTGTCGTCCACCGAGCCGAGCTTCACCCGCGTGTACTGCTCCACCTCCGCGGCGGCGGCGCGCAGCACGTCGACCAGCGGCGCCGGCTTCGACCAGCTGCGGCCGGAGTCCGCACCACCGAGCACGAGAAGGTTCTCGTCGTTCCGCCGCATCCGGGTGGCGAGGTGGTCGAGCTTGAACAGCTCGGAGAGCCGGTCGGGATCCTGCTCGCCCTGCTCCAGACCGTCGATCAGGCGGATCAGCCGGTCGACCAGGAGCTGCGAGCGGCGGGAGAGGTTGACGAACATCGCCGAGACGCTCTGCCGCAGGCGAGCCTGCTCGGACGCCACGCGCACGGCCTCCAGGTGGATGGCGTTGAACGCCTGCGCCACCTGGCCGATCTCGTCACCCGAGCGCACCTCCAGGGTGCGGGCCTGGGTCTGCGCCGCGGTCTGGGCCGCGGTCTGCTGGTCGGCGTCCTGCAGCTTGCGGACGACCTCCGGCAGGCTCTGGTACGCCACCTCCAGCGCGGAGGAGCGCAGCCCCACCAGCGGCCGGATCATCGACCGCGCCACCGCCAGCGAGACGAGCAGCGCCACGACCAGGGCACCCAGAGCCGCCGAGATGACGACGATCGCCTTCTGCATCGCGTCCGTGCGGAACGAGCCAGCGGCCTGCACGGTGAGCGTGTTGAGCTGCGTCTCCACCGACCGCAGCAGCGAGTTCTCCCGGTCACTGGTCTCCAGCCAGGTCGCCAGGCTGAACGACAGCGGGTTGCCGAGCCCGGCGTTCTGCGCTCGGGTCCGCAGCTGCTGGTAGGTCAGCTCCTGCGTCAGCGTGGTGTTCCGGATCTCCTGCTGACGCTCGGTCGCACTGAGCGTGAACTGGCTGCGGAAGGCACTCTCGTCCGACACCGCGGCACGGAAAGCGCCGAACGTGTCGTTGGTGAAGCGGCGGTTGCCGTCCTCGAGCGCGGTCCGGACGACGATCTGCTCCTGCCAGACCGCCTCCTTGTACTTGGCGAACGCGGACACCGCGGTGAGCTGGTTGGACAGCGCCTCGTCACCGACGGCCGCGCCGGCGAGGCGCTCCTTCATCTGCAGCAGGCTGGTGATCAGCTGCTCGTAGATCGTCACCGCCGCACCGACCCGGACGCCGCTGCCCTGGCGCGCCTGCTCCAGCACCGCGTCGCGGTTCCGGGTGAGCACGCCGTAACCGCGCTTGACCTGTTCGAACTCCGAGTCGATCGGAGCGGCGATGTCGTCGTCGAGCTTCTCGTACTCGGCCATGAAGCCGCGGAGGTCGGCGTCGGTGGTGCGGCCCTGCTCGACGAAGTGCTTGAGCGTCGGGTGGTCCGCGGTGCGGCCCGGATCGGTCACGTACGCGGCGGCGGCCGAACGCTCGACCTGGAGCAGGTCGACCAGGGTGGACGACTCATTCCCAAGCCGCGCGAAGTCCTGGATCCGGCTCGCGGTCGCGGCCTCGTCGAGCACCGAGCGCGCGAGGATTCCGGAGAACAGGAACATCGCGACCAGCGGAACGACCGTGATCCAGATGACCTTGATCCGGATCGACGTGTTGCCGAAGAACCGGCTACCGGGAAGACGCGGACGCGACTGCTCGCCGATCTCGACGTTCGCTCTTTCTTCGGTTCGTGCGTCGACTGCGGGAGACCGTTCCGCCGAGCCCTCCGAATGGTGCACCGGGCTGGGGTCCAGAAGGGACGTGGACACGGCTCCTCCGTCCTAGTGGCTGGGTTTCGCGAACGCATTCCACCACATTGGAAACTGGCAAGGAAAGCCGGACAGCAATTTATCTCGACGCTTTTCAGCCTCATGAATTCCTCATGAAAGAGGTTCATGAAAATCTCATGAAGACGATTACCGAGTGGCGCCGAGTGACCACCGGAAGCACGAGAACTCGTCGATTACCAATGACGGACACGGAATTGGCCGGCGACTGGCACGATGTCGCCATGCGGGTGCTGCTGGTCGAAGACGAGGCCGATTTGGGGTACGCGGTCGCCGCGGCATTGCGCGGCACCGGCATGGCGGTGGACCTGGTGGACGACATACCGGCCGCCGACGACGCGATCGCCGCTCACCCCTACGGGTGCGTGGTCTTCGACCGGATGCTGCCGGCCGGCGACAGCGTCGGTTACGTCGAAGCCCGGCGGCGCAGCGGCTGGACCACGCCGGTGCTGTTCCTGACCGCCCGCGACACCGTCGCCGATCGGGTGGCCGGGTTCACGCACGGCGGCGACGACTACCTGGTCAAGCCGTTCGCGACCGCCGAGCTCGTGGCGCGCGTCCGCAGCCTGTGCCGGCGCACCGATCGCACCGGCGTGCAGCCGCCCCCGATCGTGCGCGTCGGCGATCTGGAGATCGACGTCCGGCGCCGGCGGGTCCGGCGGGGTGGGGTGCTGCTGACGGTGACGGCGAAGGAGTTCGCGGTACTCGAGGCCCTGGCCGCGGCGAACGCCACAGTGGTCAGTCGGAGCCAACTGATCGAGCACTGCTGGGATTCGCGGACCGAGCCGATGTCCAACGTCGTCGACGTCGTGGTGGCTCAGTTGCGCCGCAAGCTGGGACTTCCCGCGCTCATCCACACGGTGCGGGGAGCCGGCTACCTCCTGGAAGCCACACAGGAATCATCGACCCATCTGGGCACAACTGGTTACAACCACTAGCATGCTTCCATGGCTCGAGTGTCGTTACCGGGCGTGACGGAAGTCGCCCCTCCCACCGAGACAATCGATCCCGTTCCCACCGCTAAGTCCAGACCTGGTCGGCACCGCCCTCAGAAGCAGGTCACCGAGAGTCCGCGGCCGCCGCGGCAGCGGCCCGCGTTCGCGTCCTCCACCGGTGGGCGCGCGTTCCGGCTCGGGCTGTGTCTGGCGAGCCTGGTCGGGCTGGCGTACGCCACGGTTGTCGTACTCGGGCTGCTCGGCCCTGGCGACCGGGAGTCGCTCGGCCTGCCCACCCGCCACAGCGGCGAGGGCGGCCAGGTGACGACGATCGCGCCGTTGACGGTGGAGCCGGAGAACGAGGCGTACAGCGCGGGTGGTTCCGCGTCGCCCGACTCGTCGCCGAAGCCGTCGGCCCCGGCGAACGTCTCCACGTCACCCAGCCCGGTCGCCGCGGAGCCGTCCCACGAGGCCGCCGCGCCGGCACCACCGGCCGACGCACCGGCAGACGCCCCCGCCGATGCTCCGGCCGACGAACCGGCGGCCGAGGCGCCCGCGCCGGAAGAGCCGGAGCCCACCCCGTCGGCGTCCGAGGACGAGGGCGGCAAGCTCATCGACGTCAACCTCCTGGGCATCCGTATCTCCATCTAGTCCCCCGCCCAGTGCGAGGCCGTCGGCCTCGCACTGGGCCTTCCTGCCCCCCTGCTGCCATCCCGCCACCTCATACAACTGGGCGCCTGAACCTGCGCCCGCTCGGGGCTACGCTGACGTCCACGCAAAGCCGCGTCGCATAACTGGGCCCAGTACTGCGACGGCGGTTAGGTGGGCGAAAGGGCTCGGGGTGAGCCATTGGCCTCGCGATCCGGAGATCGATCCCACTAGTCGGGACGAGGTGGCGAATTTCCGCTAGCGCCCTGTCCGTTGTGGGGCTCATACCGGTCGTGGCGGTGGGGCGAGGTACGTCGATGTCAGTTTTTGTGCGTGGGAGCGCGTGAGAACGTCCATCGACAATGGTTCTCCGGCCGCCGCGCGCGAGGCCGCCTCGTACAACTGATTCTCAAGGCCTCGCGCGCGGCTGTCAGCGTCGTTCTGAGCGGGCCGCTAAGGCCGCTACCCCTTGATCGAGGTCCAGGCTCGGGTCCAGGCGGAATAATCCTTGCACTTCACATCCGTCCGACCGTCCAGACACTGACTGATCGGCGTCGACCAATACCACACCTGCTTCGCGTACGCCTCATCACCCGCGTGGAACGTCTCACAATGCGCCTTGTCCACCGTGAACCCACACGCC
>Ga0190269_10000098_pt1 | contig 40469 bp, 35 predicted proteins | sample Popmic249IS_FD_133749 | JGI IMG/M metagenome (GOLD analysis project Ga0190269, IMG submission 133749) | Populus adjacent soil microbial communities from riparian zone of Blue River, Arizona, USA - 249 IS | ecosystem: Environmental > Terrestrial > Soil > Riparian zone | place: USA: Arizona... | reverse complement strand
CCGCGGGTCGTAATCGACGTAGTCGTTGCAGCCCGTCGCACAGCCGTTGCAGACGCCCTTCACGGTGCGCAGGAACCAGACGCGCGCCTTGAAGCGGAAGTCTCGGCTCGTCAGCGCGCCGACGGGACACACGTGCTCGGTCATCAGGGTATAGCGATGGTTCAGCTCGCGACCCGGGCTGACGGTGATCTCGTTCCTATTGCCGCGCTCGCGCATGTCGAGCACGTGGTCGTGCGTGACCTCGTCACAGAAGCGCACGCATCGCGTGCACATCACGCAGCGCTCGGCGTCGTAGACGATCGTCGGGCCGAAGCGCACGGCCTTGGGCTTGTGCACGGGCTCTGTGCGCTTGCGCTTGCCTTTGGCCTGGCTCGTGAGCCAGTAGTCCTGCAGCTTGCACTCGCCCGCCTGATCGCAGATCGGGCAGTCCACCGGGTGGTTCAGCAGCAGGAACTCTTGCACGTGCGACTGCGCGTTCAGCGCCTCGCCGCTCTTCGCGAACACTTCTTGCCCGGCCACCGCGGGCGCCTGACACGCCGGCGTGAGCTTCGGCTTGTCTGCTGGCACGTACTCGTTCTTCTGCGCATCCCACTTGAGCGTGGGCATCATCATCGGGCGCTCGGTCTTGATCTCGACCAAGCACATGCGGCAGTTGGCCGCGATCGACAAACCCGGGTGCCAACAGTAGTGCGGGATCTCGATGCCCTGGCGCCAGGCAGCACGCATGATCGTGTCACCTGCCTCGAAGGGAATCTCCCGACCGTCGAGCTTGAACGTGGGCATCCTCTCTCCTACCTATCGCATTCGCCGCCGATCATGTTCACCGAGCCGAACGTCGGCACGATGTCCGCGATCATGTCGCCGCGGATCATGTCCTCGGCTCCCTTGAGATTGATGAAACATGGCGGCCTGCACCGCACACGGTAAGGCGTGCCGCTGCCGTCCGACACGATGTAAAAGCCGAGCTCGCCGTTGCCGCCCTCGGTGTAGCTGTAGACGGCCCCCGGCGGAGGCTTCACGCCTTCCATCACGAGCTTGAAGTGCGCGATCGTGCCTTCGATCGTCGTGTAAACCTCATCCTTGCTCGGCAGGATGATGCGCGGGTCGTCCACGTTGATCGGCCCTTCGTCCGGCAGGCGCTCGATGGCCTGCTCGATGATTCGGCACGACTGTCGCACTTCCTCCATGCGCACCATGAAGCGGTCGAACGTGTCGCCGTCGTGGCCGATGGGGATCTCGAAGTCGTAGGTGTCGTAGCCGCTGTACGGGTTGGCCTTGCGCACGTCGTAGTCCACGCCGCAGGCGCGCAGCATGGGCCCCGTGACGCCGAGCGACAGCGCCTTGTCTTTCGGCAAGATGCCGACCCCCTGCAGGCGATCGAGGAAGATGCGGTTGCGGATCAAGGTGACCTGCACCTCGCCGAGCACCTTGTCGATCTGCGGCAGGATATCGATCACGCTCTGCTTCAGGCGCGGTGTCGGCGGCTTCGCCATGCCCCCGATGCGCCCGAACGAGTGCGTCATGCGCGCGCCGGTCTCCTGCTCCAGGATGTCCCAGATCCAGTCGCGCACCTTGATGCACCACAAAAACGGCGTGAACGCGCCGAGCTCCATGGCCATGGCGCCGTTGCACGTGAGGTGATCGGTGATGCGCGAGAGCTCGCCCAGGATCACGCGGTAAATCTTGCAGCGCTCCGGGACCTCGATATCGAGCAGCTTCTCCACCGCCAGCGAGAAGCCGACGTTGTTGAGCATCGGCGAGACGTAGTTCAGGCGGTCGACGTAGGGGTAACACTGCGTCCAGGTGCCGCGCTCACAGCTCTTCTCGAAGCCGCGGTGCAGGTAGCCCGGCATGATGTCGACCGTCTTCACGACCTCGCCATCGAGGTCGAGCGTCATCTTGATGGTGCCGTGCATCGCCGGGTGCGACGGCCCCATGTTCAACCGCATGGGCTCGGCAGGCAGCTCGAGCGACGTCTCGTCCTCGTACTCTTGAATCGGCTCCATGACGTCTCGCTTCTACGATGAGGGATGATGGGGCAGCGCTTACGGCTTCAGCTCGGGCGAGGCCGGCGGCGCGAGGTCTTCTTCGTCGACGCTCAGCGCGGGCCGTTGTCCTTGTTGCACGGCGATCGCCGGCGACACTTGCAGGTTGCGCCCGGACATCCGGGCCAGCCAGTCGATGCGACCGAAGGGATTGCCCTCGTCCGGGCCGAACGGCGCGAGCTTCGACGGGCCCACCTCGCGGTACGGGATCAGCGGCTGCGTCTTGTTGATCGGGTAGTCCTTCAGCAGCGGGTAGCCGACGAACTCCTCGTACAACAGGATGCGGCGCAGGTCCGGGTGGTTGCGGAAACGCACACCGAACATGTCGTAACACTCGCGCTCGGTCCAGTTTGCGCCCAGCCACACGGGCGTCAGCGACTCCAGCTCCGCGCCCGCGGGCACGCGCGTCTTGAGGCGTACGCGCTGGTTCTTGCCGAGCGAACGCACGAACAAGATCACGTCGAGGCGCGGCAGCTCGGGCTCGCGCTCCGGGTAATCCGCCGCCGTGAGGTCGATGAAGTGATTCATCGCGCACTCGGGGTCGTCGCGCAGGAACAATGCAATCTCGAGCCAATCTGAAGGTGAGACGAGCGCCTCGTCGTCACCGCGGAAGCTGTCGACTGCGAGGATCTTGTCAGCGAAGCGCTTCTGCAGTCGCGCCAACACCTTCTTGCTCATGGATGCGTTCCTTCGAGTACGTCTTACACGCTATGCGCTCTGCTTGTTGCGCAGCTGCACGAGCGGCGGGAGTTTTTGCGGCGGCAGCACGGCGGGCTCACGATCGCCGTTCTGGATCTTCTCCATCAGCAACATCAACCCATCCAGCACCGCTTCTGGACGCGGAGGACAGCCCGGAATGAACACGTCGACCGGGATGATCTTATCGACGCCCGGCACGGTGGTGTAATTGTCGTAGAAGCCGCCGCAGGACGCGCAGGTTCCGAACGCGATCACGTACTTCGGCTCGGTCATCTGCTCGTAGATGCGCTTGAGCGGGGGGGCCTGCTTCTGCGTGATCGTGCCCACGACCCAGAGCAGATCGCTCTGGCGCGGACTGAAGCGCGGCGCGCCGGCGCCGAAACGCTCGATGTCGTAGCGCGAGCCGGCCGTGGCCATGTGCTCCATGCCGCAGCAGGCCGTGACGAAGGGATACTGGAACAGGGAGTACTTCCTGGCCCAGCCGAGCAGGGCGTCCATCCTGGTCGTCGCAAACCCATTGCCCTCACCCAGGAGGGTTGTGGTCATTTCTCCCATTCGAGAGCTCCCTTCTTCCACGCGTAAACCAGCGTGACGGCGAGCACGGCGATGAACGAGAACATCTCGATCAGACCGAACCAGCCGAGGTCACGGAACACGGCCGCCCACGGATAAAGAAAGACGGCCTCGATGTCGAAGACCACGAAAAGAATGGCGGTGAGATAGAACTTCACGCTCAGGCGCACGTGGTTGGCGCCTTCCGTATCCGACCCGCTCTCGTAAGGCAGCGCCTTCTCCGGGGTCATCTTCTTCGTGCCCAGGACAGACGTCAGCGTGAAGAGCGCGACGGCAAACACCGTCGCCACCAGGAACATGAGCAGTGCGGGCAGGTAGGTGCTGAGCATGGCGTGCCGGCAGAGCGGTCTCGTGCGAGAGCACCGGTCGCGTGTCGCGAGACTGCCTGACACCCGGCCGCGAGCTGTCGCGAGTTGACCAGGAACGGCGAAATTGCCGTAATCCCGCTCGAAAAGGCCGACGTATCTAGTAGCCGTCAGGACGGCGACTGTCAACGCTGCCTCGAGCCGCGCATCACGCCGGAGCGCGTGCGCCCAAAATTTGCTCTAGCTCCTCGGCTTGCTTCGGGATGGCCGCCGTGAGCACGTGCGGACCGTCGTTCGTCACCAGGACGTCGTCTTCGATGCGCACCCCGATCCCGTGCCACGTCGCGTCGCACGGGCTGCCGGGCGCGATGTAGAGGCCCGGCTCGATCGTCAGCACGAAGCCCGGCTCGAGCGCGCGCGGCTGCTTGTCGACGAAGTAGTCACCGACGTCGTGCACGTCCATGCCGAGCCAGTGCGACGTGCGATGCATGTAATACGGCTTGTAGCGCTCTTCCTCGATCGCGCTCGCCACGGGGCCCTGTATCAAGCCCAGCGTCACGAGCCCGTCGACCAGCACCTCGAGCGCGTGGCGATGCACCTCGGGCACGGTGGTGCCGGGACGGACGGCCGCGATGGCAGCAGCCTGTGCGGCGAGCACCACATCGTAGATCGCGCGCTGCGCAGGGCTGAAGCGACCGCTCACCGGGAACGTGCGCGTCACGTCACACGCGTAGTACTCGAGCTCGGCGCCGGCATCGATCAGCAGCAGATCGCCCGCCTCCAGGCGCCGGTCGTTTTTGCGGTAATGCAAGATCGTGGCGTTCGCGCCGGAGCCCACGATGCTGCCGTAGGCGGGGCGCTCCGCGCCGTGAGCGCGGAAGGTGCGCAATAGCTCGGCCTCGACCTCGTATTCGTAGCGTCCCGGCGCGGCCACTTCCATCGCGCGTGCGTGCGCCTTCGCTGTGATGTCTGCGGCGCGCAGCATGGTCTCGATCTCGGCTGCCGATTTTCGCAAGCGCATCTCGTGCACGATCGTGCCGGGGTCGACGATCTCGCGCGGCGGCATGATGCCGAGGCGCGCCTTGGCGCGAACGCTGTCGAGCGCGTCTAGGATGCGCGCGTCAAAGCGCCGGTCGCGGCCAAGGCGGTAGTACAGGCGCGGGCAGTCCTGCAGGTATTCGGGCAATTTCGCGGCGAGCTCTGCCATGGAAAACGCAGCGTCGGCGCCGTAGCGCGTGACCGCGCCCTCCACGCCGGCGCGCGGGCCATCCCAGGTCTCGCGCTCCGGGTTGCGCGGGCGCACGAACAACACCGTCCGGTGCTCGGGGTGCACGGTGCTGAGCACGAGCACACACTCCGGCTCGTCGAAGCCGGTCAGGTAGAACAGATCGCTGTCCTGCCGGAACTCGTGCTCCACGTCGTTGTTGCGCATCGCGACGGGCGTGGCAGCGAAGACGGCGACAGCTTGGCCCATGGCCTTGCGGAAACGCTCTCGACGGGCGGCGAACTCGGCGGCTGCAAGCATCCGAAAAGCTTGGGGGCGAGGCCTCGTGTGCGTCAAGCGGCCGGCGGTTTTCAGCGTCGCTCAGCGCCGTTCAGCCCACCAGCTCGAGCAGCCGACGCAGACCGGCCCGCGGCTCGGCCGCGAGCTCCGCCGACCAGTCGGCCGCGCTCAAGAGACTGCCGCGTGCGGCGGCGCCACGCAGCACCTCGGAGACGCGCGGGTTCGAATAGAAGTCGCTGTCGTAGCGCTCTCGCAGCGCGGCGTGCAGCTCACAGCCGCGCAGCAAAGCCTCGAAGGTCTGCGCCGGCGTGACGTCCTGCACGCAAAGCAGCGCCAGCACGCTCTCCGGTAGCTCGCGCCCCAGCGCGCGCTGGCTCGCCGCGATCCTGAGCGCGCGCCTCTCCTGCTGCGAGCGCGCGGCCTCGTCCGCGACGCACAGCGCGGCGGCGAGGCGCACACGAAACAGCAGCCACAAGCCAGTCTGCCGCGCGAGCTGGCCGGCCGGGCGCGCGTCGATGCCATCCACGCGCTGCAGGTAGCCACGCTCCGCTCGTAGCTGCAGCCACAGCGCACCGAGCGCGCGGGCCACGCTGCTCGCGCGAGCGCTGCCGGTCGCCGGACCGAGGGCGGGCGAGACGAGCGCCTGCGCGAGCCCCTCCCCCATGCCTTGCGCGACAGCGAGGTCCGAAAGCCAGCCGTATTCCAGGCCGGGCTGCAATACGCGCACGCCAGCCGGGCCTGTGGTCGACACGCAGCTCGGCAGCGGCACGAGCTGAGCGGCCGCGGTCTCGCCGTGCATGCGCGCGTTCATCTCGCGCTCGAAGCCGAGCCGACGTGCGCCCTCCGCCAGGCGATGAAACCGGCGCTGCGGGCGCGACAGCCCGTCCAGCGCCACCGCGCGCAGACTGATCCAGAGTCGTGCCAGCTCGTCGCCTGCGGTCACGGGGCTCTGCTTCACGAGCCAGCCGCCGAGCTCATGCGCGGCGTCGTCGGTCTCTGCGAGCCAGCTCTGCGCCAGGGTTTCCACGCTCGGCAGCGGCTCAGGCTCGCTCGGAGCGGGCTCGACTGGCGGCGGCAGATCGCTCGGCACCTCGGCGCGAGGCAAGACGCGCTCTGCCGCTGCTAGCTGCCCAGCCTCGACCGAGCGCGCACGCTCCTCCAGGTCCAGCCAGTACCCCACGTGTGGGTCGAGCGCGCCTCCGAGCGCACGAACCACGCTCGTCAGCCCGAGCGGCGCCGTCGTCGGCAGCGCCAGCATCGCGAGCAGCTGCGCGGGCGCGTGCGAGCCGCCGCCCGCGTGGATCGTCTCGCCGTACCAGCGGCCCAGCGTGCGTCTGCCGGACTGCAGCGTGACGCCGCGCGCCAGCTCCGCGAGCGCGCTCGGCAGCTGGCTCAGCTCCGCGGACGGGTACAGGCCATCGCGCACGGCCTGTTCCAGGCGCTCCTGCCCTTCGGGACCTTCCAGCCGCGCACATGCGTCGAGCGGCGCAAGCGGTTGGCCAGGGTCCCGCAAGAACGAGAGGCGCGCGATCGCCAGCTCGTGCTGGGCGGCGCGCAGCAGCGCGGGATGCTCGTTGTCATGCGGCACGCGGCGCAATCTACACCTTTTGGCAGCGGCGATCCGGTCGAAAGCTCGCGCGCCGGATTTGCACTCCACCATACGAGAGCCGTAGTCTCCGCCGCATGGCGCTCCATCAAGGCATCGCATTCATCGGCGGCGGAAACATGGCCAACGCGCTCGTTCAGGGCTTGATCGCGACGCAGACCGCGCGCCGCGAGCAGCTGCTGGTCAGCGACATCCGCGCAGAAGGCCTCGCGAGTCTGCGCGACCGCTTGGGCGTGCGCACCACCCTGGACAACCGCATCGCTTGCCAGAGCGACATCGTGGTGCTCAGCGTAAAACCACAGGTGTTTCCCTCGTTGCTGCCTGCGCTCGCACCCAACCTGGCGCCGTCCACGCTGGTGATCAGCATCGCCGCGGGCGTGCCGCTCCACGCCATCGAGGCCGCACTGCCGCAGTCGCGCGTGGTGCGCGCGATGCCGAACACGCCTGCGCTGGTCTCGGCTGGCGCCACGGCGCTCGCCGCGGGCGCGCGCGCCACGAGCGAAGATCTGGCGCTCGCCACGAAGATCTTCAGCAGCATCGGCACGGTGGTGCACGTGAGCGACGAGCAGATGGACGCCGTGACCGCGCTGAGCGGCTCGGGGCCGGCCTACGTGTATCTGCTCGCCGAGGCGCTCGCCGCCGCGGGCGCGCAGCTCGGCCTGGCTCCGGACGTCGCAGCCAAGTTGGCCGCTCAGACCATCCACGGCGCAGGCAAGCTGCTGTGCGAGAGCCACGACGCGCCGAGTGAGCTGCGCCGCAAGGTCACGAGCCCGGGCGGCACCACCGCGGCCGGCATCGCGGCGCTCGAAGCGCACGACTTCGCAGGGGTGATCGCCGCCTGTGTGAAGGCGGCATGCGACCGCGGCCGCGAGCTCGGTAAAGACGCCGCCGCCAGCCTGGACGTGGCGAAAGCCCGCTCGTAGCGCTTCGCTAGGAGCGCGTGGGCCGCTCGCCGAACAGGGCGGTTCCCACGCGCACCAGGGTCGCGCCTTCTTCGATCGCGAGCTCCAGATCGTCGCTCATGCCCATCGAGAGCTCCGGCAGGCTCAGCGTGGCGGCCAGCTCGCGCAGGCGTCGAAACGCGGCACGCTGCTCGGCTTCGTCCTCGCTCGGCTTCGGGATGGCCATCAGGCCGCGCACGTCGAGCGCGGCTGCGGCGCGCGCCGCCGCTATTAGCTGCGGGAGCTCAGCCGGCGCGATGCCAGCCTTCTGCGGCTCCTCGGAGATGTTGACCTGGACGTACAGCCGCACGCGCGTCTGGGCCGCCGCCCCCCGCTGCGCGAGCGCCTCGCACAGCTTCAGCGAATCGAGCGACTGCACCGCGCAGCCGAGCCGCACCACGTCTTTCACCTTGTTGGTCTGCAGCCGACCGATGAGATGCCAGCGCAGGTCGGGCAAATCCGCGAGCGCCTGGGCTTTCTGCGCCAGCTCCTGCACGTAGTTCTCGCCGAACTCGCGCTGGCCCGCCGCGTAGGCCGCGCGGATGGCGTCCGGCGTCTGGAGCTTGCTCGCAGCTAGCAGCTGCACGCTGGCGGGATCGCGCCCCGCCCGCGCACACGCGGCAGCGATGCGTGCCCGCACCACTGCCAGACGCGCGGCCACGTCTGCGCTCACGGCCAGCTCCGCAGCACGCGCGCGCGCAGCAAGAGCTCGACCGTCTCCGCGGCGGGCAAACCCACCACGTTCGTGTACGAGCCCGCGATGCCGCGCACGAGCCCCGCGCCGAGCCCCTGGATCGCGTAGCTACCGGCCTTGTCGCGTGCCTCTCCCGACCCCACGTAGCCGCGCAAGGTCGCTTCGTCGAGGCTACGGAAGGTGACCTCCGTGCTCAGCACGAAGCTCTCCTCGAACGCGCCCTCCACCTCGCACGCCGCGAGCCCGGTGAGCACGCGGTGCGTGCGACCGGACAGGTTGCGCAGCATGCGCAGCGCATCCGCGTCGTCGCTCGGCTTGCCGTACACGACGCCGTCCAGCACCACCACCGTGTCCGCGGACAACACGCAAGGGCGCGCGGGATCGGCTCTCAGGCGCTCTCGCACCTGCCGGCCCTTCTCGCGCGCGAGGCGCTCCACGTGCGCGTCCGGGGCCTCGCCCGGCAACATGCGCTCGTCGATGCCGCTCGGCTCCACGCGAAATTGTACGCCGAGCTGGCCCAGGATCTCGCGGCGCCGCGGGGACGCCGAGGCCAGCACCAGGCTGCGTTCTTGCTGCACTTGACCCACGATGAGACTCCTCAGCGGCCTCGTACACGAGGCCCGGCCCGAGGTCCAGGCGGCGCTAGCGCGGTGGGGTTGCCTCGCTAGCGCTAGCGCGGTTGGTTTGTCTCGCGCTAGCGCGGTTGGGTTGTCTCGCGCTAGCGCGCTTGGGTTGTCTCGCGCTAGCGCGCTTGGGTTGTCTCGCGCTAGCGCGCTTGGTTTGTCTCGCGCTAGCGCGCGAGGCCGGCACGCTGCTTGTCCTCGAGGAAACGCTTGTAACGTCGCACGTACGTGCGGCTCACCTGCTGCGGGTCGAGCTTCAGACACTTCGCGTATTCGCCCACGAAGCCCGACGCGTACACGAGCGCGGGCAGGCGCGCGAAGTCGTCTTCCTCGATGGCGCGCAGATACTGCAGACCGATCTTGGTCTTCTGGCTGACGTCGCGCAGGCTCACGCGGTACGCCTCGCGCACCTGCTTGAGCAACGCGCCCGTGAACACCGTGTCCGGCGTGATCTCCGGCAGCGCGCCAGGCTCCTCGTTCTCGAGATCGGGCGGCGCCTCCTCGCGCTTCGGCTCGCTGCCGAGCGGGAACACCGACAGCTCGTACGGACGGCGCCGCGCCGGATCGAGCAGCACATCGAATGCCTCGTCGAGCCGCGCGCGCATCGACTCGATCTCGTGCGGCTCGAGCAGCCCGTAACACGCCAGCGAGTCGTGCGCGTACAGCTCGCGGCAGCGCTTGAACGCGCGTCGGATCTCCTCATCGGTCGCGCCGCGCTCGACCTCGAGCATGTCGTGGTGACTATCGATGGGCACGCCGCGGCCGGGGTCGCGACGTGCCCCCGGCCCCTCCAGCGCGAGCACACGCCGCGCGATCTTCTCCAGCTTCTTGCTCGACTTCGCGCCGGGCACCTCGAGCAGCAGCGGGCGCCGGTTGCGCACACACGTCCACACGGTGTCGTCATGATCGATGTGCCCGAGGTACTCGATCGTCAGGCCGAGACGGCGGCGCGCGGCGCTCTGCACGTCGAAGCCGAGCTGGAGATCCGCGCGCAGGCGCGTCTGGTTGATCACGAGGTACGGGCGAAACGCCTCCATCGCTTCGCGCACCACCGCCGCGGTGCTCGCGCGTTGCCGAGACAGCTCGCGGTACAAGTCGAGCGGCGCGGGCGCCACGCCGAGCGCACGCAGGTGCTTCTGCAGCTCCTCTTCTTCGCCCACGGCCTGAGCGCGCTGGCGCACGAAGCGCGCGAACGCAGCGCGGAAGAACTGGTACGTGTTCTCGAGCGCGCTCGGCTCCGGCAACGTCACGAACAGCGCCATGTCCGCTTCGAGATAAGCGTCGACGATGTCGCGCCCGGTGCCGACGCCCATGTCGACCACCACGTATTCGGCGTCGATGCCGCGCAGCTTCTGGAGCAGGCGCGCCAAGCGCTCGGAGCGCGAAGCCGCCGGCCCGGGCTCGTCCAGCCCCGCGTACAAGAGCCGCAGACCGGGGTGCGGCGTGCGCACGGTCACCTCTTCGATGAGCGCGGTGCCGTCGCGACGCGCGCCAAGGCGGCCGGCACGCGGCAGCGAGATCGGACGCCGCATGCCGAGCACCGTGTGCAGGTTGGCCCCGCTCGGATCGGCATCGACGAGGATCACCTTGCGACCGATCGTCGACAGGTACAGCGCGAGGTTCGACGCGATCACCGTGCGCCCCGCGCCGCCACGCGCACCGGTCACGGCGACGATGCGAAGCGGCCGCTGACCTCCGGTCTGCAACGGTCCGCGCTCCGGCTCGGCGGGCTCGGGCAACGCCCGCAGCTCGGCCGCCGCCTTCCCGACGCTCTCGTCGTCCGGAGTGGGCTCCGGGCCTGCGGGTGGTGTGTGGGTACTGCGTCGAGGAGTGGTTTCGTCGTGTTCCCCGGACATTCGCTCGCCTGAGTATCGAGAGCGTTGTGCGTTACGCAAGTGAGCCCGCGGACTCACGACGCTCGGGCAGGAACGGATCCCACTCTGCGAAGTGGCGCGGTGAAGCAGAAAGTGCGACTGCGACGCTCCAGTTCGGACGTGTGGGCTCGCGCAGCAAACGCATGCCCGCACCCTCTGGAGTGAAGCCGCCCTTGCGGAAATTGCAGCGGCGACACGAGGTCACCAGGTTCTCCCAGGTCGCCGTTCCGCCCTGACTGCGGGGCTTCACGTGATCGAGGTTCAGCTCTTTGAGCGTGGGTCGACGTCCACAGTACTGGCACGTGAAGTTGTCGCGCAGGTAGACGTTGCGACGACACAGTCGCAACGTGGTCACGGGCACGCGCCCGTAGCGGTGCAGCAAGAGGAGGCGCGGAACGCGCAGCGGTCCAGACGAGGTACCGATGGTCTCGTCCGTGTGACGCAGCGGCGCACGCATCCACGATGCGAAGTCGTACGCCTGGTATTTCTCGTCCAACGCGTGCGCGGAGCCTCCGTAGAGGAGGAGCAGAGCGCGTCGTGCAGGAGTGACCCGAACTGGCTGGTAGTGTCGGTTCAGAACCAACACGGGGGCATCTAATGCATAGGCCATCGCGAGGCTCGTCAAGCGACCCTCCGCGGCACGTGCCCGAAGGTCCGTCGACAGGATAGCTCAACTTGAGCGGGGTTGTCGTCCGGCCGCGCGCACGCCGCAACGGCGGGGCGCGTTTGCCGATATTTGCGGGCATGCCACGCCAGCCCGCCCTTCTGTTCCTGTTTGGACTTACATGTTGTCTCGCCGAGCAGCCGGCAGAGGGGGCGGGTGCTGCGCCACTGTTGTTGCGGGCGTGTGACGCTCGCGGGCAGCCGACTCCGCTCACCAGCCTGCCGCGCCAGCCGCTCTTGCAACTCGAGATCGAAGGCCTGACGGACCCGGACGGCGCGCCCTGGCTGTTCGCCGGCGCCATGGACGAGGCGCTGTTGCGAGACCTGGCGCGCCTGCCGTTGACGGCGGCAAGCCAGGAGCGGCTGGTGCCGCTGCGTCGCGCGCGCAGCGGACGCGACCTGCTGCTCACACCGCTCTCGCCGCTGCGAGCGGCGGCCAGCTACAGTCTGGCTCTGCCGGCGTCGGCCACGCAAGTGGACGAAGCCTGGAGCGCGGCGCTGCGCGTCGCGGACTCGGCGCAGGCGGGCGCCGCTCTGCGCGGCAGCTTCCCGGCACCTGGCGCGGTGGCTGTCAGCCGGCAGCTCGCGTGGGCGGCGCTCAGCTTCGACGGCGAGGTCAGCGGCTTCGAAGACGGCATCTGGCTGGAAGATGCCGCAGGCTTCGCGGTCGCGGGTCGCAGCGAGGCCGTGGCGTGCGAGGCGCTCGACACCGCCGCCGTGAGCTGCATCCGCTTCACGCCTGACGCGCCGCTATCGGCCGGCGCTCGCTACGCGCTGCGCAGCGGCCGCGCGCTGCAGGACGCACACGGGGCCGAGCTGCCGGAGCTGTACAGCGAGCTCGGCACGGCGGTTGCGGCCGAGCCTGCGGGCGCGCTGTGGCAACCCGCGAGCTGCGCGCTCGACGAGCAGGCGCTCGCGGAGGGCTGCGCGCTCGTGCTCGACGACCGCATCGCGCTGCAGCTCTTCCCCGCACCGTCCACGCGCGTGCTGATCGCGCTCGGCGCGCAGCGCACGGCGGCGTTGCCGGCTGCGGCCGGCGTGTCGATCGAGCTCACAGGCTTGACACCGGACACCGAGCACACGCTGATGCTCGCGGCCATCGACGTCGCACAGCGCGAGCACGTCCGGCAGCTCGGCTTGCGCACCGCGCCGGCGCTTCGCACCCTGTCCATCAGCGAGGTCTACGCAGACCCCAGCGGCAAGGAGCCAGATCAAGAGTTCGTGGAGCTGTGGAACTTCGGGAACGAGGCGGTGCCGCTCGGCAATCTGTACCTGAGCGACTCGAGTGACTCGCGAGGTATGCACATCGCGTCGGATGCGAGCCTCGGGCCCGGCGCGCGCGCCCTGCTGGTGAGCGCCGGATATGCGGCCGACTCTGGGCTCGACGTGGCGCCGCGCGCGGGCAGCTTGCTGGTCCGGGTCGGCAAGGCGCTCACGTCGGGCGGCCTGTCGAACCGAGGCGAGCCGCTGTACTTGCGGGATGCGGGCGGCCAGCGGCTGAGCGCCGCGCCCGGGCGCCCTGCTCCGCGAGCCGGCCAGTGCCTGACGCGCGTCGGGAGCGACCCGCGCACTGGCGAGCCGGGCAGCTTCGACTACGTCGGCGCTGGCACGTGTACGCCAGGCTTCTGATGGCGCCGCTTTGCGCGGCGGCCCAGCCCTTCACTATGCTCTGGCCTCAGGCCACGTGCCTGAGCGTATGGACCCAAGCCGCGACCACCTCCTGACAGTTACCATCGACGAGGCGCTGTTTCGAAGCCCAGATGGTCGCTTCAGCGTGCTGCGCGGCCGCGCCGACGGCGCAGGTCCCGAGCCGATCGTGCTCGTGGGCGAGCTGCGCGACAGCGCCGCGGGGGAGACCCTGCGCGTGCGCGGCCGCTACGAGCAGCACCCGACGTACGGGCGCAGGCTGCGCGTCGAGAGCTTCAGCCCGGTGCTGCCGAGCACGGGCCTCGGGATCGCGCGCTACCTCGGCTCAGGCCTGATCGAGGGCATCGGCCCGGCGCTCGCGCAGCGCCTGGTCGATCGCTTCGGCGACAAGACGCTGGACGTGATCACCACGCAATCGGGACGGCTGCGCGAGGTGCAGGGCATCGGCGCGCAGCGCGCAGATGCGATCGCGCGAGCGGTGCGCAGTCGGCTCGCAGACGCGGAGCAGCTGTCGTTCTTGCAGAGCCTCGGGCTCGGACCCGCGCTCTCCGCGCGCCTGCGCCAGCGCTACGGCAGCGAGACCGCACGCGTCGTCCGCGACGATCCATACCTTGCGGCAGAGCAGGTATCCGGCATCGGCTTTCGCACGGCGGACGCCATGGCGCAGGCGCTCGGCTTCAGTCGCGACGATCCGCGGCGCGCCGCGGGCGCCGTGCTGCACCTGATCGCGCGCGCGGCGGACGCCGGACACACGTTCCTGCCGCTGCCCGAGTTGGTGCGCCAGACGAACGAGCTGGACGTGCCCGAGGAGCGCATCGCGCCCGCGCTCGCGGAGCTGCAGGCGCGGGGCCTCTTGCGCGTGGACGGCACGAGCGTGTACGCGCCGCCGCTCTACGCGGCGGAGGCGCAAGTCGCGGCGCGGCTCAAGCTGCTCGCCCGCCGGCCACTGGCCGTGACGCCCGAGCGCGTGCGGCGCGCGCTGCAGGCCGCTGCCGCGGGCGCGCAGCTGGCAGCGGCGCAGGCGGAGGCGGTCGCAGCCACCTTCGAGCGCAGCTTGCTGATCGTGACTGGCGGGCCGGGAACCGGGAAGACCACGACCGTGCGCGCCATCGTGCGCGCGCAGGACAGCGCCGAACGTCGCATCCTGCTGTGCGCGCCCACGGGTCGCGCGGCCAAGCGCCTGGCGGTGGCGAGCGAACGGGAGGCCCACACGATCCATCGCTTGCTGGAGTGGAATCCGCGCACCGCGAGCTTCGCGCGCAACCGCGAGTCGCCGCTCGAGACCGACGTGGTGCTCGTGGACGAGGCCTCCATGCTCGACGTGCAGCTGGCGCACCACCTGCTCGATGCCCTGCCGCCGTCAGCGGCACTGATCCTGGTGGGCGACGCCGATCAGCTGCCGCCGATCGGTCCCGGGCCGGTGCTGCGAGAGCTGCTCGAGAGCCGCGCCTGCCACGTGGTGCGGCTGACCGAGGTCTTCCGCCAAGCCGAGGCCAGCAGCATCGTGCGCGCGGCCCACCAGATCCTGCACGGCCAGCGCCCGACGCCGAGTCAGACCGGCACGCGCGGGCCCGGCGATCTCTTCATCGTGCGCGCCGATCAACCGGAGGCGTTGACGGCCCGCCTGCGAGACGCGCTGGGGCGCATGCGCGACGCCTACGGCCTCGACCCGGTGCGCGACGTTCAGGTGCTCACGCCGATGCGGCGCGGGCCGCTCGGCACCGAGGCACTGAACGCGTTTCTGCAGAGCAGCTTCAACCCCGGTCCGAGCGCGCAGGCAGGGGCACCGGCGTTTCGGCCCGGCGACAAGGTGATGCAGCTGCGCAACGACTACGAGCGCGAGATCTGGAACGGCGACGTCGGCGAAGTGCAGCGCGTCGACGCGGGCATCGTGTTCGTGGACATGCAGGGCCGCGCTGTGAGCTACGAGCCGGAGGCGCAAGGCGCCCTCGCCCTGGCCTACGCCTGCACCGTCCACAAAGTGCAGGGCAGCGAGTTTCCGGCGGTGGTGATCGTCTTGCACCGCGCGCACCACATGCTGCTCACGCGCGCCCTCATTTACACGGCGCTGACCCGCGCCAAGCGCCTGGCAGTGATCCTCGGCGACGAGGCCGGGCTGTCACGCGCCGTCCGCAACGCGCAGCAACGTGCGGTGTACACGCGCCTGGGCGCCCGGCTGCTGCTCGACTAGCGCAGCGCTAGCGCTCTGCTATTTGCCGAGCGCGGCGATCACGCCGTCGTGGAAGCCCGGACGGAAGCCCTTGATGCGCTCGTTGGCGCGACTGGGATGCACGCGGTTCGTGAGCAGCACGATCACCAGATCGCGCTCCGGGTCGCACCAGATCGAGGTGCCCGTGAACCCGAGATGTCCGAAGGAGCGCGAGCTCATGCGCCGGCCCGCCGAGCTGTTCTCGGCGCTCTTGGTGTCCCAGCCCAGGCGCAAGGTTGCGCCGTCGTCCGGGTCGCGCGGCTTGAGCGCGGACTCCATCAGCTGCTGCGGCAGCAACGTGCCGCGGCCGAGCAGTGCATCGAGCGACGCGCGGCCGAACACGGCCACGCCGCGCGCGCTGCCAAAGAGCCCCGCATTACCAGCGACGCCGCCAAACGCGGCCGAGTTCTCGTCGTGCACCTCGCCCCGGATCAAGCGACCGCGCCACTCGCACCACTCCGTCGGCGCGGCTTCACGCACGATCTGGGCGCGACGATCCGGAGGCAAGGCGGCGGGGAAGAAGATCTCGTTGCCGATCCCGAGCGGCTCGGTGATCTCCTTGGCGACCACGCGATCGAGCTTCTCGCCTGCGGTCCGCGCGATCACTTCGCCCGCGATCAGGTAACCGAGATCACTGTACAGCGGTCCCTTCGGATCGTTCTCCGCAGGGCGCCGCGAAGCCTCGCTGAGGATCCAGCGCCGCGCTGCCGCGGTTCCGGGATCGTGCGGCACGTCGAGGTAGAGCCCACCCCAGTCCGCCAGACCCGAGCGGTGCGTGAGCAAGGCCTCGAGGGTGGCCGTGCCACCGACCCCACCCCGCACGTCGGTCACGACCGAGTCCGTGCGCACGTCGAGCTGAAGCTTGCCCGCCGCCACGAGGCGCAGGGCGGCCATGGCGACGACAGGCTTGGTGAGAGACGCAAGATCGTACGGAGTCGTGGTACGCACCTCCGACTCGCCCGCTCTGAGCCGACCTGATGCCACCTCCACCGAGTGGACCTGATCGCCGTCTCGCCAGTTTACACAGGCCACCCCCCCGGGGAACGCCTGACCCGCGACGCCAGCATCCATCAGCCGGACGGCCTCGCGCTGCACTCGCTGCTTGAGTTCTTCGCTCACAGCTCTTTTGTCTCTATCGGCAGAAAGGACCGAGCGTCCAGTGAAACTAACAGGTACTGACCAGTGATCATGCACGCGCCGTTCGCACAGCTCCCTTATGCTACCGCCAAATCGCTGAGGACACTCGGAAAAATTCGCTGCGTCCCCGAGGATTTCCAGGTCGACGAAGTCGCAGCATACCCGCCGGCCGGTCACGGAGGGCATCTCTTCGTCCGGTTCGAGAAGCGGAGCCAGACCACCCGCGAAGCAGTCGCCGTCCTAGCCAAGGCCTTAGGTGTGAACCCGCGCGACGTCGGCGTCGCAGGCCAGAAGGACAAACACGCGATCACCACCCAGTGGGTGAGCTTCGAGCGCGTTTCCCCGGAAGCCGCGCTGGCCCTGTCTCTTCCGAATCTCCGGGTTCTGGCCGCGGTGCCGCATCCACACAAGCTGCGCACGGGACATCTGCGCGCGAATCGCTTCGTGCTCGTGATCCGCGAGGCCAGCGACGAAGCGAGCGCGCGCGAGGTACTCGAGCAGCTCGCGCGCGAAGGCGTGCCCAACTACTACGGCGAGCAACGCTTCGGCGTAGGCGAGCGCAACGTGACACGCGCGCGCGCGATGCTGCGAGGCGAAGCCCCGCTGCCGCGCGATCGCTTCGAGCGCAAGCTGCTGATGTCGGCGCTGCAATCGGCGCTCTTCAACGAGTGGCTCGCCGAGCGCGTCGCCGATGGCTTGTACGCGCGACCGATCCCCGGCGATCTGCTGCGCAAGGAAGACAGCGGCGGGCTGTTCATCAATGAGGACAACGCTGCCGCTGAGCGCCGCATGTTGGATTGGGAGATCAGCGCGACGGGCCCGATGTTCGGCGCGTCGATGCGCAAGCCCGAAGGCGAAGCCGCGCTGCGAGAAGAAGCCGTGTTCGAGCGCTCCGGGATCACCGCGGAGCAGCTCGCGGCACACGCGAAGCTCGGTGAAGGCACGCGCCGCGCCGCGCGAGTGCGCATCTCGGAGCCACACGTCGAGGCCATCGACGGGGGGCTGCGCCTGTCGTTCGAGCTGCCGAGCGGTGCGTACGCCACGACCGTGCTGCGCGAAATCATGAAATGCGAGCTGGAGTGAGTCGTCTCGCGAGACAAACTGGTCCAACCACTGGTGAATGCGCAGCGCGGCCCGCGCCGAGCTGCCCGCGGCTGGCCCTTGGCGGGTCCCGCGCCGCCCCACGGCGCCGCGTTCGCACGGGATGTCTATTTCGGGCCTCCGATAGCCGGAGCGCGTGTAGCGCTGCCGGCCGCGGTCTGCAGCGACCGCTTTGAACACCCTGTCGTGAACCAGCACGCACGTGCCCATGGCCGCTTGCCCGTTGCGGGCCCGTTGCGTAGGGTGTCCGCTGCAAACCGGCCGGTAAAAGGAATCATGGATATCCAGCAACGGATGACTGCGTTCGCCCTGCTCGGCGCCACCTGGGTGATGTGGCTGCTGATCGGGCTGTCTGTCGTGAGCGTGGCGATCATGCTCGAGCGAGCTTACTTCTTCGCGGTCACGCGCGACGACATCGACGCCTTGCGCAAAGAGCTGCTCGAGTCGTTGCGTCGCGGCGACCTCGCAGCAGCTCGCAAGCGCATGCAAGGGTCACGCTCCTTCGAAGCGAGCTTTGCCATGGCCGGGCTCGACTCTGCCGCCGACGGCGCCGCCGCGGCGACGGAGCGTATCGCGGGCGAAGAAAAGATCGCGCGTCTGCGCATGGAGCGAAACCTCGCGTTCCTCGGAACCGTGGGTAACAACGCGCCATTCGTCGGGCTGCTCGGCACCGTCATCGGCATCATTCGCGCGTTTCACAGCCTGGACCAGAGCCAGGGCAAGGTGACCGCCGGCCTGATGATGGACATCGGCGAGGCGCTCGTCGCCACCGCCATCGGCATCATGGTGGCCATCCCGGCCGTCGCCGCGTTCAACTACGGGCAGCGCGTGATCAAGACGCGTCTGTCGCGCGGCGCCGCTCTCGGCAGCGATGTGGTCTCCTATCTGCTGTCCTCGCGCCACCACGATCATAGCGCGGCGGCGGAGTAAGCCATGGCAGGTGGAGCGAACACGGATGACGAAGAGCTCATCTCGGCCATCAACGTCACGCCGCTCGTCGACATCGTTCTGGTGCTGCTGATCGTGCTCATGGTGACTTCCAGCTACCTGGTGAACAAGTCGATCAACGTCGAGCTGCCGAAGGCCAGCACCGGCGAGGCGACGACGCCCACCCTCTCGATCTCGCTGGACGTGGCCGGAAAGCTGTATCTGGACGGCCAGGGGATCGACGAAGCGAGCTTGCAGCAGCGCATTCACGCCGCCTACGCGGCAGACCACGACGTCAAGGCGGTGATCTCCGCGGATGGTCGCGTCTCTCACGCGCAGGTCGTCGCGGTGATCGATCTGTTGCGCCGGGAGAAGGTGACGAAATTCGCGATCAACACCAGCCCCCTGGAGACGAAGGAAGCGAAGTGAGCAACGGCGCAGCAGCCAGCCAACGCGGCGAGCGTCCGCGTGCGGGCGAGGTACAAGGCGTGCGCTCCGGCGCGGGCAAAGATCGCGCTCACGTGGCACCTGCGAACGTGGCACCACAGCCACCTCCGCCTCGCCGGTCCGTGCTGCCGCGCGTGATCGGGGTCGCCGGCGTGAGCATCGGCACGCACATGGCGTTGCTCGGCATCCTCGGCTTCATGCCGGCGCAGGTGGTCGAAGAGCGCAAAGAAGTCGAGATGGAGATCACCGAGCCCGAGCCTCCTCCTCCGCCGCCGCCAGCGGCAGAGGAACCGAAGCCGGAGCCGGAGCCCGAACCGGAGCCTCCGAAGCCGAAAGCGGCGCCGAAGCCCGCGGCCGCTCCGAAGGCGGCGCCCGAGCCTCCACCGCAAAGCGAGCCCAAGCCCGCAGCCGAAGCGCCGGTCGATCTCACTGGCGTGACGCTCACCGGGGATGACGGCGCCAGCTGGAGCTCGGTGATCGGTAATGGCGAGGCGATTCAGGGACCCGCCGCCCGCATCGCCAAGGTCACCGGTCGCGATCGTGCCGGTGCGAGCGACGGCGCCGTTGGCGCGCAGGGCAAAGGTCCCGCGCTCGTCGGCGAAGCTTCGCTGTCGCGCAAGCCGGTGCCTCCGGACGGCATGGACGCATTGCTCGAGCAGTACTTTCCGCCGCGCGCCCGCGCTCAGGGAGTGTCGGGAACGGCGCTGTTGCGCGTGCGCATCCTCGCCGATGGGCGCGTCTCGGACATGCAAACCATTCGTGAGACGGGCGACTACGGCTTCGGCAGCGCGTGCATGAAAGCGCTGAAGCAAAAGCGCTGGCAGCCACCGCTCGACAAGCAAGGGCAGCCCGTTGCTACCGAGATCCGCTACTCGTGCGAGTTCGAGGTGAGCTACTGAGCGCGGCCGGCGCGCACACAAGTGTACGTTCGCACGCACACGCTGCGCCGCGACACGCGTCACCACACCGAGCGAAGGCGAGCTGCGCGCGCGCCGTGTGGCGCGATTACATTGCCAAATGCGCCTCCGCGATGCCATAGTCTGGCTCCGACGCGGTAAGCAGCGCTGGGGTTTCTTGTTGATAAGGCCAGCGTCGGGAGAACCGGATGCGCCGGAGTTCAAGCTTTCTTTTCGTCGCGCTGTCGATCGCGTTCAGCCTGCAGTGTTCGCGTTCCTCCCTGAAGGCCCAGAGCGTTCCGAACGATCGCTTCTCGGTCAATCGCTTCGTACCCGCGATCGGGCCTGGCAACTATCTGCAAGTCGACGGCGCTGCGGTCGGTGGGCACATGGCGCCCTCTGCCGAGCTCTGGCTGGACTACGCGCATCGCCCGTTCGTGCTGTACACGGCGAACTGTCCTGACGGGAACACCGCGAGCTGCGAGCTCGACAAGAGCAGCAAGGATCTGATCGGTCAGCAGCTCACCGTGAACATCGCGGGCACGCTCGCGCTTGCGGATCGCGTGCAGCTCGGTCTGATCGTGCCGCTCGTGTACACGCACGGGGATCACTACGCCACGGCGACGCCTGGCTTCGATCGCCCTTACCTCGAATTCCCCGGCGGCTCCGCATTTGGCCTCGGCGATCCGCGCCTGTCGGTGAAGGTCCGGCTCGTCGGCTCGGGGAATCTCGGTTTTCTGCTGGGTGTCGCGGCGCACGCCACGGCGCCCGTGGGTCACGCGCTCTTGAAGGAGCAAGCCATCGGCTACGACGGCGTCACGGCCGGCGGGCACCTGATCGCCGAGTACCGCGCGTCGCGCGTGCGCTTCGCGGTCAATGCGGGCGGCGTGTATCGGCCCGCCCGTGAGCTCCTATCCACCAAAGTCGCGTCGGACTTCTACTACGGCGCGGCGCTCGGTTTCGATGTCACGAGCCTCTTGAGCTTGCTCACCGAGGTCGCGGGCGCCTCGCGCTTCAACACGCAGCTCGACCAGAACCCGCTCGAATGGCGTCTCGCTGCACGCATGACGCAGGGCGACTTCATCGTGCAGCTCGGCGGCGGCGCAGGCCTCGTGTCCGGCGTGGGTGTGCCGAACTTCCGCATCGTCGCGGGCGCGGCGTGGCAACCGTCCGGCCTCGATGCCGATGGGGATACCGTCGACGATCAGCAAGACGCGTGTCCCGGCACGGCCGAAGATCGCGACGGCTACCTGGACGAAGACGGCTGCCCGGACGACGACAACGATGGCGACGGCCTCGCGGACAGCTCGGACAAGTGCGTCGACGATCCGGAAGATCGCGACGCCTTCCAGGACCAGGATGGTTGTCCCGATCGCGACAACGACGCGGACGGTGTTCAGGACGGTTACGACTCATGCCCCGATCAGCCGGAAGACAAGGACGGCGATCGCGACGAGGACGGCTGCCCCGACAACGATCGCGACCGCGACGGCGTCGAGGACAGCAAGGACAAGTGTCCGGACAAGCCCGAAGACACGGATGGCTTCGGGGACGAAGACGGTTGCCCGGAGACCGACTTCGACGGGGATGGTCTGCCTGACGATCAAGATCAGTGCCCTGACCAGCCCGAAAATCGCGACCGCGTAGACGACGACGACGGCTGCCCCGAGTGAAGCGCGCGGGGCCGAGAGGTCCCGCTCGCCGCGCTCACCACCCTCGCGCTGCTACGCCCACACACACAGGCGGTGTCATGGCGAGGAGCACGGCGACTCTCGTTCGGTGGTTCGCGTGGAGCACGTTGAGCGGGCCGCTCGCGCTCGGCGCATGTGCGCAGGGCACGAGTCCCGGCAACCTCGTGGGCCGGTATGCGGTGCACGCAGTGTTGGTGGAGAACACCTGTGGAGGCGGGCTGCCCGCGTCCGCCACGCTCGACTTTCAGGTGGAGCTGCGCGAGCAGGATGGCGTCGGGTACTGGGTGCAAGCCAAGGCGGCGCGCAACGCAGGCAGCCTGGGCAGCGATGGCGCGTTTCGCTTCACCGTCAGCCGCACGGCGGTGGTCAGCCAAGCCAAGCCCGCGCTGCTCGAGCCGAGCGATTTTCTGTCGACCGATCCGGACCGCGACCTGAAGCAGCAGCGCGGCTGCGCAGTCACGACCAAGGAGACGCTGGCCGGGAACCTGCAGCGCTGGCGCAAGGCCGATGGATCGGTCACCGCGAATGCTGACGCTGGCAGCGGCGACGATCTCAGCGCCGAGCACCGCATCGAGGTCTCACCCTCCTCCGGCTCCGACTGCGACAGCGCGCTCGCCGCCTACGGCGGCGCGTACAACGCGCTGCCTTGTGAGGCGCGTTATCAGCTGCGCGGGGCGCTGGACACGACGGGAGTCACCGCCCGCGCGGGCGCCGGAGGCGCGAAGCCCAATGGCGGCGGCGCCGGCGGCTCCTGAGCGGGCTGAGCGCGAGACTGCTATTCGTTCGCGGGACGTTCCGATTCCGACTTGCGTCCGGGGGCGCGGCGCTCGGCGAGGATGATGATGCGCATGGACTGCGCCCCGAAAAACAAGCCGCGCGTGGCCTCTTGCCCGCTGACTTCCTTGATGCTGAAGCCACACTGCTTGAGCATCTGACCGAGCTCGTGCACCGAGTACAGGCGTAAGTTGTACTCGATGTCCGACTGCCGACCGTCGTCGCGCATCATGGTGCGCTTCACGTTCAGGCGACTGCTGTAGTAGTTGAAGTCGCTCTCTTCCATCACCACGCAGTTTTCGCCCTCGAACCAGACCAGGTTCGGCTGGGAGCCGACCACGTAGTCGCGGTTGACGACGTCGAGCAGCAGGCGCCCGCCGGGCTTCAGCGCGTGCGCCAGGCGCTGCAGCACGTTGCGGTTCTGCTCGTCATCGAAGAAGCCGAACGTGGTGCCCACGCAGATGATCGCGTCGAACGTGCCCTCGAAGCCGATGTCCCGGATGTCCTTGTGCAGGAAGTTGATGCGCAATCCACGCTGCTGCGCTTCCTCGGCCGCGCGCGTGATCATCGACAGCGCGAGGTCGAGCGCGACCACCAGATAGCCGCGCTTCGCGAACTCCAGCGCGTGGTGACCGAGCCCGCAGCCCACGTCGAGCACGGCGTCACCGCGCTTGATGCCGAGGCTGCTCTCCATGAAGCCGACCTGCTTGCCGATCGCGGCGGTAGACGGCCGCGGCAGGGTTCGGATGTAATCGTCGCTGAACAGGACCTCCCACCAGGCGCGCTTCTTGGTGGTCTGCGCCCGCTGCGCCTTCGTCGGCGCCGGAGCTCGCTTCGGGGGTGCCGTCGGTGGAGGTGGCGGCGGCGCGGCGCGTTGGTTGGCGGGGAACTGGCCGGTGTTCGAGCGCTTCGGCGGCTGCGCGGGCGGCGGCGGTGGCGTACGCGGCACGCGCACGTTGACGTCGCCGCTCACGGCGGACACGCCACCCGAGCTCTCTTTGGCCTCCGCGCGCGCCATCTCGTCGCGCGCCATCTCGTCGCCGTCATCCAGATCGAGCGTCTCGAACTCTTCGGAGTCCGGCCGCGCTGGGCGGCGGCTCGGCCGGCCCACGAACACGTCCGCGGTCAGCCCGTTCGCCGGAGGCGGATCGCTGATCACGTGCGCGCGCGTCACGATCACGGACGGCACCGCGTCCGTGAGTGACTGCAGCGACAGGCGCGGCCGCGTCGCAGACTCATCGCCGTAGGGCGGCACGTCCTGCGAAGTAATGCGTCCTGCGGCCATGGCCATGTCCTGCGTCAGCGGGATGCGCGGGCGCGTCGGCACGTCACTGTCGCGTTGCCGCGCCGCTGGATCGGCGGGCGGTAGCGGCGTGTTGCGCACGATGCCCTCGCCGCTGAGCGTCACCGGGCGAGACGCGTGACCCGCGGGCGCGGGCGGCAGCGGGCTCACCTTGGCCTTTGCAGCTGGTGGCGGCGGAGCGGAGCTCTTCCCGCGGCCGTTCTTGCCCGCGGCGGGTGCCGCATCCGACGTGCGGGCCGGCGCCGCGTCCGACGTGCGCGCGGGTGCCGTGTCGGACGTGCGCGACGGTGCGGCGTCCGATGTGCGCGCAGGCGGAGGTCCCGAAGCGCGCCGGGCGCCGGGCTCGGAGGGTAAGCGGATCTTGGGTTTGGTCTGGACCTCGGACTCGTCGCGTCCCGTCGCAGAGCTGCGCTCGCGCGCTGGGCTCTCGCGCGGCTCGCTGAGCGGTGAGAACGCGGGGGCGAGCGCGGCGGCTTCGATGGTCGCCATCGCCGCCGTCAGCTGCGGAGGCTCGAGCGCGGGCGGGCGCCGCAGCTCGGTGGTCGCGGGCTCGAGATCCGCCGCGGCCAGCTCGCTCGTGTCGGAGCTGAGGCTGTCCGGCTCCAGCTCCACCGGTACGGAGTCGGCCGCGGACGCGCCGTCGTTCGCGGCCGCGGCGGGCGCGAGCTCTTCGCTGAGGCTGATCGGCGGCAGCGAGCCGGTCTCCGTGAGCCCAGGCTCGGGGGTGCTCGCCGGGACTGCCTCGTCCGGCGGACGGCCTGCAGCCGATGGCTGCGAGTCCTCGGCTGGCGCGGCCGCGATCGGGACCTCTGGCGGGGCCTCGGGCTCGGGGTCCGGGGGAGCCGGGGCTTGGCTCTCGGACGCGACAACGGGCGCGGCAGGCTCGCTGGATTCGGGCGGTACGTTGGGGGGCTGAGAGGGTGGCGCCGGAAGCACGGGCACCTCCAGGGTGGGCTCGTCCAAGCTCGCGCCGTTCGCTGCGTCGGCGCTCGTCGTCTCTGCGGCGGACTCCGTTTCCATCGTGGCCGCCGTTGTCCCCCTCGCCATGCGCGAGGGATGTCGCGCCAGTCTGCGCGTCGTGCGCCGCCTGCGGCCGGGAGGGCGCGGGCGGGGCTCTTCCATCACGGACGCACCTCATCTGCCGCCACGCTGCGGCGCCAGAGCGCTTCTCCCATGCGCACCCGCTGGCCGGGACGATGCGCAGGCCACAGACCCGATCCGGGCCCCGTGAAGATGATCACGGTGGAGCCTAGGTGAAACGTGCCGAGCTCGTCGCCGCGCTGCAGCTCCGGGCCTTCCTGAGCCATGTAGACACGCTCGCCGAAGTTGCGGCCGGCGTTCGTGACCAACTCCGCATCGAACGCGAGACTGATGCGGCCGACGCCGATCGCACCGACCAGCACCGTGGTGACGGGGCCGTGCAATGCGCTCGCCTGCTCCACCACGATGCGCTCGTTGCGCGCGAACAGACGCGGCACGTGCTGCAGCCCGATCGCATTCACCGGATACAGGGTTCCGGGCACGTGGCGAACGGTGCGCACGCGCCCCTCGACCGGCGCGTGCACGCGGTGATAGTCGCGCGGCGAGAGGTACACCACCGCGAATTGCCCGCCTGCGTACAGGCTCGCCGCCCAGCGATCGGCCAGCAGCTCCGCGACGGAATAGACGCGGCCCTTGATCTTCAGCTTCGAGCCGACCTCGATCGTCCCGGTGTCTTCCACGCGACCGTCGGCCGGCGACACGAGCGCGTCGGGCTCGGGATCGAGCGGCCGCAGACCGGGCTTCAGCTTGCGCGTGAAGAAGGCGTCGAACGTGGGAAACCCACCTTCCGGCACCTCGTAGTCCGAGAGATCCACCGAGTACGCCCGGCAGTATGCGTCCACGGCCAACCGCAGGGCGGGCTGTGGCGCGGGCACACGAGCCATGCGCCCGATGGTGCGGCTCAGGCCTTTACGCGGCAGGACTCGAAGCGATGTTGCGGCAACACGAGACGGACTTGGCAGCATATGAAACCGCGCTCGCAGGCTGCCGACCTTCCCCGGTCAGCGCCATCGCAGCGACTCTTCGCATGCTAGCCGAGCCGTCGGAGGTGCGTCAAACGCCGACAAACAACCCGCGCACACAAACCACGGCCCCGCCGTGCATACCGGCGGCGCGCACACTTGCGTGGTATCAGCCGCAAGTGGTCTCGATAATCAGACGCGCCACGACATACGGGTCGATGTTCGCACAGGGTCGCCGGTCCTCGAGGTAGCCCTTGCCCGCCTGGTCGACGTGCAGTGGGATGCGGATCGACGCACCGCGGTTGCCGACGCCGTACAGGAACGTCTTGTACGAAGCAGTCTCGTGCTTGCCGGTCAGCCGCTCCTCGATGCCGAACCCGTAGTTCGCGATGTGCAGCTCGGCGCGTCCGCGGAGCTTCTCGCACGCCGCGAGGATCACCTTGATGCCGCCCGCGTCGCGCATGGCTTTGGTGGAGTAGTTCGTGTGGCACCCGGCGCCGTTCCAGTCGCCCTTGACGGGCTTCGGATCCAGGGAGGCGTTCACGCCGAAATCCTCGCCGACGCGGTATAAGAGCCAGCGCGCCAGGTTGAGGTGGTCACCGACCTCGAGCGCCGCCGCGGGACCGATCTGGAATTCCCACTGTCCGGGCATCACCTCTGCGTTGATGCCCGCGAACTTGAGACCGGCGGCCAGGCAGGCGTCCATGTGGCGCTCGACGATCGGACGGCCAAAGACCTCATCCGCGCCGACGCCGCAGTAGAACGGCCCCTGCGGCGCGGGATAGCCCTGCTCCGGCCAACCGAGCGGACGGTTGCCCTTGAACAAGGTGTATTCCTGCTCCATGCCGAACCACGGCTCGTGTGCGGCGTACTTCTCCGCGACCTCTCGCAGCAAAGCCCGCGTGTTCGTCGCGTGCGGCTTACCGTCGGCTGAGAACACCTCGGTCATGACCAGAACGTTGTCGCCGCCGCGCACCGGATCCGGGCAGTAGAACACCGGCTTCAGGACGCAGTCTGAAGCGTGTCCGGCGGCCTGGTTCGTGCTCGAACCGTCGAAGCCCCATTCCGGGAGGCTCCTCAGATCCTTGACGGGGCCAGGAAGGATCTTCGTCTTTGAGCGAAGCTTCTTCGTGGGTTCTGTGCCATCGACCCAGATGTACTCAGCCTTGATCGCCATGTCGGCTTTCAGACGGCGTCTTCGCCGCGCTCGCCGGTGCGGATACGAATCGCTTCCTCGATGCCCACGATGAAGATCTTGCCGTCACCGATGCGCCCAGTCTTCGCCGTCTTCTCGATCGACTCGATCACCTGGTTGACCTGGCTGTCCGCGATGACGAGCTCGATCTTGACCTTCGGCACGAAGTCCACGACGTACGCGGAGCCCCGGTACACTTCCTTCTTGCCGCCGGTGCGGCCGAAGCCCTTCACCTCGCTGACCGTCATGCCCTGGATGCCGATTTCACCAAGCGCGTCTTTAACCTCGTCGAGCTTGAAAGGTTTGATGATGGCTTCGACTTTCTTCATGTGGAGTCTCCCTGGCGCAGAGGTGTACGATTGAGGTAGCCAGCTAGCATTTCTGAACTGTTTCCCAACGGTAAAAATAGCTCCCTGGGCCCTGATCCAGGTGAGAAGCCCGTAGGCGGGGTGCGGAAAAAACCCTTTGGTTAGGCCGGCTCGGCCCCACGGCTGGCGGAGCGAGCCGGTGCCGAATGCTGTCCGGCCACCACGCCGCCCCGGCGCGAGCGGATACACACAGGAAACACCCGAGAAACAGAACGGTGCGCCAACGCGTCGAGCTGTGGGTGCGGGTGCGCCGGCCGGCTCCGGCGTGCCCACGTGCGCGCGATCACATCGCAGCGCACGCGCCGGCGCAGCTCGTAAGACGACCGGATTGCGTCTGTACTCGAATCGGCTGCAGTGGAGCGCGTGCTTGCAGCCGTTGGCGGCAGGTGCGGTCGCCCGGCTACACGGTTCGGACGTCCAGCGGGCGTCTGGCGCGGCGCACCCCACCGAAACACGCTTGCATTGACGCCCTTCCCGCGCGCCGCCAAGATGCAGCGCGCATGGCGTTCATCCTCGATACGGTGCGCGACCTCGGCCGATTGCGCGAGATTGCCGGAGTGCTCGCACGCCACGGCTTCGGGGAGCTGCTGCAGCGTACGGGGCTCGGCAGCTTCACGGTCGGCAAGCGCAGCGACCAACCCCAGCCCAAGCTGGCCGTGCGCATTCGCCTGGTGCTCGAGGAGCTCGGCCCGTCTTTCATCAAGCTGGGCCAGCTGCTGTCCACGCGCGCGGATCTTCTGCCCGCGGACCTGGTGCTCGAGCTGCAGCAGCTGCAGGACAACGTCCCGCCCCTGCCCTTCAGCGAGATGAAGGGCGCGATCGAGGCGGAGCTCGGCGCGCCCATCGATGCGGTGTTCGCGCAGTTCGACGAGGAGCCGCTGGCGTCCGCGTCCATCGGCCAAGTGTACCGCGCGCAGCTTAAGCACGAAGACGGGGTCGCGGCCGTCGTGGTCAAGGCGCAGCGGCCGAACATCGCGCGCACCATCGACCGCGACATCGACCTGCTTTATTCGTTCGCGCGCGCGCTGGAACGCTCGATCCCGGAGGCCCGCCCGTATATGCCGGTGCGGCTGGTGGCGGAGTTCGACCGCGCCATCCGCGCGGAGCTCGACTTCGCGCAGGAGGCGGACAACGCGGAGCGCTTCGCCCAGAACTTCGCGCAGCTGTCCACCGTGCGCTTTCCAGGCGTCTACCGCGAGGTCTCGTCGCAGAAGGTGCTCACGCTCGAGTACTTCGACGGGCAAAATGTGTTCGACGCAGTCGCGCGCGGCGCGAGCGCGGAGCGCATCGCGAAGAACGCGGTGCAGATCGTCGTGAAGATGATCTTCGAGCACGGCTTCTTCCACGCCGATCCGCACCCGGGGAACATCCTGATCCTCGGCACGCCGGAGGAGCCGGTGCTCGGGCTCGTCGACCTTGGTCTCGTGGGCCGCCTCAGCCCGCGTCTGCGCGACCGCCTGATCGACCTGATGATCGCAGCCAGCAGCCGCGACTCGCGCATGATCGCGGACGCGATGTACGCGATCGGCAGGCCCACGAAGAAGATCGACCGCGGCGCGTTCGAGGCCGACATCGCGCGCCTCTCGGACAAGTACCTGGGGCGAAAGCTCGAGGACGTGCCGTTCGCCGATCTGATCCGCGATCTGAGCGGTGCGGCGCTGACCTACGGCATCGAGACGCCCGCCGAGCTGGTGATGGTGGGCAAGGCCATGATGACCGTCGAGGGCATCGCGCGACAGATCTACCCGGAGCTCGACGTGGTGGCCGAGCTGCGCCCGTATTTCGCGGAGATCGTCGGCTATCGCTACTCGCCGGAGCGGCTGACGAGCGATCTGCTGCACGTGGCGGCGCGCTTCGCGAACGCGGCCAGCGAGTTTCCTGCACGCGCGGACGACATTCTCGAAGACCTGCGCCACGGGCGCATGAGCGCGGTGGTGCGTCAGCCCAACCTGGCGCGCGCCACGGAGCGGCTCGGGCGGCGCATCTTCCACGGCCTGTTTGCGTCGTCGCTGGTGCTGGGTGGCAGCGGGCTTTGGGCGAGCTCACATGCGCGCGAGGGGCTCGTCGTGCTGACCCTGGGCGTGTCGTGGGCGCTCCTGAGCTCCTTCCTGCTGGGCTTCGGCAGGAAGCACCTCGACAGCTGAGCGACCGAGACAGCTCTACCCGGGTCCCGGGGGGATCCCGGCACGGTCGATGCTTGATTTGAGGCTGCGCGGGCCGCCGCCGCGGCGCGCCTGCGCTTTTCTCACGCAACGAACTTGCGTGCTTCGGTTCAGTGCCTATACTGCACAAAGGTTCAGTGATGACAATGAACACCATGCCCACCCCCATCAGCTCGCACGCGGCGTTTGCGGCGGGCGGTTCTCATGACCAGGCCGTGCTGTCCATGCCGGCGCGCCTCGTGGCAGGTCTGCCCGTGCCCATGACGCTGCGGCTGCGGGTGCCCGGCGCCCCGGTGCCCGTGTGCATCTGGACGGGTGACGCCGCGCACGGCGCTGCGCCGGTCCTCGCGGACACGATCGTGTTCCAGGCGGCCGAGCTCGACGCGCTGGTGGTCGCTACGGAAGCTGACCGCATCTGGCATCGCGAGTTTCTCGGACTGTGCTTCGAGAAGTGGCGCAGGCCGGATCAGCGCCTGCGCGAAGCCGAGCTGCTGGCTGGTGCCAACCCGGACACGGAGGTGTCATGGTCGCTCGAGCGCGTGCTCAAGCGTCTGGGCGTCGAGCTCGAGGCGGTGGAGCTCGAGGCCGCCCCCATCGTTCGCCCGCTGCACGCGGCTGCGTAGCGTGCATCATCCGCGGCCCGGCCGGGCGAAGCCCGCTCAGAAGCCGAGCCGCGCCGCCGACCACAGTCCGAGCGCACCTGCAGAGAGACAGCCCAGCAACGTCGCCGCGCCGTAAGCCAGAGCGCGCAGAGCGTCGCCACGTTGCAACATCTGCAGCAGCTCGAGATTGAACGACGAATACGTCGTGAAGCCACCGAGGATACCCGTGCCCACGATCCAGCTCGCCGGCACACCGAGCCAGAGCCGCTCTCCGAGCACTCGGCTCAGCAGCGCGAGCGCGAAGCAACCGATCAGGTTGACCAGAAGGGTTGCGTACGGCCAGACAGATCCCAGGCGTTGCGCGCACCACAAATTCGCGCCGAAACGCAGGAGCGTTCCGAACGCGCCGCCCAACGCTACGCACAGTGCTGCCACGCGAGACAACTTACACGACTCTCGTTTCCGCGCGTGGTCAGCTTCTGAAACCTGCAACGTAGCGCTGCTCGAGGCTGGGGGAAACCTTCACGTCGTGCAGGAACGTGTTGAGTGGATTGCGCATTGAGCCGTATCCTCGCTGTCTGATGGCGAAAGCGAGAATCTCGGTGCGAGCTGCACCGCCGGGCCGCAGCGACACGCCCACGCTCGCCGCGCGTGCGCTTCAGCTGGGCCACGAGCAAGTGCCGCTCTACTCCGGCGCCGTGCACTACTTCCGGCTCAAGCCGAGCGCGTGGCGCCCCGCGCTGAGCGCGCTGAAGTCGCTGGGCTTGCACATGGTGGAGACCTATGTGCCGTGGGGTGTGCACGAGCTGCGCGACGGCAGCTACGACTTCGGCCAGTACGATCCGCAGAAAGATCTGGGCGCATTCCTCGACCTCGCGCACTCGCTCGGCCTGTACGCGTTCGTGCGGCCGGGCCCCAACATCAATGCCGAGCTCACCTACTTCGGCCTGCCGCGACGCGTGGTGTTCGACGAAGCCTGCCAGGCGCGCTCGGCGCAGGGCAAGCCGCTGCCGTTCATCGCGCCCCCGCGCATGTTTCCCGTGCCCTCGTTCGCCAGCGAGCGCTTCTTCCATGAAGTCGAGCGCTGGTACGCGGAGGTGGCCAAGGTGCTCGTGAAGCGCATCTGGCCCGAGGGTCCCGTGGTGATGCTGCAGGTCGACAACGAAGCGGCGTTCTACTTTCGCGACGCTCCGTACGACCAGGATCACCATCCCGACGCACTGTCCAAGTACCGCGCGTTCTTGCGCGCGCGCTACGTGACACTGGAAGCGCTGAATCGCGCGTACGCCACGGAGCTCACCGACTGGGAGGAAGCGCTGCCACCCGCGCCTTGCCGGCCGGATGCCACGCACGCGGAGCTGCGGCGCGCGCTCGACTTGATGGCGTTCCAGGAAGAGCTGCTGGCGAGCGCCCTGTCGCGCATGCAGAGCTCGCTGCGCGGCGCGCTCGGTCCTCTGCCGACGGTGCACAACGCACCGATGGGCGAGAGCGGCTTGCCCGCTGGCCTCGCGCGCATCGACGGCGTGGTCGACGTGAACGGCATCGACTACTACCACCGGCGATCGGACCTGCGCGCCGTGCGCGACCGCACCTTGCGTCTGGTGGGCTCGGTGCGGCTGCCTTTTGGGCCCGAGGTTGGCGTGGGCGCACCGCCCTGGTTCGCGACGCGCAGCGACGAGGACGCGCTGCACACGCTGCTGTGCGCCTGTGCCTACGGGCTGCGCGGGCTGAACCTGTACATGGCGGTGGATCGCGACCGCTGGTACGGCGCACCGTTCGACGAGCTGGGCCGCGAGCGCCCGAACGCCGCCGAGCTACGCAGCGTGCTGCAGGCGCTCGCGCGCTGCCAGTTCCACGCGCTGACGCGCCGCGTGGAGGTCGGCATCATGCTGCCGCAGGAGTATGCGCGGCTGTCGCGTGCGACCCACACCCTGGGCGCATTCAGCCCGTCTCTGCTCGCGATCGCGGGCGCCGGCGCAAACGCAGCCTGTCTGCAGAGCACGTTCGGCTTCGCCGCGCCGATCCAGCTGGACTGGACCGAATACGTGGAGCGTTTCGCGCGCGCCCTGGAGGCCGCGTTCGTGCCGTACGTCTACGTGGAGAGTGACGCGCCCGAGAGCATGTTGCGTGAGCTGCGCGTGTTGATCTGCCCGAGCTTCGAGCTGGCCGATCCCGAGCGCCTGGCGCGCCTCACGCGCTTCAGCCAGCGCGGTGGCCGCGTCATCTACGGCCCGCGCGAGCCCGAGCTGGACGGCGCGCTCGAGCCGCTGCCCGAGCGTGAGCGCGTGGCTGGCCTGGAGCGCGCGGACGACTGGATCCTGGCGGACACGGCCCAGGCGCAGCTGCTGATCGCCGACTTGATCGGCGAGCTCGGTCTGGCACGGCCGGTGCTCGCCGCTCCGAGCGGCATCGACGCGACCCTTCACGAAGACGACAGCGGGCCGCGCGCGCTGTTCGTGCTGCAGCCTTCAGCTGCAAGCGTGCAGGCCGAGCTCAGCCTGCCCGAGCCACTCACCCTCGTCGACGCGGTGACCGGCGAGCGCTTCGGCGGCGAGACCACGGCCAGCATTCCCATGGCCGGCTACAGCTGCCGCATGTTCCTGTGTGAGCGCCAGAGCGACGCCGGACCGCGCCCGCGCGCTCCCTCGGCGCGTAGGAGTCCACTGCCGTGCTGAGCTCCAACCTGCGCGTGACGGGCTACGACGCCGTGACCTGGTCACGCCTCGTATCCCTGTTCGGCTCGCATCGCGCGCCCGAGGATCACAGCGACAGCTGGGGCATGCTGGTGGTGATCGAGAACGCGAGCGGCGCCGCCTGCGCGGCGTTCATCGGAGATCGCGGCCCGATCGACGCCTCGAGCTACACCGGGCGCAGCGACTTGCCTGCGCTCTGCAGCCAACATCGCGTGCGCCGCGCGGTCGCGCTCAAACAGGGCGCGATCGAAGAGCTGACCGAGCGCGCCGCGCCACACATCCTGCGCACGGACGACTATGCGGCGCAGTGGCTGGCGCTGTTCAGCGCGGCGCGCGAGCTGGAGCGCGAAGGCGCGCTCTACTTCTGGCCGCAAGCCAAGAACGCCGTGCCCCTGCCGAGCCCGCAGCTCGTCACCCGCGCGCTCGACGTGGTGCTGCCGGACGAGCACAGCTTCGTCGCCGCGCTCTGGGAGGAATCGGAGCTCTGGACGGCGCTGGTGCTGCGCAGGCGCGGGGGTCAGATCGATCTGCTCGGCGGCCCGGAGCTGGTGCTGGACGTGGTCGGCCCGCTGAGCGGCGACTACCGCCGCGATCATCGCGCTGTCAGTCGTGCGATCTCGGCCGCTGTCGCGCCGGTGCAGCTCGGCATCTACACGCAGGCCCGCCGCTTCGATCGACTGCTGCGCGAGCCCGAGCCGGGCGCGTGGGCGAAGGCCGTCGCGCTGCGTGAGATCATCATCGATCCAGCCCCAGCCTACGTGCACTTCGCCGTGGGCGCGGACGCGTTGCGCGCCACCGCGCGCCGCACCGGTCAGCTGCTCGGAGGCATCGACTTCATGACGTACATCGAGCCGTGGGCGCGCTACGCCCGCGACCAGATCTCGCAGGTGGCCAGCGTCACGGGCATGCTCGGCTTCAACCCGCTGCAGGTCCTCGCACGCAGGCTGCGGGCCAGCGAAGCGCCTCCATCCGGTGAGTCGCAGCCCGAGCCCGACATCAAAAGCCCCGAGCGCTCGCCGTGATGAACACGGGCGAGCCCCGGGGCGCGTGGCTCACGCAGCTGCGGCTCAATAGCCGTTGAGCGTCGCGAAGCGATCGCGGTGGTGCGCGGCGTCACCGAAGGTGAGCTCACACACGCGCGCGTGCTTGATGAAGAACCCGATGTCGTGCTCGTCGGTCATGCCGATGCCGGCGTGCATCTGTACGGCCTCGTTCGCGATCAGCACGTACGCGTCCGAGCAGCGAGCCTTCGCGACGGACACGAGCGCGCTGGCTTCGGCGTCCTTCGCGTCGAGCGCGCGCGCCGCGAGCATGGTCGCGGAGCGGGCCAGCTCGATCTCGATGAACATCTTCGCCGCGCGGTGTTTGAGCGCCTGGAACGTGCCGATCGCTACGTTGAACTGCTTGCGCTCCTTCAGGTAGCCGAGCGTGCGGTTGAATGCCTCCGACATGGCGCCCAGCATCTCGCCGCACAACGCCACCGTGGCGCGGTCGAGCGCAGCTTCGATCAGCGGCAGCGCGCGGTCGCGCTCCCCCACCAGCGCATCCGCCGGCAGCTGCACGTCTTGCAGCTCGACGAGCGCCGCGTTGCGCGAGTCGATGCGATGCTGGCGCGTGACCTTGAGCCCCGGTGTGCCCGCCGGAACGAGGAACAGGCTGATGCCCTCCGCGGCACGCTCGCTGCCGCTGGTGCGCGCGCTCACGAGATAGGCGTCTGCCAGTGCGCCCGCGAGCACGGCCCGCTTCTCGCCCGTGAGCACGTAGCCGTTTTTGCCGGCGGTCGCGCGCGTGGTCACGTACGCGGCGTCGTAACGGCTCTTCGACTCCTGTTGCGCAAACGCGATGACCTTCTCGCCGGCGATCACGGGCGCGAGCCAGGCGTCTTTCTGCGCCTGATTGCCAGCGAGCGCGAGCAGCTGGCCCGACAGCAGGATGCTCGGCACGTAAGGCTCGGCGGCCAGGTTCTTGCCCATGGCCTCGCTCACGAGGATTGCGCCGGCGAGACCCATGCCGAGGCCTCCGTCGCGCTCCTCGAACGGGATCGCGGTCCAGCCGAGCTCGGCCATCCGCTGGTAGAGCTCGCGCGAGTAGCCGCGCTCGTCGCGGCTGTCACGCAGCTTGCGGAGCCGGGTGATTGGAGAGTTCTCGGCAAAAAACGCGCTCGCGGTCTGCGCGAGCATGGCCTGGTCTTCGGTCAATGAGAGCTGCATGGCAATAATTCCTTCAAGTCGCTGGAGAGTGATCGACTCAGTCGCCGGGCAGCTCGAGCACGCGCTTGGCGATGATGTTCAGCTGGACCTCGCTGGTCCCGCCCTCGATGGTGTTTCCGCGCGAGCGCAGCCAGTCGCGGGTCTTCTCCAGCTCCAGCGCGCTGTAGCCAGGCCCTTCCCAGCCGAGGCCCTGCTCGCCGCGGATCTTGACCATCAGCTCCTCGCGGCGCTGGTTGAGCTCCGTTCCGTACACCTTGAACAGCGACGACTCCGGTCCCGGACGATGTCCGGCCTTGATGTTGTCGGCGTTGCGCGCGACCGTCGAGAGGAAGCAGCGCGAGTCCATGTTCAGCTGCGTGATCGCGTCGCGCAGCACGGGATCGGCGAGCTTCTTGCCGTCGGTCTCCCCCACGTACTCGCGCGCCAGGTCAGCCAGCACGTTCCTGCGATCGCCCGCGTTGCGTGCGCCGCCGCTCGCGCCGAACACGTTCGCGATCATCGTGCGCTCGTGGCCGAGCAGCGCCTTCGCGACCGTCCAGCCATTGTTCACGCCCGCGATCACGTTGTTCGCCTTAGCGCGCGCGTCCGTGAAGAACGTCTCGCAGAACGGCGATGCTCCGCTGATCAGCCGGATCGGCCGCACCTCGACGCCGGGCGTCGCCATGTCGATCAGCAGGAACGTGATGCCCTGCTGCTTCTTCGCGGAAGGATCGGTGCGGACGAGCACGAACATCCAGTCCGACTTGTCGCCGTAGCTCGTCCAGATCTTCTGGCCGTTCAGCACGTATTCGTCACCTTCGAGCACGGCCGAGCATTGCAGCGAAGCGAGGTCCGAACCCGCGTTCGGCTCAGAGTAGCCCTGACACCAGCGGATCTGGCCGCGCACTATCTTTGTCAGGTGCTCGGCTTTTTGCTCGTCGGTCCCAAACTGCAGCAATGTGGGCCCGATCATCGTCAGACCGAAGCCGGTGAGCGGCGCCGGAAAGCCGAGCTTCGCGAGCTCTTGCTGGAACACGCGCTCGTGTGCCGGGGTCAGCCCACCGCCGCCGTATTCCTTCGGCCAAGTGATCGCCGTCAGGCCGCGCTCCGCCGCGAGCTCGCAATAACGCGTCGCATCGGGATGCGGCTGCTCGGGCTTGCGCCCGCCCCAGTACGCGTATTTGGGATCGTTGAGTCCTCGCAAGGACTGCGGAGCTTCCTTCTCGAGAAACTCACGCACCTGCGTTCGGAATGCTTCAAGTTCCACAGCGCCTCCATGATGCGTGCAGCGAGATCCCTGCCGACGCGTCCGGCGCTATTAGCAAAGAACACTCGGCCGAGCTACTGCGCTGTGACCTCCAAGAAGCCGTGCTGAGCGAGCGCCTGACGTAAGGATGGGACAGAACCGTCGAAGCGCACTGCAGCTAGCCCAACCGCGCGTGCCGCGTCGCAGTTCTGCGCACGATCATCGATCAGCAGGCAAGCCTCGGGCGGCACCGCGAGCTGCTTGCAAGCGTGCAGGAACGCCTCGGGTGCAGGCTTTCGTAGTCCTGTGTGGCAGGAAATGAACGAAAGCTCGACGTAGCGAGACAAGCCGAGGCGCTGTTCCACAAGCTGATACCAAAGCGGGTAATTTGAAAGCGCGTGCATCGGCACGTCGCGGGCCTTCAGCTCGAGCAGCAGCTCTTCGATGCCCTCGACCCAGGCGTACGCCTCGGCCATGTGCTGCTTGAGCCCGGCACCATCGATGGTGCTGCCGTCTCGGAAGAAGCGTGCATAGAGTTCGAGCTCGGTCAATGTTCCGAGCTCGAAGTCCACCCATGCCCGCGGCGTGAGGCGCGCGACGAGATCCTCGAACGAGTGCCCGAAGAACCCCGGCATGTGCGTGAAGAAGGGATCACGCACGAGGGTATCCATGATGTCCCAGAGGATGACGCGCGGCCGCATCTCAGTTCAGCTTGCGATACAGGCCGACGACCACGCCCAGGATCTGCGTCGAGCGCCAGTCGTCACGGCTGATGACGATGTCAGTCATACGCTCATTGGCAGGCACTAGCCTGATGCGATCCGACTCCGGGTAATAATACTTGCACGTGGCTTCCTCGCCGACGAGCGCGACGATGATCTCGCCCTTGCGCGCATCCAGCTGCTTGCGCACGAACACGTAATCTCCGTCGCGAATGCCGGCATTCACCATGGACTCGCCCTTCACGCGCAGGCCGAACAGGTCGCGCGACGCGCCGCCCACCAGCATCTTGTCGATGCGCACGGTGTCCTCGGGGCTCTGGATCGCTTCGGTCAGCTGACCTGCCGCGACGCGGCCCAGGATCGGGATCTCGATGAAGCTATCGTCGATGGAGGACAGCGGTAGGCCTTGACCGTTCGCCGCGAGCGAGTCGCGCGAGCCGTCGTCAGCACCAGCGTGAGCCCCGTTCCCATTGGCCTTGAAGTCGAGCACGGTGGGACGAAGCGCACGCGACTTCATGTCCTCGCGCGTGAGGTAGCCCTTGCGCTCGAGCGCGCGAAGGTGATCGTTCACCCCGTTGGTGCTGCGAATGCCCATGAAATTGCCGATCTCCCGCAAGGTCGGCGGATAGCCCCGCTCCGTGATCGACGATTGGATGTACTGCAGGACCATCTCTTGACGGTGAGTGAGCTTCTGCATCTGCGACCCCTGTTCTTTCTCCGCTTGGCCGCCTCCTCCACTCTCTTCAGCTTTCGCCTTTCTTGCGCGGAGCTACGCCGCGGAGAGCTTCGGTCTGCGGGACTAAACGGACATCCACTGTGCGCGCGATTAGGTAAGATAGCTGAGTACAGAACGCGCGACCAGATGTCAAATTCCGTGGGGCGTCTGCGCGTCGAAAGGCCTTTCCTTGCCTGCACATGTGTGGCGACGACCCCACCTCACGAGGCGGATTGTAGGCCGGAGTGAGCAACTCTGCTGCATAGTCACTCACTTGGCCGAGCCCCGCCCGAGCCCGCCGCGCCCACAGGCAAGCGACCGCTCGTGCACGCTGCAGCTGATAGCGGCGGACGTCCGGCAGCGTGCGTCTCGAAGCGCTACGCACTGCGGCAGGTCCGCTGCGTGCTGCATCTTTCGCAGCTGTCAGTCTGCGCTGCATTCGCGCCGCTCACGGCACTGTGCTGCGATTGACCGGCGTTGTGAGTCCACTATACAAGCAGCGCCGTGGGTCGAAACGCAGCTAGTGCGGCGAACGACCCCGCGCGCAGGAGCGAAGACGCATGAAAGCGGTGTTGTGCAGAGCCTTCGGTCCGCCCGAAAGTCTCGTTCTCGAGGAGATTCCGAGTAAGTCGCTGGGCGCGGGGCAAGTACGCATCGCAGTACATGCAGCGGGAGTGAATTTTCCTGACCTGCTCATGGTCCAGGGCAAATATCCGTTCAAACCGCCCTTCCCGTTCGCGCCCGGCTCCGAGGTCGCAGGCGAGGTGGTCGAGGTCGCGCCCGACGTGCGGTCGCCGAAGCTCGGCGACCGCGTGCTCGCCATGCTGGGTCTCGGCGGGTTTGCAGACGAGGTGGTGACTGCGGCGCAGACGTGCATGGTGCTGCCGAAGCGCATGGACTACGTGACGGCGGCCGGCTTCAGCATGAGCTACGGCACGAGCTACTACGCGCTCGTGCAGCGCGGTCAGCTGCAGTCGGGTGAGGTGCTGCTCGTGCACGGGGCGAGCGGCGGCGTGGGCACGGCCGCGCTCGACATCGGTCGCCAGCTCGGCGCGCGCTCGATTGCGACAGGCGGCAGCGACGAGAAGCTGCAGCAGGTCGCGCAGCACTACGGCGTGGAGCACGTCATCAATTACCGCACGCAGCCGCGCTGGCTGGACAGGGTCAAGGAGCTCACCCTCGCCCAGGGTGCGGACGTGATCTTCGACGCAGTGGGCGGCGAGCTGCTCGAGGACTCCCTGCGCTGCGTGGCCTGGAACGGCCGTGTGCTCGTGATCGGCTCGGCGGGCGGCGAGATCCCGCGGGTGCCCGCCAATCTGGTATTGGTGCGGAACTCGGCCCTGGTCGGCGTGTACTGGGGCGCGTGGGTCAGTCGCGAGCGCGAGGCGAATCGCCAGAACTTCGCCACGCTGTTCGAATGGTACGAGGCGGGTAAGCTGAAGCCGATCGTGTCGCACACCGTGCCGCTGGCTCGCGCAAAGGATGCGCTCAACGCCCTCGCCCAGCGTCAAATCGTCGGTAAATGCGTGATAACCACCGGGAGAAGCCCGGTTCCACAAGGGATCAAATGACCATCTTCCAAATGTCTGCCAAAGCCACGGAACTGCACGGACGGCTGCTCGAGTTCGCGCGCAAGGAGTGCCTGCCCGCCGAGCAGGTCTTCGCAGAACAGATCGGCAAGGCGAGCGATCGCTGGCAACCCGTGCCCGTCGTGGAGGAGCTGAAGCGCAAGGCCAAGTCGCTCGGGCTCTGGAACATGTTTTTGCCGGAGAGCGAGCACGGCGCCGGCCTGAGCAACCTCGAGTACGCGCCGCTGTGCGAGATCATGGGTCACTACCCGCTCGCGAGCGAGGCGACCAACTGCTCCGCGCCCGACACCGGCAACATGGAAGTGCTGGTCCGCTACGGCACCGACGAGCACAAAAAGCAGTGGCTCGCGCCGCTGCTCGCGGGCGAGATCCGCTCCGCGTTCTGTATGACCGAGCCGGACGTCGCCTCCTCGGACGCCACGAACATCAGCGCGCGCATCGAGCGCGACGGCGACGAGTACGTCATCAACGGGCGCAAGTGGTGGTCGTCGGGTGCTGGCGATCCGCGCTGCAAGGTCTTCATCTTCATGGGCAAGAGCGACCCGAGCGCGTCGAAGCACCTGCAGCAGTCGATGATCCTCGTGCCGCGCGATGCCAAGGGCGTGAACGTCAAGCGCATGCTCACGGTGTTCGGCTACGACCACGCGCCGCACGGTCACGCCGAGATCGAGTTCGTGAACGTGCGCGTTCCGAAGTCGAACATCCTGCTCGGTGAGGGCCGCGGCTTCGAGATCGCACAGGGCCGCCTCGGACCCGGCCGCATCCATCACTGCATGCGCACCATCGGCGTGGCCGAGCGCGCGCTGGCGCTGATGTGCAAGCGCGCCGAGTCGCGCGTCGCCTTCGGTAAGAAGCTGTCGGAGATGGGCTCCGTGCGCCAGGACATCGCGCGCTCGCGCATCGAGATCGATCAGACGCGCCTATTGACCTTGCACGCGGCGCACATGATGGACACGCAGGGCAACAAGTCCGCGCGCATCGAGATCGCCGAGATCAAGGTCGCCGCGCCCAGCATGGCGCTGCGCGTGCTCGACCGCGCGATGCAGGTGCACGGCGGCATGGGCGTGTCGCAGGACACGTTCCTGGCAGGCGCCTACGCGAACACGCGCACCCTGCGCTTCGCGGACGGCCCGGACGAGGTGCACCTCGACCAGCTCGGCCGCCTCGAGCTCAAGAAGCACCACATCTGAAGCGTGGTTTAAGCGGAGGTCGGGAGCCGCGGAGCTTGCGGAGCGGCTCCCGCGACCGCCGATGTGATTAACTCGGAGGTCGGGAGCCGCGGAGCTTGCGGAGCGGCTCCCGCGACCGCCGATGTGATTAACTCGG
>Ga0190269_10000097_pt1 | contig 40589 bp, 33 predicted proteins | sample Popmic249IS_FD_133749 | JGI IMG/M metagenome (GOLD analysis project Ga0190269, IMG submission 133749) | Populus adjacent soil microbial communities from riparian zone of Blue River, Arizona, USA - 249 IS | ecosystem: Environmental > Terrestrial > Soil > Riparian zone | place: USA: Arizona... | reverse complement strand
GCCGGCGCCACTGACAGCTTGATAGGTGCTGACAGTCACACCTGACAGACCATAACGGCGCAGCAGCGGGCTGAGAGCGAGCATGAGTGGAATCGTCGTACAGTTGGGGTTCGCGATCAGCTGGACGCCGCTGTCGATCGCGTCGTCATTCACCCCGGCCACGCCCAAAAGCACCTTGGGATCCGCGCGGTACGTGTTGCTCTTGTCGATCACGCGATAGCCTAGCTCGAGCAGCCGCGGCACGAAGCGCCGACTGTGCTCGTCATCCAGCGCGACGAAGGCCAGCTCACCGCGCGGCGCGCTCGGCTCCTCCAGACGCGTGGCGGCGGCCACGGCGTAGCGGACGCCATCGTGCTCCAGCTCCTGATCGCGGCTTGCGTACAGATCGAGCTGCGCGTCGGGCCAGGCCCGCTTCGCCAATTCCAGGGTCTCGCGACCGACGAGACCGGTTCCTCCCAAGATGCAGATGCGCATGAGCTTCGTATCGCACCTCGTGCCGGAGGTGGCAAGGGCCGCCATTGACGTGACGAGGTGAAGCGGCAGCGGACACCGCGTGACACATGGCTGGAGCTGGTCCGCAAAGCGTGCGGCGCGCGCGAGCGGCCCCGCAGAGCGTGCGATCGACAGCGCCGCCGTCCGCGACAATTCCCATCGCTCACGCATCGGCATGTTCGTTGCGAGTTGAGTCGGTACAAGCAGCGCTCGCGGCAGACCAGAGCGCGCATCCGGCCTTCGCGGCCGGCTTCAACGCAGGAGAACTCCGATGCTCAGCATGCGGCCCATGATGGCCGCGCTATGCCTAACCACGGCCTTCGGCGCGGCATGCGAAAACAAAGCAGAGCAGGCGATCACGCAGCCCACGGCGGCTGCGCTGGGCGCCTCCAGCTCGATCAAGGACTTGATGACGGCGCGCGGCCTCAGCGAAGCCGACGTGGAGTCCGCGCTCAAGACCTACCTGCCGAGCGGCAAGCACGACGAATACACCATCTTCGCGTCCGGCGGCCAGTCGGGCCAGGTGTTGGTGCTCGGCGTGCCGTCCATGCGCCTGCTAAAGGTGATCGGAGTGTTCACGCCCGAGCCGTGGCAGGGCTACGGCTACGGCGGCGAGAGTAACAAGATCATTCAGGGGGGCGCGCAGAGTGGCCACGCGATCACCTGGGCCGATGTGCACCACCCCAACCTGTCCGAGACGAACGGCGACTACGATGGACAGTTCTTGTTCGTGAACGACAAGGCCAACGGGCGCGTGGCCGTGATCGATCTGAAAGACTTCATGACGAAGCAGATCGTCGCGAACCCGCTCGTGGGCAGCGACCATGGCGGCGCGTTCGTGGATGCCAACACGAACTACGTGATCGAGACCAGCCAGTACCCCACCCCGCTCGGCCGCGAGTACGCACCGCTCGATCAGTACAAGCAGAAGTATCGCGGGCTCGCGATGTTCTGGAAGTTCGACCGGGAGAAGGGCCGCATCGACGTCGAAAAGAGCTGGGGCATCGAGCTGCCACCGTACACACAGGACCTCGCCGATGCTGGCAAGCTGAGCAGCGACGGCTGGGCGTTCATCAACTCGTTCAACACCGAGATGGCCGTGGGTGGAACCCTGCAGGGAAAGCCGCCGATCGAGTCCGGCGCGTCGCAGAACGACATGGACTACCTGCACGTGGTCCACTGGAAGCGCGCGGAGGAGCTGGTCCACACTGGCAAAGCGATGACCATCAAGGGCGTCAAGGTGCTGCCGCTCGCGGTCGCGGCCGCGGAAGGCGTTCTGACGCTGATCGGTGAGCCGAAGAGCCCACACGGCTGCGACGTGACGCCCGACGGAACGGCGATCGTGGTGGGCGGTAAGCTCGACACGCACGCTACCGTGTACGAATTTTCGAAGATCAAGGCGCTGATCGAGGCCAAGAAGTTCGAGGGCAAAGACGAGTTCGGCGTACCCATCCTGGCTTTCAAGGACTCCATCCGCGGTCAGGCGGAGCTCGGGCTCGGACCGCTGCATACGGTCTACGACGACAAGGGCTTCGCGTACACGTCGCTGTTCCTCGAGAGCAAGATCGCGAAGTGGAACCTCAAAGAGCTGAAGGTCGCGGACAAGTTGTCCGTGCACTACAACATCGGTCACATCATGGCCGCCGAGGGCGACACGGTCAGCCCGGACGGCAAATACGTGGTGGCCATGAACAAGATGGCGATCGATCGCTTCCAGCCTGTCGGTCCACTGTATCCCCAGAACTTCCAGCTGGTCGACGCCACCGGTGACAAGATGCGTCTGCTGTTGGACGCGCCCATCGGCATCGGCGAGCCGCACTACTCGCAGATGATCAAGTCCGACAAGCTGAAGCCGATCAAGATCTACCCCGTCGGCACGAACCCCTACACCGATGCCAAGGATCCGTTTGTCGCTGAGGGCGGCAAGGAGCGGATCGTACGCAACGGCAACGTGGTGGATGTGTACATGACCGCGATCCGCTCGCACTTCACGCCGGACCACATCGAGGTCAACCAGGGTGACACGGTCAACATACACATCACGAGCCTCGAGCAAGCAGAAGACGTGACGCACGGCTTCACCATCAACATGTACAACATCGACCTCAGCCTCGAGCCCGGCAAGCACGAGAACGTCACCTTCAAGGCGGACGTGCCCGGCGTGTTCCCGATGTACTGCACCGAGTTCTGCTCGGCGCTGCACCTGGAGATGGCCGGCTACTTGTTGGTCAAGCCCGCAGGATCGTGAGCGCGACGAGGAGTCAGCCATGTCGAGCATCCCAGCCCCCGCCTATCCCATGCAGCCTGCGGAGGCCGCACCCCGCGGACGCCGCCTCGCCGTGTGGGGCCTAGTGGCGGGGGCGATCGCTTTGTTCGCGCTGGCACTGCGAGAGCCCTGGTGGTTTTTCCGCCTGTATGCACCGCAGTACCCGCGCGGGCTGACCTTGATCATCTCGCTCACGGGTCTGGACGGCGACACGCGCGAGATCAACATGCTCAACCACTACATCGGCATGGCGAGCCTGGACGACGCCGCCGCGCTCGAGCGCCAGTTCGCGTTCCACGGCGTGGCGGCGCTCGCGCTGACGCTCGTCGCCGTGCAGTGCTTCGTGCGTCCGGCGCGCAGCTGGCTCTTGCCTGCGCTCGGCGCGCTCTTCCCGCTCGGCTTCATCGCCGACAGCTTCTACTGGTTGCACCGCTTCGGCCATGACCTCGACCCTCGCGCGCCGCTGCGCATCCCTGGCTTCACGCCGCAGCTCTTCGGCAACGGCACCATCGGACAGTTCATGACGTTCGCGCGCCCGGAGCGCGGCTTTTGGCTCGCCGCCGTGGGCGTGTTGCTGCTGCTGGCTGCAAGCCTCGTGCGCGTGCGGCTGCCCGCGCTCCTCTCCCTGCTGCTAGTGGCCTGCACCACGCCCGCCACGCCGCTGACGGCGCCGCCTGCGGCAGGGCCAATCGCTCAGTCGATCCCTGCGGGCGCCAACATCGCGCGCGACGGCGCTCACCTGGCGAGCCTGCTCGCCGATCCGAGCGGTCCGAGCGAGATCTGGCTGCGCGCGGCGCGCTACGATGGCGACTTCGCGATCAACCGCCGCCTTCAGCTGCGCGGCGAGCCGGGCGCCACCTTGTTCGGCAGCGGGCGTGACACGGTGCTGCGCGTCCAGGCGGACGAAGCCGTGGTAGACAACCTCATCGTCCGCCACAGCGGCGGGCGTCACACCGCTGAAGACGCGGGCATCCGCGCGCAAGGCCGAGCCATTCAGATCCGCAACGTGCGCGTCGAGGACGCACTGTTCGGCGTGTCGCTCGGTCCCTGCCCGCGCTGCGTGCTGGAGCGCGTGCACGTGGTGGGATCAAGCGACGCGGCCCAGCTGAAGGGCGACGGCATCAAGGTCTGGGAGTCGGACGACGCCGTGGTGCGGCACTGTCGCGTCGACCACGTGCGCGACCTGGTGGTCTGGTACTCGCGCCGCGTGCTCCTCGAAGGCAACAGCGTGCGCCACAGCCGCTACGGCTCGCACTTCATGTACGCGCACGACTCGATCGTGCGCGACAGCGTGATCGAGAACAACGTCGTGGGCATCTTCGTGATGTACAGCGCACGCCTGCAGCTCGAGCGCAATGTGCTCGCGGGCGCACGTGGCGCGGCGGGCGTGGGGATCGGATTCAAGGAGAGCGACGCGGTGCGCGCGCAGGGCAACTGGATCGTGGCGAACACGACCGGTGTGTACCTCGACGAGACCCCGCGCTCGCAGAACGCACCCGTCGACTTCCACCGAAACCACTTCGCGCTGAACGACGTCGCGCTACGTTTCCACGGCGTGCGCGAGCCGCTGCGCTTCCTCGGCAACACCTTCGAGCACAACGCCACCCTGGCAGACGTCGAAGGCGGCGGCGACGCGCTCGTCGCCCAGTTCATGGGCAATCACTTCTCGGACTACGCCGGCTACGACCTGAACACAGATGGCGTGGGCGACGTGGCCTATCAGGTCAAGCGCCTGTCCGGCGACCTGGTCTCCGCGGAGCCCATGCTCGCATTCTTTCACGGCACCGCAGCCATGTCGCTGCTCGACGCGGTCGCCACGGCGGCGCCCATCTTCGCGAGCCGCCTGCTGCTCGAAGACCCCCAGCCCAGCTTCTCGGAGATCCAACCATGATCGACATCGAGCACGTCTCGAAGCACTTCGGACCCGTGCAGGCGCTTAAGGACATCAGCCTGCGCATCATGCCCGACGAGCGCGTGGCGTTCGTGGGCTCGAACGGCTCCGGCAAGACCACGTTGCTGCGCGCGCTGCTCGGCCTGTCCCGCATCCGCGGCCAAATCCGCATCGCCGGTCACGACGTGGCCGCGCACCCGGAGCTCGCGCTCGCCTACGTAGCGTACGTGCCGCAGATCGCGCCGCCGCTCGAGGCGCCCGTGAGCGAGGTGCTCGCGGCTTACGCCGCTCTGCGCGGCATCGAGTGCACGCATGTTGCCGAGCAGGCGGCGCGCATGGGTCTTGCATCGTCCGAGCTCGCGCGCGTGCGCTTCCGCGACCTGTCCGGCGGCATGAAACAGAAGCTCCTGGCGGCGCTCGCGCTCGCCACCCCGGCCCCGATCCTGGTGTGCGACGAGCCGACCTCCAACCTGGACGCGGCCGCACGCCACGCGTTCTTCGGTGCGCTGGAGCAGCGCGAGCCGGGCAGCATCTTGATCCTGTGCTCGCACCGCGAGGAAGAGGTGCACAGCTACGTCGAGCGCGTGATCGAGCTGCGCGACGGCGCGTTGCTGCGCGACGAGCGGCTGCAGAAGAGCGCTCGTCCGCACCTGCAGGTGGTGTCATGTTAGCCATGCGGTGTCTCGCGCTGTGCATGCTGCTTCTGGCGGCATGCGAGGACCTCAGCGAGCCGGCCGAGCCGGTGTGGAACAAGCAACCGTGCGCGCACTGCCACATGCTGGTGTCGGACCCGCGCTACGCCGCCCAGCTCGTGACCCGCAGCCGACAGCGGCTGTACTTCGACGACCCCGGCTGCCTTGCCGCGTACCTGCACGCCCACGCCTCGCAGGTCGCGCATGCCTGGGTATACGGAGCGTCCGGCTGGCTGCGCCCCGAGAGCGCGCGCTTCCGCGCCGATCAGTCCTCGCCCATGGGCTACGGCTTTCTCACGGATCCGAGCGGCGAGCACGACTTCGCCGCCGTCACCCGCGCGGCCCTCGCGCCGCGCGATCGAGGAGCGCCATGACACGACCGCTCGCAACCGCAGCCCAGCCGCGCCGCGCATTCGTCCGCCTGCTGCTCGCCGATGCCATCCGCTCGCGCTGGGTCGCGTTCACCGCCTGCACGTACGCGCTGGTGTTCGGCGCGTTCATCTGGCTCGGCCTGCGCGAGTCGTCCGTGCTCGGCTTCACGGGCATCTCACGGGTCGTCCTGAACCTCGCGAATGCCGTGGCGCTGGTGTTGCCGCTGGTCTCGCTCGTGGCCACGAGCCAGGCCGTCGTGCGCGCGCGCAGCAGCGGCTTCTTCGAGCTTTTCCTCGCCCAGCCCTGCCGGCGCAGCGATTGGTTCGTGGCGCTGCTCGGCTCGCGGCTCCTGGTGATCGCGGGGCCGCTGTGGTTGCTGCTGGCAGCGGCGCTCATCGCGGGCGTGTTGCGCGGTGAGACGGGCCTCGCGCCGCTGATCGGGCGCGCCGCGCTCGTGAGCTTCTCGCTCAGCTTCGCGTTCGTCGGCATCGGCCTGCTGCTGTCCACGCTTGCTCGGAGCGGCGAGCGCGCCACCGTGTACGCATTGCTCGCATGGCTGACGGCGAGCGCGCTGCACGACTTCGCGCTGATCGGCGTGCTGCTGCGTGTCCACATGCCCCCGCAGCTCGTGTTCGCGCTGGCCGCCCTGAACCCCGTAGAGGCCGCACGCCTCACGCTGCTCGGCAGCATCGACCCGAACCTGGCCGTGCTGGGTCCCGTGGGTTTCTGGCTCAGTAATCAGCTCGGCCCAACGCTGCTCGTCACGCTGGGCATCGGCTGGCCGCTGCTGCTCGGCGGCATGTGCCTGATCACATGTGCGCAGCTATTGAGGCGCATGGATCTCGTCTGACTATTCGCTAAGGAGACGTACACATGACACGTACATGGTTGGGTCTGAGTGTTGGCGCGGCGCTGTTCGCAATCGCGTGTGGCAAGAGTGAGCCCAGTGCACCCGCAAATCCTGCGCCCCCCGCACAGCAAGCGGCGCCAGTGGCTCAAGCGCCGGCTGCTCCGAAGGAGACGGCGCAAGAGGTCTACACGATGCGCTGCGTTCCGTGTCACGGCGCCACAGGTACGGGCGATGGAGCAGCTGCGGCGGCGCTCAATCCCAAGCCACGCAACTACACCGATGCCACCTGGCAAGCGTCCGTGACAGACGAGCAACTCCGAAAGACCATCCTGTACGGAGGCGCAGCCGTGGGCAAGAGCGCTGTCATGCCCTCACAGCCGGATCTCGAGAGCAAGCCGGAAGTGCTGGACGGACTGGTGAAGATCATCCGCGACTTCGGCCGCAAGTAACCTGATAGTCAGACACTGACTTACGTGCAGGGGCTCAACACCACGCCCGTGCACGGGCACGCTGCGCTGTTCGGCGTGTACGGCATGCTCGGCATCGGCCTGATGCTGTTCTGCCTGCGCGCGCTGCGACCGAGCGAAGTCTGGCGCGAGGGCCTGTTACGCTTCTCGTTCTGGTCGATCAACGCGGGGCTGCTCGCGATGATCGTGCTGAGCCTCTCGCCGGTCGGCCTGCTCCAGACCTGGGCCTCCGTGGAGCACGGGTACTGGTTCGCGCGCAGCGCGAAGTTCCTGCAGAGCGGGCCGATGCAGACCCTGCGCTGGCTGCGCATGCTCGGCGACACGGTCTTCGCCGCTGGGCAGCGTCACGCTCGTGCTGTTCGTGTCGGGCCTGGAGACCGGCTGGTCCTTGCAGCGCGGAGCGGCATGGTCCGCGGACACGGGCGGCGCGCCGGACCCTGGGCAGGCCCCGGCGCGTAGCGCCTAGCTCGACCGCCTTCAGTCAGCGCATGAGCTGCTGGTACAAATACGCGTATTCCAGCGACACGACGCGGGCGCGCTGCTCGTTGTTGGCCGCACCGGCGTGCCCGCCCTCCGTGTTCTCGTAGTAGAGCACGTCGTGCCCCTGCTCGAGCATGCGCGCGACCATCTTGCGCGCGTGGCCCGGGTGCACGCGGTCGTCGCGCGTCGAGGTGGTGAACAGCACGCGCGGGTAGCGCACGCCCGGCTTGACGTTCTGATACGGTGAGAACTTCGCGAGCGCCGCCCAGTCCTCGGCATCGTCCGGATCGCCGTATTCGCCCATCCACGAGGCACCGGCGAGGAGCTTGTGGTAGCGCTTCATGTCGAGCAGCGGCACGCTGCACACGATCGCACGCCACAGCTCCGGGCGCTGCGTGAGCATCACGCCCACGAGCAGGCCGCCGTTCGAGCCGCCCTGGATCCCGAGCCGCTTGGGTTGTGTCACCTTGCGTGAGATCAAGTCCTCCGCCACTGCGATGAAGTCGTCGTAGGCGCGCTGGCGATTGTGCTTGAGCGCGGCCTCGTGCCAGGCCGGGCCGTATTCGCCGCCGCCGCGGATGTTGGCCTGTACGAACACGCCCCCGCGCTCCAGCCACGCAGCGCCGGCGCTCGGATCGTAGTGCGGCGTGAGCGAGACCTCGAAGCCGCCGTACGCCGTGAGCAACGTGGGATGTGACCCGTCCAGCGCAATGCCTTGTTTGCTGACCTGATAGTACGGGATGCGCGTGCCATCCTTCGAGGTGGCGAAGTGTTGGCTGACAGTCAGGCCCGTGGCATCGAAGAAGGCGGGTGCGGTGCGGATGGTCTCGCGCTGCTTGCGCTTCAGGTCGCCGAGCGCGAGCGTGTTGGGCGCCGTGAAGTCCGAGGCACGAAACCAGAAGCCATCGCCCTCGGTGTCATCGTACGGAGTCGTGTCCACCGTGCCGAGCCCGACGTCCGGCAGCTCGGTCTGCGTCCACTTGCCGCCCTCGAAGCGCGCCACGAACACGCGCGTGTGCACGTCTTCCAGCACGTTCAAGAGCAGCGTGTTTTGCGTGCCGGCGTAGCTGTCGAGCGAGCGGTTCGGCGCGGGCGTGAACACCGCCTGCAGCTGGCGCTTGCCCACCTGATAGTCGTCCAGCTTGGCAGCGAGCAGCGACCCGGCCGGCCAGGTGCTGCCCTCGAGCGTCCACGCGGTGCGCGGGCGGAACAGCACGTGCTCGCGGAAGAACGCCACGTCCACATCGTTCGGCTTGTCGAGCTTGATCAGCCGCTCACCGTCGATCAGATACAGCTCGTTCTCGAAGAACGTGAGCGCGCGCTGCACCACATCGCGATGCATGCCCTGGTGCCAGTCGCGCACACCCGCGACGGACACGTCCTCGACTGCGCCCTCGTACAGGGTCTTTGCGGCTGACAGCGGCGTGCCGCGCGTCCATAGCTTCACGATGCGCGGGTAGCCCGCGCTCGTGAGCGAGCCCGGCCCGAAGTCCGTGCCGACGTACAGGCTGTTCTGATCGCGCCACATCACGTGGGACTTGGCCTCAGGCAAGACGAAGCCATCGGGCACGAAGCGCTTGCTCTTGACGTCGTACTCCCGCACCACAGTTGCGTCGCCTCCGCCGCGCGACAGCTCGACCAGCGCGCGCTCGTAGCTCGGCTCGAGCCAGATGACCCCCGCGAACACCCAGTTCTCGCTCTCCGCCTGCGCGAGGGCGTCGACGTCCAGCATGACCTCCCAGCGCGGCTCGGGCTTGCGATACTCGGCGAGGCTCGTGCGGCGCCACACGCCGCGCACGTGCTTGTCGTCTTGCCAGAAGTTGTACAGGTGCGCGCCGCGCTTGAAGGCGTACGGGATCTTCTCCTTGGAGTCGTAGATCGCGAGCAGGCGCGCTTGCAGCTTGCGCTGCTCGTCGTTCTCGAGAACGCCGAGCGAGCGCTTGTTCTGGGCCTCCACCCAGGACAGCGCGCGCTCGCCGGTCACGTCTTCGAGCCAGAGGTGCGGATCGTCCGTGGGTGGCGCGGGCGCGGGCTGAGCTTGTTGGGTGGTCATCGTGGGATTGCTCGGTGGCGGGGACGGAGCGCGCGAGGTGGTCGCGCAGGCGAGCGCGAGCGCGGGCACCGCGAACAAGAAGCGTCTCATGCGCGCATGCTACTCACAAAGCCTGCGCTCGGCGCAGTTTGCGCGAGGCGGCACGAGCCGTGTGCGCTCTCCTTGACACACGGAGGTGTCACAGTAAAGTAGCGCACGTTCGAGCCGCGCACTGTCGGCGCTCCGAGCTCACGCCAAGCAGGGCTGCCCGATGATCAGCAGCCCTGAGCGGCGCCGTCTACTCTCGTGCCTGACGGTCGGCTGGCTTGCCGCCATTGGCTGCAGCATCACCGAGATGCTCGAGCGCAACGCCAGCGCGATCGGCGACGCGTCACAGGCGATGCGCGGCACTACCCGCTCGATCGAGCGCACGAGCCGCAGCTTGCGCGCGCTCGAGCCGAGCCTGTCGCGTGGCCGAGCTGGGACCGGAGCTGAGCCAGTCCGTCAGCGGCCGCTGACGCTCGTCTCCTGCGAACCGCGCATTCCGCGCGCCGAGCTGGACTTCGAGAGCACCTCCTGCAGCGCCGCGGTCTCCACGGGCTTCGTCAGGTGAAAGTCGAAGCCGGCCTCGCGCGAGCGCCGCTTGTCGTCCTGACTACCCCAGCCGGTGAGCGCGACCAGCACACAGCCAGCGAGCGCGGGATCCGCGCGGAAGCGTCGCGCCACCTCGTGGCCGTCCATGCCGGGCAAGCCGATGTCGAGGAACGCGACCTCCGGCTGCTCGCGTCCTGCCAGCTCGAGCGCAGAGGGCCCATCGTGCGCGATCTGCGCGCGGTGACCGAGCAGCTCGAGCATTGCGGCCATCAGCTCCGCCGCGTCGACGTTGTCGTCGACGAGCAGCACCCGCCGCTGCGAGCTGCCGGCGCTCGTCGCACGTCGCACCGGCGTGGGCTGCGCGGGCGCACCGAGCGCGTGCAGCGTGGGCAGGCGCAGCGTGAACGTGCTGCCCTGCCCCGGCCCTGCGCTGTAGGCCTCGATCGTTCCGCCGTGCAGCGACAGGAGGCGGCGCGCCAGCGCGAGCCCGATGCCGAGCCCGCCCTGCGAGCGCTCGCCCTGCCCGCGCACCTGCGCGAACATCTCGAAGACCTGCGCCAGTTGATCCTGTGGGATGCCGAGCCCAGTGTCGCTCACGCACAGCTCGGCGAGCTGGCCCGTGAGCTGCACGCGCACGCAGATGCGTCCGCCGTCCGGCGTGTACTTCGCCGCGTTGCTCAGCACGTTCGACACGACCTGCGACAGGCGCGTGATGTCCGCGTCCAGCCAGATCGGAGCCTCGGGTAGGTCCAGCACCAGCTCGTGCTTGCGCTGCGCCAGCGCCGGAGCGCTCGTCTCCACCGCGTTCTCGATCGCCGTACGCAGCTCCACACGCTCCTTGCGCAGCTCGAGCTTGCCGCTCGCCACGCGCGACAGGTCGAGCAGGTCGTCGACCAGCCGCACCATGTGCGCGAGCTGGCGCTCCATCGTGTCCTGCGCGCGGTACGCAGAGCCGCTGCCGGGCGGGGCGTGTTTGATCACCTCGAGCCCCGTGCGCAGCGGCGCGAGCGGGTTGCGCAGCTCGTGCGCGAGCGTCGCAAGAAACTCGTCCTTGCGGCGATCGGCCTCGCGCGCTTCGCGCTCCGCGCGCTTGCGCTCGGTGATGTCCGTGCCGGTCGCGGCCACGAACAGCACGCGGCCCGAGTCGTCAGTCACGGGCGAGATGATCAAGTCCACCTCGCGCACGCTCCCGTCCGCCACGTAGTACTCCGTCTCGGCGCGCACCATGCGTCCGTCCGCGGCCTGCAAGGTGGCGGCGCGGATCGTCTCCATCAGCTGCGGCGATCGATTCCACCAGCCGCACTCCCAGAACGCGCGACCGAGCACGCTCTCGTCGCGCGTGAAACCACAGCCCTCCACGCTCAGCCAGTTCGCCTCCATGACGCGGCCGTCCAGCGCCAGGATGCCGGCGAAATGCGTGTCCTGCTCGAACATGCTGCGAAACTTCGCGTCGGCTTCCTGCGCCGCTTGCAGCTGCTGCGCGAGCCGCTGCGGATCGTGTCGGTTCAGCTCCCGCACCACGCCCGTGAGGCGCGCCGCTCCGTCCGGCGTGCGGCTGACCTCGGCCGACACTTGCAGGACGATCGGACCGCTGCCCGCCGCCAAGCGCTGCAGCTGCAGCTGAAAGCGGCAGGCCTCTCCAGCCTGGCCTGCGCGCTGCACCGCTTCTTGCCAGCTGACCCGAGCCGCAGGCGTCAGCTCCGCGCTCAGCGCCTCGAGGCTGAGCTTCGCAGCGGGCGCAAGCCCCCACAGCGCGCGGGCGCGCGCGTCCAGCTCGAGCGCACCGCTGCCGAGATCGGCCTCGAAGTAGCCGAGATCCACGAGCTGCGTCGCAAGCTGCCAGGCACGAGCTCCGCGGCTCGGTGCGTCATCGGTCATCGAGTGAACTTTCTCCTGTGTGCGATGCACGTCGCCGGGGCGGGCGGGCCAGCCAAGTGCGAGCACTCTACGACCTCCGCCCGCCCTTATCGAAGCGATTCGTCGGATTCTACGTGCCCTCGGTGCACGCGAGCAGACGCTCCGATACCGTGTCGACGGCTTCGCACGTTCGACCCAAGCTTGAAACGAGACGGTCTCAGCTTCGAGGTGCAGCGGGCTCGGCGCTCTGGCTCACCTTGGCGCGCTTCGGGATCACCAAGAGCAGCACGCGCCCGGTCGCCTGCCACTCGGTCAGAAAGCCCGTGAAGGAGTTCTGCCGCAGGCCCACGGCCGGATCGTGCGTGGCGACGCGCTGGGTATTGCGATGCATGCCTACGACCACCTCGTAGTGCGCGACGGCATCTTGCACGGTGGGCTTCGCCACCCCCACGATCACGGGTCGCCCGTTCGTGAGCTCGTACACGAGGTCGTCGGGCTTGCCTTCCACCACGTACGACTCGAAGCCGTACTGGCGCGCGAGATCGCGCAGCTGGGTCACCGACACCCGTTTCTCCGCTGGCAGCGCCGCGAGCACGCTCTGCCGATCGGCAGCCCCGTAGAACGAGAGCACCATGGCCAGGGCCGTGGGCCCGCAGTCCAGCTCGTGCTCCTGTCGCAGCTCGGGCACGCCTTCGACCTTCACCCAGCCGGGATCTTGCTTCAGCTCGTTGTTCTTCAGCGTCGTGGCGCTGCCGGTGTACGTGCTGCAAGCGCCTGCCGAAAGCGGCAGCGCGAGCCACAACACGCACAGCCACACCCGAGCCCTCAGAGCCCGGGTGTGGACCGTACGCATTCCGCAAATGCGAAGTGCGGTCGTCACCGAAGATCACCGTAGCAGAAGGACCAAGATGACGATCAGTAAGACGACGACGAGGGCACCCGCGCTGATGACGATGGCATCGCCGCCGCGGAACTTCTGCTGCTCCTGGGAGGCCTGCTCGCGCTCCGCGTAGCGCTGCGCGACGGGCGTATCGTTGCTCGCAAGCAGCGGCGCAGGCTCGGCCACGACGACCTGCGGCGCAGGCGCCGGCTCCGCGATCTGCTCCGTGGTGGCAAGGGCGAGAGCGGGGGCCGCAGCTGGCAGCACGCGGCGGGGCTTGGGCTTGGAAACAGCGACAGTCTTCGCAGCCAGCGTCGGCTGCAGGACGTCGTCCGGTGTCGCGACGGAAAGCGCGGCGACGTCAGCCTCACTCAGTTGAGCCGCATCGCCGTTGCCACCGCGTCCAAACGCGAGCGAAGCGATGGGGCTCTTGGTACCGGGGAGTCGAGCCTGCCACTGGCCGGCCGGAATCCCGTGTCGCGTCTGGCTGCTCGTAGCGCAACCCGACGCGAAGCTCAGCGATGCGCCGAGCAGCGTGACTGTCAGAAGCAAATGCCATCGTGGTGAGAACACCGAAACCTCCCGTGCAACGCGCGGGGCGCGCATTTCAAGTCCAACCGCGGTTGAGTGTCGATAGTATGTCAACTGTAAGTAGATGTAAGCGAATCGAGCGGAAGCCAAGCGTGCGGCAGAGCGCCGCCCAAGCAGGTCAAGCAATCAAGTCAAGGGACCCGCGGGCCGCACGGCGCGAGCACGCGAGTGGATCAGCTGAGCCGTGCGAGTCAGCTCATTCGGTCGCTTCTTCGACCTTGTCGCCGGTGTCCTCGGCCGCTTCTTCGACCTTGTCGCCCGTGTCCTTGGCAGCCTTCTCTGCGCCCGAGGTCGCGTCCGAGCCGGGCTCGTCCGCCTTGTCCTTGCAGGCGACCGTCGCGCCTGCGAGCGCGCAAACCACACCGAGAACCGTGATCATTCGCATGTCTGTTCAAGCTCCTCGCGCCTCGCATGACGAGTCGTTCGCCATCCCGAGCGCGCTGCGAGCGAGCACTAAGCAGTGGGCGTGCCAGACGCGAAAACGCGCGCTTTCCGGGCAGTTCGGGCGGCGTACGCGCCACGCTGAGGCGAAATGGCGAGGGCGACTGTGTCTGCGGAGGTGGGCTCGCCTTCGGCCTGACGTCAGATGCGCGGCAGTTTGACTATGAAAGTCGTGCCGCGCCCGGGAGCACTCTCGACCTCCACGGTGCCGCCGTTTTGCTGCAGGATGCTGTGAACGGTGGCCAAACCCAGCCCAGTGCCGTGCATCTTCGTAGTGAAGAAAGGCTCGAAGATGTGACGCTTGGTGGTCTCATCCATGCCAACGCCGCTGTCTGAAATGGACAGCACCACGTTGTCGCCATCCGCTGTGAGCTGCACGCGGACCAGGCCTCCCGCAGGCATCGCATCACGGGCGTTCACTACGAGGTTCATCAGGATCTGCTCCAGCTGCCCCCGATCCGCATGGACGACCAGCGGCGTCTGCGGCGTCTGTAGCTCGAGGCTCCATGGCCCGCGCAGGAGCGATCCGAGCATCGACTCCGATTCGCGCAGCACGAGACCGAGATCGAACGGCCGCGGCACGCACACGTCGGCCTTGGCAAACGTCAGCAGCTGCCGCACCAACCGACTTCCGTGTGCCGCCTCACTCAGCAGCTCGGAGAGCTCGGCGCTCAGCTCCGCGTCCTCCTCCCGGAGCTGCTTCAGGCCTTCCATGCGCAGCATCATGCTGGTGAGCACGTTGTTGAAATCATGCGCGAGCCCGGCGCCGAACCGACCCAGCGCGTCCATCTTCTCGGCGCGAGCGAGTCGCTCGCGCTGTGCGACGAGCGCAGCTTCCAGATCCAGACGCGTCGCCTGCTCCAGTAACACTGCCAACAGGTCGGCGACCGATGCTACGAAGTCGCGATCGCGCGGGGTCCACTCGCGCGCCGAGCCCACGTGCTCATGACACACCACGCCCACGACCTCACCGTGCCGGAAGATCGGTGAGTCCAGCAGCGAGCTGATGCCGTTGGGAATCAGATAGCTATTACACAGCTCACGTGTTTCGGGGCTGGTGCGTGCGTCGTGCGCGACGATGACGCGGCGAGACTCGAGGGCGGCGACATACGTTGGAAAGTCATGCGTCCGCAGCACTGCGCCGGAGACATGGCGATGGGCGGTTGCCTCGTACATCGTCGCACAGCTCAGCTCCGATCCATCTGGATTGAAGAACCAGATGCCGACGCGCTCCACGTGCAGCGCATGCGCGCTCGCAGCGGTTGCGCGCTCGAACGCGCGCGTCAGCTCGGCGGCCTGATCGAGCGCCAGGCGCGCGAGCCCCAAACGCGTGGCCTCGAAGATCGACGAGCTCGTTGACCCGGCCAACATAAGCTGGAACTCTACACCAAACTGACAGTTAGCTACACTTCACACGTGAAGGCGGCCGCAAAACTCTCACGAATCACGGGGCGGGAGGGGTCACAAAGCGCAGCGCGGGGGGCGCTGTCGAACCCGCTCGCCTGGCTCGCACTCGGCGTGGGGCTGGTGCTGACAGCGGCGTACGCGATGTTCACCACGCGCGCGACCACGGCTGCTGCGCAACAGGAGTTCGAGCGCAGCGCGCGCCGCGTCGCGAACCACATGGAGCAGAGCTTTCTCACACCGCTGAGCGCGCTTCACGCGGTGCATGCTCTTCGGCTCGCGGCGCCTGACATGGATCGCGAAGGCTTCTCGCGTTTCGCGCGGCCGCTCCTCGCACGCCACCCCAGCCTCGCCGCGCTGGAGTGGCTCGAGTTCGTACCGAAACAACAGCGGCTCGCATTCGAACGACGCTTGAGCGCGCTGAACGGCCGGGCCAGCGTGATCTCCGAGCCAGACGCGCGCGGTCAGATGCAGCCTGCGCCCGAGCGCCCGAGCTACGCCGTGCTGGTGCGCATGGAGCCGGAGGTACCGCACCTCATCGGCCTGGACATCGGCTTCGAGTCGGAGCGCGCGCGCACGCTGGAACGCGCGATCGCGCAGGGCACGGTTACGGTCTCCACCAAGCTGCGCCTCGTGGAGGATCCGCCCGAAGTGTTTTCGGTCGCGGTGTACGATCCGATCTTCGACAATGATGTGGTGCCGAGTCAGGTGACAGAACGTCCGGCGCGCGTCATCGGCTGTGCCATCGCCTTATATCGAATCGCGCCGCTCGTGCGCGCGGCGCTCGCGAAGACGGATCTGTCAGGTGCGGACGTTGCGCTGATCGATGACGATCCGAGCTTGAAGCGCGCCGAGCGCATGCTGTTCGTGACGCGTGGGGGCGCGGCCCGGCCCCCGGCCGATCACCTGAAGTACGAGCAGCGGATCAGCTTCGCGGACCGGCACTGGACGCTGCTGCTGTCGCGCGAGCCGCCGCCCCTCGGCGCGCCCTGGCTCTTGCCTGCGGTGTACGGCACGCTCGCGAGCGCGCTGTTCGCGGGCTTGGTCATGGCGTGGACTCGCGCGCTGCGCTGGCAGCGCAAGTACGACAGCCTGAAGGCGCTGGGCCAGTACACCTTGCTGCGCGAGATCGGCTCGGGCGGCATGGGTAAAGTGTACGAGGCGCAGCACGTGCTGTTGCGCAGGCCAGCTGCGATCAAGGTGATCGCGGCGGAGACGGCGTCGGACGAGGAGCTGCAGCGCTTCGATCGGGAGGCGCAGGCCACGAGCGAGCTGACACATCCCAACACCATCGTGATCTTCGACTACGGGCGCACGAGCCGCGGCGACTTCTTCTATGCCATGGAGTACGTGCCCGGCATCAACTTCGACGAGCTGATCAGACAACAAGGTCCGCAGCCAGCCGCGCGCGTGCGGCACCTGCTGTTGCAGGTGTGTGGGGCGCTCGCTGAGGCGCACGAGCGCGGCTTCGTGCACCGCGACATCAAGCCGGCCAACCTGATGCTCACGACGCGCGGAGGCATCTACGACTTCGTGAAGGTGCTGGACTTCGGTCTCGTCAAGGTGACCCGCACGAGCGATGCGGCGCTGTCGCGCGCCGGCGTGGTCGTGGGCACGCCACGCTACATGGCGCCCGAGTGCTTCGTGGGCAGCGAGGCCATCGGCCCGCAGAGCGACGTGTACGCCGTCGGCTGCGTCGCGTACTTTCTGCTGTGTGGCCGCGACGTGTTTTCGAACCAGGACAACGCGGCGCTCGCGCTCGCCCACCTAACACTAGCGCCCCCGAGCTTGCGCAACGCGAACGGAGAGCCGGTGCCGGCGGCGCTCGAGCGCATCGTGATGCGCTGTCTCGCGAAGGGCGTCGACGAGCGCTTCGCGTCCATGCGGCAGCTCATGGCGGCGTTGGAGCGCGCCGAGCTGCCGGCGTGGTCGCAGAGCGAAGCTGCGAGCTACTGGGAGAAGCTGCAGCGCTCCGCGTGAGCGACCACGCTCGGCACGTACCGCTCAGCGCTTCGGCAGGAGCTTCACCGCCTTGTCGAACAGGTCCAGGAATTCCTTCCGCTCGATATCGCGGTCTTTCTGCGCGTCGAACACGGTGCGGATGGTCTCGAGCTTGTCGTAGGCAGCGTACGGGCTCTGCTTCAGGATCTCGGCAAAGGCGGCGACGGCGGCACTGTAGCGCAGGTTCTGATCGGCGTCGGCAAAGGCCGGCGCGTCCGCCTTCTGCTCGTGGTGCAGCAGCACCTCCTTCGCCGCGTCGCTCTCGCTCGCGCCCGGCTGCTTGTAGCGCACCTTGATCAGCACGAGGTCTTCAGGCTTGGCCTCGCGCTCGCCTTGCGCTTGTTCGCCCTGCTTCGCAGCGGGCGCGCCGGCGACGTTCGGGATCTGCTTCCCCGTGAGGACGACCTCGTACAGCGCCGTGACGCGGTGGCCTGCGCCCACTTCACCGGCGTCGACCTTGTCATCGCGGAAGCTCTCGTCGGCGATCGCGCGATCCTCGTAGCCGATCAGACGGTACGCGTAGACCTTCTCCGGGTTCCATTCGAGCTGGAGCTTCATGTCCTTCGCCACGTGCAGGAACGTCCGCAGCATGCGGTCCTCCGCGTAGCGGCTGGCCTGCGTGCGGCTCGTGATCACGCTGTACATGCCGTTGCCGGCGTTGCTGACCTTCTCCATCATGGAGTCGTTCAGGTTGCCGAGGCCGAAGCCGAGCGCCGTCAGGGTGATGCCGCTCTTGCGCTTGTCCTTGATCATCTCCACCAGCTGGTTGGTGTCCGAGATGCCCACGTTGAAGTCGCCGTCTGTGCACAGGATCACGTGGTTGATGCCGTCCTGCAGGAACGCGCTCTGCGCTTGCTCGTACGCCAGCTGAATGCCGCCCGCACCGTTGGTGCCGCCGCCCGCGTTCAGACCGTTGATCACGGCGCTGATCTTGTCCTTCTCCACGACGGAGGTCGGCTGCAAACGCACGGTCGTGTCGCCCGCGTAGCTCACGATCGAGACCTTGTCGCCGGGGTTCAGCACGTCGAGCGAGTGCGTGAGCAGGTACTGCACGAGCGGGAGCTTGTCCTCCGTCTGCATGCTGCCCGACGTGTCCACCAGGAACACGAGGTTTGCGGGCTTGCGCTGATCTGCCTGCGGCATGCTGGCCTGGATGCCCACGCGCAGCAGCAGCGTGTCGCGACCCAGCGGGTTCTGCGAGACGGCCGCGTGAATGCGGAATGGATGCTCGTCAGTCGGTTGCGGTGCGGGGTAGTCGTACTGGAAGTAGTTGACGAACTCTTCGACTCGCACCGAGCTCTTCTCCACCGCGATGCCGTGTTCGGTGTTGCGCCGGAACACGTCGTAGCTCGCGGTGTCCACGTCCGCAGCGAAGGTGGAGTACGGATCGCGCGCGGTGAGCACGAACGGGTTCGTGCCCACCGGCGTGAACTGCTCGGTCGAAGGCTTGGCAGGCGGGACCGGTACACTCGATGGTGGCTGAGCCGGCGCCGAGCTGCCCGCCGCGCTCGCTCCGGACGGAGCCGGTGTCAGCCCGGGAGCGGACGTAGGTACGGACGCCGAACGCGCGGCGCCTGCTCCAGCCGTCGATGTGGATGTCGTTGGAGCAACTTGGGGAGCTGCTGGAGCTGCGTTGACCGCAGGCGCGCCGGCGCTCGCCGCGACGCTGGGTGAAGGCGACGACTCTGCCGCGTCCACGCCGAGCGCCGATGCGTCTTTCGATGACGACGACGCTGCAGAACATCCGAGCACCCCCGAGAGCGAGAGCGCCATCCACCATGAGAATCTGGTTCGCATACGTTTGTCCTACAGGCTGAGGATTGGTTACAGCCCGTAGAGCAAGCGATGTGCCAGCCATCAAACGCGTGAAATTACTCGCGAGATGCCGAGCGGCTTGTGTCAACGTGTGCCAGCCGCCGCTGAATTACTGCGGCTCGATCACGACCTCTGTCTTGACCGAGTGCGCAATGAAGCAGCCTTCGTGAGCGCGCTGATGCAGGAGCGACAGCTCCTGCACGGAGGGTGGTAGGTCGCTCGCGAATGTGACCTTGGGCCGCAACGTCACCCGGCTCACCCACAGTTTGCCGTGCTCGTTCTTGCTCATGACGCCAACGGCGGCATCTTCGTAGCTGTCGACGACGATTTTTTTGCGTGCCGCTTCGAACAGGAACGTGAGCATGTGGCACGACGAGAGCGCGGCCACGAGCGCTTCTTCGGGGTCCACGCGATCGGCGTCGCCGCGGTACGTGGGAGAGGCGGACGCCGGCACCACGACGCCGCTGTCGAAGCGCCACTCGTGGCCGCGGTTGTAGCGCTCGATGGCGAAGTCCGGTGTGGTACGGGTCCAGCGGATGGTCGCAACGTGCTCGCTCATGGGTTCGCTCCTGTTTGGGCCGTGTGGGGCGCCGGGCACTGGGCCGGACGGGTAAATAGCCGATAGCTGTAGAGCGCGCTCTCCTTCAGGAGGAACGAGAGCGCTGCGAAGCCGCGCTTGAGCCGGGAGTACGGGGTGGCGCCGGGCACGAGCGGCAGGCCGATGTCTTCTGCCAGCAAGAGCGCGCGGGGCAAGTGCGCCGCGTCGCTGATCACGATGAGCGGAGTCAGCGCGTGCTCGCGCGCGATCTGCGCTGCGTAGCACAGGTTCTCCAGGGTGTTGTGCGAGCGCTGCTCCATGAGCAGCGCGGACGCATCGGCGCCGCGCTGCAGCAGGTAGCTGCGACCCACATCGGCCTCCGAGCGGGTCACGCCTTCGCGCACGCCGCCGGTCAAGATCAGCCGGCCAGCGCGCTTCGTGCGCAGCAGCTCGAGCCCGTAGTCCAGGCGTGCCGCGAACACGGGGGATGGACCGTCACCGCGAAAGCCCGCGCCGAGCACGACCGCGGCCGGTGCCACGTAGCCGTCTGGCAGCCGGGTCCGATACAGCGCGAGCCGCGCCGGGATCGCGAGCAGGATCACTGCCAGTGCGATCACCACGAGCTGGAGGCCACGCGCCGTGCGCTGCATGCTCGACGGAGAGTGACATCATTTCGCACGCGGCGGGGTCTGGAAATCCGCGCTCACTTGCAGATGGCGCTCAGCTGCAGCGCCCCGACCTTCGACACGTAGTCCGCGGGCGGCTTCGTGACGTTGGCGGCGATCACACCTTCGGCGATGCGCGCGTTCAACGTCGCGGCGTCGGCGCTCGACCAGCTGTCGGCCATTTCGGACAGCCCGAAGCTCGTGTCCACGAACAGCTTCTTGCCCGTCAGCATGGACAGATAGGCGTAGGTCGCCGTCTTCGCGTTGTACTTGGTCGCGTCCGCGCCCTGCTCCATGAAGCCCTGGTTATTGGCCACGCCCGTCGTCCAGACCAGGTCGTAGCTCGAGCTCTTCATCGCGGCCCAGAAGTCGTTCGTGACCTGGTCGGAATTCCAGGTCGAGTGATTGATCGCCACCACCGCGTTCGGCATTTGGCTCTTGATGGCGCAGGTGATGTCGCGCGCCAGCTCTCCGAGCTCGGTGTAGCTGAGCTTCTCCTTCTGCGTGTCGGCGGTGTATTGCACGAAGTCGCCTTCGAGCAGCCAGACCAGCGGCTTGTCGCGCCACACGGCTGCCGTCTGCTTCGCGTAGCTGCCGTACGCGTTCAAGAGCCCCGCGCGCTGGGTGCGGATCAGCTTGGCTGCGTCGGTGGTCAGGTTCGGGCCGGTCGGGTTTTCGTTGCCGTCCGGCAGACCATTGGCCTTGCCGAAGAAGCCGATGAAGTAGGCGTAATAGACTGGCACGAGTGAAGTGCTCTGCACCTGCTGCGAGAGCCAGCTGCAACCATCGCAGCGCGGCAGGTTGCCGGCCTTGTCCAGCTCGTAGCCGACCCATTTGCTCACGAACGACAGGCCCGCGAAGGCGCTGAGCGCGCCGCCGGGGTCGTTCGTGCCCCAGGCGAACTTGCAGCCGAAGGGTGTGAGGTTGGGTTGGGCGTTGCCGCACTGGCCGGGGTTCGTGGCGCCGCTGCCAGCGGCGGGCCCGGAGCCCGCGCTGCTGCCGCCCGCGCCGCTGCTGGCTGCGCTGCTCGCGCTGCTGCCCGCGGCACCGGGCGCGCCGCCACCGGGTGCACCGCTCGCGCCGCTGCCCGCGGCATCAGGGGCGCCGCTGCTCGCTGCAACGCTCGCGCCGCTGCCCGCGGCACCGGCCGCGCCGATGGCCGCTGGGCCGCTGCCCGCCCCGCCGGTCATCGCTGCAGCCGCTGCCGCGGCGGCTCTGGCCGTACCCGTGCTGCCCGCGTTCGCGCGGCCTGACCCCGTGCTCCCCGCGCTCACGCCCGAGCCTTGCGTCGCGCCAGCGGCAGGCCCAGCCGCCACGCTGGCGCCCACCCCAGCGCTCGCCTGTTCCGAGACCTGCGCACCACTCTCACCCGAGCAGCCAAGACTCAACAAGATCCCGCAGCCGAGAGCTGCAACGCCGAGCTTGCCTACCCGCATTCCGAACCCAAATGCACGCTGCATGCGACCGAGCTCTCCGACAGCTGTGATCCAAACCGCGCAAACGCCGCCAAGATCGTGTACCAGCTCAGTGGCCAGCCCCAACCGCCTCGGGTCAGCCGCTTAGCCGCCGGCGCAGCGGGACGCGCAACACCAGCGCGACGACGTGCCCAGCCAAGATGCTCACCCAGGGCATGACCGCATGGTGATAGCGGTCCGCCCCGAAGTAAACGAGGGCCACAGCGACGACCGTGAGCACCTGCGCCAACACGAAACCCGCGAGTGGCATACGCGTGCGCGGCCACCACGACAGCAGACAACCCAGCGAGCCCAACGCGAGGAGTGTCCAATAGTAGGTGCGGTCCATCGCAGCGAACGGCTGCATGCGGGCGAGCTTGTCAGCCGCCATCGAGCGGCTCCAGGCATAAGGCGCCTGATCGTCGACGAACAACTTCTCGAGCTTGCGTTTCCACAAACGCACGGTTCGAGCCGGGTTTGTCCGCACGTATTCGCGCGCACGCTCGGCGAGCTGCCGGTCCGACTGGTACTCCGCGCGCCCGCCGCGCTGGACCTTTTCACGCGGCGCGCGATACCCGCCGTGCGCTTGGGGGTTATTGCCTATGAACAGGTTGACTCCACCATTGTTCGACACTGGCACGAACGCGCCGAACGCGTACGCGTTGAGGATCCACCACGGCGACAGGGCAACGCTCATGGCTGCGCACAGCGCCAGCGTGTTCAGGATACGGGCGAAGCGCCGCCGCGGCATCTTCACGCTGGCGAGCAGCCCGAAAACCACGGGAAGGACCAACCCCTGCGGTTTCGTCAGCGCGGCCAGCGCGAACAGTGACCCCGCGAGCAACGTGCGCGGCCAGAAGGCGAGTGACGAGAGAGCGACCGCACTGCCCGCCATCATCCAAGCGTTGTACGACGACTCGGACAGCATCACGGAGACGTAGGCAACGTCCGTCGGATAAAGCGCGAGTAGAAGCAGCGCCGCGCGTGCAGCGAGGACGCTGTTACACGCGACGAGCGCAACCTGGTGCGTCGCGAACAAACACAATACGCCGAGTGCAGCCTGCAAGAGGCGCATGACGAGCAACTCGTTTCCAAACAGCGTCCATGCGCTCGCGAGCACAGCGGGATAACCGACCGGCCAATACGCCGTCGGTTGGCCGTCGACGCGGTAGCCGAGCCCCGCCGCGATCTCGGTCGAGCGCGCCAGATACCACTTGCCGTCGTTCACCGGATTCGGGTCGAACGTGAACGCCCACCAGAGTCGGAGCGCGGCGCCGATGCCGAGAAACGCCCAGAAACACCACTGCGAGCTCGTGATCTTGCCGAGACTCCTCATTCCGCGGGGCGTGAGCGTACAGGATTGCGACAGCTGCCGGCGCGGAGAATCGCGCCGTCCGGGATACGAGCGCCCGAGTCAGCGCCCTTCACGCCTGCCGCTCGATTGTTGCGATCCAGTGGGTGAAGCGGGCGTTGAAGTCTGGGGCGCGCTGCACGGCGTGGCCTGCGCCCGGGAGCACCCAGCGCTCCGCGGACAGCGCGGCCGCCAGGCGATCGCAGATCAGCTCGACGACCAAGGTGTGCGCGCCGGAGACCACGGCCACGCGTACGCCTGCAGCCAGGAGCGGCGCGACGGCGGGCGCGGCTTCGCCTGGGTCGCGCAGGTCGCGCGCACGGCGCTCGACGCGAGCGGTTTCCGGGTGATCGAGCGGCAGATCCGCGAGGCGCAAGAAGGCTTCGCGTGCGGAGCGGTCCCCTCGCGTGAAAGCGCGCGCCAGCTGCGCGAGCTGCTCCACGGCCGGCTCATCCGCGGCGACGTAGCTCAGCGGCGGCTCGATCAACGTCAGCGACGCGAAGCGCTCGGGCGCGAGGCTGGCCGCGTGCAACGCGCTCACTCCACCATACGAGTGCGCGATCACGTGCGCGCGCGGCGGCGCGATACGCAGCAGATCGCGCGCATCCGCCTCCCAGTCCTGCCGCGCGCTGTCGCGACTCGGCGCGAAACCCCGCCGCCACGGGATGCAGAGCCGCAGCTCCGCGGCCAGCGCGTGCTGGCGCACCCAGGTGAGCTCCGGACCCGCGCCGCCGTGCCACAACACCACCTGCGGGCCGCGCGCGCCCAGCTCGCGAAACGCGATCGCGTGATCCGCACGCACCGCGCTCGACTGCAGCATCGCAACTGGGCCTGCCCGCCCCAACCCCGCCGCGTGGTCGCTGCGCAGACCCGTCGCGCTCGGCTGCTGCGACCCGTGCGAGCCGGTCCGCAGCGCTGCGGACAGCGCCGCGCGCAGCGCATCCGAGGCCGCGCGGCTCAGCCACGGCTCGTACGCGACGAGCGCCTCTGTCAGCGGCTGCTGCTCCTCACCTGTCAGCCCTGCGTGCGCCAGCACGTCCAGCTCATTGGCCACGCTGAGCTCGATCAACTCGCGGCGCATCTCCTGCGACGGGGTCCAGTGCTCGCCATTGAAGCGGTCGCGCAGCGCCCCGCGGTCGAGCGCGCCGAAGCTGCGATCCTGCGCGCAGTACGCGTAGACGAGCGCTTCGGCCGCGTCGCCGATCGTCTCCCGCAGTAGCTCCCGCTGCCCCAGCGGCAAGAGCGGCTGGTCGAACGCGTGCGTGCCATACGCCGCGTGGCACAGCCCCGCGCGCACGAGCGCGTCCGAGGCACCCCAGCGCTGCAGCTGGTCTGCCGTGCGCTCCAGGTGCGACAGCAAGCTGCCGCCGGGATGTGGTGTGCGATCGGCGCCGCGTGCCTGCAGCAGCGCGCGCGGAAGATTGGCCTGGGGGTTCAGCAGCATGGGCTGTCAGAGGAGCCCAGCGAGAGCTATAAGTCAACGCAGGTATTTCTTTGAACCGCATAAGCATAACCTTATGACCTTGGACGACCTTCGCAGCTTGATCGCCGTTCACGAGAGCGAAAGCTTCAGCGCGGCTGCGCGCCGGCTCGGCTGCAGCCAGCCCGCCGTGAGCCAGCACATCCAGCGCCTCGAGCAGGAGCTGGGCTTGCAGCTGTTCGAGCGCCGCGCGCGCGGCGTGTCGCCCACGGCTGCGGGAGAGCTCCTCGCGCGCGCGGCGAGCGAGTCGCTCGGCGCGCTGGATCGCGCCGTGCACCAGTTCGCGAGCTTGCGCGAGGGAGACGCCGGCTCGCTCACGATCGCGACCGGCGGCACCACGGTCCATCACTTCTTGCGCAACGCGATCAAGGCCTTTCGGCGCGCGTATCCGCGCGTCAAGCTGCAGCTGCGCGGCGCGGCCTCGACGGCCGAGTGCATCGAGGCGCTGCGCTTCGAGCCGGTGGACCTGGCGTTCGTCACGATCGGCGAGCCACTCGACGGTGTGCGGCAGCGCGCGCTCCTCGAGCTCGACTACGTGCTCCTCGCGGGTCGCGATCATCCGCTCGCCCGCCGCTCCAAGCTGCGGCTGACGGACCTGCAGGGGCTCGAGTGCATCGATCTCATCGAGGGCCGCACCTCGCGCAGTCAGCTCGCGGGCGCGCTCGCGCGCGAAGGCGTGATCATCGAGAGCGCCATGACCGTCTACGACTGGGACACGGCGATCGAGCTGGTGGAGCTCGGACTCGGCAGCGCCATCGTGCCCAGCTGGCACGCGCGCGCCTCCACCGGCCGCGCTGCGCTCGTCGCCATTCCGATCGCGGGTCTGCCGCCGATCCGCGTGGGCTGGGCCGTTCGCGACAGCTACGCGCTGCTCAAGCCCGCGCGCGAGCTCATGCGCCTGCTCCGCGCGGAGCTGCGCGCACGTCCCGCGCAGCCAGGCGTCCGCGTGCTCGCTTGAGGCTCAGAACATGTAGCCGAAGCCGAGGTTCCACTGCACCTCGTCCCAGCCCAGGCGTCGATCGCGCAGCTGCAGGTCGGTCTTGAACACCAGCTGCGTGACCGGCCGATAGGTGAGGCCCACGGTGAGCTCGTCGATGTCCAGGTTCGGATTGCGCTTGTAGCCACTCGGGACGGCCGCTTGCGTGTCGTACGTCTCGAGGCGCACGAACGCGAGCAGCTGATGCGACACGTGCAGGAGCGACAGCGCATCGTACGCGAGCTCGACGTAACCGCCCTGCATGCGCGTGGGCACGGTGCCGATGGTGGCCTCGGGTGGAAACAAGAGCGAGCCGTCGTCGCGGTACGCGGCGATGAGGTCCCCCGCGTTCGGAAAGAAGAACTGCGACCACAGGATGCGCGCCTCGAAGCCCCAGCGCCGCGCTCGCGCGTCGAGCGCGTAGCCGATGAGCGGCAGCCGTAAGCTACGCTCGCGGCCGCTCTGCCGGTAGTAGTCGCCGTTCGCGCCCAGGTCGCTCACGAAGAAGCTCGCGCCTGCGATGGCGCCGAGCACCGGCTCCACCTCGGCGCGGCCCGTCACCGCAAACGCCTTCGCGGGCGCGAGCGAGCCGAGCGTGCGTCCACCGCCGATGCCATTTTCCCCGAGACGCAGCGGGTTGAGCGTCGTCGTCAGGTACAGCTCGTAGCGAAAGAGCTGGGAGGCGAGCGTGCCGGTGAAGCCCGCGCCGAGCTCGCGCCACGTGCTCGGAATGATCAGGTTGTCGACGTTCGGCCGCTCCACGCCGTGGAACACGGGCGGCTCGTGCCACTGGTTGATGATGCCCATCGGCACGAGCATTAGACCGGCGCGAAAGGCGAGCGCGTCTCCGGCGAGGCGCGCATGCACGAACGCCTGCTCGAGCTCGACCGAGCCCTGGCAGCTGCCGCACGCGATCACGTTCTCCCACTCGAGCTCGGTGTAGACGCGGATGTCGTCCGTGATCGGATGCGCCACGAACAACACCAGGCGCCGCACGTTGGCGCGGGCGTTGAACTCGTCGGCGTTGCCGGGCTTGAGCGCGCTCAGCACGAACTGACCGTAGCCGCCGATCACCGTGCTCGGCTGCGCCAGACGCGCCTCCGTGAGGCCGCGGCTCAGGCTGTCGGAGCGAGGGGCCACGCCGAGCTCGATGCCGGGGCCGGCGCTGGGAGCCGCTGCGGCAGGCGCGCTCTCTTCGGGCGGCATCTCGATCACCGGTCCGCCGCTCGGAGCGGCAGGCACCGGGCCGGATTCGGCCGGTGGGGCAGCGTCGGCAGGCGCAGCTAGGGGCCGCGCCATCGGCGCAGCAGCTGCGGCCTCTTGCGCGCGCAGGTTGGAGACGGCGCACAACCACGTGAGCGTGGCGCCCGCGAGCACGAGACAACGCAGCTGATTCATCGCTTGCCCAGCAGCTCCACGATGTCGTCGCCCAGCATGCCGTCTTTGCCCGCAGCGTGGCAGTCGTTGCAGCGGCCTTCGGTCATGGGCTGATCGGAGATGTTGTTGGCGCCGAGCAACGCTTGATATTCCTCACCGCTCGGCGGCTCCGCCCCACGCCACAGGATGTACGGCACGCGCTTGCTGTTCAGCTGCAGCTCGAAGTACTCCCAGCCCAGCGCACCATCGAGGTTGTAGCCCGTACCGCGCTTGGCCATGGCGTGGATGGTGACCGAGTCCGAGTTGCTCATCTTCAGCGTCTTCACGAGGATCGCACCGGGCGCAAACTGATGCGTCGTGGCATCGGGCAGCTCACTCACGTAGGTCGTGGTCGTGCCCGACAGGCCACCATGCTCGGTGGTCACGTCATGCTCGAACTGCATCCAATCCTCGTATTTCGCGAAGTCGCGCGTCTGCGCGATGAACACGCTTCGCGCGCCGCTCTGCGCGCCGTCCTCTTCGAGCTTGTTGTCGAGACAGCTCGCGTTCGCGAGCACGCCACACGACAAGCCGAGCATCAGAAGGTGCCGGACGACGCGCACGGCTCTCACCTCACTCCTCCACGATCCCGGGGATGCCCATCTCGGTCGCCGCGTTGCCCATGATCGACACGAGCGACTCGGGGTCCGTCTCATCCGTCTTCTCGCCGAGCAGCTTCCACAGCTTACCGTACGGCGACTCGAGCGCCTCTTCGCTGGGCTTGTCCGGGTTGAAGTCTGCAGGGACCCGCGGCAGCGCGTCGCCATCGACCTCGCTGTACGCGGCGTCGAGCGCGTCGAGCTCGTCCTGAATGCGCTTGGCGTCGTCGCTCGAGTCTTCGATCCAGGGGCGGAACGCGCTGAACACCGCGCGGGCGCCTTCGAGGTTGGCGCGCATGTCCGCGAGCGTGTGCTGCGCGTAGCGCGACTCGTCCTGGCCGGACGCCGCGAGGTCGGTCTTCTCGGACTGCTCCTGCACCGAGCCGATCATGCCCCAGAACGCCGAGGTCGAGTCGATGGTGGTCGCCTTGATGCCGTCTTGCATCGCCTTGGTGTCTTTCACCAGTTGCGCGCAAAGGCCGTTCTTGAAGTCTTCCGCCTCTTCCTTGGTCTTCGGGAACGCCGCCGCCACGTAGTTCGGCAGCTCGGCCTCGAACTTGACCACGTGCTCGGGCGTGGTGTTCGACCACAGGATGCGCTCGATGGCGTGCACGCCGGTCACGCCTTCACCGTCGAACAGGTTGTCGTCGGCAGCTTCCTCGATGAACCCGTCGTAACGCTCGTCCGTCGCGGCATCGAGCTCGGGGAACAGCACGGCGATCGAGCCCTCGACGCGCTCGTACGCGATGCGCGCTTGCTTCCACGCCTTGCGCATGTTCTCGACGGCTGCCGCGTCCGACTCGGCGTTCCAGCCGTCGTCGTCCGGCGCGGGCGCGGCCTTTTGGATGGCCTCTGCCGCCGCCGTCAGCTTCGCGAGCTCCCCGCTGACGTAGTTCTTCACGTCGAGGGTAGCCTGGGTCTCGTAGTCCGCGTCGTCGCCGTCGCTCTCGTTGCTGCAGGCGGAGGCGCCAGCAAGTACGCTCAAAAACCACAGCGCCGCTTTGCTTCTCGGGATCATCACGTATCGGTCCTTTCCAGCTTGAGTCGAAGACAAGCTCAGAGCGCGGCCACGAACGCCAGCAGCCGCTCGCGGCTCGCGTCGTCCAGCGCTTTGAAACGTTGCACGGAGCCGGCCGCCTCGGAGCCCTCGCCGCCGTGCAGCTCGATGGCTTCTTCCAGGGTCTGGGCGCGACCGTCGTGCAGGTAGCTCCGCATGAAGCGCATGCCGAGCAGCGGCGCGGTGCGCCACTCGCTGTGACCCGCGCTCTGATCCGTCAGACCGTCCGAGAACTCCGGGCCCATGTCGTGCAGCAAGAGATCCGTGTAGACCGGCGCCTCGATGTCAGCCAGCAGCGGCAGCGCGTATTCCGGCGACGTGTGCAAGGTCGGCGTGTGGCACACGCCGCACTGCGCCTGCTCGAACAGCTCGGCGCCCTTTGCGTCACCCACCTTGCGGCTCGGGATGCGCAGGGCGCGCATGTAATCCGCGATGAGGTTGATCGGCTCGGGCGCGAGATCCACGCCGGGCAGCTCATCTTCCTCGCCCGCCGGGTTCGGCAGCTCGTTCGGTCGCATGTCCGACGTGATGCCCATGTCGCCCTGCATCGCGTCCGCGGTGAAGTCATCGAGGGTCGCGATGCGCGCCTTCAGGCCGAAGCGACCGATCAGGCGCTCGCCCCGGTCGTGCGAATGAAAGCGCGAGTCCTCGTTGCGGTGGCTCTCGTAGATCACCCAGTTGACGCGACCACTGATGCCGTCGTCGCGCTGCGCCTGCTCGGCCTCCACGCGCAGGATCTCGGAGTCCGCGATGGCCTCGATGTAGCCGCGGCCGAACACGGCCGGTGGCATGCGCGTCGAGACCAGCAGCTTGTGCTCGCCCTCGGGCACCGTGACGCCGCGCTCCAGACCTCGCGCCGTCTGCGGCCGGACCGTGTTGCCGAACGGCAAGCCGGACTGATCGGCGAGCGGCGCCCCGGAGTCGTCCACCAGCACCATCTTGCGCACGGCGCCAGGGCCGCGGGCATCGTCCTCGTGGCAGGAGCCGCAGGACGAACGGATGAAGACGGGCCCGAGGCCCTGGGTCTCGAGGTACGAGTGCTCGAACAGCGCGTCGCCACCCTTGAAGCGCTTCAGCCACTCCGCTGGTAGCTTGCCCAGCGGCGCATCTCCGCGGTCCTCGCGCACCAACGTGACCCCGGACAGGTCACGCGGACCGGCGGCGTCGTCTGCGCTGCAGGCAGAGACGAGGAATGCGGCAAAAATGACCGCCGAACAGGAATGCGATAGCGGCAGGGCAAAGAGCTCGTGGCGCATGGTGGGGATCGGCAGGTGAAGAGATTTGCCGATGGGCACATCTATCGCAACCGATACAGAAAGCAATAATCGTTTTCAACAGGCGACACCTTTGCGCGCAGTGCTGGAGATGTAGGTGCGGCCCCCGTCAGGTTCATCAAGCATCTCGAGCGGTTGAGCCCAGTGAAGCGAGCCCGAGCCCGAGCCCGAGCCCGAGCCCGAGCCCAAGCCCGAGCCCGAGCCCGAGCCCGAGCCCGGACTAGCTCCTCCCCCAAGAAAGCCAGAACCTCGTGTTGTTGCCCTCCCCGCGGCTATTGTCCCCAGCTCGCGGAATCGCGCTCGGGCTCGGGCTCGGGCTCGGGCTCGGGACGTAGGTGGTTACGCTCGGAGGTCTCAGTGACGGAGGGCATCCGCAAGGTGGCGAACGGGACGTGGTTGGCAGGTCTGTGCGCGCTCGCGCTCGGAAGCTGCGCCGCGTCGCAAGGGCCGGGCGCGCAGCCGGCGCATCCGCAGCCGAAAGCGGCAGAGGCTCAGCCAGGGCTGCGGCTGCCGACGGACGTGCAGCCGCGCTCGTACCTGCTCGAGCTCAGCATCTTGCCGAAGACCGAGCGCTTCAGCGGGCGCACGGGGATCGAGGTCGAGTTATCCGAGCCGCGACAAACACTCTGGCTGCACGGCCAGGGCTTGCACGTGACGGAGCTCAGCGCAGAGGTCGCCGGTCGGCGCATCTCGGGTCGATACGCGCAGGCCAACGAGGAAGGACTCGCGCGCCTGACGTTCGACGCCGAGCTCCCCGCCGGCAAGGCGCTCCTTCGCTTCGTCTACGATGCGCCGTTCAACCAACAGCTGCAGGGCCTGTATCGAGTGCTGAGCGCGGGCGAGCACTACGCGTTCACGCAGTTCGAGTCGGTGTCCGCGCGCCTCGCGTTTCCCTGCTTCGACGAGCCGAGCTTCAAGACGCCTTACGAAGTGTGGCTGACCGTGGGCGCGGACGACGTGGCGCTCAGCAACACGCGCGCCGTCTCGGAGGAGCGCCCCGGCGCGCACAAGCGCGTGCACTTCGCGCAGACGAAGCCGCTGCCCACGTACCTCGTCGCGTTTGCGGTCGGTCCGCTCGACGTCGTGGAGGACAAGCCCCTGCCGCCGAGCGATTTGCGGCCCGAAGCCGTGCCCCTGCGCGGCGTCGCGCCGAAGGGCAAAGGCGCCCTACTCGGCCCGGCGCTCGCGACCTTGGCTCCGGTGCTGAGCGCATTCGAGCGCTACTTCGGCATCCCGTACCCGTACGACAAGCTCGACATCGTCGCGGTCCCGGACTTCGCGGCCGGCGCGATGGAGAACGCAGGGCTCGTCACGTTTCGCGACTCGCTGCTCCTGCTCGATCCGCAGAGCGCGGGCGAGGCGCAGCGCCGCATCAGCCTGTTCGTGATCGCTCACGAGCTCGCGCACCAGTGGTTCGGTGATCTCGTGACGATGCGCTTCTGGGAGGACATCTGGCTCAACGAAGCCTTCGCCACGTTCTTCGAGTACAAGATCGCGGACGAGCTCTACCCCGCGTACAAGGGCGGCCTCGAGCTGCTCGAAGACGTGCAGGAAGCGATGGGCAGCGATAGCCGTGTCACGGCGCGCATGATCCGCCAGCCGATCGAGAGCACACACGACATCATCAACGCCTTCGACAGCATCACGTACAGCAAGGGCGGAGGCGTGATCCGCATGTTCGAGCGTTACCTCGGCGCGGACACGTTTCAGCGCGGGATCCAGACGTTCCTGCGCGAGCACGCGTTCGGCAACGCGGATACGAGCGACTTACTGCGCGCGCTGAGCAGCGCGGCCGGACGCGACGTGAGCGCCGCGTTCTCCAGCTTCTTGACCCAGCCCGGAGTGCCGCTCTTGGCGACACAGCTGGTGTGCGAGAGCGGGCAGGCGCCGCGTCTCTCGCTCGCGCAGTCGCGCTACCTGCCGCTCGGCTCGGGCGGCGACTCTGCGCAGACCTGGCAGATCCCCGTGTGCGCGCGCTACGAGGTCGCAGGCGCGGTGCGCGAGAGCTGCACCTTGCTCGACGCAGCGCAGGGCAGCTTGACGCTCGACGCTCCCAGCTGCCCCAGCTGGATCCTGCCGAACGCAGACGGCGCGGGGTACTACCGCTTCACGTTGGACAGCGCGGCGCTGCAGAAGCTGCGCGACCGTGGTCTGTCGAAGCTCAACGCGCGCGAGCGCTACGTGCTGCTCCAGGCGTTGATCGCAGGCTTTCACAGCGGCAGCGTGAGTGCGAGCGATGTGCTGAGCGCGCTGCCTCGTTTCGCGGGCGATGCGGAGCGGCTGGTCGCCGTGCTTCCCGCCGGCTTCCTCGCCGACGTGCGCGAGCGTTGGCTCATCCGCCCCGAGCTCACGGCCGAGCAGCGGGTGACGTTCTTGCGCAAGCTGCAGAGTTACGTGCGCAACATGTATAAAAAGCCCGCAGAGCGCATGGGCCTGCGCGAACAGAAGGGCGAGTCCGGCGACAGCAAGCTGATGCGAGCGCGCTTGCTCGGCATCATGGCGGGTGCGGCGCACGACCTGCCCACGCGCGCAGCGCTCGCGCGTGCAGGCCGGCAATATCTCGGGCTCGGTGGCCCCCCGCGACCGGACGTTCTGCCTCCCGAGCTGCTCGATACGGCCCTGCGCGTGTCGGTCGAAGACGCCGACGAGGCGACCTGGGATGCGGTTTACGCGCGACTCGAAGCGGAACAAGACGCCAATGTGCGCACGCGGCTCATCGTGTCGCTCGCTTCCGTGTGGGACGCTCGTAGCCAGCGCGCGCGCGCCCTCACGCTCGATCCGCGGCTGCGCGTAAACGAGGTGCTGCTCCCGCTGCGCGTGCAGCTCGGCGACTTTCGCACGCGCGCCGACACCTACGCCTATTTCGAGCAGCATTTCGACGAGCTGGCCAAGCGCGTGTCGCCCTCGACCATGGGCGCAACGCCCTGGTTCGCGGATGGCTTGTGTGATGGCGGGCAAGCCCAGCGCGTGGAGCGCTTCTTTTCGCCTCGCATCGAGAAGCTCCCCGGCGGACCGCGCAGCCTCGAAGGTGTGCAAGAGCAGCTCGGGTTGTGCGATGCGCTGCTCAAGGCGCACGGGCCGGCGCTGGCTGACTTCTTCTCGAAGCTGTGAGCAGCAGCAGCGAGCTCTGGCGTGACCGTCACAGGCGTGGTGCTGCGGATACGACGCAAGTTCGCTAGCGGAGAGCATCGCGTCGCAAGTTGAGGTCACGCGCGCCGTCCATGGCTGCTTTCGGCGCGCTAACCAAGATGCGTTGTACGCAAACGTTGTGATCCAATTCACGGCGAGGCGTATGCGATGGCGCAGGCATGGCGCATGCTATTGCGGCCACTCCTCCGCAGAACCAAGAAGCGCACCATGAAGATTCATTCGACTCCTCACGCTTGCTACGTGTCTCTTCGCAATGGTCTGACACTCGAGCTGACGTTCGAGCCCGCTCCCGCTGCATTTCGCGAAAGTCCCTGGGACGACGAGCTAACACCGGCGCAGCCGGCACATCGCTCCTGTGGCGTCTGGATGTACGGGGAGGAGGTGCTGGTGGAAGTGCGCGTCGGTCAGGCTTAATCACTGCTCAGCCGCGCTCGGCGGCGGCCTCGGCGCTTGGCACGATCTCGTGCAGCAACAGATCGTAGATGGCGCCGAGATGATCCAGGTCGCGCGGGCCATCCGGCACTGAGGTCGTGACCACGGTCAAGCGCAGGTCGGGCAGGACGAAGATGAACTGCCCGCCGTGACCCCATGCGTAGAACAGAGGGTGCGCGCCGATGCGTCCGATGAACCAGCCGTAGCCGTACGCCTGGCCGCTGAAGATCGAGCGCGTGCGTGGCGTGAGCGAGGCATCGATCCACTCTGCCGGCACGACCTGACGCTCGCCGTGGCGACCGCGGTTGCGGTACAGCTCGCCGATGCGCAGGAGCGCGTGCGCAGACAGCAACATCTGGTTGCCGCCCATGAAGATGCCTTGCGGATCGCGCGTCCAGCGCGGCAGCTCGATGCCGAGCGGCTTCGCCAGCTGATCGCGCGCGAAGGCGTGCGTGGTCTGACGCGTGGCGCGGGTCAGGATCGCGGAGAGCAGGTGACTGTTCCCCGTGCTGTAGATCATCGCGCCGCCCGGATCCGCGAGCAGCGGTGCGCTCAGGATGTAGCGCAGCCAATCGCGGCTGCGCACCCAGGGCGCGTAGCCGGGACCGGAGGTGCGGACGAGGCCCGACTGCATGGTGAGCAGATGCCCGATGTTGATCTGTCGCAGCCGTGGATCGCTGCGCGCGTTGACGTACGCGGGAAAAAAGCTCGCGATCGGCTGCTCGACGCCGCTGAGCTGACCGCGCTGGATCGCGATGCCGACGAGCGCCGAGATGATGCTCTTCGAGATGGACTTGACGTTCACCGGCTGGTCGAGTCGCGGCCCGCGGAAGCGTCGCTCCGCGGCGATCACGCCATCCTGCGCCACGATCAACGCCTGCAAGCGCGGTAGCTCCGCCGCGCGCTCGAACGCAGCCTGCAGGCGCGCCTGGTCCAGGCCTGGGGCCGGCTGCGCCCGCGTCGGAGCGCTCATAATCAATAGGCAGACACCGAGCCAGCGGGATACGGCCATCCGCATCCAAGAAGCGTAGCAGGCGCCAGTCGGTGCCGCGCTCTTCGCGAATGACGCGGTGCGCGGCGCTTCGCTTGGTTCGGTGCAGGCGCGCCCGCGTGGGGCGGCCGCGTGCGTGTTCTGGTGAGGTTGGGTACGCCAGCACGGCTCAGTCTGCAGGCTGAGGTCAGGTGACATGGGGCACAGCTCTTGCGTGCAAGGCGCGATCTGAGGCCGACATTGAGCTCAGTCATCCGCGCCCCCTTGTTCGATGGTTTCTTTTTGGCCGGCTTCGAGTGCTCGGAGCATGTGTTGCAAGATGGACGACGTCTCGATCTGCTCGCGAGCACGCGCCATGACGAGCTCGCGGCGCGAGACTACGTGCGCCTGCGCAGCGTTGGCATTCGAACCTGTCGCGAAGGTGTGTCGTGGCTGCGTTCGGAGCCGTCGCCGGGGCGCTTCGACTTCCGCTCGATGAGCTCACGCCTGCTCGCAGCGCGTGAGCACGGCGTTCGCGTGATCTGGGACCTGATGCACTTCGGCTGGCCCGACCACGTGGACATCTTCGCCGCAGACTTTGCGGAGCGCTTTGCCGACTTTGCGGAGGCCACCGCACGCCATCTCGCAGCGCACGCACCCGCGCCTCACATGTTCACGCCCATCAACGAGATGTCGTACCTGGCCTGGGCCGGCGGCGATACGGCTCGCATGAATCCCTTCGAACACGGGCGCGGCATGGAGCTCAAGGCGCAGCTGGTAGCCGCGACGGTGGCTGCGATCGAGCGCATCCGCCGCGTGCTGCCGGGTGCGCGTTTTCTGCAAGCTGAGCCCTTGATCCACATCGCACACGACCCCGCCCAGCCGGAGACACGCGGGCACGCCGAGCGCGAGAGCCGCGCGCAATACCAGGCGCTCGACATGATCGCCGGACGCCAATGGCTGCGGCTGGGCGGCCAGCCAGGTCACCTCGACATCGTCGGCCTGAATTTCTACTCCGACAATCAGTTCACGCTCGAGCGCGCGACCATCTGGCGTGGCGACCCGCGCTATCGGCCCCTGTCAGACATGCTGCTCGAGGCCTATCATCACCACGGCCGTCGGCCGCTCGTGCTGTCCGAGACCGGCGCCGAAGGCGACGCGCGCGCCGACTGGCTGCGCTATGTGGCGGACGAGTGTGTCAGCGCGCTCGACCGCGGCTGTGAGCTGCACGGTGTGACGCTCTACCCCATCCTCAACCACCCCGGCTGGCTGAACGATCGCCACTGCCACAACGGGCTGTGGGATTACGCAGACGCCGCGGGCGAGCGCGCCATCCACGAGCCGCTCGCCGAGGAGCTGCGCCGCCAGGGGCCGCGGCTGCTCGCAGCCCGCGCGCGCATGTTGAGCCAGCTCGCGGAGCGAGAGGAGTGAGTAGGGCATGGATGAGGTCGCGCCCACCGCGCAGCTGCGAGCGTCGAGCCCTCCGCGCCCAAGCGCGCCGCCGCCGCGCCGCAGCGTGCGACCCCTCGTGCGCTTGCTGGGTTACGTGCGCGCGCATCCGGCCCCCGCGCTCCTGACTGTGTTGTTTGGAACCGCCGGGTTCCTGCTGTCATTCGTGTATCCATGGATCGTGGGATCGATCGTCGATCTGGTGCACGACGCGCAAGGCGCCAGCCAGAGCGAGCGCGAGCAGCGGTTGCTGTCGCTCACTCAGCTGGCCGCGATCACCGGCGTGGGCCACGCGCTCGTGGTGTACGGGCGCGGGCACTTCAACGCCAAGCTCGGCACCAGCGTCGTCGCTGACCTGCGCCGAGATTTGTTCGAGCACCTGCAGTCGCTCAGCGTGCGCTTCTACGCCACCCAGCGCATCGGCACCATCTTGTCGCGCGTGCTGCAGGACGTGCAGGACGCCAGTCAGATCCTGTACACGGGCATCATCGTCGCCGCACTCGACGCCCTGCAGCTGCTGCTCGCCGCCGTGCTGCTCCACGACATCAGCCCCAGGCTGACCCTGGTGTGTGGCATCGTGTTTCCGTTCTACGGGCTGGCGTTCGCGTTGCTCAACCCGCGCGTGCGCGCCGCGGCCGATCGCGCGCGCAGCCAGCTCGCGCGCATGTCCGGCAACATCGCGGAGCGCTTCGCCGGTCAGACGTTGATCAAGACGTACACCGCGGAGCAGCGCGAAACGCAGCGCTTCCGGCGCGAGGTCGAGCAGCATCATGCGCTCGCGATCGCGGAGAGCCACGCGGGGCACGTGGTGTCCGCGGTCGCCGAATGGCTGGTGCATCTCGGCACCACACTCGTGATCGGGTACGGCGGCTGGCTCGCGCTCCGCGGTGAGCTGACCGCGGGCATGCTCACGCGTTTCCTCGGCTACGTGACCATTCTGTACGGGCCCGTGCGGCGCTTCGCGGAGCTCAACACGACCTACCAGTCGAGCTTCACGGCCATGCGGCGTGTGTTCCGCGTGCTCGACATCCGCCCCGCCGTGGCCGAGCCGGCGCGGCCCGTGCGCCGAGCACCGCAGCGCGGCGAGATCACGTTCGACGGAGTGCGCTTCCAGTACGCGGCGGGCGATGACGAGTGGCGCGTGCAGCTGGAGGATGATCGAACACACACGGCAGAAGCGGGCCTGCCGAGCGCCTGGGTGCTCGACGGCGTGAGCTTCCACGTGGCCGCGGGTGAGCGCGTGGCCGTGGTCGGCGCGTCGGGAGCCGGCAAGACCACCCTGCTCTCACTGGTGCCCCGGCTCTTCGACGCGACGGAGGGCCGCGTCCTGGTCGACGGCCTGGACGTGAGAAGCTACGCGCTATCGTCGCTGCGCTCGGCGATTGGCATCGTCCAGCAGGACTCGTTCGTGTTCACGGGCAGCATCGCGGAGAACATCGCGTACGGCCGGCCCGATGCGAGCGAGCGAGAGATCGTGGCCTGTGCGCGCGCCGCGCACGCGCACGAGTTCATCGTACGGCAGAGCGAAGGCTACGCTGCGCAGCTCGGTGAGCGCGGCGTCAACCTGTCGGGCGGGCAGCGCCAGCGCATCTCGATCGCACGCGCGCTGCTCAAGGACCCGCGCATTCTGATCCTCGACGAAGCCACGAGCGCGCTCGACATGGAGAGCGAGCACATCGTGCAGCGCGCGCTCGAGGTGCTGATGCGAGGGCGCACCTGCTTCATCATCGCACACCGGCTCAGCACCGTGCAGCACGCAGACCGCATCCTGGTGCTGCACGAAGGTAAGCTGGCGGAGAGCGGCACGCACGCGGAGCTGCTCGCGCGCGGAGGGTTCTACGCGCGGCAGCTGCAAGCGGGCACGAAGCTCAACTGATCACTCTGCTGCCACCGCGCTGCTCCTGGCGGCGGCTGGCGGCTTGCCACACAGCCGGTCGAACAACGCCAGCGCCTGGCCCACGCACTGATCCATGTTGTAGTAGCGATAGCTGCCCAGTCGGCCGAGGAAGTGCACGTTGGGCGTGGCATCGGCGAGCGCCTTGTACTTGCGGTACAGCTCGGCATTTTCGGGCCGCGGGATCGGATAGTACGGGTCGCCCTCGGCGCATGGATATTCATACACCAGAGAGCTCTTACGGTGCTCCTGACCGGTCAGATGCTTGAACTCGGTCACCCGTGTGTATGCGTGCTGGTTCGGGTGGTTGATTACCGCGACCGGTTGCACCTGTGCCTGATCCACGGTCTGCCACTCGAAGCGCAGCGAACGATAAGGTAACGGACCGTAACACTGCTCGAAGTACTCATCGATCGGCCCTGAGTAGATCAGGTGTTTGTAGCGGATGGCGTGACGCAGCTCCTTGAAGTCGGCCTGCAGCAACAAGGTGATGTTTGGATGCGCCAGCATGCGCTGAAACATCCGCGTGTAGCCGTGCAGCGGCATCACCTGATAGCGATCGGTGAAATAGCGGGCGTCGCGGTCGTTGCGGGCGGGGATGCGCGCGGCGACCGAGGCGTCGAGCTTGGAAGGATCCGTGCCCCATTGCTTGAGCGTGTAGTTCCGGATCAGCTTGTCGTACAGGCCGCGGCCGATCTGGCTGACCACGGCGTCCTCGAAGCTGCGGACCTTGTCCACCTGCTCGGCGGCCGCCGCGTAGAACGCCGCGATGTCGTGCTCGGTTCGGGCCAGGCCGTACAGCGCGTTGACGGTGTCCACGTTGATCGGAAATGGCACGAGCTTGCCGTCGACCTGCGCGAGCACGCGATGCTCGTAGCGGCGCCACGCGGTGAAACGTGACAGGTACTGGTACACCCGCTCACTGTTGGTGTGAAAGATGTGCGGCCCGTACTGGTGGACCAGGATGCCGTGATCATCGAAATGATCGTACGCATTGCCGCCGATGTGCGGGCGGCGATCCGACAGGCACACGCGCGCGCCTGCAGCCGCGAGCCGTTCCGCCGTGACGCTGCCCGAGAAGCCCGCCCCTACCACCAGATAGTCAAACATGGTGGCCCGCGCTCTCTACCGCCATCGGCTGCGAGGCGCGTGAAGCGTGCGCCTGATCGATCAGCTGCAGCATGCGCTGCCAGGTGGCATTCCAGGACATCTCACCGAGCAGCGCGTCGCGTCGGGCGTCGACGTCCGAGTCGCGCGGCGCTTGGGCGCTCTCGAGAGCGGACACGAAGGCCTCCTCACCGGCAGCGATGGCGACGATGCCGAGCCGACCGTACGGCTCCACCACGTCGCGAATCGCCGTGGACACGACGGGCTTGCCCGCGGCGAGATATTCGGGCGTCTTGGTCGGGCTGACATAGCGCGTGGCGTCATTCAGCGCGAATGGCAAGAGCGCGGCATCCCAACCGGCTAGATAGCCAGGAAGGTCCTCGTAGGTCTTCAGGCCCAGATAGTGAATGTTCGGACGGGTGGGGAGCTCCGCAGGATCGATCTTGACGACCGGACCGAGCATGATCAGCTGCCAGTCCGGACGTAGCCTTGCGATGCCAGCTATCAGTGAAAGGTCCATGCGCTCATCGATGACGCCGCAGTATCCGAAGCGCGGACGCGGGATCGCTGCCTGGTCCGCAGGCTCCGGCAGCGCACAGCGCGCCTGCGCGAAGTGCGCCACGTCCACGCTGCTCGGCATGGCGTGAACGTTTCGGTGGCGTGAGCGCTTCGCTTCGTACAACGCACGTCCTCCCGTAAACACCACGTCCGCCATCGCCAACAGCGCGCGCTCGCGCTCCTCCAGCTCGGGCGGGGCGAACAGAAAGTTCGCCAGCTCGTCCATGCAATCGTAGACGACGAGGTCGCGGGGCAGCCCGGCCGAGACGCCGAGCATCATCGGCGTGTAGTACCAGTGCAGCGCACGCTTTATGCCCTCGGCGTGACACAAGTCGCGGAGCAGCGCCTGGATGCGAGGCTCGGGATCTCGCTCACCCGGCGTGAGACGCGGCACGACGCGCAACATGCCCGGGGCCACGGGCTCCGTGTGCAGCTGCGCGTGCGGCGCGTCGAACAGCGGCTCTTCGATGTAAAAGACGCGCCAGCTCCGCGCCGCGCGCAACATGAGGTGATTCGGACGTTGGAAGACGAAGCCCCAGCGTAGATGTGAGAAGCACAGAACTGCGTCCACCTGCATTCAAGCACCTCCAGTGCGGCCTTCAGCAAGCGCGGTGCCATGCGCGCTCAACGCGCCTGAGCGCTATGCGAGCAGCTGACTTCCGGTGCGGCAATGCACGCTGGGGCGAAAGCAACGTATGCGGACGATCCTGCTCCCACACTGCGTGTGCGCACGTCGGCGCCCTCACTTGCTGCAGGCCTCTGGCTCTACTGACTGTCAGAGCTGCAAGTGGCCGAGCATTTGCACGGTCGAAACGCACATCGTTGTCTCGCGACCAACCTACTGCGGAATTTTCCTCACCATGCGCATTCATCACCTCAACTGTGTGTCTGCATGTCCGCTCGGTGGCTTGCTGATGGACGGGATGACGACTCGTTCGCTGCGCGCGCGCCTCACGTCTCACTGTTTGCTGCTCGAGATGGATCATGGACTCGCGCTGGTCGACACTGGCTATGGTCTGCGGGACGTCCGCGATCCTCGCAGTCGCCTGGCCAAGCCATTCCTCGCGATGCTGCGCCCCGAGCTGCGCGAAGAG
>Ga0190269_10000096_pt1 | contig 41454 bp, 41 predicted proteins | sample Popmic249IS_FD_133749 | JGI IMG/M metagenome (GOLD analysis project Ga0190269, IMG submission 133749) | Populus adjacent soil microbial communities from riparian zone of Blue River, Arizona, USA - 249 IS | ecosystem: Environmental > Terrestrial > Soil > Riparian zone | place: USA: Arizona... | reverse complement strand
TCCCGCCGCCGACAGCGGCGCTCAACCTGAGCGAATTGCGTGCGCGCCTCGCCGCTGGCTGGCAGGACGCCGAGCTGCGCACCGCCTGCAGCGTGGAGCTCGCGAGCCAGGCGATCAACGCCTACTACACCTACTTCATCGTGGCCGTAGCGCTCACTGAGCTCGGCTCGAGCCAGGCCGAAGCAGCCGGCCTGGTCGCGGCGCAGGGCCTCAGCTTCGTCGTGGCGCTGTTCGCGCTCGGGGGGCTCACCGCGCGCCTCGGCTTCGTGCGCGGCGCGCTCATCAGCGCGGGCATCACCGTGCTCGCATTGTTGTGCCTGGGCTTCGCGGATCGCTTGTGGCTGATGCAGCTCGGCGGGCTCTTGTTGGGCCTGGGGCTCGGCCTCTTGCAGGTCGCGAACCTGGTGCGCTTCGCGCGCGTGGGTGTGCGGCTCGGGCACGGGCAGGCGGCCAGCATGAACGCCCTCGCCGGGCCGCTCGGCGGCTTTCTGGGCAGTCTACTCGGGGGTTTCCTGGGTCAGCACCTGGGACTGCAGACCATGTTCCTGGCGTTCGTGCCGCTCGCCCTGCTCTCCGGCGTCGTCGCCACGGGGCTCAGCTGGCCGCGTGCGCTCGATGCCGTGTACGGCGACGGAGAGTGAACGCGGGTCTCTTTTAGTAGACAGCGCGTCGACCGTGCCGTAGTCTGCAGCACTCGATCGACAACCGGAGCAGATCAACCGTGAGCGTGAACATCGCCTTTCGTCAGGTCGAGAAGAGGTTCGAACGCAGGGACGATGCGGGCAAGCTGCAGAGCTTCACTGCGCTCTCCGACATCAGCTTCGACGTTCGCGCCGGAGAGTTCATGGTGATCGTCGGCCCGAGCGGCTGCGGCAAGTCGACGTTGCTCGACCTGCTGGGTGGGCTGACGAAGCCGACGAGCGGCGAGATCTTGCTGAATGGCAAGCCGATCAATGGCCCCGGCCTGGACCGCGGCATCGTCTTCCAGCAGTACGCGCTCTTCCCGTGGCGCACGGCGCTCGGCAACGTGGAGTTCGGCCTGGAGGCGAAGAAGGTGCCCGCCAAGCAGCGCACCGAGATCGCGCGGGATTGCCTGTCGCGCGTCGGCCTGTCGGGCTTCGAGAACCGCTATCCGCACGAGCTTTCGGGCGGCATGAAACAGCGCGTCGCCATCGCGCGCTGCCTCGCATACGACCCCGATGTGCTGATGATGGACGAGCCGTTCGCAGCGCTGGACGCACAGACGCGGGAGCTCTTGCAAGGCGAGCTCCTCACGCTTTGGGAGAAGACGCAAAAGACGATCGTCTTCATCACGCACGGCATCGACGAGGCCGTGTACCTGGGGCAGCGCGTGGCCGTGATGACCTCGCGGCCCGGTCGCATCAAGACGATCCTCGAGGTCCCGCCGGAGCTGCGCGCGCTGGGCCCCGACTTGCGCTCGGCGCCGGAGTTCGGGCAGCTGCGTCAAGAGCTTTGGGGGCACCTGCGTTCGGAAGTGTTGGCCGCACAGGAAGAGGAGCGGCAGCGCAAGTTGGCATTGAACAACGCGGAGGAGGTACGAGCACATGGCTAGTATTCAGCACTCGATCGAACTGGCCGACGGCGCGAGCGTGATCGCGGCGCGCTCAGCGACTGCGCGACGGCAGCCGCCGCGTGCGAGCAAGCTGCGCATCGCGCTCAGACGCTGGTTGCCGGGCGTGGCATTGATCGGCCTCTTCCTCGGGAGCTGGGAGCTCGCACCGCGTCTGGGTTGGGTGGAGCCTGCGTTTTTGCCCGCGTTCAGCGAGGTGCTCACGAGCGGCATCGCGCTCGCGCGAGATGGACAGCTCACGGCGCACGTCACCGATAGCCTGTACCGCTCGCTGCTGGGCTTCAGCCTGGCGATCGTGGTCGGCGTTCCGCTGGGCCTCTTGATCGGCTGGTTCCGCTCGGTGTCGAACGCCATTCACCCGCTGCTCGAGCTGTTTCGTTGCACGCCTGCGCTCGCGCTCCTGCCCGTGTTCATCCTGCTGCTGGGCATCGGAGAGTCGTCGAAGATCGCGCTCGTGCTTTACTCGTGCTCCTGGCCGATCTTGCTGAACACGATCTCGGCCGTGCGCAACGTGGATCCGCTGCTCGTGAAGTCGGCCCGCACCCTGGGCCTCGGCACGCCGCAGCTGCTGTGGAAGGTGATCTTGCCCGCAGCCGTGCCCACCATCTTCGTGGGCTTTCGACTGGCCGGCGCGATCTCGCTCGTGGCGCTGGTCGCCGCGGAGATGCTCGGCGCCAAGGCGGGGCTCGGCTATTTGATCCAGTACTCGCAGTACAACTTCCAGATCCCGCAGATGTATGCCGGGATCATCGGCATCGCGATGCTCGGCTTGGTCTTCACGCAGACGTTGGCCGCGCTCGAGCGGCGCTTCACGGCGTGGAAGCCGCCCGCGGAGACGGGCGACGGTGGCTGAGCGCGGACCATCCAGTGTGTGGGCCGCGCTGCCGCTCTTGGCGGCGGCCTGCACGTCGGCGGCGTTCGATCCCGAGGCTTCACCCTACTCGCAGGCCGAGGTCAACCGCAGCCTCGCTCCCGTCGCCCAGATCGAGCGAGGCTGCTATCGCGACTCGCTCAGCCGGCGCGAGCAGCGCAAGGTGCGCCTCGAGCTCATCGCGTACGTGAACGAGCAGGGCAAGGTGCACCTCGACCCGGTCGTCGTCGATCCATCCGACCCTGCGCTCACCGAGTGCGTGCTCGACCGCCTCTCACAGCTGCAGTTTGCGGCGAAGGGCCGAGCGGACCAGTTTCACCTGCGCTTCGACCTCAAACCGTAGCGAGGTCGGGCGGCTCTCTTACATCGCTCAACTTGAAGGTTCGTACAGATGCATCACAAGCTCGCGCTCATTCTGACTTTGATCACTTCTTCTGTGGCGTTCGCCGCGTGCTCCGATGTTCCGGACGAGGTCCCGGCGCCGCCGGCTGCGGGGACCGGTGGTGGTAGCGGCAGCTCGGGCGCCAAGGCCGCAGCTGCGAGCGGCGGCGGCGCGGGCAAGGCTGCCGCTGGCAACGGCAGCGCTGGCAGCAAGTCCGACGTGGACGCAGGCGAGCCCGACGCAGGCTGAGGCAACTCGCACCAGCGCCGCGCGCTGGCCGATGCGGCCACCTTCCAGTCGCTTGCAGTCACTGTCGCGCGCGTGGCCTGCGAAGGCGTGGATTCACCCTAGGCTTGGGGTGAGCAAGCGCCTGCGACAATTCTGTCGAGAATAGTGCGCCCGGCGTACTTTCAGTGGACTGCGTATGCCCGGCGATCATAGATCACCGCACATGTCCAAAGTACGCAATGCGATTGGAAGCGTGGCCGCGCGCAACCCGTTCCTCCGGTACGGCTGGTATCTCAGCTTCGTGCCGTCCAATCCCCAGGACTACTACAACTTCATCGGAGACGACGTCGTCCAGGGCAAGTCGGACGGCCTGCGTGATCCCGAAAAGCCGCTGTGGTTGAACCTCGGCTATTGGGAGCAGGCGCGGACCTACCCGGAGGCGGCGCGCGCGCTGGCGAAGCTGCTCGGTGACGCGGCGGAGCTCAATCCTGAAGACAACCAGCTCGACGTGGGCTTCGGGTTCGCGGAGCAGGACCTGTACTGGTTGGAACAGTACAATGTCGGGCACATCACGGGCCTCAACATCACCGCGTTGCAGGTGGAGCACGCTCGCAAGCGCGTGCGCGAGCGCGGCCTCGAGCATCGCATCTCGCTCGGCCTGGGCTCCGCCACGCAGACGCCGTTCTCGAGCGAGACGTTCAGCAAGGTGACCGCGCTCGAGTGTGCGTTTCATTTCGTCACACGCGAGCAGTTCTTCCACGAGGCGTATCGCGTGTTGAAGCCGGGTGGGCGTCTCGCGCTCGCTGACGGTTGCGCGCCCGAGGGCACGTCCGCGCCGAGCATCGGCGCCAAGCTCGTGCTGCGGCACCTGGCGACGCCGGTCGCGAACTACTACGACCGCGCCGAGTACCTGCGCAAGCTCGAGAACTGCGGCTTCACGAACATCCAGTGGCGTCGCATCAGCGAGTTCGTCTACCCCGGTCACGACGCTTACTTGCGGCAGCGGCTCGCGGGCCGCGGCATCTCGGAGGCCGTGATTTCGGAGATCTCTGCCGAGGAGCGCGAAAAGCAGGTCAAGAAGTACAGCCTCGGGCTGAGCGACTATTTGATCGTCACCGCAGACAAGCCGGCCGCGTCTTCCTGACGGCGGCGCGCGCTCGCCGCTCCGGCACGCGCATGGATACCTCGCGGATGTTCGTGCGCGTGCCACGTAGAGCCGTCTAGCAGATCGGAGCTCGTCGAGCTTGCAGTGCCCCGTGTCCGCGATCGTCGACGACGTCCACACGAGCGGGTGTGTCGCCGTTCATCTCGCGCGCGAGGACATGCCCGTAGCGTCCGGTCGGCGCCATGCCGCGCATCTACCCAAAGTCGCGCTGCACCTGCGGCTGGGCCGCGATGACACGCAGCAAGCCCGCGACGAGCCGCGCCAGTGCCCCATTGTGCCGCGCGTGCGCGCGCGCCCGCGCTGCCCGGGGCCGCTGCAGCGCCTCCGCTGACCGCGCTCGCGCCGGCTGGTGCCCCTGCACTCTGCCGGTGGCGGGCTTTCCTCCACGGTCCCGTTGCCGCAACCGCAACCGTGACCTTCGCCCGCTCACCCCATCTCGTCCGTGCGAACGGACGCGTCGTGAGCGCCTGCGGGATCGGTTACGGTTACGGTTACGGTTAGGGTTACGTGGCTCAGCCCTAGGCTGATGGACGATCAACGGGCGCGAAGATGGCGTTCTGATGGGCTGTGGACTGCGCTCTTCGTTCTCACGGTCAAGCCGTTGTCGTGCTTGATGTGGTTCTTGCCGCCGCGCGTGGACTTGCGGCTCGGCTTGCCGTCCGTCGAATCCTCCAGCGCGTACGCCATGCCGCTCGTGTGCAGCTTGGTGTTGCGCGTGGCCGTGTGCTCCGGACCTGCGCCGTCGCCGTGCGCGGCGCCGCGCTCTTGCTGTAGCGCCTCCATCTGCTCGGGGCCGCGACCCACGCGCCGGTCGAACAGGCTGCGGTTCTCGTCGATCACACTGCCGTCTTCATCGAGCATGCCCGCCTGTTCCAGCGACGTCATCACCATCTCTTCATCGGGCGCGCCGTGTGGCGTGCGCTGGCGACGCTTGTGCTTGGTGCTGAAGCCGTGCTTCTGCATCGTGCGGTTCAGCGCGCGCTCGGCGCGACCCGCGGCCAGGTCGAAGGCCTCGCGGTCCTCGGCGGCGCGCACCTCCACCACGATCGGGGCGAGCGCGCTCAGCACGATATGGATCATGCAATTGCGATCCACGCCGCCCTTGGGGCCGTTCTCGTCGCCGAAACGCACCTCGACGCGCTCGATCTGCGTGGCGTACTTGCCCAGCTGACGACCGAGGCGTTCATGCACCCAGTCGTGCAGGGCCGCATCGACGGCACCATCCAGGTTACGGATCTCGAGCGGGGTCTCAGCGGCCTCCGTGGCGCCGGCCAGACGCTTGTCGGTCGTTGTAGCTTGGTTGGCCAGCGGGGCACGATTGTTGGTCTCCATATACGTCCTCCTGCTCACCAAACGGAGCAAAACTCGGGCCGCCCCGAGCGGCAGAACTTCCCCCATTTGGGCCTGGCCTACACACGCCAGCCCGGCTCGAGGGTGCCCAACGAGCGCCGGATGGCGTGCCGCAAAGATCCCGGCGTGGGTTGACGGGGTGGCGGCGCGCGCATAAACAGATGTCTTCTATTACAGACTCTGCGCCACTTTGATCGGGCGTGGGTAGGAGGCATCAATGCAAGCGAAGCTTCGAAGGGTCGCGCTCGGTCTGCTGGCGACCTACACGTTGATTGGGGGCTCGAGCCAGCGCACGGCGGCACAGGACAAGCCCAAGGTCATCCGCATCGGCTATCCCAGCGTCGGCGTCGGCAATCGGCCGGTGGCGCAAGGCAGCGCGCTGGCCACGGCGCACATCCGCGGTGCGATCGAGGAAGAGTTCAAGCCCGATGGCATCACCATCCAGTGGAACTTCCTGCGCGGCGCGGGTCCTGCCGTCAACGAGCTGTTCGCGAACGGCCTGCTCGACTTCACGTTGCTCGGCGATCTGCCGTCGGTGATCGGCCGCTCGAGTGGGCTCAGCTACCGGCTGCTGGCAGCCGCGAGCGTCCGCGGTAACCTGTACGTCTCGGTGCCCGCAGACTCCACCGCGCAGAGCATCAAGGACCTGCGCGGCAAGCGCGTTGCTGTGACCAAGGGCACTGCCACACACCTCGCGGGGGTCAAGATCCTGGAGCGCTTCGGGCTCTCGGAGAAAGACGTCAAGCTCGTGAACATGGAGGTCAACGCCGCGCAGCTCGCGCTCACCACGCGCGACATCGATGCAGCCATTGGCAACGTCGATTATCTGCGCCTGCGCGATCAGGGCGTGTCGAAGGTGCTGTTCACCACGCGCGGCAACGACGTGAGCCTGACGTCGAACAGCACGTACCTCGGCGCGGAGAGCTTCGTGAAGAAGTACCCCGAGATCACGAAGCGCATCCTCAAAGTGTTGATCAAGCAGTCGCAGTGGATGGGAGAGACGCAGCAGACGCAGGTCTTCCAGCTCTGGACCAAGTCCGGCACCACGTTCTCGTCTTTCCGCGAAGATCTGCAGAGTGAGGACCTGAAGTACCGCTACAGCCCGCTGCTCGACGACTACGTTACGGCCCGCTACAAGCTCCAGATCCAGGAGGCCAAGCGCTTCGGTCTCATCCGCCAGACGTTCGACTTCGACGCCTGGAAGGACCCGCAGTACCTCGAGCAGGCGCTCAAGGAGCTGAAGCTCGAAAACTATTGGCAGCCGCGCGACGCGAGCGGCAAGCCGCGAGGCGACGGCAAGCAGGCGGCCGCTCCACTGCCCGCAGGCACGGTGATCGCGAACGCTCCGTGAGCGCGGGCCCTGTCGTGCTGCACGACTCGTGAAGCGCTCGTGCAGCACGACAGCCACCTACATCGCCGCCCCTGTTTCCACCCTTCTCGCCTTGTCTTCTTTACAAGACACTTGTGCCACTTTACTAGATCCTCACGCTGCTGCTCTCACACAGCCTAAAGGAGGATCTACCCATGACGATTCCGGTCACCGCTCCTCGACATCACTCACGCGCCGTGAGCCTCGATCTCGATTCGCCGGAGCTCGCAGCCACCTACGACAAGGTGAGCGTGCGGCAGTTCAATCACGGCAAGGTGCTGGTTGGATCGCTGCGCGTGAAGCCCGGCGAACGCGTGCTCGACGTGGGCTGCGGCACCGGCCGGCTCGGCGAATACGTCGCCGGTCTGGTCGCCCCACACGGCGAGGTCGTGGGCCTCGACCCGCTGCCGCTGCGCATCGAGCTGGCCGCACGCAAGAGCTCGCGCTTCAGCGCCCGCGTCGGCCGCGCCGAGGACCTGTCTGCTTTGGAAGACCAGAGCTTCGATGTCGCGTACCTGAACAGCGTCTTCCACTGGGTCGAGGACAAGCCGCGCGCGTTGCGCGAGGTGCTGCGCGTGCTCAAGCGCGGCGGTCGCGTGGGAGTCAACAGCGCGGACGCCGACCGCTCACACCAGGGCGCAGCGCTGGTGCGCGAGGCCGTGTTGGAAGAGGGCCTCACGCACAGCGCCAGCGTCAGCGCGCCCGCCAGTCACTACCGCGTCAACGCGCAACAGCTGCTGCGGCTGCTCGCGGACGCTGGCTTCTGCGACGTGCAGGTCAACGCGCACACGTTCGTGGATGACGTCGCCGGTGCAGACGACCTGTTCGCCTGGAGCAGCAGCAGCTCCTTCGGCAACTTCCTGTCTGACCTCAGCACGCAGGAGCGCTCCCGCGTGCGCGAGCGTCTGGCACGCAAGCTCGAGGCGCTGCGCTCGCCGGATCACGGCATCCGGCTCGAGCGCTACCTGGTGTTCGCCACCGCGCGCAAGGCTTGAAGCCTATGTCTTTTATTAAGGACAACGCCGCCTGTCGCTGTTATCAACGGGATGGTTCCTCTTGAACCCAGAAAGAGAGGCAGCATGGCGAGCACGGACAACGCAGGTCTGCAGATCAAGCAGGTAGCCGGCCGCATCGGCGCGGAGATCAGCGGCATCGATCTCAATCAGCCGGTGGGAGACGCGGCGGTGAAGGCCATTCGGCAGGCGCTGCTCGAGCACAAGGTGGTGTTCTTCCGCAACCAGAACATCGATCACGACGCGCAGGTGCGCTTCACGTCGCGCTTCGGCCAGGTCACGTACGCGCACCCGCTCGAGGACGAGCCGAACCCCGCACATCCAGAGATCCTGGCCATCGATCGCCGCCGCTACGACCGCCGCGACAAGCGGCGCTACAGCTACGAGAGCCGCTGGCACACCGACGTCACCGCCGTCGTGAACCCACCCGCTGCTTCCATCCTGCGCGCCGTGAACGTGCCGGAGGTCGGCGGCGACACCACGTGGACCAACCTCGTGGCCGCGTACGAAGGCCTGTCCGAGCCGCTGCGCGCGCTCGCCGATGGCCTCAAGGCGGAGCACCGCTTCAACGCGAACTACCGCTTCAAGGAGTCTGACAACCCCTACGTGAAGCGCGTGCAGCAGAACCCGCAGGTCTCGATCCACCCGGTGGTGCGCGTGCATCCAGAGACCGGTGAGCGTGCGCTCTACGTCAGCCCCGGCTTCACCTCGCACATCGTCGATGTGAGCCCGCGCGAGAGCGAGCTGCTCCTGCAGCTGTTCTTCGAGCAAATCCAGCGCCCCGCGTACACCGTGCGCTTCCGCTGGAACCCGGGCGACATCGCGTTCTGGGACAACCGCGCGACGGCGCACCTCGCGCCGCAAGATCTCGATCACCTCGACCTCGAGCGCGTGCTGTACCGCACCACGATCGTGGGTGACATCCCGGTCGGCGTGAACGGCTTCCGCTCGCAGCTCGTGCAGGGCCAGCCGTTCGGCGTCGATATCTCGCCCATCGCTAAGCCGAAGCTCGATCAGCCTACCGTGAACGCGTGAGCGCGTGACGTGAAGTGAGTGGCCCCGGACGTGACCTGCAGCGGTCGCGACCGGGGCCGTCGCACGTCAGAGCCCGGTGACGAGCGCAAACGCGAGGCCGTCGTAGCCCTTGCTTCCCACCGTCTGGATCGCCGTCGCAGTGACGCGCGGCTCGGAGGCGATCAAGTCGTACAGGCGGCGCACGCCCTGCACGTTGGGATCGCTGCTGTTCGCATCCAGAATGGCGCCTCTGCGCACCACGTTGTCGACCACGATCAAGCTGCCAAGGCGGGCCAGCTTCAGCGCCCAGGCGAAGTACTCGGGCAGCGACGCCTTGTCGGCGTCGATGAAGATCAGGTCGAACGGCCCGCGCTCTGCCGCTAGCAGCTGCGGCAAGCTCTCGAGCGCAGGGCCCACGACGACCTCGACGCGCTCGGCCACGCCCGCGCGCGCCAGATTGCGGCGCGCCACCTCGGCATGCTTCGGCGAGAGCTCGAGCGTGATCAGGCGCCCCTCCGGCGGCAGCGCACGCGCCAGCCAGATGCTGCTGTAGCCGCCGAGCGTGCCGATCTCGAGCACCTTGCGCGCTCCGATGGCGCGTGCGAGCAGGCCGAGCAGCTTGCCTTGGTTTGCAGCCACCGCGATGGCCGGCAGCCCCGCCTTCGCGCTGTCTTCGAGCGCGGCGCGCAGCGCGTCATCGCTCGGGGCCAGCTGCCCGTTCAAGTATTCGTCCACGGCGCTCCACTCCGCTTCGGTCGTCATGCGGCTCTCCTTTTCAAACTGATGCTGGCGCACGCCCAGCAGCTTGTCGACGCGCGCCGCTCACGGCTCGCGCGCGAGCTGCCCGGCTGGCGGCTGAAACTCGTTCGTATAGATGTCGCGCGGCTTGAGCTGTCCCGGCTTGAGCTGACCGTCTCGCACCAGCCAGTCGATCCACAGCTGGTAGTCCCGATCCTCGATCAAGCCGCGCTCGGTGGCGATGCCGGGCGACTGCCAGTAGCGCACGCTTGAGGTGTCCTCCGCGCGCTTGCGCTGCTCGATGATGCGAATGAGGCGCGCGACCACCACGTCGCGCGGCTGCGTGCGCGCCCACTCGATCGCACGACCCGTGGCGGTGACGAAGTGGCGCACGGTGTTCGGGTAGCGCGCGATGAACTTGGTCGACATCACGAAGCTCCCCGCGTTGAACGCGCCGTAGAGCTGGTGATCCGAAAACAGCATGCGGATGCCGCCGCGCTCCGAGGCCTTGTCGCGCAGCATGGTGCTAAACGAAACCAGATCCACCTGGTGGTTGCGCAGCGCCTGCTCCCCGTTGACCGGAGGCAATACGAGCAACGTGACCTGTTTGGCCTGCTCATCCGTCATGCCGCCGCGCGCGAGGTACTCGCGAAGCACGAACTCCGCGTGCGCGCCGAGCGTGTTCATGGCGACCTTCTTGCCCGAGAGGTCGCGTGGTCCGCGCACCCTGGAATCATCGAGCAAGTAGAAGCCATTGAACGTCTTGGCGTCCGTCCCGTATGAGGACAGCACGGCCTTGAGCGGCGCCTTTGCCGCGACGAGCTTGATGATCGCGCCGTTGAACGAGCTGCCGAAGTCGATGTCACCCGTGACCACGGATTGGATGCTGTGCGGGCCACCCGTCGCGTTGTTGCCGATGTAATCCAGCTTGATCGGCGCGAGATAGCCCAGGTCCTCTGCCAGCTCCGCGAAGCTGACGTTGTTGGTCGTGCCCTCGTAGCGCAACGTGAGCCGCTCGATGCCGCCCGCCGTCTTCGGGGCCTGGACCGGCTCGGACTCGCTGCAGGCGAAGCTGAAGCTCAGCACGCATAGCGTGAGCCAGCAGAACCGCAGGCGAGAGCGCTCACAGTTCACGCGCCACCGCCCGGAATCGAAACGTCGGATCGAGCTCGGCGCCACGTGGTTTCGCGGCCTTCCACTTCATCTTGCGCGAGAAGCTGCCGAGCACCTGTTCGCTGCTGAGCGCAGCCTCGTCCACGCTCACGTGCTGCTCGGCGTACGGGCTCACGTACAGCGCGTCGGCGGGACAGTAGAGCTCGCACATGAAGCAGGTCTGGCAGGAGTCCGGGCGCGCGATGATCGGAATGTCGTCCGGTCGCGCCTCGAACACGTTCGTGGGACACGCGCGCACGCACAGATTGCAGCCGGTGCAACGCGTCTCGCTCAGCAACTCGATCATGTCAGCGCCTCGTTCGGGTAGCGGTAGGGGCGCAGCTTGACGGGGTCGAGACCCGTGCTGGCCCAGGAGTGGCTCTGCCGTGGATCCTGCGCGGGCCGGTCGACGCGCTGGTGCAGCCCGCGCGTCTCGGAGCGCAAGAGCGCGCTCTTGTACGCGTAGCGCGCGCAGCTGAGCAGCGCCGCCGCCTCGCGCGCGCGCACGCGCTCGCGGCCGTGCGCGGCCAGACGCACGCGCGCCTCGCGAAACGCGCTCTCCAGCCGGGCGAGTGACGCCAGCAGCTGCGGCTCCGTGCGGAACAAGTTCTTGTCGAGCGGCAAGATCTCCGACTGCACCAAGGTGATCAGCTCGTCCGAGAGCGGTCGGCTGGCGGCACCGAGCGCGCTCTGCCCGGTGGGCCGCAGCCCGATGCCGCCGAGCGCGGCGAGCGGGCGCTCGGCCTCAGGCCTCCGCTGCACGCCCCGCGCGAAGCTCGCGGCGGCCTGGCCTGCCCACGAGCCGCTCGAGATCGCCCAGGCCGCGTTCGGTGCTCCGCCGCCTGTGGCTGCACCGACCAGCGCCTCGCGCGAGGCCGCGTCACCCGCAGCGTACAGGCCGGGCACGTGCGTGCGGCCGCCCTGCTCCAGGATCCGAATGCCGCCCGTACCGCGCACCGTGCCCTCGCAGCGCAGCGCGATCGGAAAGCGCTCGCGGAAGGGATCGAGCCCCATGCGGTCGTGCGGCAGAAAGCAGTTCGGCTGGCCCTCGCGCAGCCAGCGCTGCACCTCGGGCGTGGCCTTGTCGAGCACCGCGAATACAGGGCCGCGCAGGAGCGCGCGCCCCAGCGCGAGCAGGCGATTTTCGCCGGCTTCGATCGGCTGACCGGCGCCGTCCGTGAACGTCGCCCAGATGTACGGCAGACCCTTCGTGACCGAGGAGTACGCGGGGCAGATGCCATACTGCGAGGAGAACTCCATGCCGGACAGCTGCGCGCCGGCCTCCGCCGCCATCAGCAGACCATCGCCGGTGTTCACATCGCAGCCGAGCGTCTTGCTCAGAAACGCGACGCCGCCGCTGGCGACGACCACCGCGCCGGCGTGCACCTGGTACGCCTCGCCCGTGTGCAGCCGCTGGCCTGCAGCGCCCGCCACGACACCATCGTGCTCGAGCAGCTCGAGCGCCGGGCTGTGGTCGAGGATCGTGACGCGCGCGCGCTTCAGCTGCTGGCGCATGAACGCCATGTAGTCCGGGCCGCGCAGGTTGGCGCGGTACTCCTCGCCGTCGTCCTGCAGCGGAAACGCGTAGCCTAGCGTGGACAGCTCCTTCAAGCGCTGCCACGTGGTCTCCAGCACGGCCTCCATGACCTCGCGCTGCCCGAGCCCCGCGCTCTGCGCGAGCCGGCGTTCGATCGCATGCTCGCGCGCGGCGCGATCCGGCCCGACGCACCACACACCCGTGTTCGCGGACGCCGTGGCGCCTGACGTGCCGCAATACCCTTTGTCGACCAGCACCACGCGCTCGGCGCCGGCTTGCCGCGCTGACAGTGCGGCCCACGCACCCGCGGGCCCACCGCCGATCACCAGCACCTCCGCGTGCAGCACCTGCGCTCCCCTTTCGACGGCATGCGTGTCGCTGTTCACTGTGGACCTCGACGAGCGAGCAGACTTGGTGCCACGGCATCGTTCGGTTTTCAAGACACACAACCACTATCCAGGAGGTTAATCTTGTTTAACAGACAGGTCTCGGGTTAGCGTCGTCCCATCCACCCTTTCCCCAGCTCGGAGAGCAGCATGACCATCGTGAACGTGAGAGGCGTCGAGATTCGGCCGATCGACGCGGCGCTAGGCGCAGAGATCCGCAACCTGGACGCGACGGAGCGCGTTCACCCGGACGTGCTGCTGGCGGTCCGCCGCGCGCTGCTCGATCACCACGTGCTGGTGATCAAGGACCAGGACCTGAACGAAGCGCAGTTCAAGACGTTCGCCACGTCGTTCGGCGCCATCTTCCAGAACCCGAGCGACATCCCGGTGCTCGCGTCTGCCGCAGAAGACAACGGTGTGGCCCCGGACATCGTGCGCATCTCGAACGTGGACGGCTACACCGGGACGGGCGAGCTGAGCGCACACGCGGACCATCGCTGGACGCCGTATCCCTCGGCTGGGTCGCTGCTGTACGCGCTCGAGGTGCCGAGCAAGGGCGGCACCACGTCGTTCACGAATCTGAACCTGGTCTACGAGACGCTCGACGCGCAGCTCAAGGCGCAGATCGAGGGCCTTGAGCTGATCACGTACAACCCGTTCCTGCGCGGGCCAAACGATCCGCGCCCGCGCTACCGTGATCCCGGCGAGGAGCTGATCAGCCCAACCTATCCGCACCCGCTGGTCTCCACCCACCCCGAGAGCGGCAAGAAGGTGCTGGCGCTGTGCGCGGCGACCGAGGTCGAGGTCGTGGGGCTGCCCCACGCTGCGGGCGTGGAGCTGGTGGAGAAGCTGCGCGGGCACCTCACGCAGCCGCGCTTCGTGTACGAGCATCGCTGGTCGGTCGGCGACATCGTGTACTGGGACAACCGTGCCGTGCTGCACGCGCGCACGGCGTTCGATCCGAACGAGCGCCGCGTGCTGCGCCGCATCAGCCTCGCGGGTGGTCGCCCGTTCTGAGCTACTGATCCGCGGCTCGCGCGAGGCCCGCCGCTGGCTGACCGGCGGCGTGGGCTTCGCAGTTGTCACAGTGGCCGCAGTCCTCTTGCAGCTCCTCTTCGAAGTAGTCGTGCAGCAGCCGGTTGCGGCAGCGTGCGCTCTGCGCGAAGCGCATCATCGCGTCGAGCCGCTCGCGATCCTGACTGCGCCGCGTTTCGTACGCCAGGAGCAGCTCGGCGAGCTCCTCAGCGCCCGCCAGCTCGCGCAACAGGCGCACTCGCCCGCGCTTGCGCTCGGCGAGCCCTGCATCTGAAAGCTGCGCGGCGATCACCTTGACGTGCCGCTCGCTGATGCCAGCGAGCTCGGCCAGCTGCGGCAGCGGCACCCAGGCCTTCGTGCCGAGCGGCTGCAAGGTCTCGAGCACCTTCAGAGTGTCCTCGCGATGCGGATACTTACCGCCGAGGAAGTAAGACTGCACGCGCTTGTCTTCGAGCCGGTACAGGAGGCTCACGCGCGCCGGCTCGCCATCGCGCCCCGCGCGCCCGACCTCTTGGTAGTACGTCTCGAGCGAGTCGGGGAAATGATAGTGCACGATGAGGCGTATGTTCGGCTTGTCGAGGCCGAGCCCAAACGCGTTCGTCGCCACGAGCAGGTCGAGCTCGTCTTGCATGAACCGATGCTGCACGTCCTCGCGCTCGCGTGGCCCGAGCTTGCCGTGGTAGAGCCCGACGCGAAACCCGTGTGGCTCGAGCCATTTATGGAGCTCCTGCGCGGCGCGCACGGTGGCGCTGTAGATGATCCCCGGCCGCGGCGCCTCGCGCAGCAGCGCGAGCAGACGCGCGCGCTTGTGGTCCTCGGACGGGGTGCGCAGCACCTCGAAGAACAGGTTGGGCCGGTCGATGCCGGTGCTCACGACGCGCGGCTCGCGCATGTCGAGCTGGCGCAGGATGTCGGCCAGCACCGTGGGGCTTGCGGTCGCGGTGAGCGCGAGCACGGGAGGTCCGCCGAGCTCGCGACAGGCGTCGCGCAGCCCGAGGTAAGCGGGCCGGAAGTCATGCCCCCACTGCGACACGCAGTGCGCCTCGTCCACCACCAGGAGCGACAGACCGGACTGCTTCAGACGCTGCAGCTCCTCGGGATGCTCGAGGCGCTCGGGGGTGGTGTAGATCAACTGGAACGCCTCGCGCTCGATGTCCTCGGTGACCTGCGCCTGCTCGCTGGCAGTCTGGCTCGAGTTCAGCTTCGCGGCCGGGACGCCGAGCGCGGTGAGCTTCTCCTGTTGGTCTTGCATGAGCGCGATCAGCGGAGAGATCACGAGCACGGGTTTCGACGCGACGAGAGCCGGAAGCTGGAACGTGAGCGACTTACCGGCGCCGGTCGGCATGACGCCGATGGCGTCACGGCCTTCGAGCACGGCCTCGATGAGCTCGCGTTGTCCCGGTCTAAATACCCGGATTCCGAAGCGCGAGCGCGCGAGCTTCGTCATCTCCCGCCAGGAGGGGGTGCGCTCAGCCATCTCGGCTCGTTGGGGCGATGTTGCACGACAGGGGTTGGTTCATGCTCGAGCTTCAAGCAAGCGCCGTGCGCGCGGCGCGCGGCGCTTCGGCATGGTCCTGGCATCTGCGGAGGGCGACTATCCCGCGACGCAATCGCGGAGCTGCCTGGAGGACACATGGACGAGCGCCAACGAGCTGCGATCAGCGACTTTGTCTCCGACCGGACGCCGAGACCCCTGATGGGCTCGCTGCTCACGTTCAACCTGCCGCAGGAGGTCTCGCTGCTGCGCGGGGAGGTCGAGTACACGAAGGGCCACAACGGGCGCACCCTCATCAAACATAGCGAGTTTCGCGTGGTGCTCGTCGTGCTGAAGGCAGGGGCCACCGTCAACGAGCAGCAGTCCGACCAGCGCATCGCGCTGCAACCCTTGCAGGGACACATCCGTCTCCACTTGCCGGACGAAGTGGTCAACTTGCACCCGGACCAATTGCTGTCGCTCGACCGCAACCGGTCGTACCACATCGAAGCCGTGGAAGACTCCGCGTTCTTGATGTGGGTCGGCTGGTCGAAGGATTGAAGGCGCGCTACGCGCTCGGGAACACGCCGATCGATATCGACAGGGCATCGGCGTGCGCCCGGGCCACGTGCCAGTAGCCGCGCGGTAGATACAGCAGATCGCCGGGCAAGAGTCGGCAGCTCATGAGCGGCGAGCGCTCTTTTCGGTAGGTCGAGAAGTCCATGGGCTCGTCCTTGCCGACGCGCTCGGTGACCGTGTTCTCGCGAAAGAAGTACTCCTTGTCGCCCTCGGTCTGCACGATGAACACGTCTTCGGCGTCGTAATGCCAGCCGAAGCCCGAGTGGCCGCCGGGGGTTGCGAACACGATCACGCGCTGCTCGCCCGGGACGTCGCGCGCAAATGAGTCGCACAGCGTGGCAAGCGCGGACCTGTGTCGCTCTGCCTTGCGCACCGCCAGGCCGACACCGCGCGCGAAGTATGTGCGCAGCTCCGGCAGAGAGCGCGGCGCGGGCAGCGGGAGGTCGTGGCCTTGCGCGACGACCAGGACGTCGCTGGGCTGCTTGCTCAGCAGCGCGTCGAGCTGCCCCCAGTCGCAGCTGGGAATGGCTCCGCGCGCGCGGTCCGGCGCGGCGTACGGCGCGCGACCGAGGTGCCTGCCACGGAGCAGGCGCGCTTCTCCGGCTCCGAGCCAATCCGCGAGCACACCCATGTGCACGGTTACACGCAGGATTCGGACCAGCATCGAACGGGCATCAGCGCCCCGCAGGACCGCCCCAGGCGCAAGCGACCCCGCGAAGTCGACTAGCCGCAGCAGCCAGATACGGTTGGTTCAGCGAACCATACAGCGGCTCACACGCAGATTGAATGGTGCACAATGAATTTGTAAGCACATTGGAGCGATGCAGCGCGCCGCATGTCACCCACACCTCGTCGAGGCATCAGACCAACGCGCTCAACGAGACAACGCGAGTTGCAGCGTAGTGTTAGTCAGCTATAACATCGCTTCAACGCGGCATGTGCCTCTCCCCTTCGCACGTGCCATCCAACTCATGTTCGTGATTGCGCCGAGCGCCGAGCTCGTAGACCTTCATGTCGGCACCGATGACTCAGTCGAGCACGCGCTTACTGACAGCTCCGGTGCGAAGATCAACTTTCTATCGCCGGAGCGCATCGAGGTAGCGGCCACGCGCTCGTGGCTGCCACCGCGCGAGCTGGGACTGCAGCTCGCCGGACAACCCACCGACCTGCGCTTGCGTGTACAGAGCTGGTCTGCGGGTCCTGAGCACAGCCACCTCGGCGTGCTCGCGCCGCTGCACATCGAGGAAGCGCGGACGGTCATTCGACTCGCACAGTCGGTGCGGCGACGTCCCGCGGGCGTGTTCGCGCTCGAGCGCGTCAGTGACGCGACGCGGCTGCGCCGGACGCTGAGCAGCCTCGCGGATGCGCGCGTCGACGGAGCTGTGTCAGGTCCAGTCCAGGCGAGCGTGTCACTGCTGGCGTGCTTGCCTGCTCCGCAGCAAGGTCTGTTGTTCCTGACGCGAGGCGAGCTCCCGCGGAGCCCCGTCGTCGAGATCGAGCTGGTTGGACCGCTGTCCCTGTTCCGCATGCAGCTGCGCGTCGTGCACAGCAGCCCCGGCTATCTCTGCACGGAGCTTCCGACCGAGCTCACGCGCACGCGGCGCCGCCGTTGGCTGCGGGCCGAGCTGAGCGGCACGCACCTGCTCGTGCGGCACCCGTGGTTCGAGCACGACTTGATCCGGGTCGACGCGAAAGACGCGTCGCTCGGCGGCCTGGGCCTGTCGGGCGAGATCGAGAATCTCCTGCTCTACCCTGGTCTGCAGCTGCCGGAGATCGAGCTGTGGCGCGGTGACCGCCGGGTCGATGGACCGTACGGCGCAGAGGTGAAGCACGCTGCGCAAACGGGCGCCGGCGCCACCTTGTACGCGGCGCAGAAGTCCGTGACCACGTCGTGGCTGGCTTATCCGCGCACGACGCTCGATCCCGAGCCACTGGGCGAAGTCTGGGATCTGCTCGTCGACTCCGGCTACCTGAGCCTCGCCGGCCGCACGCCGGAGGAGCTCGGCGCGGCACGCACGACGTTCCTCGGGACGCTGGAGCAGCTGCGCACGGCGCCGAGCGTCGGTGTCATCGCGGGCTGGAAGTCGCCACGCGGCTTCGATGGCGTGGTCACGATGGTTCGCCTGTACGAGTCCGCGTGGATGGCCTACCACCTCGCGAAGGTATCCGGTCCCAGCACGTCGGGTCTGCCGGGCAAGCTCGTGCTGCGCGACTTTCTGCGACACGCGCACGAGCACGCGATGTCGCAAGACAACACGCGCTATTTCCTGTCGTACGTGCGAGACGACGCGGGTTGGCCGAAGCTCCTGAACGTGGACTTCGCGCAGCGCAACGCTGCGGAGGGTCAGTGCTTCATCGAGAGCGAGCACGCGTATCTCGTGCAGTGCGGCGAGTCGACTGGCGAGAGGCGCGTCGAGCGCGGCCTCGACTCGCCGCAGGTGTTCCTCGCCGCGGCCAACAAGCGCCACGGTGAGGCGTTTTGCGAGGCATACGACTACCACGCGAACGACCTCGAGCTGTCCGCCGTGTCGCGCCGCTGGCGTGACGTCGGCCTGCAGCGCGAGCGCCAGTTGTTCCAGTGGACCGGCCGCGCCGCGGAGCGCGCCTACGCGGTGGCCGAGCTCGCGAGCCCCGGAGCGCATCTGTACGGGCTCTTCGACTGCGTGCGCATCTACCATGAGGCGACGCACGACTCGCACGCGGAGGCCATGCTGCTGCGGATGGCGGCGGACTGGTTCCGCGAGGCCGGCCGCAGCGAGTTCGTGTTCCTGCAGCAGGACGGCCTGCCCGCACCGACGGGCTTGGTGCAGGACATGGGGCGCTTCAGCGCGTCTCTGATCCCGACCGCCATCGGCCCCGATTACATGGAGCATCTGTGGGAGATCACCTCGAGCCAAGTTCGCGTTTGAGCATTGTGAGAGTGGGAGCCATGCAAGAAGCCATAGCAGTCGAGTCATCCTCCACGAAGAACACGTCGCGCATCGAGATCGGGCCCGGGGTCGCGCTGCTCCGCAACGGAAGCAGCGACGAGCTGCAGGTACAGGGGCAGACCGTAGTTGCCGTGGATGGCTGCGCCGCGGGCGCAAACGCCTGGAGCCTGACGCGCATCAGCGCAGCGCCCGGCGTCACGCACGAGCAGCTGTGCCTCGCCCTGTACGCTGCGCTGCGCCGCGGGCGCGTCGAGCGCAAGACGGTCGTGACCATGGACGCGGGCGCCTTGCGCCCGGAGCTGCTGGAGCAGCTGCAGGCGACGCCGGCTCGTGAGCCGGGCAAGCTCGCCGCGCGCATCGACGTCGCGCTCTCGAAGCTGGCGCAGGGCTTCGAGCCGCTGCTGGCCGTGCCGGCGGAGCTGTACGTGCAGGAGGTCGCAGACACCGTGCGCGCCCACGTCGAGAGCGCGTTCAGCGAGGGCTTCTTCCGCTCCGTCGCCGATGGTCGGCTGAGCAAACAGCAATATGTCTATATCCTCGCGCAGCAGCACGCCTACGTGCGTTACACCACGCGCATCCTCGGCTACTGCGTGGCGTATTCCGATGACTCCGCGCTGCGCAAGCACTTCGCGAAGCACCTGAGCGAGGAGGTCAATCACGAGAAGATCCTGGAAGCGGATCTCGCGTACCTCGGCGCGGACGTGGAGTACGTCGTGCGCGACTTCGAGCCGAACCCCGCCACGTTGCAGTTCGTGCTCGGCGAGCTCGCCCTCGTCAGTCACTTCCACGATCCCGTGCTGCTGACGGCGGCGCCTCTGGTCGCTGAGGGCATCAGCGGGCATCTGGGACGCGCGTTCATCGACCGCCTCGAGCAGCTCGTGCGCTCCTGGGGGCATGCCGAGCCGGAGCGCGCCACACGCTTCTTCTCGTCGCACATCGAATACGATGGCGGCGACGACGGCCACTTCGAGGGCTCCATGCGCATGCTCCATCCGCACCTGACGAGCGAGCGCTTGCTGCGCCGCTATCTGGCCGCGCTGCACTCGCTGGGACAGTGCTTCTTGCGCATCTACCGCGAGTCCATGTCGGAGACGGACATCTGGAGCGCGGGCTCAGCGCGGCCGCAGTGAAGCCATCCAGCTATTGCGAGCATTGCACAGGGGCTCGCGATAGAAGCTCTCACACGCCACCGTGTAGCGCGCACGCATGTGCTCCACCACGCCCGCGATCTCCTCGCCCGAAGGACCTTCCGGCTGCAGCCGACCCGCGAGCCAGTCCGCCGTGGCGGCCACGTTCGTGTCGTTGCGATAGCCGTACGGCGGCTTCGACATCAGCATGATCGCGGTCATCGCCATCGCGCTCGCTGCACCGCGCACGCCTTGATCCTCGAGCACGGTGCCCACGCCACGTATGTGTCGCGCGAAGGAGTGGTAGGCGTGCATCACCCCATTGCGCAGGCGCAGAGGCGGTGGCGGCGCCGACGGCAAGATCACGACAAGCACGCCGAAGTGGCCGATCGTGTCACGTAGCTGCGCCCAGCGATCGCGCGCCTGCGCGGGGTGATAGTCCTGCATCGCCCCGCGCCACATGTAGATGGCGACCGACTGGAACACGCCGTAAGCGTGCTCGGCGTCGTGCTCGAAGATGTCGAACTTGGGGCCTTCTGCGCCTACGCGCAGTATTTTCTGGCTCCGGTACTCGCCACTTACCGAGCTGGGCCGCTGACGGCCGCGCGGCTGATTGCCTGTCATCGTTGAGTACATCGGCTGAAAGCGCCGAAATCTTCAGTGACAGGTGCGTGACGGCGCGGACACCTGTGCGGACAGCCCCTCTGACCTTTCACGGTCAAGCTCGGACGTGGACCAAGACGCCGGGGATCGACGGCATCGGCTTGACTCCTTACCGAGGCCGTCCTCACAGGACGGCGAGCCTTTCGGCCACGTAGCCCGCAACGTCAACGCGCGGCGGTAAGGGTCCGCCTCTGTGAGCGGCGCAGACGCGAGCGTTGCGATGTTCGTGACCCACGCTTCGGAGCTTCACGCGAGCGCATTGCCTCCGCAGTCAATTGCGACCGCAAGTGTCATCATTTCCGCAAGCACGCTGCGCTTGCACGCGTTGACTCGCGTCGCGGCTTGCTGCTAATCAACTGACCAGCACGTTATGTCGCCAGGGCCGCTGGCCCTGGATCGGAAGGAGCGATCAGCATGAGCAGCTTCGACGCCGTCGACTATTTTTCGGAACTGTCGATCGTGAACGATCCCCACCCGTTCTACGAGCACTTGCGCCAGCAGGGTCCGGCCGTGGCGCTGCGCGGTCATCCGGTGGTCGCCGTCGTCGGCTACGACGAAGCGCTCGCCGTGTACCGCGACGAGGAGCATTTCTCCGCGGTGAACGCTGCCACCGGGCCGTTCGGGTTGCCGGCGTTCAAGGAGAGCTCCACGGAGGATGGGGATATCGGGCCGCAGATCGACGAGTATCGCAGCAGCGTTCCGTACGGCGCGCTGCTGGTCACGCAGGATCCGCCGTCCCACGCGAAGGCGCGTGGCCTGCTCATGGGCATGATCACGCCGAGGCGGCTGAAGGAGAACGAGGACTTCATGTGGCGGCTCGCGGATCATCAGATCGGCGAGTTCCTGCAGCGCGGCAAGTTCAACGCCGTGGCCGACTACGCTCAGCCGTACGCGACGTTGGTGATCGCGGATCTGCTGGGCGTACCCGAGGCGGACCGAGACTCGTTCCGGCAGCTGCTCGGTCCAGTGCCGGGGCAGATGGTTGCGGAGCAAACGACCGCGAACAACCCGCTCGAGCAGGTGGGACTCTACTTCTATAACTACATCAACGATCGTCGCAACGAGCCGCGCAAAGACGTGCTTACGGATCTGGCAGCGGCCAAATATCCGGATGGCAGCATCCCGTCGGCGATCGACATCGTGACCATCGCCGCGTTCCTGTTCGGCGCGGGGCAGGACACGACCGTGCGGCTGTTGGCGGCAGCGCTGCGCTTCCTCGCGGAGGACGAGGCGCTGCAGGCGCGCTTGCGCAAGGAGCGCAATCGCATTCCAGACTTCATCGAGGAAGTGCTGCGCATGGAGGGCCCGGTGAAGGGCGACTTTCGCCTGGCGCGCCGGCCGGTGAAGCTCGGCGCCCTCGACGTGAAGCCCGGCACGTCCGTGATGCTCCTGAACGGCGCCATCAACCGCGATCCTCGGCGCTTCGAGCGTCCGAACGAGCTGCAAGTCGATCGCAAGAACGTGCGAGAGCACGTCGCGTTCGGTCGCGGCATCCACGCCTGCGTGGGCGCCCCCCTCGCGCGCGCGGAGGCGAAGGTCAGCCTGGAGCGCCTGTTCGACCGCACCTCGAACATCCGCATCGACGACAGCAAACACGGCCCGGCGGGCGCGCGACGCTTCGAATACGAGAGCAGCTACATCATGCGCGGCCTGCGCGAGCTGCATCTGGAATTCACGCCCGCTTGATCCACCCGAAAGCCGAGAAGGTCAGATGGTACGGCTCCGTTACATCCAAGCGAATGGCGAAGAGCACGTGATCGAGGCGCAGCCCGGACGCTCGATCATGGAGAACGCAGTGAAGAACAACGTGCCCGGCATCGCGGCGGACTGCGGCGGCGTATGCGCGTGCGCGACGTGCCGCGTGTACGTCGAGGACGACGGCTGGCGCCGGAAGCTCGGCGAGCCCAGCGAGATGGAGCAGTCGATGATCGAGTTCGCCGGTGACGCGACGGCGGGCGTGCGACTGTCATGTCAGATCGTCGTCACGCCGGAGCACGACGGGCTCAGCCTGCGCTTGCCGGAAACTCAGCACTGAGCGCGTCGCGCTGCGGTTCCCGAGCCGGGCACGGTATACTGGGCGCCTTACCGTCTCGGAGAACCGCACCATGACGTCAAGCCGTAGAATCGGCGCGGAGGATTCACTCGTCCGGGCCCAGATCCTCGACGTCGCCGAGGAGCTGATGCTCGAGGAAGGCTACGCCGCGGTGACGTCGCGCCGCCTGGCGGCAAAGGCGGGGATGAAGCAGTCCCTGATCTATTACTACTTCCGCGCGATGGACGAGCTGTTCCTCGCGGTGTTCCGCCGCATGTCGGAGCAGGGGCTCGAGCGCTTGCAGGAGGCCCTCGCGGCGGAGCAGCCGATCCGCGCGCTGTGGAACCTCAATAGCGACCGCTCGCGCACCGCGCTCACCATCGAGTTCCTTGCGCTCGCGAATCATCGCAAGGTCGTGCAGGCCGAGATCGCGCGCTACGCCGAGCAGTTCCGGGCCCTGGAGCTCAAGGGGCTGGCGCTCCTCTTCGAGCGGCGCAACATCGAGCCGCAGATCCCGCCGCTGGTCGTCACGGTGCTGCTGACCAGCCTGGCGCGGGGGCTCGTGCAGGAGAGCGCGCTCGGCATCGCGAAGGGGCACGCGCCCACGCGCGCGTTCGTCGAGGACTGCCTGCGCTACTTCGAGGCGTACAACGAGCCTGTGCGCCCGCTCGCGGGCGTGATCCGCGCGCAGAAGCCGCGCGTGCGGCGCGCCCCGGCCCGACCGAGCAAGCCCAAGCCCCAGCGCCGCAGCTCGTGATTTCGCCTGCCGTTCGCAACATTGGGGACTTGCCGTCGCGCCGCTTCGGAGCGAAAACAGACCCTACATGACCCAGCCGCTTCCGGATGCGCGACTCCTTCATGTCCTCGAGAGCCAGGGCTACCGCGAGCTCATCTCGGCCCACCTCTTCGCCAACGGCGTGCGCGTCGCCCCGAGCATCGACGACAAGCACATGCTCGTGGAGCACGCGGGCGAGGAGCTCGCCCACTTCGAGATCGTCGCGAGCCTCTACGAGCAGGTCTCGGGGCGCAACCTGTACGAGGCCGTCGCGGCGCGCGCGGAGGCCCTGCCGGTGCCAGCGTCGTGGCTCGAGGTCGCCGTGGCAGCCTACCTGGTGGATCGCGCCGCCTCGGTGCAGCTGGCAGCGTACGAAGCCCTGGGAGACGCGCAGCTGAGCCGCCTCATCCACAAGATCCTCGACCACGAGCACGAGCACCAGACCGCGGCCCAGACCGCGTTGCGCGACCAGTGCCAGTCCGCTGCCGATCAGGCCCGCGCCCAACCGCTCGTGGACCGCTGGTACGCCCTGGCCCAGTCCACGATGGAAGTCACCCCCGAGCTCGCCAGCCAGTTCGCCGAAAGCGTGCGCCCCGTCCTCACGGGCTGCGGCTTGCAGGTGCCGGCCCGCTGATGCGCCGGCGGGTAGCGTGAGCTCGACAGGCGCGCCGCTCCGCCCCATGTTCCAGCCTGCATGCGCCGGGCGCTCACAACCTGCACGCTGTGGATCAGCCTCGCTTCGTGCGTGCCACGCGGTGCGCCGCCCCCGCCCGTGCGCTGCGAGCAGGGGCGTTGCCCGTCGGCTTACACGTGCCACTACCGTCGCGTCGCCGCAGAGCTGATCAGCGAGTGCCGGCTCGAGACCGGCCGTTGCAACTCGGATCTCGACTGTCCACCCTCGTCGTACCGCTGCCAGCGCTTCGGGGTCGCGCCCGGAGTGTGTAGGCCGCGCGGCTAGTGACTGTCAGAGACGTGGGGGCCGAGCTGACCCGCTCGACCCCCAACGGTTCACTCGGCAGCTTCCGCCTGCGACAGCTTCAGCTTTTGCTCGACCTGCGTGCCCTTGAAGAAGCTCGCGTTGGCTTCGGTGTAGAGCCTGTAAGGATTCTCGAACGTCCAGGCCTTGAAGTCGGACTCCGTGATGACGCCTCCCTCGACGAGCTCGTACGACTCTGCCAACACCTCGGTGAGGTCTGGCACGTCCCAGTGGCCGACGTCCGAGGAGTAGATGGCGTTGACCTTGACGCCTAGCGGGTTCGCATTGGCGTTGAACGCGTGCGCGACCGTGCGATCGTCGGACTCCGAGCCGAAGAAGAAGCTGTCCACCCAGCGCTTCTTGATGTCCTCCACGCTCTCGATCCCGGCCGCGGCGAAGTCGTTGCGCTCCTCGGGGCGCGGCTGCCGCGCGTCGCGCGTGTAGCGCGCACCGAGCGTGTCTTCGACCAGGCGCTCGCCCGCGATGTCGCGTCCGGCTGACAGGCCCTTGCCGTACTGCGCGAACAGCTCACTCAAGACGCCGCGATCGAGCTCGGCGGGATCGTAGTTCGACAGGCCCTCGGGCCCGCGCTTCAAGAAGCGATCGACCAGGTGGATGTACACGCGTGCGCCCCAGTCCGCGCCGCCTTCCAAAAGGCCCACGCGCAGCTGCGGGAAGCGCTTCGTCACGCCGCCGAAGAAAAGCGCCTTCGCGAATGCCTCCGAGCCGTCCGCGAAGTGGCCGATGTGATTGAACATGTAGTTGCTGATCGAGTTGCGGCCGACCCAACCCTGGCTGCCGTAGTGCGTGAGCACGGGCACGCCCAGCTCCACCACGCGCGCCCAGAACGGATCGTAGTCGTACGGGCTGTCGAGACCGTAGAAGTCCTGATACGAGATGTACTTCTGCAGCTCGGGGTACTTGTCCGCGGGGTACTTCTCCGCGAGCGCCGGGATCGTGCGGCGCACGCTGCCCGCGATGTTGATCGCCTTCAGCCCGAGCGTGTTAATCGCAAAGTTCAGCTCCTCGATGCCCTCCTCGGGCGTGTTGAGCGGGATGCCCGCGACGACCGTCAGACGATCGCTGAACTTGCGGTACAGATCCGCGTGGTAGTGGTTCACCGCGCGCGACAGCGCCGTGCGCCCGTCCCGGTCCTTGACAGCGAGCGGTGCGAGGACGTTGTTCGGGAACAACACCGAGTAGTCGGAGCCCTGCTCTGCCTGGCGCTCGTACAGCAGCTCGGGCAGATGGTAGGTGGCGACGTCGAGCGTGTTCTTCGTCACGCGCGCCCACCACGGTGAGCGGAAGCTGCGGAAATATTGCCGCTCCTCGGCGGTCTGCTCGTACCAGCTCTTGCCATCGCCGACGTTGCCGCGCTCCAGCCGATCCAGCGAGGCCTTGCGCAGCTCGTCCACCAGCTTGCTGCCGCCGTACTGCGCGACGTAATCCTCGAGCGCGGGCGAGTAATCGTTGGTGTGCACGTCCGTATCGATTACCGGAAAGTCGAGCTTGGCCTTGATCGCTGCGGAGCGAGAGGGCTTCTTGGGACGCAGGGCAGGTGACATGGCGGCCTCCTTGGCTGTATAACGTTCAAAGACAGTAGTCTTTAATTACGAACAGACGCAAGTATGGACTTTCGTGCCGACAACGTTCGAGGCGCCGACCCCGCGATCCTGGAGGCCTTGATCGCGGCCAATGCAGGCACGACGGACCCGTACGGGCAAGACGCGCTGAGCCAGGAGCTCTGCGCGCGCCTGTCCGAGCTGTTCGAGCACGAGCTGGCCGTGTTTCCCGTGGCAACGGGCACGGCGGCCAATGCGCTCGGCATCGCCCTACTCTCTCCACCCTGGGGCGCCGTGTATTGCACCCAGCACGCGCACATCCACGTGTCGGAGTGCGGCGCGCCGGAGCAGCTGAGCGGCGGGGCAAAGCTCCTGCCGCTCGCGGGCGCGCACGGCAAGCTGTCGCCGTCGCACATCGACGCGGCCATTCAACGCGAAGGCGCGGTGCACGTGGTGGTGCCGAGCGTCGTGTCCATTTCGCAAGCGACCGAGCACGGCACCGTGTACCAGCGCGCAGAGATCGAGGCGCTCGCGGAGCTCGCGCGGCGCCGGCGCATGGGCCTGCACATGGACGGGGCGCGCTTCGCGCATGCGGTGAGCGCGCTCGGTGCGACGCCCGCAGAGCTCAGCTGGCGCGCGGGCGTCGACGTGCTGTCGTTCGGCGCGACGAAGAACGGCGCGCTCGCAGCAGAAGCCGTGATCGTGTTCGATCGCGCGCGCGCCCGCGAGCTCGAGTACCGGCGCAAGCGCGCGGGGCACCTGTGGTCGAAGCAGCGCTTCCTGTCGGCACAGCTGCTCGCGTACGTGGAAGGCGACCGCTGGCTGAAGAACGCCGCGCGGGCCAATGCGCTCGCGGCGCGGCTCGGGGCGGGCTTGTCGCGCGCCGGCTTCGAGCTGGCCGCTCCGGTGGAGACGAACCAGGTGCTCGTGCAGCTCCCAGCGGCGAGCGCAGAGCCGCTGCGCGCAGAGGGGTTTCTGTTCTATGATTGGCCTGCGCTCGGCCCACTCGCGCGCCGGCTGGTCACCGCGTTCGACACGCCGTCGAGCAGCGTCGACGCCTTCATCGCCAGCGCGGCGCGCACGCGCGCCGGGTAGCGGCTCCCCAGGCCCCGAGGCCGCCCCCGACGCGAAGCCGCGCCTCAGCGCGCGCCCGCCGCTGCCAGCTGCGGGACCTGCCCTGAGGCGTCCACCGGCTGCCAGAAGCTCGTGAGATTCAGCTCCTTGATGGCCTCGTTGAGGAAGCGCGGCTCGAACCAGCTGTCCACGTCGAACGTCTTCTTGATCAGCCCGAAGCGCTGCGCGTCAGCCACCTGACGCTTGTACTGGCTCAGAACATACGTGTCGAGCAGCGGGCTCGACAGCACCTTGAGCGACTGACCCTTGTTGTCTTCCTTGTAGGACGCGAACGTGAAGCCGGACTTGGTCCAGAGCTGGAACACCGGCGCAGGGTTGACCTCGTTGTCCGACTGCCACTTGGCCGCAGCCACCAGCGTCTTGACCACGCGCTTGGTGATCTCGGGGTACTTCTGGATGAAGCTCTCGGAGCCCACCCAGGACGCATGCCGCAGGAAGCGCGGATCGCCCGCAGTGTTGTACACGATGCGCACGGCGCCTTGATCGCGCAGCGGCAAGAGGTCCGAGCCGCCGAAGGCTGCATCCACGTCCTTCGTGATCAGCGCCGCCTTCGCCGTGGCCGTGTCCATGTTGATGGCGCGGATGTCACCCTCCGTCAGGCCGCTCGCCTCGAGCAGCTTCGCGACGGCCAGCTGGATGTTCGTGCCCTTGAAGATGGCCAGGCGCTTGCCCTTGAGGTCCTTGATGCTCTGCACGCTGGACTCGGTCGGCACCGCCAGGTACGTGTTCTGGCGAATGCCCGTCGCGGCGAGCACGCGCGTCTTGAGACCGCTCGCCCTGCCCACGATCGAAGGCAGATCGCCGAGCAGCGAGAAGTCCACGAGCCCGTTGGCGTACAGCTCATTGACGGCCGGCCCTGCCCCGCGCAGGAACGTCCACGTCACCTTGATGCCGTCCTTGCGGAACTCCTCCTCCAGCAGGCCCTTGAGGTGCATCGTCGCTGCCGTGCTGCTGCCGACGAATGGCCGATTGCCGGCGCCGACACCCGGATTGGCGATGCGAATCTCGGCAGGTTGATCCGCTGCGGCGGACGACGCCTGCGCGAGCAGCAGGAGCGCCGAGCAACCTACGATCAGAGAACGAAAGGATGAGAGCATGAGCGAGTCCCTTTCACGAACGATTGTGAGAACGATTCCGTTTACTGGACAAACGTTTGACCAACAACGCGGCCGGTCAGCCAGAACCAGCCGTTCGTGAGCTAACATCCAGACATGTCCGAGTCGTTTCTTGAATTCGAGACATTCGGATCGTACGCTGACCTCACGCACGCTCGGCCACGGCGCACACTCGAGTTCGCAGGCGTGAGCGCGCGACAGGAGGCACTGGTGGGAATCGTCAAGCTCTACAGCGCGCGGGCTTGCCCGTTCGCGCATCGCACGCGGCTCGTGCTGTCGCACAAGAACATCGGCTTCGAGGTCGAGGAGATCGACCTGAAGAACAAGCCGGCCTGGTTCGATCGCGACGTGTCCGCCTACGGCAAGGTGCCGGCCATCGCTCACGATGATCTGCGGCTGTGGGAGTCCGCGGTCATCAACGAGTACCTGGACGAGACCTTCCCGCGTCCGCCGCTCCTGCCTGCACAGCCCGGCCGTCGCGCGCTCGCCCGCATCTGGATCGACTACGCCAACACGCGCTTCGCGCCAGCGTTCGGCACGTTGCTGCGCGCCAAGGAGCCCGAGGCTCAGGCCAGCGCACGCAAGGAGCTCGCCGAGGTGCTGCAGGAGATCGAGGAGCGCGCGCTCGCGAAGCTCTCGGCTGCAGGCCCGTTCTTCTTCGGGTCGACGCCGAGCCTCGTCGACTTCAGCTTCTATCCGTGGTTCGAGCGCTGGGCCGCGCTCGAGCGCTTCCGCGACTTCCCGGCGCCGGCAGACCTCAAGCGCCTCGAGCGCTTCCGCCAGGCCTCGCGCGAGCTCGAAGCCGTGCGCGCACACGAGAACCCCGCGGACTACTACATCGCACGCTACGCCGCGGTCCTCGGCAGCTGATACAGCGCAGCCCGTACCCGCGCAGTACGACCGAGCGCGGGTACGGGCTCACGCAAAGTGTCAGAGTCAGTGGGGGCTGACCTCGAGGATCTCGCCGCGCACCTCGTCGATCAGCGCCTTGAGCGCAGGGTCGGTGCGCTCGCGTGGGTGTGGCACCGGCACGTCGAGGATCTTGCGGATCCGGCCGGGGCGCGGCTGCATGACCACAACGCGATCGCCAAGGTACACGGCCTCTTCCACGTCGTGCGTGACGAGGATCGACGTGATCTTCTCGGTCTGCCAGATGCGCTGCAGCTCCTGCTGCAGGTTCGTGCGTGTGAGCGCATCGAGCGCGCCGAACGGCTCGTCGAGCAGCAGGATGCTGGGCTGATTCACGAGCGCACGCGCGATGGCGGCGCGCTGCGCCATGCCGCCCGAGAGCTGGTGCGGATAGGCCGTCTCGAAGCCGTTCAATCCCACTAGCTCGATGTGTCGCGCGATCTCCGCGCGCTTGCGCTCGGCCGGCCACGTCGAGTTCTCGAGGCCGAGGCCCACGTTCTGCTCGATCGTGAGCCACGGAAACAGCCGGTGGTCCTGGAACACGATGCCACGGTCGAGGCTCGTGCCCTTGACCTGCTCACCGTCCACCCGGATCTCACCGGTGTAATCCACGTCGAGGCCGAGGATCAGCCGCAGCAAGGTCGACTTGCCGCAACCACTCGAGCCCACGATGCTCAAGAACTCGCCGGGCTCGATGGTGAGCGACAGGCCTACCAGCACCGGCAGGGCTTTGTCGTTCACCACGTACTGCTTGTTCACTCCACGAATGTCGATGACGCCAGGTTGTGCCATGTCAGGGCTCGTCCTTCTCCGAAACTACGCACGCACGAGTCACACGCCGCGCACGCGCCAGCGCAAGGTGCGCTGCTCCAAGGCCGTAGCGGCTGCGTTCAAGCCCGCGCCCACCGCGCCCGCGATGATCACGCCGAGCAGCACCTTATCCATGGCGAACGACTCGCGCCCATCGACCATCAGGTTGCCCACGCCCGGACCCGCGGCCAGCAGGAACTCGGCGCCGAGCGTGCCGAGCCACGCGTAGAACAGGGCCAGCTGGATGCCCGCGAAGATCGAGGGCGCCGCTGCCGGCAGCACCACGCGCCGCGCGACCTGCCACGGCGTGAAGCGGAACACGCGTGCGACCTCCACGTATTGACGCGAGACGCCGCGCACGCCCTCGTAGGTGTTGAGCACCACCGGGAAGAACGCGGAGAACGCGATGAACGCGACCTTCGCCAGCTCGCCCGTGCCGAACCACACGGACATCAGCGGGATCCACGCGAAGATCGCGACTTGCTTGAAGGCGTGGAAGGTCGGGCCCACCACGCGATCCACGACCTTGGACGCGCCCATGAAGCCGCCCACCACGATGCCGGCGAACGTGCCGATGGCGAAGCCGATCAGGTCGCGCTGCACGCTCGCGAGCACCTGTTTGAACAGCTCGCCCTCGCTGACCTCTTGCACCGCGCGCGTGATCACCTTCTCGGGTGGCGCGAGCAGCAGCGGGTTGACGAGCTTCCATTGCACGGCGAGGCGCCACGCGACCAGCAGCACCACGGGCACGACCAGCGCGCGCAGGACCTTCAGCCCCCGCTCTCGCAGGCTCTTTGGCTTCCTGTCGCTCATGACGCCCGCCCTTCAGCCACGTTGTTGCCGTAGCTCACGTCCGGGCGCCATGACAGAAGGCGCGCCTCCAGGCGCTCCAGGCCCTTGTCGAGCACCAGACCCACCGCGCCGACCAGGATGATGGCGCTCAACACCAGGTCGAGCTGAAACAGCTGCCGGCCCCACACGATCATGAAGCCGAGCCCCTCGGAGGAAGCCAGGAGTTCGACGGTCACGAGCGAGAGCCACGCCTGCGTGAGGCCGCCGCGCAGACCCACGAAGAGCGCGGGGACGGAGGCCGGGAAGATCACGCGCTTGAGCAGCTGCTTGCGAGAGAACTCGAACGCGCGCGCCACCTCGATGAACGAGGCGGGCACCGAGCGGATGCCGGCGAGCACGTTGAGCGCGATCGGCACGAGCGTGGCCTGCGCGATGATCGCGATCTTGAGCGCCTCGCCGATGCCGAGCAGCATCATCGCGAGCGGCAACCAGCCGAGCACGGGCACCTGACTAACGGCCTTGAACGTGGGGTGCAGATACTCCTCCACGCGCCGCGACAGGCCCATGGCGACGCCGAGCACGACGCCGAGGAGGCCACCGAGCACGAAGCCCCCGGCGACGCGGGCCAGGCTGATACCGACGTTCACGACCAGCTCACCGGAGCTCAGCCCTTCGAGCAACGTGGTGCCGACTCGACCAGGCGGCGGCAGGATTTGAGGGGCCACCCAACCACGGGCCGAGCTCAACGCCCAGACGCCAAACAACGCCGTGGGCAAGAGCAACCCGAGCACGCGATTGCGATGCAGGCGCAGACGGCGTGGTGCAGGGACGGATGAGCGCGCCGCGCTTTGGACTTTGAGCGTACCGATCTCGGTTTCGGCTTCTAACATCTCTCGGCTCCGTGGTGAGTGTGAGGTGTGAGTTGGACGCTAAGCTTGGACGCCGACATCAAAAGCCGTACTGGAACTGACCCAGCACTTCGTGCGACGGATGCCGCAGCTTCTCGTTGGCCTTGGTGTCGTTGATCACGCGCTCGTCGCGACGCCAGTTGTAGTTGAGCTGAAACTTGGTCGTCTCTGCGAAGAAGATGTTGAGACCACCCGTGATGACCTCGATGCGTTCCTTGCCTGCGCCGTCCGCGTTGCGCTCGAAGCGATCGTAACGGACGAACGGCTGATAGGTCTTCGGCCACCAGTCGTCGTAGCGACCCTGGTTGCGGAAGCCGGACACGAACTGCTCGCCGAAGCTGAGGAAGAAGGTGGCCGTGTGCGAACGGCTCGTGATGTCCGTGCGCTTGGGATCGGCGAGGGTCGTGCCGAACGTCGTCGTATCTTTGCCGACGACGAACTCGTACGTCAGCCCGAATGGCCAGTGGTTGTAGTAGAAGTCGATGCCGTAACGCTCGCGCTTGCCGACGCCGGAGTGAGTCCGCGCATCGTCACCGAGATAGGTGTTGCGCTTGCCGTAGTACACCGTGCCGCCGATGGTGATCTGGCGCAGCCACGAGTTGTATTCAGCCGGCAGGGTGAACGCCAGGCGACCGATGAGGTCCTTCTTGTCGTTGTCGTCCGACGTGTTGATACCGTTGCCATTCACGATGCCGAGCACGTACGTGAGGAGCGCCTGGCGGTAGTTGTAACCGTAGTCCACCTGCGAGAAGAGATCGCCGCGCACGATCAAGCCGATCTCGCGGCCGAGCCCGAGGCCGCTCGCAGCGGCGCGCGCGCCCGGAGCGTAAGACGCGTTCGTGAACAACGCGTTGCGAATGACCGGCTTCAACTCTTCGGTGGCCGCCGCCTCGAGACCGAACGGCAGGAGCTGCTGGCCGAGAGTGATGGTCAGGGTCGGGGCCTCGCGGTCCACCGTGGGCAACACGTTGTAGACGATGTTCGCGTCCAGCAGGTTTACGAAGTTGGTGTTCGTGACCGGCGCGGTCTGCGGCGAAGCACCGAGGCGCAGGTTGTACGTGAGGTTACGGCCTTCCTCGTAGTCCTTGTACAAGAGACCGGTGAACGAGAGCACCGCCGTGCTGATGTCGAACGAAGAGCGGCGCCCGTAAGACGTACCCGTCGGAATCGATACGGCCGAGCCGTTCGGCCCCCCCTGGTCCTGATCGATCCAGCCGATACGCGCCTGAATCGTGCCACCGATCAACAAGCCACGCGTGGTGAGCGCGGTGTGCAAGTCACGCTCGCGCTGCCACTGGAACTTGAAGTTCTCGAGGTCCGTCTGCAAGCCCTGATGGTCGTCGCGCAGGCTCTGCAACTCGAACTTGACGTCGAGCGGCTCCTCGGCCGCTTGCGCGGTCGCGGCAGCGCTCGGCGCCGCGCTCGGCGGCGGCTCGGCCGGCGCAGTGACAGTCTCGGGCCCGGCTGTCGGCCCGATCTGCGGTGTTTGGCCGGGCACACTGGGGACCACCGGCGGCTCGGAAGCCGCAACCTGCTCAGCAGTGGGCGGCGCTGCTTGCGCCAGTGCAGCGCACGGGACGAGCCACGCGGCGCTGACCAGCAAGGAGTGAACTATCGAATGGGAAGCCTGCAATCTCATGCGTTAACCTCGGCCTGTTAGGGGCCATGCTCCTACAGTGCTCGCGCACGCCACCGCGCGAGCCCGCCGGCATGCCGCAGCCGTGTGCGGGCAGCTCGCCCTGACACATGCTGGCCGGGACAACGGGCACTAACATCGGAGTCGTGTCGTCTAACATGTCGTTCGAACCTCGAGTGTCCTGTGCGTGGCTCTCCGCTCTGCCGCACGCGCACGCGTTCACGGGCACGACTTGCCTCGTGCGCCACGCACGCATGCACCTGCAGCTATCAGCGGCAGACGCCGTCCCACCGCGCCCGCTACATCAGCGGCAGCACGCATCAGACAAAGCGTCTTGTATTACGAACAACGCGAAGGTGTCCAGCACTTTTAAGGCGCCGCACGCGAGACGCTGGCTAGCCATCCGCCGAAGAAGCTCCGCTGGTGCGGACGCCAGCTGCATTGCGGGTCCGACACGTCGAAGCCGAGCGGCGGCCCCACGTCGCTGCGAGCGGCGGCGCGGTCGCGCTCGTATTCGAAGACCAACCGCTGCGGCTCGTATTCGGGATGACCCAGATGCGCCAGGAAGCGCCCGTCTGCGCTCTCGAAGATCGAGACGTCTCCGTCGGGCGCCGCCGCGAGACCCCGGACCACGCCACGCGCGGACGCGCGCTCGAAGTGCGCGTCTACAATTCCGGAGTGCCGGCTCTGTGGGCATGACAGCGGCTCGCCAGGATGCCCGAGCACGGGATGCTCCGGCACGAGCCGTTCGAGCGGGAACACACCGAACAGCTTCCGCTCGTACGACCGCTTCTCGATGCCGAGGCGCTGGCCCAGCGCGAGCCCACCCCAGCACAGCCCGAGGGTAGACGGCACGTGCTCGCGCGCGAAGTCGATGATCTCACACAGCTCGGACCAGTAGCTGACTGCTTGCCACTCCAGCTCTTCGACCGGCGCACCCGTGATGAGCAGCGCGTCCAGCGCCGCTTCGGACCAGACCTCGCGCATGGGCCGGTAGGCGCGCGCGATGTGCAGCGGGTCACTGCTCTGGTAGACATGCGTGCGCAGGCGCACGAACACGGGCTGAAAAGCGACGCCCGACGCATGGAGCGCCCCCAGCAAGCTGCGCTCGTACTGCTCCGCGCGCGGCATCAGGTTGATGATGCCCACGCGCGGGGGAGCGAGACGCGTGGAGTGCGACATGACAGCGCGCGATGCGCTCAGGACTGAGATTGCGAGAGCGCGTGATCGATGTCCGCCAGGATGTCATCCACGTGCTCGATGCCCACGGACAGGCGCACGTAGTCCGGCGTCACGCCCGTCGCCAGCTGCTCGTCCGCTGACAGCTGCTGGTGGGTGGTGATCGCAGGCGCGATGGCCAAGGTCTTCGCGTCACCCACGTTCGCGAGGTGCGACGTCAAGCGCAGGCCCTCGATGAACTTGCGGCCAGCAGCGGCACCGCCCTTGATGCCGAAGCCCACGAGCGCACCCGCGCCGCGCGGCAAGTACTGCGTCGTGAGCCCGTGGTACGGGCTCGATTCGAGGCCTGGATAACGCGTCCACTCCACGCTCTTGTGCTGCTCCAGGAAGCGCGCGACGGCGAGCGCGTTCTCCGAGTGGCGCTGCATGCGCAGGTGCAAGGTCTCGAGCCCCTGCAGGAACAAAAACGCATTGAACGGCGCGAGCGCCGCGCCGATGTCGCGCAGCAACGTGACGCGTGCCTTGATGATGTACGCGACGTTGCCGATGTCCTTCAGCGCCTCCACGAACGCGAGGCCGTGGTAGCTGGCGTCGGGCGAGGTGATCAGCGGGAAGTTGCCGGACGTCCAGTCGAACTTACCGGAGTCCACGATCGCGCCGCCGATGCTCGTGCCGTGGCCGCCGATGAACTTGGTCGCCGAGTAGACCACGATGTCCGCGCCGTGCTCGAACGGCCGGACCAGGTACGGCGACACCGTGTTGTCCACGATCAACGGCACGTGCGCGGCGTGCGCGATCTCTGAGAGCCCGCGGATGTCTGCGACGTCCAGCTTGGGGTTGCCGATCGACTCCGCGTACACGGCCTTGGTCTTCGGACCGATCGCCTTGCGCAGCGACTCCAAGTCGCCGGACGGCACGAACTTCACGTTCACGCCGAGGCGCGGCAACGTGTAGTGGAACAGGTTGTACGTGCCGCCGTACAGGTTATCGAGCGACACGATCTCGTCGCCGGCCTGCGCGATGTTCAGGATCGCGAGCGTCGTGGCCGCCTGCCCGCTCGAGACGCCGAGCGCGCCCACGCCGCCTTCGAGCGCGGTCAGCCGCTTCTCGAAGACGTCCGTGGTGGGGTTCATGATGCGCGTGTAGATGTTGCCGAACTCTTTGAGCGCGAACAGGTTCGACGCGTGATCCACGTCGCGGAATTGGTACGACGTGGTCTGGTAGATCGGCACCGCGCGCGAGCCGGTCGCGGGATCCGGCTCCTGGCCAGCGTGCAGCAAGAGCGTCTCGGGCTGGTAGCTGGGGTTCGACATCTCAGCCAGCCGCCTGCTGCTGCGGGGCGACCAGGTTGAGGCCGGCGGCGCGCCACGCCTGCGTTCCGCCCGTGAGGTTGTAGACCTCCTTGAAGCCGAGCGCGGTGGCGAGCTGTGCGGCGAGCTTGCTGCGCGAGCCCGCGGCGCACGCGAAGATCAGCTTGTCACGTTGCAGGTAGCTCTTCGGGTTCTGACGCAGCCGGCTGAGCGGCGCGTGCTGCGCGTCCGGGATGTGACCCGTTGCCCACTCGTGGAACTCGCGGACGTCCACGACGATGACTTCACCCGACTGGATAAGCTGAGCAGCGGCTTGCGGTGTGATTGGCTGAACCATGTGTCTTGTATAGCGAACGACCCCCAGAACGTCAACTCGACGAAACGTGCGGATGAGGGACTTTTCTTTGTAAATCCGCGAGAACAACGGGGGTTCAGCGGAGGCCATGTGTGCTGACGGGCGCGGCATAAAATCAGACAACCTGGACCCGGCGCAGCGCGGCAGGCCTCGGCGCGGGCCGCAAATGTTGACAACTACTAGGCTTTCTGGCACGTGCGCGGGCTGGCGCCTCGCCGCCGCTCCGGCGCCCGCTGCGGCAGTTTGGCGGACGATCTGTCCGCCGCGTTCACGCAAGCCGCCGAGCTTCGTGCAGGGCGCGGCGGAGCGTATCTTGGCAGGCCGGTCCACCCTCGAGGCACTCGTGGTCAAAGCGTCAGTCCCCACAAGCGCAACGCGCGTCATCGTCTACTTGAAGCCGATCAACATGCGCACGGCCTGCGAGACCTTGCGGATCATCTGCTGCAACGAGCTCGACATCGTCCCGGACGCATCCACTGCGTTCGTTTTCGTGAACAAGACCGGCGACAGCCTGCTCCTCTATTACGCGGACGCGACGGGCGACCACACCCTGCTCAAGAAGGCGGCCAAGAACCTCCTGCTGCTGCCGAGCGCCCCACATGCGGGCGCGCCGTACGTCAGCATGAGCCCGTCTGTCCTGCCCAAGCTGTTCGGCTGAGCCGCAGAATCTCGCGCAGCGCGCGCCCTCAAGTGCGAAGCTAGGCGTCAGCGTGGCCACAGCCGCGTCGGTCGCCCATGCCCCTATCCCTGGCCCTGCCCTCCGCTCTCAGCTTCAGGCCCCCTGTCGTGCTCGCCGTGAGCACCTCCTCCAGCTCGCTGGTCGAGGAGCTCGGGCTGTGCGTGCTCGCTGCCGGCTTTCTGTCCGCGGTCTTCGAACGCCTGCGGATCCCCACCATCGCGGCTCTGCTCGTGGCCGGCGTGGTGCTCGGTCCCGTGGGCCTGTCCAGCATCGGCTCGAGCCACGACATCGAGACTATCGCGAACCTCGGCTTGACCTTGCTGCTGTTCGTGATCGGGCTCGAGGTGAACCCGCGCGCGCTCATGGCCAGCGGTCGTACCTTGCTGTGGACGGGCGTGCTGCAGGTCCCGGCCACCGTGCTCGTGGCGCTGGCGCTTTTCGCGGCGCTGCCGCTGTGGCTCGTTCCGCAGTCCGGCAGTCGCTACACATTGCTGTACCTCGCGCTCGCCGGCGCGTTCTCGTCCACCCTGCTCGTGGCGCGCTATCTGCAGGAGCGCCGCGTGCTGGACACGGTCTCGGGCCGCCTCGCGATGGGCGTCCTGGTCTTTCAGGATATCTGGGCGATCGTGGTGCTCGCGCTGCAACCGAGCTTCGAGTCGCCGCAGTGGATGCCCATCATCCTCACGTTCGCGGGCATCGCGCTGCTCGGCTTGCTAGCCACGCTCGGTGCGCGCTTCGTGTTGCCGCATCTGTTTGCGGCCGTGGCGCGGACCCCGGAGCTGGTGGTGTCGCTCGCGCTGTCCTGGTGCTTCGCGGTCGCGCTCACCGGCGCGCACCTCGGCGATCTGCTGCAGCAGTTGGGAGTGCAAGCGCAGGTCTCGGTCTCGCGCGAGATGGGCGCGCTGATCGCCGGCATGACGATCGCGTCGTTTCCGTATCACCACGAGGTCGCCGTCCGCGTCAGTAACCTACGCGACTTCTTCGTCACGCTGTTTTTCGTCGCGCTCGGCATCAGCATCCCGATGCCCGACAGCGCACAGGTGATCGCCCTCGCGGTGGTGCTGGCGCTCGCCGCCGTGCTGCTGCGCTTCGTGGTGTTCGTGCCGCTCTTCTACGTGACGGGGCTGGACCGCAACAACGCCGTGGACACGTCGATCAAGCTCGCGCAGATCTCCGAGTTCTGTCTCGTGATCGCGTATCTCGGGGTGCAGGCCGGGCACATCGATCGCGCCCTCGGCAGCGTGGTGATCTTCGCGTTCGTGATCACCTCGGTCGCCACGCCTGCGCTGTTCAAGCTGTCGACGCACCTGCCGCTGCGTCTCGATGAGCTGTTTCTGCGCCTGGGCTTCGCCGATCCGCACCGGCGCGAGGGCAAGATCTCCGGCCACTCCGAGCGGCCGCAGATCGTGATCTTGGGCTTCCATCGCGTCGCCGCGGCGATGCTGCAGGACATGTCGCGTCAGCATCCGGAGCTGCTGTCGCAGGTGCTCGTCGTGGACCTCAACGTGCAGACACACTCGGTGATCAAGCAACTCGGCGTGCGCGTGCTGTACGGCAGCGCGGGCGCGAAGGAGACCTTGCTGCACGCCGGTGTGCAACACGCGAAGCTGATCATTTCGACGATTCCGGACGAGCTGCTGCGCGGCACCTCCAACCAGGCCATCGTGCAGGCGGTGCGAGCCGTGGCCCCGGAGGCCGCGATCTTCGCGTGCGGCTCGCGAGCGGTGGAGGTCGACGGGCTGTACCAAGCGGGCGCGACCTATGTCTACATGCCATCGTCCGAGACCGCGAACGGCGTGTTCGCTGCGGGTTTGGCCGCGCTCAACGGTCACCTCGAAGACTACCGCGCCACCCGCGAAGCCGCCTGCGGCCCACTGCAAACGCGCCTCGACGTGGAGCGAATGTCCACGTAGCCCGCGCTACGGATGACCTACCCCCCCATGGGCCTGGCTGCTGGAGCCCGGCGCGTCTGTGCTCGTCGCCTGTGCCTCGTAGCATCCATCGACGGCAGCGGCGGCTGGGAACAGGCGGAACGCGTCCATGCGCACCTCGATTTCGCCGCAGGCGTGATCGCGACGCATGCAGTAACGCGTGGGGTACCACCCGCTCTCCGGCATCGCACCTGGCATTGCGATGGCATGGCACTCTTCGCCGGAGAGCTCCGTAAAGAATTGATGCGTGATCATGGGCTCCATGAAGATCAGCGAGCCGTCGAACTTCCCGAACAAGAACGTCCGGGCGAACGTGTGACCATGATGCTCGGGCGCACTCAGATCGTACAGGTGATTGCCCATGCCGGGCCGCGCCGAGCCAATATCCGTGTAACCCGGCGGCTCCATCGCAGTTGGTAGCGGCACAGTAGCGCGGGCGTACATCTCGCAACTGAGAGGTACGAGCTGACCATTTACGCTGCAGCGCTCTTCCGCCGAGGGTATGGCGATCTCTGCCCGCTGCTCCGGAGTGATCAGATAGAAATGGATGTCGAAGTGCGGATGGTCGTACACGCCGGCCGGCCCATGTCCGGTCGGCATCCAGTTCACGACCACGTGGTCGAAGGGCTGCTCGCCACAGCTGTCCGGGAAGCGCATGAGCGTCTCCGCTCCGCAGCAGGGCGTGACGAGCTGACCAGCCGCATCGTAGATGTTCCACGGCCAGCTGCTCACATCGTTCGGGAGCCCCTCGAGCGCGGCTTCATCGAACACCACGCCCACCTCACTCGGCGCGGACGGCCCGCTGCGGACGAACGCGCGAGCGGTGCCCGCTCCGAGCGGCATCGGCTCGCTCCAGCGCCGTTCTCCGACTTGAGCCTCGGTCGCCAGCGGCAAGGACATCGCTTGGACAGCAGCCAACAAGAGAGTCTTCAGGGACATGACGATATGCCTCGTGTTCACGGCGGTCACCTTTCTCTGGACGTAGCTCGACCGTCGCCGCTCGAGACGCGGCGCACAGCTGCGATTCGGCACGGTCGAGTTGATCTAAGAGCTCGGCCGAACCCGAGCTTTGGACTCTTGAAGGAGCGGGCTCGCGTACGAGAGCCGCACGCGCTTGAGGAGAATCACGCCGATCGCTCCCGCAGCCAGCGTCGCGAGCGCGACGATTGTCAACAGCGAGACGCGCAGGCCAATGCGTTCAGAGAGATATCCCAAGAGCAACGTCGGCACGCCGAACCCGAGATACGCAAAGATCATGTAGCCGGCGACCAGCCTCGCTTCATTGTCGCGCGTCGCCTGGCGCGTCACCGCGGCCAAGCCCCCGAGGTAAGAAAATCCATAGCTGGCAGACCCGGCAAACGCTGAGCCTGCGAGTAGCAGGGGTACGCTGCCTTCGATGCTCCCGTAGATGAGCGCGCCGAGCCCCAAGGGGATGATCGCGGCGCCCGTCAGCAGGGAGCGGTCACTGCCGAGGCGCCGCGCGAGCGGCTGCACGAGCACGCCCGCCACGTTCACGGCGAACAGTGCGGGACCCACCATGCGCTCGAGGCCGTGCTCACGAAGCTGGCTCGGCACGAGACCGATCACGAGACCCGACACCGTCCAGCCCAGAGCGATGGAGAGGTGCGGGAGCAGCGAGCTGACTTCGTAACTGGGCAAGCGCATCAGCCTCCCACCCACGGCTGGAAGTCTGGCGCCGCAGAGCGCAAGCAACAGCCAGACTGCAGCCGCGAACGCCAGGTAGATTGAATAGGAGAGCGTCGGCCAGCTCGGCACGAGTTTGAGGAGTGTCGACGTCAGCAGCGCTCCGCCGCCGAAACCCACCGATGACGTGATGGCGACCCACAGAGAGGCGCGCGCGCGGTTGCCTGTCAGCTCACTCAGGTAGGCAGTCGAGGTTCCGACGGCAAGGCCCACGGACACGCCCTGCAGCACACGCGCGACCAGCAGTGTCGCGATGGCCGGTCGAGCGGACACGATCTCGGTCGCAACCCACGCCAGCGCGAGCGCGCCGAGCAGCACGGCCTTGCGCCCGATCCGATTACGGCATGATTCGAACGGACACCAGCAGTGCCGCTGTGCAGGACGAAGAGCTCGTCGCACGCATGTTGAGGCACGACAATCGTGCGTGGCACTCGTTCACCAGGCGCTATCGCCGTCTCATCGTTGCGACGGTTCGCCGCATACTCGCGCGGTTCCCCGATGCACAGGAGGGAGAGGTCGAGGATATCTACGCGGCCTTGATGAGCAGTCTCGTCGCCGACGACATGGCAAAGCTGCGCAGCTTCGATTTCGCTCGCGGGCACAAGCTGAGCAGCTGGCTCGGCTTGCTCGCCAACCATGCCGCGTTTGACCATCTGCGTCAGATGCAGCGTCGCGGAGCCCTGTACCAGGCGCTGAGCAGTCACGAGCCTGCAGAGAACGTGGACGATCCCGTGCGGGCCGCGATCGGACGCGAAGAGTGCCAGCTGCTTTTGGCGATTCGCGAGAGGCTGACCCGGCGCGACCGTCAGTTCTTCGACGTCATGTACGTTCAGGAGGCGACGGTCGCGGAAGCCGCACGCAAGTTGGGTATCTCCATGCAGACGGTCTACACCAAAAATCGCAAGGTCCGCGTGAAGCTGGCCAAAGGCCTGAGCCGTTCGAGTGCCCCGCTGCGCTCGCCCGCCCACCACATACGACCGGCGCGACCCCGCAGGACGAGCTAGTGGTGCGACCGGGCGGTTTTGATTCATTATGGCGCAGGG
>Ga0190269_10000095_pt1 | contig 41715 bp, 24 predicted proteins | sample Popmic249IS_FD_133749 | JGI IMG/M metagenome (GOLD analysis project Ga0190269, IMG submission 133749) | Populus adjacent soil microbial communities from riparian zone of Blue River, Arizona, USA - 249 IS | ecosystem: Environmental > Terrestrial > Soil > Riparian zone | place: USA: Arizona... | reverse complement strand
GCTGGGCAGCTGCACGTGAACGAATTCACGCCGTCCGTGCACGTCCCGCCGTTCTGGCAGGGGTTCGGGCTGCAGTCATTGATGTTGGTCTGACACGTCGAGCCTGTCCAACCAGGAGCGCAGCTGCACGTGTACGAGCTCACGCCGTCCGTGCACGTCCCGCCGTTTTGACACGGGTTCGGGCTGCAATCGTTGATGTTCGTCTCGCAGTTCGTGCCGGAGTAACCCGACGCGCAGCTGCACGTGTACGCGTTCACGCCGTCCGTGCACGTCCCGCCGTTTTGACACGGATTCACCGCGCACTCGTTGACGTTCGTCTCGCAGTTCGTGCCGGAGTAGCCCGGCGCGCACCCGCACGTGTACGCGTTCACGCCGTCCGTGCACGTCCCGCCGTTTTGACACGGATTCACCGCGCACTCGTTGATGTTCGTCGCGCAGTTCGGGCCGGAATAACCGGGCGCGCAGCTGCACGTGTACGAGTTGACGCCGTCCGTGCACGTCCCGCCGTTCTGACACGGGTTCGGGCTGCACTCGTTGATGTTCGTCTGACACGTCACGCCGCTGTAGCCAGGGGCACACGCGCAGCTGTAGCTACCCTGGGTGTTGGTGCACGTGCCACCATTCAGGCACGGGTTGCTCGCGCACTCGTTGACGTCGGTCTGGCAGTTCGTACCCGTCCAGCCGCTCGGGCACGCACAGCTGTAGCTGCCGGCCGAGTTCGTGCACGTACCGCCGTTCTGACAGGGGTTGTTCGTGCACTCGTTGACGTCCGTCTGACAGCTCTTGCCCGTGTAGCCGGATCCGGTGCAGTTGCACGTGTAGTCGTTGACGCCGTCCGTGCAGGTGCCGCCATGCTGGCAGGGCTGCACCGCGCACTCGTCGTCGTTCACGGTGCAGGTCGTACCGCTGAAGCCGGGCTGACACGTGCAGGTGAAGCCGTTCACGCGGTCGTTGCACGTGCCGTTGTTCGCGCAGGGGTTCGGCGAGCAATCGTTGATGTCGGTCTCACAGAACGGGCCGGAATAACCGGCTACGCACGTGCAGCTGTAGTCGTTCAGAGCGTCGACACACGTGCTGCCGTTCTGACACTGACTGGCGACACAATCATCGAGATTATTGTCGCACGTCGTTCCGTCGAAGCCTTGTGCGCAGTTGCACTGGAACCCGTTCACCTGATCCACACAGGTGCCGCCGTTCTGGCAGGGGTTCGGCGCACAGTCGTTGAAGTTGGTCTGACAGGTGTTCCCGACGTAGCCCGCCGCGCACGTGCAGGTGTAGCCGCCCACGGCGTCACTGCACGTTCCGCCGTTCTGGCACGGGTTCGGGCTGCAGTCGTTGATGTTCGTCTCGCAGTTCTGGCCGCTCCAGCCCGTCGCGCACGAGCACTGGTAGCTGGCGACGAGATCCATGCAAGACCCGCCGTGCTGGCACGGGTTCGGGCTGCAGTCGTTGACGTTGGTCTGGCAGCGTGAGCCACTCCAGCCGTTCGTGCAGGCGCAGCTGAAGCCGTTGACCTGATCCGTGCATGTGCCGTGCTCGCATGGGTTCGGCGAGCAGTCGTCCACGTTCACAGTGCACGTCGCGCCCGTCCAGCCCGCCGTGCAGTCGCAGTCGAAGCCGTTCACGGCATCGCTGCACGTCCCGCCGTTCTGACAGGGGTCGCTCGAGCAATCGTCCGTGTTGTTGTTGCAGGTGGCGCCCTCGAAGCCATCCGCGCACGTGCACGTGAAACCGTTCACCTGGTCCGTGCAGGTGCCCCCGTTCTGGCAGGGATTGCCGGCGCAGTCGTTGATGTCGTTATCGCAGTTGGGGCCGTTGTAGCCGGCGCTGCACGAGCACACGTAGTCGGTGCCGTTCGCGCTGCAGCTGCCGTGCTGACACGGGTTCGGGCTGCAGGGGCTCACCGTGTCGGCGCAGGTGATGCCGGTGTAGCCGGCCGCGCACGTGCACGTGTAGCCGTTGACCTGATCGCTGCAGGCACCGCCGTTCTGGCAGGGATTGTCGGCGCAATCATCGACGTTGATGTCGCAGGTCGGGCCGCTGAAGCCCGCGGCGCACGCACACGTGTAACCGCTGTCCCCATCGGTGCAGGTGCCGCCGTTGTGACAGGGGTCGCCGGCGCAGGTCTCGACCTGGTTGTCGCACGTCACACCCGTGTTGCCGTCCGTGCACACACACGTGAAGCCATTGACGCCGTCGGTACAGGCGCCGCCGTTCAGACACGGGTTCGGATCGCAGTCATCGACGTTGGTGTCGCACGTCGTGCCGGTGTAGCCGGCGGGGCAGTCGCACTGGAACCCGTTCACCACATCCGTACAGGTTCCGCCGTTCAAGCACGGCTCGTCCGCGCAGTCGTCCACGTTCGTCGTGCAGTCCTTGCCCGAAAAGCCGGCTGCGCAGCTGCAGCTGTAGCCGGCGACGCGATCGCTGCACGTTCCGCCGTTCTTGCACGGGTTTTCGCTGCAGTCGTCTACGTTGACCTCGCAGCGCTCGCCCTCGAAGCCTGGCGCGCACGTGCACTTGATCGCGCCCTCCTCGCTGGCGCAGGTCCCCGAGTTCATGCACGGGTTCGGGTAGCAAGCGGCACCCGCATCGAACGTGCCGGCATCCGTGGCTGGCGTGGTCTCGGGCTCACAAGCTGCGATCAGGCACAACGACACTAGCAAGACGACTCGCCGCACGGATTCCTCCCTTTGCAGGCAAAACGCTGTTCCTGGTTTACCCGTCTTGCGACGTTTCCAACACAGTATCGGCGCATTAATCGCTGTTTACACAACAAGTTGGTATGCGAGTGTCTACGTGCACCAGCATGCGTCACACGCACTGCACCGTGCGCCTGATTAGCGCGGGAAAGTGTCCCGTGACGCACGCACACATACAATCGAACGCGCCCGACACGGGGACTCTGCGCTCAACCCGTACGGGCTGGCGTGGGCACATGCCGCGGACGGCGGCGCAAGTGGCCCGCCGTCTAGCCGCGGATGGCTGCAGCGGCACTGGTCGAGCTCCGCCGCACATTGGCGCCGCGGGCGCGAGGTGTGCGCCTGCCGCCGCACTCAGCCGCGAACGAAGCGCGCCGACGCCTCCAGCAGCTGCTGCCAGGCCGCGTCTGGATCGTGGCCACTGCGCCGGCGCGGCTTCAGATCGTGGTCGCCGTCCTCGATCCACTCGAGCGCGATGCGCGGCGACAGCGTGTAGCCGGCGACCTCGTCCGGCGTGCCGAAGGGATCGCGCGTGCCGTGGATGATCAGGCAGCGCGTCTGCAGCTCGGCGAGATGCGCGGTGCGGGTCTGCTCGGGCTTGTCGGGCGGATGAAACGGGTACCCGAGACACAGCACACCGCGCACGCCGAGCTCGTCCGCCAGCATGCTCGCCATGCGTCCGCCCATCGACTTGCCGCCGATCACGAGCTCACCCGGCGCACCGCAGCGCGCGACCGCTGCGCGAAAGCGCTCGAGCAACACGGGCGCGCGATCCGGCGGCGGCCGCAGCCCCGCGCTGCGCCGCGCCATGTACTCGAACTCGAAGCGCGCGACGCGTACACCGCGCGCGCCGAGGTCGAGCGCCACGGCCCTCATGAAGTCGGAGTCCATGCCCGCACCGGCCCCATGCGCGAGCAGGAGTCGCGCGCTCGAGAGTCTCGGGCCGCTCCAGCGGAGCTGCAGTGGTACGGCAGGTCGCACGCTTGGTGAGCGGGCACGCTTCGGCATGGCAGCTCTACATACACCAAGCCACTCGCTCGCGTGGCCCTGCGCCGCTCGCGCACGTGCCTCTTTCGTGAGGTCGCGCTTGCCCCTACTCTGTGTTGGACCGATGCAACTCCACGATCAAGCGCTCTACACGGCCATTTCGCAGAGATTACTCCTGTCACTCCTGTTCGGCGGCGCGGTCGGTCTGGAGCGCAGCTATCACGGCCGACCGGCCGGCTTTCGCACGCACGCGCTCGTGTGCCTGTCGACGTGTTTGCTCATGTTGGTGAGCGCGTTCGAGTCCGCGTGGGTCTCTCCCAACGCCGTCTCGCGCACGACGCTCGATCCCACGCGCATGGCCCAGGGCATCATGACCGGCATAGGCTTCCTCGGTGCCGGCGCGATCATCAAAGAAGGCCTCACCGTACGAGGCCTCACCACGGCCGCTTCCATCTGGATCACCGCGGCCATCGGTGTGCTGATCGGCATCGGCTTCTTCTTCCCGGCCGCGCTGACCCTGGCGCTCACGCTCGGAACGTTGTCGGTGTTCCGCTACCTGGAGAGCAAGATGCCGGCGCAGTTCTACGCACAATTCGTGGTGCGCTTCGCGCCCGAGAAGCGCATGGAAGAAGGCGCGATGCGCGAGATGATCGCGCGCCACGGCTTCACGATCGCGAACCTAAGCTATCGTCTCGATCGCTCGGACGACTTCTTCGAGTACCGCATGGTGATCCGCACCGAGCGCGCGGCGAACGCACGCGCGCTGTCGGATACCTTGAGCACACTCGACACCGTCAAGGAGTTCCGGCTGGCCTCGACCGTGGATTGATCCGTTACGGCTGTCTTACATGTGTGCCCGACTTTTCCGTGCATAGGGGTGGGACGCTGTGCCATCATCTGAGGTGGTTCCGGAGGACGCGTGCCAGCTCGCAGAAAGCGCTTCAGGCTGCATCGATGGCTCCTCTTGTTGCCATTCATCTACGTGCTCGGCGTGAACTACGCCGTGCGTCGCTTCGGCGGTGATCCACATCCGCTCTCGGTGCTGCGCATGTCCGAGAAGAGCTCGGCGCTCGGGCGGCTGGCACTGCACTCGGTGAAGCACCTGTGGAGCGACGCCTGCGCGGACACGGAGGGCTTCGTGCGCGCAGCAGCTCGCGCGGAAGGTGTTCCTGTATCGTTCGCGCTGGCCGTCGCACGCGCCGAGTCCGGCTTCCGCTCGCACAGCATCAGCTCCACGGGTGCGATGGGTGTGATGCAGTTGATGCCGGCGACGGCCGCACGACACGGCGTGCTGGACCCGTTCGACCCTGAAGACAACACGCGCGGCGCCGCGAAATACCTGCGCACGTTGTGGGACCGCTACCGCGGCGACAGACGCCGCGTGGCCGCAGCATACAATGCCGGCGAAGGCCTCGTGCCCCGCCGCGGACAGCTGCGGGTGCCCACGTCCACGCTGGGCTACGCTTCGCACGTGGTGAAGCTAGATCGGCGCAAAGAACCCGTTGTCCTCACCGAACCGCTAGTCATCACAGCAGACACCCGCTAACCCACGTAACCGTGGACGTGGACGGCTGCCCCCAACACCGAGACCGCTACGGCGCCCGCCCGCTGCTCATCGGCAGGCCCTTCTGCTTCCAGTCCCACAGCCCCTCATCGAGCACGGTGACCTTGCTGAAGCCCGTCGCTTGCAGCTTCTTCGCGAGCTGCCCCGACTCGGCGTGCGGGCAACCGCAGTAGCACACGAGCCAGGTGTTCTTCGGCAGCTGCGCGATGTACGGCGTGGGATCGTAGAACGGCACACTCACCGCGCCGCGGATGTGCTCGAGCTCGTAGTCCGATGGCACGCGCGCGTCGAGCAGCAGCATGCGAGCCTTGCGCGCGTGCTGCGCGCCCACCACGTCGACCTTCGTCATCGCGGGGTACGCCTGGAATCCCTGCGGCTCCGGGCCCTTCGGGTTCGGCACCGGGCCGAGCGGGATGGGCGGGGGCAGCGCGGCGCGGGCCTCGGCCGGCTTGGTGGGCAAGCTGCGCAGGTACGCCACCACGTCCTCGATGCCCCCCTCGCCGAGGCTCGCGCTGTAGCTCTGCATGCTCGTCGGCGGACGTCCGGTGCGCAGCGCGTGCCGGATGAAGCCGCTGCTGGCGTTCGCCAGGAACTGCGGTGCAAGGATCCGCACGTTGGGAGCGGTCGGGCCGTGACAGCGCTCGCACTCACGCGTGAAGATGGCTTTGCCGCGCTGCACGTCGCCGCTCGTGGGCCGCTCGTCCAGCTGCACCGCGGGGCCGCGCTGCCAGGTGCGAATGAACGCGACCAGCGCGGCGATGTCCGGGTCGCGCAGCGGTCCACCCGCGACCGAATGCCACGCCGACATCGTCGTGCCCAGACGTCCCTGGGCGATCGCGGACCCGATCAGCTGGTCCGACGCCGAAGCCAGGAAGTCCGGCTGGGCGAGCGCGGTGGCCTGATCCGCCTTGTAGCCCTCGCCATCCGCTCCGTGACACACGGCACACATGCGCGCGTACAGCTCGCTGCCGTAGTGCTCCGGCGTCCCGGGCACGAGCGTGGCCGCGGCCTTGGCGGGGATCGGCTCGGACGGGGATGGCTGGCTGGGCGTCGCCGCAGGCTTCGGAGCGGCCGGGGGTGGGCCCGGCAGCGGAACTTCGCCGCCCTCGGGGCGCGAGCAACCCAGGGCCAGACACAAGGTGACGACGAACACGACATGAGGGCGCGAGGTGAGAGGCAGCATGCGGCGACGAGTGGTAGCACGCGCGCGGCCGAGGCTGCACGGGACGCGCAACGGGACGAAAATTGCCGGTGGGGTCGAGCCCCTGCGGGCGCCCAAGCGCCGACCACGCGAGTCACGCGGACGTTACACGCGCGCCTCTGCCGCCAATGGCGGCATTGTATCGATTACTTGCACACCATCTATCTGTCGCACACCAAACCCATTTGAAAGTGTCCCTCTAACAACATGCGCGCAGCTCCGCATGCCGCTGCATCGCGCGCGCTGGAAGCAACTTTGACGCTGACTGGTCATTGTCAAATCGCCGCCGAACGCGTGACAATGATGCTACGGCGACGTGAGCCGGCGAGTACGACGCCCTCCGTCCGACCGTGACTTGACTTGAAGCGCGCACAGCATCGCAGCACGCGATGCATGGCAGTCGCGCGCGACAAAGCGGCTTCGCACGCATCAGCGCGCGAGCTGACAGTCTCGATGTGCGCTCGCAGCCCCAGGGCGCGCGAGCACAGAGCGGTTCGGCGATGTACAAGTGGTGCTTTGTTCCGGCGCTCACCCTCGCGGTGGCGTGCAACTCTGGCTCCGTGGCCGAGCCTGGCGGCGATCTCACATGGCGCGACGACGTTGCGGGCGTCGGCACGAGCGTGCTCACACCGCGCGCAGGCGCTGCAGCTCAGAGCGGCGGAGCCTGGATGCCGACGCCGATCGCCACGAAGCCCGAGGCGCAGAGCCCGGTGGCCCAGAACGAGCCGTTCGTGCCCACGGACGCGCCTGCTGCTGGTAGCGGCACGAGCGAGGCGAGCAGCACACCGAGCACGGCCGGAGGAAGCGCACAGGCGGGCAGCTCCGCGCCCGTAGCCGGGCAGCGCGCCGAGGCGGGCAGCTCCGCACCCGTAGCCGGGCAGCGCGCCGAGGCGGGCAGCACCGCACCCGTAGCCAGCCGCAGCGCAGCTGGCGCCGGTGGCAAGGGTGGCACCGGCGGCGCAGCGGGCACATCTGCAGCCAACGGCGGCAGCGCCGCGCCGCAGCCCGGTTCGATCGGCAACGGCGACATCGGCGATCCAGTCGCTGGCCCGGCGCCGCGCGACGCCGCCAAGGTGCAGGGCGCGCCCTTTGTGCTCGTGAAGAACTGGGACTTCGGCACCAACGGCACCATCCGTGACATCCGCGATCTGAACAGCGAGTTCCTGTACACGGATCAGTGGGGCACGATCGCGAACGGCTCCAACTACGGCGCCGTGATCGTCGCGCCGAGCGCGGATCTGGCCGTGGGCGCCTCGAACCTGGGCTTGCCGAACAACAAGCAGCCCGTCGAAGATCCCGCGCGCCCCACGCGCGAGTGGACGGCGAACAGCTTGCTCGCGCACGTGCGCCCGCTCAGCGCCACGCAGAGCACCGTATCTGCCTCCAAGCACGACGCGGGCTGCGGCAGCTTCACGGCCAAGTGGAAGCTGCCGAGCGGCGGTGCGCGCCTCGGCCAGGACTTGCTGTGGGAGACGCGGGTACGCATGCCCGTGCCGCTCGCGGGCTACTGGTACGCCATCTGGACCGCCGGCCAGCAGTGGGATCACGGCGCCGAGATGGACGTGATGGAGTCGTTCGGCGCGCCGCACATCCCGCACAACGCGTTCCACACCAACTCCGTGGGCGGCTCGGACGTGATCGACTTCTCCGCGTGGCCCGAGGGTCTGGATGCGGGCGGCGTGCCGGCCACCGCGCGCGACCTCACGCAGTGGCACACCTGGACCTGGGTCTACCTGAAGGACGACAGCTTCGTCGTGTACTACGACGGCTACGAAGTGCAGCGCGGCACCCTCCACTGGACGTTGGGTGGCGGCAGCTCGGGCGCCAAGATCGACATGAGCTTTTTGTTCGACTTCGGCTGGGGCCACACCCAGGTGTCTGACGTGAACATCAGCTTGCCCGCTTCGAAGTTCCCGCTCACCTACGAGATCGACTACAGCCGCGTCTACTTGCGCTGAGCCGCGTGCAGATCTGCGAACGGGCTGCTACCAGTCGGGCCATGAGGCTCGCTCCGGTAGCAGCTTGTGCTTTCTTGATGTGTTCGACTTGCACGCGTACGGCGAAAGGCCCGGGCCCCAGCGCTCCGGCTCCCGAGTCCCCACCCGCTGCGCCGCAAAAGCCTGACCCGGCTGCACAGCCGCCCGACCCGGCCCAGCCAGCGACAGCGGGGCCGCAGACGATCGGCGGCGGCGACATCGCCCAGCCAGCCCAGGGCCCGGCACCGAGCGACGCCAAGCTCGTGAGCGGTGCGCCGTTCGTGCTCGTGAAGAACTGGGACTTCGGCGCAAACGGCACCGTGCGCGACATCTCCGACTTGATCGCCGAGTTCGACTTCCATGATCACTGGGGCACCATCGCGAACGGCACCCACTACGGCGCGGTGATCGTGGCGCCGACTGAAGAGACTGCGATCTACGTCGCGAAGGAGCTGGGTCTGCCGGGCGACCGCCAGCCCGTCGAAGATCCCGCGCGGCCGAACCGCGAGTTCACGGCGGATGGCTTGAAGGCGCACGTGCGGCCGCTGTCAGCCACACAGAAGACGGTCAGCACCAAGGCGCACAACGCGGGCGCCGGCAGCTTCGTGGCGAAGTGGCGTCTGCCCACGGGCGGCAAGCACCTGGATCGCGATCTGCTGTGGGAGACGCGCGCGCGCATGCCCGTGCCGCGGCCGGGCTACTGGTTCGCGATCTGGACGGCGGGCTCGCGCTGGGACAAGGGTGCGGAGATGGACGTCGTCGAGGCCTTTGGCGCGCCGCACCTCATGGACGCCAAGGTGTTCCACGTCAACTCAGTGGGCGGCCGTGATCACTTCGACTACGAGAACTGGTTCAAGGGCCTCGAGACGGCCGGTGTGCCGAGCGCGAAGTGGGACCTCAAGCGCTTCCACACCTGGACGTGGGTCTACAAGCGCGACGACAGCTACGAGGTGTATTACGACGGCCACCTCGCCCAGCGCGGCACGTTGCACTGGACCGTGGGCGCGGTGGAAGGCGCGCCCACGACAGACATGGCGTTCCTGTTCGACTTCACGTGGGGACACACGGACACGCCGGGCTGCGACGTGACGTTGCCCGCCACGGCGTTTCCGCTCACCTACGAGATCGACTACAGCCGCGTTTACCTGCGTTAGCCGCTCACGGCTGCACCAGCTCCACGTTGCCGAGCGCAGCTCCCGGCGACACGAGCGCGGGATCGGGCTGCACGTTGCTGCGCCTCGCATGCAGCTGGCGCTGGATCTCGGCGTGACGCGCGCGGTCGATGCGGTACGCGCTGTAGAACACGATCGCGATCAGCGCCGGCACCGCGCACACCGGTCCATCGAGGATGCCGAGCCGCACCACCACGTCTTGTGGCACCTGCCCGGGCTTCGCGCCCGTGGGGAAGTTGATCAGATCGAGGCCCGCGCCCGCGATCACGTGGCCGAGCGCCGAGCTGAGCTTCTGGAACAAGGTGCGCGCCGCGAAGAACACGCCCTCCTGGCGTTGCCCCGTGTGCAGCTCGTGCTCGTCCGCCACGTCGGCCAGCGCAGACAGCACGGAGATCGTGAGGATGGCGACGGCCAGGTAGAACACGAACACCGCGAAGAACAGCCAGGCCAGGAGCGCAGAGCTGCCGTTCGGCGGTGCGATCCCGATGAGGCGCGCCGTCACAGGCAAGCCGGCCGCGGCGCACAGCATGACGAGCGCGATCAGCATGCTGTTCTTCTTGTCGTAGCGGCGGTGCAACCGGACCGTGATCAGAAACGCGGTGATGAACGCGGGTGGGCTGGCCAGGCCGAAGATGCGGATCTTGCTCTCGGGCAGCTCCCAGAAGAACAAGCTGGCGTAGGAGCTCACGGTCTCACGCGTGCCCGTGGTCGCGCTCAAGCAGACGAGGCCGAGCAGCAACATGGTGTAGTTGCGATTGCTCATGCACTGCTTGATCTCGTGGAACAGCTGGCCGAGGGAGAAGCGCTCAGGCGGTGCCGAGCCGAGCCGCTCTTTGAGGCGCGGGATCTGATCGCGCGTGAAATACGCCGAGACGAAGATGGCGAGCGCGGAGACCAGCGCCACGCCGATGGCCATGCCCGGATACGCCGCGCGCGAGGTCACGCCGCCCGGCACCTTGCTGAACCAAGTCCAGCCGAAGAAGAACGTGCCGGCGCCGCCTACCACCATGAACAACGTGCCGTAGCTCATCACCACGGAGCGCTCGTGATAGTCCTGCGATAGCTCCGCGCCGAGCGCCAGATGCGGCACCTGATACAGGGTCATCGCCTGACGCTGCAACGTGGCGAACACCGTGAACCACAGGAAGAGGCCGACGCTCCCGAGGTCAGCCGGCGGCATGTAGAGCAACACGAACGCGATCGCGAGCGGGATCGGCGCCGCGTACAGGAACGGGTGACGCCGCCCGAGCTTGCCGCGGTAACGATCGCTGAGCGACCCCACGACTGGATCGGCGATGGCGTCCAGCACCAGCGAGATGGTCACAGCGAGGCCGGCCAAGGTGCCGGATAACCCGAGCACCTGATTGTAGAACAGGAAGTTCCAGGTGTTGAACGCGATGTAGATCGCGGACTCCCCGATGCTGCCCAATCCGTAGCTGAGCTTGGTGCTCACCCGCAATCGCTCGCTCATCAAGTCCTCCCGCCGGCCAACGTTCTGCCTGTGCTATCGCTATTCCGCACACGAGCGCAACGGCGAGCGCATGCCCGCGTTGCTCGCGTCCCCATGATGGGTCGTGCCCAGCGAGCGTCAGAGCCCGCTGGCGCTGCGATCGAGCACCGCGCGCACCGCGCGCACCAACTTCTCCTGGCTGAGCGGTTTCTCCAGAAAGGCGACGCCGCGGTCCAGCACGCCGTGCTTGGCGATTACGTCATCCGTGTAGCCCGACACGAACAACACCTGCAGCTGCGGGCGCATGGCGCTCAGGCGTTCGAAGAGCTGCTTGCCATCCATCGCCGGCAACACCACGTCCGAGACGAGCAAGTCGACGTGCAGACCATCGTGCGTCAATAGCTCGATGGCCTCGCTGCCGCGGCTCACCGCCACTACGCCGTAGCCCGCGTTGCGGAGGAAGCGCGCCATGACCTCGCGCACGGCAGGCTCGTCCTCGACCAGCAGGATGGTCTCGTGACCGCGCGGGGCGACGCGAGGCTCGTGCGACTCGGGCATGCTGGAGTCCTCGTCCACCGCGCGCGGCAAGTAGATCTCGAAGCGCGTGCCGTGACCGATTCGCGAGTGCACGAGGATGAAGCCACCGTTCTGCTTCACAACGCCGTAGATGATCGACAGGCCGAGGCCGGTGCCGCGCCCGCGCTCCTTCGTCGTGAAGAAGGGCTCGAACAGCCGGCTCAGCGTCTCGTCGTTCATGCCGGTGCCGCTGTCTTCCACGCACAGCAGCGCATATTGACCGGGCACGGCATCGATGAACTGCCGGTGCTCGCGCTCGCCGATCTCCACGTTGCGCGTGCTCACGCGCAGCGCGCCGCCCTGCGGCATGGCGTCGCGCGCGTTGACCGCGAGGTTGATGAGCACCTGCTCCAGCTGGTTGGGATCGATCTTCACGCGGTGCAGCGGCGCGCCAGGCTCGAAGCTCAGCTCCACGTCCTCGCCGATCAGCCGCTGCAACATGCGCGTGGCGTTCGACAACAGATCATTGAGATCCAACACCACGGGCTCGATCAACTGCTTGCGGCTGAACGCGAGCAGCTGCGCCGTGAGCGCGGTCGCGCGGTGCGCTGCGTTCAGGATCTCGCGCAGCGAGCTCGACCACTCCTGCGGATCGAGCCCGCCGCCCAGCATCAGCTCGCTGTAGCCGGCGATCGCCGTGAGCAGATTGTTGAAGTCGTGCGCCACGCCGCCCGCGAGCCGGCCCATCGCCTCCAGCTTCAGTGCGTGGTGCAGCTGCTCCTCGAGGCGCTGGCGCGCGCGCTCCGCCGACAAGCGCGTCGAGACGTCCTGCACCGTCGCGAGCACGGCCGCATGCGACGATAGCTTCAGGGGCACCGTGCGCAGCTCGACGTCGCGGCGCATGTTCGGCGCGGGCTCCACGAACAGCAGCTCCGGCCCCGTGGCGCGACTGGCCCGCTGTGCATCGCTGCGACGGCTGTGCGCGGCGAGATCCACGCCACCGAAGCCCAGCTGATCCAGGCGGCGCGACAGGAGCTCCTTGCGCGGCAAGCCGAACAGCTCCTCGGCTGCACGGTTGGCATCGAGCACGCGGCCGTCCAGCTCGTGGATGAGCAGCGCGTCCGGTGCGGCGCTGAACAGCACGCGAAAGCGCTCCTCGCTCTCGCGTAGCGCACGCTCCGCGCGCAGCTGATCCTCCACCGCGCGCCACTCGCGCAGCGCGCGCTCCACGGTCCGCGGCAACTCGGTGAACGACTCCGAGGACTTGACCACGTAGTCCAGCGCGCCCGCGCGGATCGACTGCACCGCGGTGCGCTCGTCGCCGTGACTGGTCAGCACCAGGATCGGAAAGCTCGCGCGCTCATGCGGACCGGGCAGCAGCTCGAGCGCCCGCCCGTCCGACAGGTGCATGTCGGCGAGCGCGAGCAGCGGCGTCTCGGCCGCGATGGCGAGGCGCCCCTCGCGCAGCGAGCGCGCGATGCGCACGCGATAACGAGGCCGCAGCGGCTCGAGCGCGCGCTCGATCAGCTCCGCATGTGCGCTGTCGTCCTCGATCACGAGGATCGAAGGCAAGAGCTCCGTCGCCAGCCGTCGCTCCACACTCGCAAGTCCGCCGCTCATGAATGCGCCACCCGGTTGAAGCCGAACCAATAGCTGCTCAAGGTGCGGGTCAGCGCGCGATACTGCGCGTGATCGAGCGGCTTGACCAGGTAGCTGTTCGCGCCGCGCTCGTAAGCGCTCGCCACGTCTTGCTCCGCGTCCGAGGTGGTCAGCACGATCACGGTGATGCGCTTGAGCTCACGGTCGCTCTTCACGCGCGCCAGCACCTCGAGCCCATCGAGGCGCGGTAATCGCAGGTCCAGCAAGATGATGTCGGGCAGCTCGCCCGAGGCGCGGCTGGCCTCCAGGTGATCTAGCGCCGCCTGGCCGTCTTTCACGTGCACGAACGACCTCAAGCTTTCGCCGAGCTCTTCGATGTTGCGACGCGTGATCTCCGCGTGCGCAGCATCGTCTTCCACCAACAACACAGACAACGAAGCCGTCATGCAGCGCTCTCCTCCTTCGTGCGAGGCAGGGTGAAACGAACGCTCGTACCCTTCCCCTCCCCCGCCGAGTCGATCCAGATGCGCCCCCCGTGAACCTCGATGATGCGTTTGACCAGCGCGAGCCCGATGCCCGTGCCATCAGCGTCTGCGTGCAACTTCTCGAACAAGCCGAACAGCTTGTGCTGGTGGCGCGGATCGATGCCGATCCCGCGATCGTGCACGCACACCACGAGCTCTCCCTCGTGGCTGCCGCGCTCCACCTCGATCGAGACCTCGGCGGCCTCGCCCGGCTTCACGAACTTGATCGCGTTGTCGATGAGGTTCTGAAACACCTCGAGCAAGCGCGTGCGATCACCCCAGAGCTGGGCCGGCTCGTCGGTGACGTGGATGTGTGCGCCGTTCATCGCGATGCGCCCGGCCACCAGCTGCCGTGCCTCCGAGACGAGCTCCTGCAGCGACACGCGCTGCGGGGGATTCACCTTGCGCCCCACGCGCGACAGCTCCAGCAAATCGTCGAGCAGCTGCACCATGCGCCCGGCCGCGTTCTCGATGTGGCCGAGATCGCGCTCGATGCGCTCGGCATCGCCCACGGCGAGGTCCTGTCTGAGGTAACCGAGGAAGCTCTTGATCGTCACGAGCGGGCTCTTGAGATCGTGCGACACCGTGTAGGTGAAGCGCGTGAGCTCGTCGTTGATGCGCAGCAGCTCCTGCTCGCGCTGCTTGCGTTCGGTGATGTCGCGCGCCAGGGCGATGACACGTGCGCGCTCGCCAGCGGGCACGGCGCGGCGCGCGGCGCTCATCTCGAACCAGCGCTCGTTGCCGGATTGATATTGCACCCCGCTCGCGTAGCCGTGCTCGAGCGCGCTGCGCACGCAGCCCATCATGGTCTCGGCCGCTTCCGGCTCGGAGATCTCGCGCAAGCTGCGGTGCATGAAGCGCTGCACCGGCATGCTCAACAGGTCGGCGCGCACCGAGAAGAACTGCATCACCACGCCGGTTTCGTCGATCTCGAAGAGCAGATCGGGCAGCGTTTGCAGAATCGTCTGCAGCCGATCTCGCGTCTCGCGCACCTCTTCCTGAAAGCGCTCGCGCTCGGTCAGATCGCGCGCGATCACCACGATGGCGTCGTGGCCGGCGTGCGCCAGGCTGCGTAACGTCACGTGCACGGGGATGAGCGAGCCCGCGCGGTGCTTGTGCAAACTGGCGAAGCTCGGCTCCGGGTGTTGACCGAGCGCGTGCACGCGCGCAGTGAAGTCCGCCTGCGGCAGCGCGAAAATGTCTTTTACGTTCAGCTCCAGCAGCTCGGCGCGCGTGTAACCGAGGCGCCCGCATGCGGCCGGATTGGCGTCCAACACGCCCCCGGACACGTCGAAGAAGAACATGCTGTCGTCGCTGTTTTCGTAGACGGCACGGAAGCGATCGTCGCGCGCCTGCGTCGCGAGCGTCTCGCGCGCCGCACCGAAGACCCGCAACCCGTCGGCGCCGGGCTGGGCATCGAGCACCAGCTCCACGAGCGCGCCGCGCGGCCGGCCGAGCCCGAGCGTCAGGCGCGCCTGGCGCGTGCGGCCTTGCGTGAGATCCGCGAGCGCCTGGGAGACTGCAGCGCGCGCGTCGTCGTTCACGAGCTCGGCCAGGCCCACCCCGACGGCCTCGCCCTTGCAGCGCGCTTGCAGCGCGGGGTTCGCCGAGAGGACGCGCCCCTGCTGATCCATCACGCACAGCATGTCCGACGTCACATCGAAGAACAGAACCTGCTCCGCCTCGGCTTGCTTCCGATCGTCTCCAACATTGGCCATCGACCAGCTCATCTCAGGGCCATCCCGAATGTTACGAACCGTTGGCTGGCAAACAATCGGCGCAAAAGCTGCCGGCTGTTTGGCGCGCATGCGGCCCACGATAGGGTGTGCCGGGCAAGCGCTCGCACGCAACGTCAAACGTGATGCTGAACAGCCGCTCCACGCGTGGCGCGCTTGCGTACACCGCGGCACCTCAACGCCTCAGGCGAACGCGGCGCGTGTCACGCGCCTGCCTTGGCGTTACGTCAGGCGGGACGGGGCGGGGAGTTTTACGCAGCATGGCGTGGCGAGCGCTGCGTGGCCTGTGGGGTCGCGTAGCCGCGGTTGCTACATGTCCGTGCCCTCGTCGTCGCGCGAGCGGAAGAGACGCCTGGAGCTTGCGGCTCGAGGCTGTGCCGCTCATGGCGGCAGGATCGCGGGCGAGCGAATGGACTGCAGCTGCCGGCGGCACCACGCTCGACGTCGCAGCGAGTGAAGCTGTGCCGGGCTCGGGCTCGGGCCGGGCTCGGGCTCGGGCTCGGCTGCGTTCATGCGCTTGGCGCGGCGTGGACTGGCGCGCTATACGGATGCGCATCATGTCGTCTGCTTACGCTGCGCTCGTGCTCGATATCGATGGGACCTTGTTGAACGAACAGGAGCAGGTGCCGGCGCGCACGCTGCAGGCGATTGAGCGGGCGCGCGCCGCCGGTGTGGTGGTGATGCTCGCGACGGGTCGCTCGCACAAGGGCGTGCGCGAGATCGCGCTGCAGCTGGAGCTGGACACCCCGTGTGTCGTGTTCAACGGCGCCGCGGTGTACGACGCGCGCCGGGACCAGCTGCTCGAGCAGTACTGGCTGCCACCGGACGCGGTGAGCACGCTGCTCGACTTCGCGCAGGCCGAGGCGCTCTTGCCCGTGGTGTCGCGGCCGGAGGCGCAGCGCGTGCGCACGCCTCGGGAGGACGAGCGGGAGCTGCTCGGCCGCTTTCGCAACCTGAAGATCGTGCCGTTCGAGGCGCTGCCTCGCTCCGAGGCGCTGCGCGTCACGTTGTTCTCGACGCGACACCCGGACTCCGCCGCGCTGCACGCGCAAGTCGTGCAGGCGATGGCCGGGCGCCCCGCGTATTACACGCATTTTGCGCTCGCCGCTCTCGTTGGCTTTCGCGAGAGCGACGCGCAAGTCGTCGACGTGCAGCCCGCCTGTCAGGGCAAAGCCGAAGCGCTGCGCGTGCTCGCCGACCGCCATGGCATCACGGCGGAGCGCGTAGTGGCCGTCGGTGATGCGGGCAACGACATCCCCATCTTGCTCGCCGCTGGCCTGGGCGTGGCGATGGGCAACGCGACGCCGGAGACGAAGCTCGCAGCGCGGCGTGTCATAGGCGACAACGACAGCCACGCGCTCGCCGAGCTGATCGAAGAGCTATTTCTGTGATGGCTGCGCGTCCTCTCGCGCCAGGCGGTACGCCAGGTAGCCGAGCAAGCCGACGCCCGCGATCAACACGGCCCACAGCGCGTACGTCTTGTACGGCGGCTCGGGGGGCGGCGGCACGAGCAACGCCGGGCCGCCCAGCTCGCGGCGTGGCCCGAGCTGCGCGAGCGCGGGCGTCGCTGCGCTTCCATCCGGCCGCGCCGGCAGCAGCCCCAGCAGCTCCTCCGGCTCGAAGCGCTGCCTGCGCACGTTATGCCGGCCGTAGGCCACACTGAACGGCGGCGAGCCGCGGAGCAGGAATACGAGCTGCTCCGGCGTATGGTACGTGACCAGGCTCGGCATGCCAGCGCCGATGCCCACGCGGGTCCGATCGACTCGCAGCTCGTAGCTGCGGGCGCGCTGGCGAAACACTGTGAGGCGCGGACCGATGAGCGGCTTGCCCGAGGACAACACGCGGTAGAAGCGCGCCTGCGCCAGGCGGCCGTACGGCCCTTCGGCGCGCGGCGCCGACCACAGCTCGCCCGCGATCACGCTGTTGTCCTCCGGCAGCTCGATCTCCAGCTCATCGACGGGCACTTCGCCGCCGAGATCGAAGCGGTACACGCCCTGCGCCGGATCGCTGCTCGGGCCTGCGACCACGGCCACGCGCTCACGTTGCGGCGCGGGCTTGTCCGGCGCGGCCTCCACGCGTACCTCGCGCAGCTGCGCGGGAAAGCTGGCGCGATCGAGCGGCCGCACGCGCAGAAACGATGCCGGCCGGGCCGACCACTGCACGCGATCGCGATCGATGCGCTGACCGGCGTGCGATAGGTGCAGGAGCCCGCCCTCCACGGCCAGCGGCTGCCAGCTGATCAGATCGGCGCTGGTCTCGATCTGGAGCGGCAGGATGAGGTTGTCCGGCGGGTCGAGCCAGGCGACGCGCGCGGCGTGCAAGCCGCGCTCGGCGTTCGGGACCGCGCGCACGTCGAGCAGATAGGCGCCGATCGCCTGCGCAGCGGCGGGGCCCTGGCCCGACTTCGATTGGCTCTGCAGCGCGAGCACCTGTCCATCCGCCGCGCGCGAGATCGTCACGGAGAGCTCGAGCGGCGCCGCCGCGTGCTGCACGCTCACGGGGAAAAACGGCACGCTGACGCCGGAGTCGTGCGCGGGGCCCGACGCCGCAGCGCCCGAGGCTCGGCGCAGCGCGTGTGGCACGGGTTTGCCCTCGGCGTTGAATACCCAGACGTCGCTGAGGCCTTCGCTGCGCGAGTCGCGGTACAGCTCGACAGGCACGTCGACCGCAGCCATCGGCTGCGAGGTCTCGAGCAGCTCCACCTGCCGGCCGTACGCGAAGTCCTTCGGACCCAGCTCGCGCTCGGGCGCGTCGGCGCGCGCACCGCTCGCGATGCACAGCCCCAGAGCAAGCGCGGCGAGCTTGCCGCTCATGGCTGCGGCTCCACCGTGGCTGCCGCCGGGGTGGTCTCGCGCCGGGGTGGCACGGGAGCCACGTAGCCGATCAGCAAGAGCAACGCGCCCACGCCGAGGAAGCTCACGATCTTGGCCGGTGCGCTGAGCTGCGAGAGATCGAGCAAGAAGAGCTTCGCCACCACGGCGGCCAGGAGCAGCGCCGACGCGATCCACGGCGCGCGCAGCCCGCGCCGGTGCGCGAGCCACATGACCACGAGCGCGATGCTCGTCCAGGACAGCGAGCACGCGAGCTGAAACGCGCTCGACTCGAGCAGCGCATCCAGCTCGAATGGCACGTGCCCGTAGTGGTGCACGCTGCGCGCGAGCTGCGCGTTCCACCAGGCGAAGAGCAGCGCGCACACGGTCGCCACGCCGTAACGCGCCTGCGCCGCGCTGCACAGCGCTGGCTCGGAGCTACGCAGGCGACGCAACCACGAGAGCGCGACGAAGGCGCCGATCAGGGAGCTGATGTCGAGCGGGTTGAGCACGGGCAGATAAGGCAGCGGCGCAGTGTCCGACGCCAGGCTCAGGTTGTATACGGCCGCGCGAGCGCTGCCGATCACACACAGCCCGAACATGCCTGCGCGCAGATAGTTTGCGCGCCGCGCGCCCGCGGGCCAGTGACTGCCGCGGCTCTGGGCCAACACCCCCAGGCCAAACAGCGCGATGACGAGGTTGCCGGCGGACGCGCCGAGGCTCGCGTCGAGCGCCAGCGCGTCGTCGCAGAGCTGTTGGGCGAGCAGCACGCCGAAGAGGCTCCATAGCCAGAGGGCGAGCGGGTGCGCCCACGTTGCCGATGCCAGACGGGGCTGGCTGTCGACCAGCTTGCGCAAGCTGGTCAGCATCGCGATGAGCAGCAGCGGCCAGCCGACGCTGCCTCCGTGGCTCAGGGGCTGCGCGTCGAGGGAAAATGCGTACTGCGCCAGGTAAACGGCCATGCAAGGCCACAGGAGCAGCGCCGGATAGCGACCCGCCGGCCAGTGACTGCGCCGGCCCACGGTCTCGAGCGCCAGCGCGAGCAGCGCGAGCACGGCCAGCTCGCCGCCCGTCTGGGAGTGCGCCGGGACCCAGGCGTCGACCTCACCGAGGCCGCAGCGCAGCCAGAACAGGATGCCCCACGGCACGAACAACGTCAGCGCGCTGACCTCGAGCATCGGCAGCTGCGAGCGGCGGGCGTGCGCGTGCTGGGCGATGAACAACCCGCTCGTTCCGATCAGCGCCGATGCCAGGAACCAGGTGTTGAGCAGCGGCCAGGCGCCGGCCTGGCGCAGAGGGTGGAGGCTCGCGGCGCCGCCCGCTGCGAGCTGCAGCAGGGCACCGGCGAGTCGCGACAGAGGGCGCCGCTGCCGCACACCGATCCAGTACAGCCCCGCGCCTTCGACTGCCCAGGCAGCGCCGGTCAGGTTGTGATCGTCCAAGCCGTACGGGATCGCGAGGGTGGCGAAGCCCACACCGATCGGCAGGAAGGCTTCGCCGAGCGCGCCGAGGCGCGCTGGCACGCGGCGCTTGATGAAGAGCGCGAGACACAGATACACGGCCGCGAGCGCGAGCACGCTGAAGGCCATGTAGAACGGGCGGCCGTGGACCAGCGCCCACTGCAAGCCGAGCACGGCGAGGGGCGTGCCGAAAACGAGGCTGCCGTCGACCCAGCCTTGCGTGCTCGGGTGGCGCAGCGCGTAGAGCACCGGGATCGCGACGTACACGGCGAAGAACGCGATCAGAAACGGCTCGGTGCTGGCGAACAGACTAGGCTCGTACCGCAGCGCGCCCCAGGCCGTGGCGACGCCAAACGTGAACACGAACCCGAGCAGGTTGAGCTCGCGCCAGGCTTTGAAGAAGGCCACCGCGAACACCAGCAGGTTGAGCAGCAAGTAGTAGCTGAACAGCGCGACGTGACTGCCGCGCCCGGTCGACGCGAGGAGCGGCGCCGCGAAGCCGAACAACTGTGCGATGACGATCAGGCTCTTGCTGTCCTGGCGCACCGACAAAAAGCCGGTCGAGACCGCGATGGCGCACAGCAAGCCAAAGGCGAGCGCTGCGGGCAGAAGCTGGTAGCTGCGGAACGCGAAGAACACCACCAGGTACAGGGCTGCGACGCCACCGCCCTGCAGGGTGAGCGCGAAGCCGGGCTTCGCGTGCCGCTTCGCGAAGCCGAAGCCCACGAGCCCGAGGGCGCCGAGCGCCACGCAGCCGAGGCGCAGCTCGATGGGAAACAGCGAGTGCTCGGCCGCCCAACGCAGCAGCAGCACCACCCCAACCAGCAGCACCAAAATGCCCGCGCGCACGACTGTGTTACCACCGAACAACAGCTCCCGCACTGTAGCGATAGCCACCGCCACCGGATCCGCCCCAGCCGTCCCCTGCCGCCCAGCCACCCCCGCAGCCATGAGCGGCGCCGCGGTTGGACCGTCTGCGGCAGCGCCGCCACGCGCGCCACCCGCTCCGAGGCTCGGCGCCGGCGGCGGCTCGTTGCTCATGGCGTCGAGGCTTGACGCCGTGCCATGCGACGAGGTCAAACCGGCGTCGCGGGGCGGCGTACCTGGCGACTCTGGGGAGCGCCATTCGGGTGCGCCTTCGTTCGCCACGTGCGCGGGTGAGTGCGCGCCGCCGGCGCCGAATGCTTGGTCGAGCCGGTCCGCTGGCGCTGCACCGAGCGACGCAGCCGGCGCGCTCATCGGCCCTGCACCAGGCGCGAGCTCCTCGCCCGACGCGCGCCCCACTCCGGGAAGCGCATGCTGCGCGCTCAGCGGCGCTGCCCCGAGCGGCGCAAGCTGTGCGCCCGTCGCGCGCCCTGCACCGGGCGGTGCAAGCTGTGCGCTCGTCGCGCCCCCCGCACCGGGCGGCGCAAACTGCTCACTCGTCGCGTGCCGTGCACCGGGCGGCGCAAGCTGCGCGTCCGCCACGCCCTCCGTGTCGAGCGCGTGTGCAGGCGACGCGATCCCCGCCGACGGCAGCGCAGGCCGGGCTTCAGAGAGCTCCGCCAGGCGGAGCTCACTCGTTTCGAGGCGTCTGCCCTGCGCGCGGAGCTGCTGGGTGAGGTCGGTTACGGTCTGCGCCTGCTCCTTCAGCTGGCGCTCGGCGCGCTCCAATCGGCTGCGCGTCGCGAGGAGTAGGATGAAGAGCGCTAGCCCAACCGTAAGCTCGACCATGCGCTCCCAGAGTACACCCGTTCGGGCGCGCCGCGGCCCTCAGCTGCGTCGCAAGGCGTCTCGCCACTGCCCCGAGCGGAAGCGTGACACGAGCATGGTCACCTTGATGGAGTAGTCCGCCAGGAGCGCGCCGTAGATCCACTCCACGGGCAGCTCCAGCCACGTGAACAGCACTGCGAGAAACACACGGCCGCAGATCAGCCCCGAGAACGTGGTGTACAGGGGGTAACGCGTATCGCCCGCACCGCGCAGCGCGCCGCTGAGCGCGAAGTCGACGGCCATGAGCGGCTGCGCCACCCCGAGCACGCGGATGAACACGACCGTCAACCGCACCACCTCCGGCTCGTCCAGCATCATGCGCGCGATCGGCCGAGCACACGCCACGATCAGCACGGCCAGCACGCTCATGCTCGCCACGGCCAGCCACATCGCGCGCCAGCCGCTGTGAGCGGCACGCACCGGATAACCAGCGCCGAGGTTCTGTCCCACCAACGTGGAAGCCGCGATCGAGAAGCCGAAGCCAATCACGAACGACACCGACAGGATCTGCACGCCGATCCCGTACGCCGCGAGCGCCGGCGTCCCGTAGAAGCGCGCGATGATGAACGTGAACGCGATGAAGCCCGCCTGCACCACGAGCTGCTCGAGCGCGGCGGGCGTGCCCACGTGCAGGATGGCGCGCATGCGCTCGCGCTGCCCCGCGTCGGCGGGCACGCTGCGCAGCCGCAGCCGTCCGCTGCGCCAGAGCCAGAGCTGCACCAGCGCGGAGACACAAAACGCCAGACCCCCGGCGAGCGCCGCGCCCGCGATCCCGAGCTTCGGAAAGCCCAGGCCCCCGTACACCAGCAGGTACAGGAACAGGATGTTCATCAGGTTCGCGATCGCCCCGATGAACAGCGGAGTGCGCGTGTCGCCCGCGGCGCGCAGCGCCGAGCTCAGCACCAGCCCGAACGCGAACACGCACGTGAACGCGCTGATCCAGCGCATGTAGATCGCGGCCAGCGCGCGCGCCTCGGGCGCCAGGCCGAACAGGCCGGCGAAGGTGTCCGACAGGCCGACGCCCAGGATCGACATCCCGAGCGAGATCAAGCCGGCGAGGATCAGCGAGCTATTCAGCACGCGCGCAGCCTCGCCGCGCTCGTTCGCGCCCCACGCGCGCGCCACCAGCGCGGAGCTGCCCACGCTCACCCCCATCAACACCGCCTGCAGCGCGAAGAACACGCGGTGACCGGTGGTCGCCGCGGCCACTGCCGCCGCGCCGAGGGTGCCCACAACCTTCACATCCGTGAGGCCTACCGTGGACTGCAGCAGGTTCGTGAGCACCGTCGGCCACGCGAGCTGCCACACGCCGGCGCGCATGTGCGGAGGTGCGGAGGTGCGGAGCGGTTCAGGTGTTTCAGCGTGGGCCACTCGAGCTCCTGCGTCTTTGGCGCGGCAGTCTTGCACGCGCCAGCCATTCGTCGAGCGGCGTGTTCGTGCGCCCGGCCGCAGCTTCATTGGGTTACACTGCCGCGCCATGTCTTCGCCTTCCCCAGATGCTGCGCACGTGCTGCATGTCAGCGCCTGCGCAGCAGAGCGCGTGGGGCAGACGGCGAGCTATCTGGCCGGTCTACCGCAGCACGCTGCCGCATTGATTTTGGTGCCAAACGCTGCGGCCGGGCTGTGGCTCGCTTCACGCGCGCTGCCGCAAGCCGGCGCGCGCTTCGGCTGGGAGCGCGCGACCCTGGAGCAGCACGCCCGCGCGCTGGCGCTGCCCGCGCTGCTCGCGAGCGGTCGCAGCTACGTGGCCGGCAGCGCAGCGCACGCGCTGTGCACCCGCGTGCTGCACGAGCTCGGCCAGCGCGCGCAGCTCGGCCGCTTCGCCGCCGTCAGCAGCCAGCCGGGCTTCGCACGCGCGCTGTGCCGCACCGTGCAGGAGCTGCGCATGGCCGAGATCGCGCCGGCTGCGCTCGCCCCTCACGACGCAGACCTGGCCCGCTGTCTGGCTGCGTACGAGGCCGCGCTCTCCGAGGCGCAGCTCGTCGACGCGGCCGGCCTGTATGCGCTCGCGGCCACGGCTGCCCGCGACCAGCCGCTCGCGCAGCTGGTGGCGCTGGACGTGCCCGTGCTGCACAACGCAGAAGCGCACCTCGTGCGGGCGCTGGCCGCTGCAGCCACGCGCGTCTGGGTCTCCTTGCCGCTCGGAGACGCCGCGAGCCTCGCCGCGTTCCGCAGCGCCCTCCGCGAGCTGCCCGAGCACGTCACCGCGCCGCGCGCACCGGGCGAGCTGGGCCGCCTGCAGGCGCGGCTCTTCAGCGGCAATCTGGAGCCCGGCCCGCGCACAGGCGAGCCGGCGGAGGCGCGCGTGCGCTTCATCTCCGCGCCGGGCGAGAGCCGCGAGTGCGTGGAGGTCGCGCGTGAGCTGCTCGCTGCCGCTCACAGCGGCGTGCGCTTCGATCGCATGGCGGTGCTCGTGCGCGCGGTGGAGAACTACCGCGCGGTGCTGGAAGAGGCGCTGGCGCGGGCTGCGATCCCCGCGCACTTCGAGACCGGCGTGCGCCGGCCGGCGCCGGAGGGCCGCGCGTTCGCGCTGCTCCTGGCCTGCGCGGACAGCGGCCTGTCGGCACGCCGCTTCGCCGAATACCTGTCGCTGTCCGTCGTGCCGGAGCTCGGCCCCGAGCACTCGACGCCCAGCCCGCGGCACTGGGAGAAGCTGCTGGCGCTTGCCGCTGTGGGCGGCGGGCGCACGCACTGGGAGCGCAGGCTCCTCGGCCTGTCGGCTCAATGGCAGGCCGAGCAGCAGCGCATGGCGGCGGACGATCCGCAGCGCACGCGCTTGGATCAGCGGCTGGCCTCGCTCGAGGCGCTGCGCCACTTCGCACTGCCCCTGCTCGAGCAGCTCGAGGCGCTGCCGCGGCGCGCGAGCTATCAGCGCTGGCAGGCCGCGCTCGCGGCGCTCGCCGCAATCGCGCTCGGCGATCCGAGCCACGTGCATGCGCTGCTCGCCGAGCTGAGCGTGCTCGGGAACCACACCGAGCTCAGCCTGCGCGAGGTGTACCGGCTGCTCGCGCCGCATCTCTCCGGCCTGCTGGTCGCGAGCGAGGGCAGCGGCGCGGGCAAGGTGTTCGTCGGCGAGATCGAGGAGGCGCGCGGGCGCAGCTTCGAGCGCGTGTTCGTCCTGGGTCTCGCCGAGAAGCTGTTCCCGCCGCGCCTCTTGCCCGATCCGCTGCTACCGGACGGGGTGCGCGAGCGCGTGTCGCCCGGGCTGCGCCGCATGCCGGAGCGCGTGGCCCAGGAGCGACTCGCGCTGCGCCTCGCAGCCGGTGCGGCCTCGGAGCAGCTGTGTCTGACGTTCCCGCGCTTCGATACCGAGCACGGCCGCCCGCGCGTGCCCTCGTTCTACGGGCTCGAGGCGCTCGAGGCGATGTACGGCGCGCTGCCCGGCTGGAGCGAGCTCACGGAGCGCGCGGATCCCGGCGCCGCGGCGCGCCTCGGCTGGCCCGCGCCGCGGGACCCCGAGCGCGCGATCGACGACGCCGAGTACGACCTCGCCAGCGTCGCGCTCGTGCACGGCGAGGGCCCGGAGCGTGCGGGCGCGCTGCGCTACCTGCTGGACGAGAGCACGCACCTGGCGCGCGCGCTGCGCTTCCGCGCCCGCCGCTGGGAGCTGCCGAAGCTCATGGCGGCGGACGGCTTCGTGGTGCGCGATCCACGCGCGCAGGAGCTCCTGGCCGCGTACCTGCCCGCCGAGCGCAGCTATTCGCCCACGGCGCTCGCGCAGCTGAGCGTGTGCCCGTACCGCTTCTACCTGCAGGCCATCGCTCGCGTCGCTGCGCGTGAGCTGCCGCCCAGCCTGTCCGAGCTCGGCGCGCGCGAGCGCGGCGTGCTGTTCCACGAGGTGCAGCGCCGCACGCTCGAGCGCCTCATGCAGTCCGGCTCGCCGCCGGCAGCGGCAGAATCGGAGCACGCGAAAGCCGCGCTGGACGACGCGCTCGCGGAGGTCCAGCGCGACGCCCACGCGCGCTTCGCGCCTCCACTACCCCGCGTGTTCGACGCCGCGTTCGCGGCGATGCGCCGCGATCTGTTGGGCTGGCTCTCGGGGCAGGCGGAGCAGCGCGAGTGGCAGCCGCAGGCGTGTGAGCTCAGCCTGCGCGGAGACGAACCGCCCGGCGCGCGCGTGCCGCACGTGAAGCTCGGCTCGGGGCTGCGGCTGTCCGGCGCGATCGACGTGGTGGAGCGCCGCAGCGTGCAGGATGGGAGCGCCCCGAACCTGCGCGCCACCGACTGGAAGACCGGCGCCGTGCCGGACCAGCTCCGCGGCATCACGCAGGGGGGACACGTGCTGCAGCCGCTGCTCTACGCGCTGGCGCTCGAGCGCATGTACCCCGAGGCGCAGGTCAGCGGCGGGCGCCTGTATTTCTGTACGCACGGAGCGCGCTACCGCAGCCACGACGTACCGCTCAACGCGCGCGCCCGCGAGGCCGCCGAGGTGTTGTATCAGGCCGCGCACGAGCTGATCGGCGGGGGTTTGTTACCGGCCGCGCCCGAAGAGGGCGCATGCGAGCGCTGCGACTACCGCGTCATCTGCGGTCCGTACGAGGAGGAGCGCGTGGCGCGCGTGAAGCAGCGCGAGCTCGGCTCGCAGCTCCGGAGCTTGCAGCTCCTGAGGCGCTTGCCATGATCGAGCTCGAGCCACAGCTCGTCGACCGGCCCGCGCGTGAAGCCATTCGCTGCGCGCTCGATCGCACTTTGCTCGTGGAGGCCGCCGCTGGCACCGGCAAGACCACGGAGCTCGTGGGCCGCGTGCTGCAGGTGATTCTGACCGGCGCCGGCAGCCTGGGCTCGATCGCCGCGCTCACGTTCACCGAGAAAGCCGCGGGCGAGCTGAAGCTGCGTCTGCGCACGGAGCTGGACCGCGCGCTGGGTAGGCCCGATCTCGCAGAGCTGGCGCGGCAGCGCGCTCGCAGGGCGCTCAGTGAGCTGGAGACAGCGAACATCGGCACCATCCACGGCTTCTGCGCGGAGATGCTGCTGCGCTACCCGGTGGAGGCCGAGATCGATCCCGCGTTCGAGGTCGCGGAGCCGGAGCGCGAGCGCGCGCTGCTCGCGGAGGTGTTCGACGGCTGGCTCGCGAGTGTGCTCGACGATCCACCCGAAGGCGTGCGGCGGGTGCTCGCGCGACGCGCGGTGAGCCACGATGGCAAGAGCCCGGAGCAGCAGCTCTTGGCTGCTGCGCGCCAGCTGATCGAGACGCGCGACTTCGGCGCGACCTACAACAGGCCAGTGCTCGACCGCGCGGCCGAGCTCGCGAGCATGGAGACCGAGCTGCAGGCGCTCGCGGCGTTCCAGCTGCAGGGCTCGGACAACGATCCGCTGTGCCGCACGCTCAAGCGCCTGGCCCGCGAGCTCGAGGAGCTGTCGGCCGAGCTCGACGCGCGCGAAGCGCAGCTCCGGCGCATGGCGCGCGATCGCGATCTCTGGTCGGGCCAGAACGGGCGCGGTCAGCTGTACGCGCGCGGTGTGCCGCGGCAGGACGTGCTGGCGCGCCGCGAGCAGGCGGCACAGAACCTGGTTGCGACGCTGCGCCTGTGCGACGCCGAGGTCGCCGCGTGTCTGTCCGAGGAGCTGCGCGCCGTCGTGCAGCTGTACGCCGCAGCCAAACACGAGGCCGGCGTGCTCGACTTCTTCGATCTGCTGCTGTGCATGCGGCGCCTCTTGAGCCAGGTGCCCGCGGTGCGGCGCGAGCTGCAGGCCGCGTTCAGTCACGTGTTCGTCGACGAATTCCAGGACACCGATCCCGTGCAGTCGGAGATCGTGCTGTTGTTGTGTGCGGACGATCCACGGCAGAGCGAGCCGTGGCGCACGCGTCCCGTGCCCGGAAAGCTGTTTCTGGTCGGCGATCCGAAGCAGAGCATCTACCGCTTCCGGCGCGCGGACATCGCGCTCTACGAGCGGGTCAAGCGCCACCTGCTGGAGGCGGGCGCGCAGGTGCTGCAGCTGACCACGAGCTTCCGCGCGTTGCCGGAGATCCAGGCCTGCGTGAACGCCGCGTTCACGGCCGCGATGCGCGCCGACAGCGCGCGGGGTCAGGCCGACTACGTGCCGCTCCACGCCTACCGCAGCGCGCGCAGCGATCAACCCGCGCTCGTGGCGCTGCCGGTGCCGAGCCCGTACGGCTATTCGGGGCGCGTGACCAAACGCGCGATCAACGCGAGCCTGCCGGAAGCGGTGGGCGCGTGGCTCGAGTGGTTACTGCGCGACAGCGGCTACGTCGTGCGCGAGCACGGGCGCGACGTGCCGGTGGCCGCGCGCCACGTGTGTTTGCTGTTCAAGCGCTTCCGCAGCTGGGAGGGCGAGGTCACGCGCCCGTACGTGCGAGCGCTCGAGGCCCGCGGCGTGCCGCACGTGCTCTCGGGTGGACGCACCTTCCACGATCGCGAGGAGGTGCTGGCGCTACGCAGCGTGCTCACCGCGATCGAGTGGCCGGACGATCTCTTGCACGTGTACGCGACGTTGCGCGGACCGTTCGTGGCCTTCCACGACGAGACGCTGTTCAGCTTTCGCGAGCGCGCAGGTCACCTGCATCCGCTACGCCCACAGCCGGAGCCGCTCGATACCCTGAGCCCGGACGAACAGGCCGTCGCCGAGCTCCTGCGCTTGCTCGCGAGCCTGCACAAAAACCGCAACCGCGTGCCGATCGCACACACCATCAGCCGCTTTCTGTCGCACGTGCGTGCGCACGCGGGCCTGTCGATCTGGCCGGGTGGCGAGCAGGCGCTCGCCAATGTACTGCGCTTGCAGGACTTCGCCCGCAGCTACGAGCGGCGGACCAAAGCCGGCTCGTTCCGCGGCTTCGTGGAGTGGCTGAGCGAGCAGGCGGACGAAGCGCAGACGGCCGAGGCCGCCGTCACCGAGGAGCGCAGCGACGGCGTGCGCCTGCTCACGGTGCACGCGGCGAAGGGCCTCGAGTTTCCGGTCGTCGTGCTGTGCGATCCCACGGCGCCAGCGCGCCAGGAGCACGCCTCGCGCTATCTCGATCCCGAGCGCGGGCTGTGGGCGCAGAGCCTGTGCGAATCGGAGCCCATCGAGCTGTGGGAGCAGCGCGATGTGGTGCGCGAGCACGACGCCGCGGAGATCGTGCGCTTGCTGTACGTCGCGGCGACGCGCGCGCAGGAGCTGCTCGTAGTGCCGGTGTGCGGGGACGGCCCCATCGAGGGCTGGCTCGAGGTGCTGAGCCCTGCGTTGTATCCGCCGCTCGAGCGCTGTCGAACATCCGAGCCGAGCGCGTATCGGCTGCCGAGCTTCGGCGCAGACAGCGTGGCGCAGCGCCAACACCCGATGCCCGCGTACAGCGTGGCGCCCGGCGTGCACGTGCCGGAGCGCGGCGAGCAGCGCGTGGTGTTCTGGGATCCCGGCTTGCTCGAGCACGCGACGCCTGCGCGCGCGGGCGTCGCGCAGATGCACCTCTTGCAGAGCGCCGATGGCTCGCCGGCAGAGCAGCGGGGCAGCCCCGCGTACCGGGCGTTCCGCGAGCGCAGCGACGCCGCGCGCGCAAATGCAAGCGCGCGCAGCCTGACGAGCAGCAGCATGACGCAGCACGCCGCGTCGGGCGTGCCCTACCCGACGACCACGCCCTTCAGCATCGTAGATACGGGCGCAGAGCGCAGCGCGCGGCCGCGCGGCACGCGCTTCGGCAGCCTGGTGCACGCATTGTTCGAGCACCTCGACTATTCACAGCGCGAGCCGGAGTTGGCGCGCGTGGCGCTCGGTCTCGCGCGTATGCTCGGCGCGGACGACGCGGAGCGTGAGAGCGCCGTGCAGTGCGTGCGCGCAGCGCTGGGGCACGCGTTCTTCGAGGCGGTCCGCGCTGCCGCCGTGCGCGGCGAGCTGTACCGCGAGCTGCCCGTGCTGCTGCGAGCGGCGGACGGCAACTTGTTCGACGGCGTGATCGATCTGGCGTTCGTGGAGGCCACGGCGGCCGGCCGCGCCCTGTGTGTCGTCGACTTCAAGACCGACGTCGAGCTGAGCGATCCCAGCCACTACGCGACGCAGCTCGGCATGTACGCAGATGCCGCCAGCCAGGCCCTGGGTCTGCCGGTCCGCAGCGTGCTCCTGCGGGTCTGAAACGATCCTGTGGATAAGTGGTGGGAAACCCCGGGAAGCACTGCGGAGGTTCTCGCGCAAGTTCCGGAAATCACATGGCAGAATTGCCTGTGACCGGCCCGTCAGTCGCCATGTTAGAAACATTGTGGAAGCAGCGGTGGTAAAAGGGACTTCGTGTCAGGTGCAAATCGAGTCTGGGCGGGTGCGGCACTGTGGCTGCTCGCGGCAGCGTGTGCGCCGAGCGACGAGTCCGACATCTTCACCGAGGTCATCCCGCTCGCTCGGGGCGAGTTCTACCAGCTGAGCTGGAGCGGGACGCAGCAAGAGCGCTTCTGGGTCATGGCGCAGGCCGGCACGCCTGCGAAGCCGAGCGGCGCGATCATGCTCATCTCACCGGAAAACGCAGAGCCGTGCCGCCTGGATGGCGCCCCGGGCACACGCTACCTGCGCCCGCTGCAGCCGCGCACTGCGGGCAAATACGTGGTCGGCTCGCCCAGCCCGGCGCGCGTCTTCATGTTCGGTGGCGTCGATGCGGACGGCGTCGGCACGCTCGACTTCGCGGACATCCACTGCCAGCGCCAGGCGTTCTCGGTGCCGGACGTGCGCGACCTCTGGTACCTCATGTCGCCCGATCAGACCACGTTGAGCGTCGCTGTCCGCACGCGCGACGACGCGCTCGACTTCGTGGATCCGTGGAAAGGTGAGCGCCGGACCGTGGCGCAGGGCGTGACCGCGCTCGCCACATACGACACGGGCGAGACCTTGATCGAGAACGGTCGGCTCGTGCAGCGCGATCGTCGCGGCCAGGAGCTGCTGCGCCGCGGCAAGGCCGTCACGGACTTCTGGCACCTGGGTGGTCAAGGCGACGTCGCGTATCGCGACGGCCGCGCGCTCCACGTGCGCCGCGATGGCGCAGAGAAGCGCCTGTCGGACGACGGCTGCGACGTCGGCACGCTCGACCCGTTCGTGCCCGGCGCGCTCGTGTTCAATGCGCCGTGCGTCGAGGACGAGCCACGCGCGCTGCACGTCGCCGTCGGCGACCAGATCCATCGCTACGCGGAAGGCGTGAGCGCGCTCTTCGCGGAGACGGGCCTCTTGCTCTACACGAAGGACCAGGATGACAGCACGCAGCTGTGGCTGGTGCGCAGCGGAATGCCGTCGCAGCCCCAGATGATCGCGGAGCTGCCGCAGTGCAGCCTCAGTGACGTGGGCAGCTTGGGACCTGGGCGGTTGTTCTTGAAGGCGAACATGCCGGACGAGACCATCACCGTCTGGCAGCTGGAGCTGAGCCAGAAACCCGTGCTGACGCCACTCGCTTCCGGCCTGCTCGGGTTGTCGGCCACGAGCAACGCCTTCGCCATCTTGACGGCCGACGCCGAGCTGCTCGTCTCCGACCGCCCGGACGCGAGTCGCGTGAGCTGGCGCGTGCCGAACGCGCGGCGCTCGCGCTACACGTTCATGTTCTCGGGCAAGACCACCGCGCTGGCCTACCTCTCGAACGTGGACGAGGAGACGAGGCTGGGCCGCTTGGAGCTGCATTTCTTGTCCGGCCAGCATTACGTGCTGGGCGACGACGTGCGCGAGTTCCAGCAGGTGTGGTGGCCGGAGCGGGGGATCCTGTTCGCGGCCGGCGGCGAGAAGGCCGGCGTCTACTTCGCACGCGTGGACATCCCTTGCGAGAGCGCGAGCGAGACGGCCTGGGCTTGCGGATTCTGAGCGAAGGGCGCGGGTGTGCTCCCTCTGCCGTGCTCTGCGTAATCGAGCCGTATGTCGGATGCCGTGGGTCTCTGGTTGCACGGGCCTTTCGCGGGCCGGGCGTGATATACGCGAGAGCGCCGGGCAAGAATGGTCTCAGGGTACGCACGCCGCAGCCGTGCTCCGCGCGCTGGAGCTGGTCGCCGGTCTGGAGCTGGAGTGAGCGCAAGTAGCGCGCGACGTCCGGGCCGAGGTCGCGCGGCCGCTGCGCGCGGCGTCGTGCTCATCGTGCTCGCCGCGCTCGGTGCCGTGCGCGCGCGCGCGCAGAGTGACGAAGCTCAGCCTGCGAGCCGCCCGCCGGGTGTCGTACACCTCGCTCCGCTCGCGCTGCCCGCGGATGTGCCCCTTCCGAACGACGCTCACCTCGACGTGCTGGCGGTGATCGATCCCGAAGGTCGTGCGCAGCTCGATCAGACGCTCGCGCCCGAGAGCCTGGAGCGAGCCGCCCGCGACAGCTTGGCGCACAGCCAGTTCCGCGCCGCGCTCGCGAACGGCGCGCCGGTGCAGGCGCGCGTGCGCGTGCGGCTGCTCCTGCTCTCGCCGCAGGCGTCGGAGCCTTCGCCGCCGACAGCGGCAGCGTCGGAGGCGCCCGCGAGCGAGCCGCGGACAGCGGCGAGCGAGACGCCGCCCGCAGCAGCAGTCGCACCTGCGCAGGCCGCGCGCGCGGCGCCGCTGGAACCGAGCGCTGACCTGCTCACCTACGGAGCGAGCGGCCGCACCCGCGTGCTGCTCGCGAACGAACGCCGCCTGCAGCTGCAGGAGATGCGCGACCTGCCCGGCGCGTTCGGCGACCCGTTTCGCGTGCTGGACGCGCTGCCCGGCGTGGTGCCGCAGCTGAGCGGCTTGCCGTACGTGTACGTGCGCGGCGCGCCGCCCTCGGGAACCGTGTACTACTACGACGGCATCCAGGTGCCCGGCATGTTCCACCTCGCGCTCGGACCCGCGGTCGTGCACCCGGCGCTGATCGACGAGGTCAACTTCTATCCGAGCGTCGCGCCCGCGCGCTTCGGGCGCTTCACGGGCGGCGTGCTGAGCGGGGGGCCCAGCGCGAGGTCAAGCATGCCGCCCGAGCGCGTGAAGGGCGAGCTCGAGCTGCGTCTGATCGACCTGACCGGCAAGGTCGATATCCCCGTGGGCGGTGGCTCGCTCAGCATCTCCGGACGCTACGGCTATCCCGGGCCGGTGATCTCGCTGTTCAGCCCGCAGTCCTCGCTCGACTACTGGGACTATCAAGCGCGCCTGCGCCTGCCGCTCTCGGCGCGCGACCGGTTCGAGCTGGTGTGGCTCGGCTCGTACGATCTCGCGGGCTTCGAAGACTCGCTGCGCGTGAAGCGGCAGTACGTGCTCGAGTTCCATCGCGCAGAAGCGCGCTTGATCCGCAGCACGGGCCCGTACGAGCTCGGCGCTGCGCTGCAGGGCGGCTTCGAGCATTCGCAGCTCGACACCACCTTGCGCGTCAACGCCGTGCGCGTGGGGCCGCGCTTGTGGGCGAGCTACCGCGGTGCAGGCGGGCTGCGCGCGCGCGCCGGCGCAGAGCTGTTCGGCAGCACCGGTAGCCTGAACGCCGCACCTTCCACCGAAGACGGCCCGCTGCAGATCCGCGTGCCGTTCACGGAGGGCGTCGCCGCGCGCAGCGCCATGGGCGTGTACGCCGAGCTCGGCTTCGACGTGACACAACGGCTGCGCGCGGATCTCGGCCTGCGCTCCGATCTCTGGCTCACCGGTGCGCGCAGCGAGGTCGCGCTCGACCCGCGCCTGACCTTGACCTATCGCTCTCACGACACGATCACGTGGCACGGCGCGGTGGGGCTCGCGCATCAGCCGTCCGTATTCCTGATCCCGCTGCCCGGCATCTCTGAGGTCGGCCTGGACCGCGGCTTGCAGTCGGCGGTGCAGAGCGAAGCGGGTGTCGCGTTCGAGCTGCCCGCGTCGTTCAAGCTCGACACGCAGGTGTACCTGCAGCACTTCGACAACATGATCTTGCCGGAGCTCGCGATCGATCAGACCAACGACTGCGCGTCGCTCGCACCCGACGTCGAGAAGGCCACGGCGCGCTGCAACGGCGGCTATCCGCGCTCGTCCACCCTCGCCTACGGTCTCGAGCTGTTTCTGCGCCGATCGATCACCGAAGAGCTCTCGGGCTGGATCAACTACACCTTGGGCTGGGCGCGCGCGCACACCGAGGCAGGCGAGAGCTTCCGACCGACGTTCGACGTGCGGCACGTCGTCAACCTCGTGCTGCACTACCGCCTCGGCCGCGGCTTCAGCGCGGGCGCGCGCGTGCAGTACCGCAGCGGCAAGCCCGCGAGCCACCTGTTCCTGCGCGAGACGCAGATCCGCTACGAGCAGCGCTTGCGCGGCTTCTTCCGCGCGGATCTGCACCTGAGCTACGAGCTCCGCCCGAGCTGGGGCTCGCTGCGGCTGACGCTCGAGTGGTTCAACGTCAGCTTGTCGCGCGAGGAGACGGATATCGCGTGTCGCGACGGAGTGGGCGTCGGAAGCGATCCCTTGCTCGCCGCGACACCGTGTCGCGTGCAGCGCGCGCCGGCGCTCTTTTTCCCGAACCTCGGCGTGCGCGCGGAGTTTTAGGGACACCCCCTAAAGTGGGTGTTCGCCCATCACGTCGGCCACCGTGCGCAGGAGCTGCTGCGAGTCGAACGGCTTCCACAAGGTCGCGTCGAAGCCGGGCTCGGCGCTGAGGCTGCCCGAAGCGAGGATGGTCTTGAGCTGCGGCTGCAGATGCTTGGCGCTGCGCGCGAGCGCGACGCCCGAGCCGTCCGGCAAGCTACCGTCCGTGAGCAGCAGATCCACGGCCTGACTGCTCAGGATCTGCGCCGCGGTCGCGACGCTGCCGGCGGCGAACACGCGGTAGTTGGCTTCGAGCAAGGTGCTCACGAGCATGTTGCGGATGTTCGCCACGTCGTCCACCACGAGGATGCGCGTGTGCTCGTGCGCGCGCCGCAGGATCTGACTCGGGCGCTCCGCGACCATCTCGATCGCCTCTACGTTCCGGTCGGCAGGCCGCGCACTGCGCGGCAAGTACACGCTGAAGCGCGTGCCGCGCCCGAGCTCGCTGTGCACGTCGATGAAGCCGCGCGCGCGGCTCACGATCGACTGACACAGCGCGAGCCCGAGGCCCGTGCCGCGGCCGTCGCTCTTCGTGGTGAAGAACGGATCGAAGATCCGAGACAGCGTGCGCGCGTCGATGCCGCGGCCATCGTCCTCGACGGTCAGCACCGCGAGCTCACTGCCGGGCTCAGAGCCCAGGCGCCGGGCCAGGGCCGCGTCGGCCAGCTCGAGGTGTGTGCTGACGCGAATACGGCGCCCCACGCCACGCGTCGCGTCCGCGGCGTTGCCGACCAGGTTGAGCAGCACCTGCCGCAGCTCTGCGCGATCGAGCCGCACGCATGCCTGCGGCGCGCCGAGCGAGGTCTGCACCTCGAGCCCATCGCCTGCGAGCGCTGCACATAGCTTGGCGCTGTCCGCGATCAGCTCATCCAGCGCCAGGGCATCGCTCTTCGCCGCCTCCTTGCGCCCGTACAGGAGCAGCGAGCGCGTGAGCTCGCTCGCCTGCTCCAGCGCGCCGCGCAGGGCGGCGCGCGCCGTATCCGCCGTCGCAGGGTCGCGCGCGTCGTAAGCACGGCCCATGCGCTCGACCTCGACCAACATCACGGCGAGCAGGTTGTTGAAGTCGTGCGCGACGCCCGCGGACAGCCGCCCGAGACTCTCGAGCTTCGTCTGCTGCAGGAGCTCGCGCTCCAGCCGGATGCGCTGCGTCATGTCCACGCCGAGCCCGAGCACGCCGAGCACCGCGCCGTCCGTCGCGCGCAGCATGGTGTTGGTCCAGAGCACGTGCAGCTTGTCACCGTTCGCCGTGAACAGCGGCGCTTCCATGCGCGGCTCGACCTGGCCGGCAGCGATGCCGAGCTGCAGCAGCTGTCGCATGTGCTCGCGCTCGAGCGGCGGTGACGTGAGCTCGAACCAGTTGCGTCCGAGCACGCTCTCGCGCGCGTAGCCGGTGACCGAACAGAAGTAGTCGTTCACGAACGTCACGAGCCCCGCGTTGTCGATCATGACCGCGTGCAGATCGGCGTGATCCAACATGAAGCGCTGGCGGCGCTCCAGCTCGCCCTTCTGCAGCTCGGCCTCGATCTGCGAGGTCACGTCCCACAAGACACCTTGCAGCCCGATCGCGCGCCCGAGCGGATCGCGCACCAGGCTGCAGGTGTCGCGCACCCAGGCGCGCTTGCCGTTCGGCATCTGGATCCGGTACGTGATCTCCGGCGGCGTGCCCGTGAGCCCACCCGGCTGAAAGCGCGCCTGAACGAGCGCGCGATCCTCCGGGTGCACGCGCTCCACCCAGTGCTCGGGGCCCACCTGCAGCCATTGCTGCGGCGTCCAGCCCGTGAGCGCGTGCGCGCGCGGGCTGATGTATTCGAGGCGCGCGCTCGCGAGATCGAATGCGTAGACCGTGACGGGCAGAGACTCCACGAGGTGCCGGTATCTGGCCTCCGTGCCGTGGGCGAGGTTCTCCGCGGTCAAGCGGCGCTCGGTCTCCAACGCAAGCGCCACCAGGCTGCCGACGTTGGCCGCGAACTCGATCTCCTCGCGATGCCAGATGCGAGGCGCGCCCATGTGCTCGTGACACACCACGCCGAGCAGCGCGCCCGGGATCACGATCGGGATGTCCAGCAGCGCGCCGATCTGGTTGGCGCGCAAGTAGGGCTCGAGCTCGGACGTGCGCGCGTCGCGGTACACGTCTTCGACTGCCACGGAGTGCGCTTCGTGCAGCGCTGCGATGTAGCGCGGGCAGCTGCTGGCGGCGATGGCCAGCGACTGAGGGGGTTGGGCCGCGCCGTGCAACAGCAGCGTGCTGCAGCGCAGGTGTGAGTGCGGCTCATCGAACAACCAGATGCTGGTGCGCTCGATGCCGAGCGCCGAGCTCGACAGCTTGGCGACTTCGAGCAACGTGCTCGTCAGCTGCGCTCGCGACGGTGGACGGCTGCGCAGCATGCGCTGCAAGGACTCCGAGTAGCCCCCCAGACGCGTCGCGAGCGCTGCTTGCAGGGCCAGGCGCTCGCGATAGCTCGCCTCTCGCGCTAGCAGTTCCTCGAGCGCGCGCGCATCCAGAGTCCCCTTCGCCGCCTCAGGCATCTCTCCCCACCTAATGGTGCGGAATCATCTCGCGGCCCCGGCGCGAAGGCAAGGTGGATGCGCTCCGCACTGCGACGCTCAACCGAGACTGCGCGCCAGGCGGCGCAAACCGAACGCCTGACACAAGTGTGATAGCGACAGGAAGCCAAGCCCGAGCGCGGCAGGAGTCAGACTCTCGAACAGGCCCAGCAGCAACGTGGACCGCCAGCGTTCGGCATCCAGCTGCATGCGGGCCATGCTCCAGCACACCGCAGCCAAATCGGAGACCACGGCCAATGCGATCGAGGCCACGGTCGCGGCGCCGAGCGCGCGCAAGTACGGTAGGCGCTGCTCGTCCGGCCTGCGAGCGAAACGTGCCGCAGCCCACAGCAGCAGGAGCCCGAACGCGGCCACCTGATACATGCCGAACCCGCCCGCGCGCCAGAAATAGTCGAGTGTCAACCTCTCGTCCATGTGTGAGACCTCCTGCAGCTGGAACGCGGGACGGCAGCCCGTGTGACACGTTTTTTTGTTGTCACAGCGGCGCGGCTCGCGCGTTCCTACTCGCGTGGGCTCACGTGACACAGCACGGCTGATGGAGCGCCTGCGCCATGGCGATCCGGCGGCGCTCGACACAGTGTACGCCGCGGAGCGTGTGCGAATCTTGTCGTACCTCACGCGCATGTTGGGCGAGCGCAGCCTGGCCGAAGACCTGCTGCAAGAGACCTTCCTGCGCCTGTGCCGCTTCGCGCCGCAGCTGCGGGCGGACACGGACCTCACGGCATGGCTTCTCACCGTGGCTCGCAACCTGTGCCGCAGTCAGTTCCGGCGCGCGGCGCTCGACCGCGCGCCGCAACGAGAGCTCGCGGCCTGTCCCGCGGAGTTGGCCGCATCGCCGTTCGAGGCGCTCTCTGGCGCGGAGCTCGAACGCAAGCTGAGCTGGGCACTGTCACAGCTTGGCTTCGAGCAGCGCGAGGTGCTCATCCTGTTGGGTGTGGAGCAGGTGCCGAGCGAGAGCGTTGCGGCCGCGCTGTCCATCAGCCCAGAGGCGCTGCGCCAGCGTTTGTCGCGCGCGCGAAAGCAGCTCGCGCGCTTGCTCGACCCGACCGCGCCTTACGGTGCGCTCGAGCGTTCGAACACAGGCGGTGACACGTGACCGGAAATCAAACGCCAGACGCCCGGGAACCGGACGATCCTTTGTTTCGCGCGCTGCGCGGCTTGCCCCGCGAGGACCTGGCCGCGCCGGCGCTCGAGGCGCAGCGCGCACGGCTGCACAGCGAGCTCGCCCGGGCGTGCGCGCGCGCGCGGCCGGACACGCCGCTCGCGCGCCGGCTCTCGCAGCTGGAGTCACTGCTGCTGTACGTATGCGGTGGTTGCGTCGTGCTGCGCGTGACGCTCGCGCTCTGGCTCTTGTTGCGCGCTGGCACGTGAATAGCATGCGGCTACGACCGCACCCGCGAACGCTTGGCGCTGCAGTCCAATGTGGGCTATCTCAACCGGCTTGATTTTGAGTAGGCGAAGAGTCGAGTGTTGAAGCCTTTCAGTCAGTTGTCAGGCGCGCTGCTAGTCTTGTGTACGACTGCGTGTCAGGCAGTGTTGGATTTGGACAGTTACCGCGCCGAGCCCGAAGCTGCGACAGCGCTGCCTCGCTCGTGCACGATCGACACGGACTGCGCAACGCCAGACGCGGGCGAGGCCACAGAGCAGGTGTGCTCGCGCAAGCAGCAGGTGTGCACTCGCCTGCTGACACCGGAGTGTGCGATCAGCGCGGGGCCTGCCCTCGATCCGCGCGCCGTTCGCCTCGGCAGTCTGCTTGACGCTGCGAGCGGCAACCATCAGCAAAGTGTGATGCTCGCCATCGAGGAGCTGAATGCTGCGGGCGGCGTGACCTTGGCCGGTGAAGACGCGGCGCGGCCGCTCGCGCTGATCGCTTGCGACTCCGGCCAACTGCAGCCTGCGGCGGCACACCTGATCGAGGCGCTCGGCGTGCAAGCGATCGTGGGACCGGCATCCAGCCAGAACGCCATGGATCTCGCCACGTCGCACAGCATCCGCGCCGGTGTGCTCAGCATCAGCCCCACGGCCACGGCGGGGAGCCTCGGTGATCTGCTGGACGACGACCTGAGCTGGACGATGTTGCCCACGGACGCGCAGCGCGCCCCGCTGCTGTTCTCGCAGATCGCTGCGCTGGAAGGGGCGCTGCGCTCCGCGCGCGAGAGGGACGCTCTGAAGCTCGGCATCGTGCTGCGCAACGACGCGCTCGGCGCCGGCACGCGCAGCGCACTGAGCGACCTGCGCTGGAACGGTCTGCCGCTGAGCGCGGCAGCGAACCTCGGCTCGCGCGTGTCGATCCTGGAGTACGCGCCCGCCCCGTCTGCACCGTCGGCGACCCTGGACGCGCTCCAGCGCTTTGCGCCGGACGTCGTGTTGTTGATCGGCGGCCCGGAGACCGTGACGCACATCCTGCAGCCACTGGAGGCGCGGTTGTCCGGCACGCCCGCGAGCGCGCGGCCGCACTACGTCTTGACGGAAGCGGCCAAAGTGCCGGAGCTGCTCGCGTCGGCTGCGGGCGATGCCGAGCTCGCGCCGCGCGTGCGTGGCATCGGTGTGACGCCGAGCGACGCCGCCCAGCCCGTGCTCGAGCGTTTCGTGCGCAGCTATGAGCGGCGCTGGGGCGCGGCGCCGCAAGATGCAGCCGGTGCAGGGGCGAGCTACGACGCCACGTACGCGATCGGCTATGCGCTCGCGGCCGCGGCCGCGCCGGAGGTCCGCGGCGTGCAGATCGCGCGCGGGCTGCGCCGGTTGAGCGGAGGTGAAGTGACGCTGAGCACTGGCAGCGCAGATGCCGAGCACGGCCTCGAAGCGCTGGCGCACGGTCAGATGCTGGACGTGCTCGGCACGGTCGATCGGCTGGCGTGGAATGAGCGCGGCCTGCGCCAGGGCGGCAAGCTGGAGGTCTGGTGCGTACAGGCCAGCGGCGGCGCGCCGCGCTTCGCGAGCTCCGGCGCGAGCTACGACGTGGCGAGCCAACGTCTGATCGCGCCGGAACGCGGCTGCGAGCCCGGCGCCGACAGCGCCGGGGACCGCACGCAACGCCCGGCCGCTGGGTCGCCTGCCGCTGCGAGCGGCGGCGACGCGCAGCCACCCGCGGCGGCCATGTCTGGCACGCAGCCGCCGAAGGACAGCCCGGCAGGGGCGGAGGACGGCGGCGCGCAGGCCGCGCCGCAACGGCCCAGCGCGATGGAAATCGGCCTCGTCGCGCAGTACGGCGCGATCAACCGCGATCCCCACGACAACGTGATCTCCCCCGGCCTGCGGATCGAGAATCGCAGCAGCGCGCAGCCGATCGCCCTGGCCGGGCTCGAGCTGCGCTACTACTTCAGCAACGAGCACGCCGAGCTCTGTCCCGCGGCGTGTGTGATCGACGGCTTCTACGGGGGCATCCAGCCGACGGGCGAGCGCATCAGCGTGCGCCGCCGCTACGTGCCCCGCGAGGCGCCCGACAGCCCGCCCGCCTACCTATCGCTCAGCTTCGAGCGCACGTTCGCCGCGCTCGAACAGGGCCAACACGTCGAGCTGCAACAGCAGTTCCACACCAATCCGTACACGGAGCTCGATGAGACGAACGACTACTCGTTCGCCCGCACGCACACGAGCTACGCCGACTGGAAGCGCGTCACCGTGCACCGCGAGGGTGTGCTCGTCTGGGGAGAGCCGCCGCCGTAACGCACGGGCGCACATGCGCAACGCGTGGCGCAGACAGGTTGCAGAGCGCGGTCGCGCTGCTTGCGAGTCCAGAGCGCGCGCGGCTTAATGCGGGCGGGTCAGGGAGAAGCGGGTCATGTCGCATCGCGTTACGCGTGCCTTGCCAGTCGCGGTCTTATCGCTGCTCTTCGCTTGCAGCGACGACGACGCGGAGCGTGTGCGGCACGCGCAATCCGAGCACCAGATGATCAGCGACTCCCAGCGCGAGCGCGAGCCGCTACCACCGGATGCGGGCACCGACGCTGGAGCCGAGCGGCCGCAAGCGGACCTCGCCGCTCTGCGCGGCAGCGGCATCGCCAAGTACCTCGGCGCAGCGCGGCCCACGGCGGAAGAGCAGCTGCCCGATGAGGTCCACTACCGCTTCGACGTGAGCGATGGGCCCGCGTGTCTGCGCGGCACGCCGTACGCCATGGGCATCCGCCAGCGCGATTCCGAGAATCTGCTGATCTACCTGCAGGGCGGCGGAGCGTGCACGAGCGCGCTCTGCAAGGCGACGGAGCTCGCCAACCCCAAGCTGCCGCACTCGGGGCTCTTGAACCCGGACGACAACGACAACCCGGTGGCGGACTGGAACGTGGTGTACGTACCGTACTGCGACGGCTCGTTGCACCTCGGCGACAGCGAGCTGCCGGAGCAAGGGCGTGTGCACCACGGTCTGCGCAACCTGACTGCCGCGCTCGAAGTGGGCCGCGACAAGCTGCCGGTGCCGCGTCGCATCTTGCTGGCGGGCGCGAGCGCAGGCGGTTACGGCACGATTTGGGGGAGCAATCTCGTGCGCTTGCTCTACCCCGACGCCAGCCTGTTCGTGCTGAACGACGCAGGCATCGGCATCTACGATCCAGAGCGGCCACAGGCGCGGCGCACCTCACTCAGCGAGTGGAACGCGTTGCAATTCGTGCCCGGCGCCTGCGAAGCCTGCCAGGAGAGCCCGCACCTCGCGCCGTGGATGGCCTGGACTCTCCAGGTCGATCCGGGGCTCAAGCTGGCGTTGTTCAGCTCGTACGAGGACAGCGTGATCGCGGGCACGTTCCTGATGCTCGAGGCGGCCGTGTTCAAGCGCGCGCTGCTCGAGGAGACCCAGCGCGTGGTGCAGACCGCGCCGGAGCGCGCGAAGCGCTTCTTGATCGAGGGGACGCAGCACACCATCGGCAGTCTGCACACCACGCAAGTGCAGAACGAGAGCGCGGGGCGCTGGTTGACGCGCATGCTCGCCGGCGACCCGGAGTGGGGCGACCGGCTGGACTAGCACCGCACACTGCACGTGGTCGTTGACTTTGACGGCTGTCGATTACTCACATCTCTGTGAGCGCTTGCGCGTGTTTACACGCAGACTGCCGCGGACCACATGATGGCGTGTCGGCGAGGTCGGCGGCGCGGTCAGGGCTAACGAGGGGGCGCGCGGCGTGGCCGGATCCGGCTTAGGTCGGGGGCGCCTTGTGGCGCGGTGCCGCGGGCCGCCCTCGGCGCGCGTGAGCGCACGGTGAGCTTGGACGCGTCGGGCGCGTGGCGGCGCGTCGCGGACTGAAACCTCGTAGGCCACGGCGCGCTCCGCGCGCCTCATTGCGTTGTG